>Ga0172370_10004166_pt1 | contig 19519 bp, 12 predicted proteins | sample LakKiv5m_FD_114538 | JGI IMG/M metagenome (GOLD analysis project Ga0172370, IMG submission 114538) | Freshwater microbial communities from Kabuno Bay, South-Kivu, Congo - kab_022012_11.5m | ecosystem: Environmental > Aquatic > Freshwater > Lake | place: Democratic Republic of the Congo...
CGTCGGCGCGGTGATGCACAAATTGCTGCGGATCGCAGTCGCTATTCTCCGCTCCGGGAGGGCCTATGATCTCTATATCCCATCACAGGAGGTATTGACAACTCAATAGAGTATCTGGCTATTCACTGCTGCCTCTTCGAGGCTTCGAATTACCCGCGCCGGATGACCAGCCTTTCCCCCGGTTCGGTAGAAATCTCCAGCACCTTCCCCTTCACCGTCTCCGCGCCTTTGCCTTCCCGCCGCACTCTGGCGGAGCCGCCCCAGAGATTGGCCAGCTTGAATACGCCGCCGGCCGGGCTTTCCACTTCCACGCGCGCCACTTCGCCGGCGTCATATTTCGCGCTGACCAGGAAGGCGCCGTCGGTGCGCATATTGCGGAACGCCGCTTTCCGCCAGCCCTTCGGCGCGCCGGCGAAGAGGTGGTTCACCCCGCGGCGGGTATGCAGCAGCATCTCCTGTATGGCCGCGGTGCAGGACATGCCGCCGTCCATCTGCATCAGCTCGCCGCGCGCCGGCTCCTTGCGCAGGTAGTCGCGGCCCATCAGCGTCAGGCCGTCCACATCCGCGTCGTGCAGCGTGCCGTGCCCCACATTGGTGAAGACGCGCTGGAACGCTTCCAGCAGCAGCTCCGCCGCGTCCCCCTTGTCGAAGCGAAGGTGCAGCATCGCCGCCCATGGCACGCACCAGCCTGACCACAGTCCGGGTCCGCGCCCGATCCAGCGGTTCATGGTGTTGCGCAGGATGGGCTGCATCTCCGGCGCGTCCAGCTCGAATACGTCGAACGGCGTAATGCCCGCCAGGTGCGAGTGATGGCGGTGACTCTCTTCCAGCTCAACGCCCTCCCACAGCGCGATCTGCTCCCCGCCGTCCGCGGCGATCAGGCAGGCGCGCGGCGCCCTGTCTCGTATCTCCAGCCAGCGCGGCCTGGGCGGAATGCCCAGCGCCTCCGACGCCGCCAGCAGGTCTTCGCACAGCCGGTGCAGGCAGGCAAGCTGGAAGCTGGCGTTTTTGCCCCACCATGATTCCGTTTTGAGCGAGCGGTATTCCGGCGATACGCTCACCGGCAGCGCCAGCTTCTCCCCGTCCTCCTCCAGCATCTCCTCGTAGACGCGCATGGCGCCCACCATGAAGGGGTAGGCGACGTCGGCGAGGAAGTCGCGGTCCATGGTATAGCGGTAGTAGCGGTACATCATCTGCGCGACCCACGCCGTGCAGCCGTGATCGAGGGAGCCGGCCCAGAAGCCGCCGATAGTGGCGCAGCGGTCGTCAACCGCGTGCGGCAGCATCAATCCATCGTCAATGCCCACAAAAACCTTCGCGTTGTGGCGAAGCACGTCGGTCCACGAGCGCACCATGTCGAACAACGGCCGCAGGTGCTCCAGCCGGTTGCCGTGGTACGCTGGCCAGTAGCACATCTGCACGTTGATGTTGAAGTGGTAGTCGCTCGACCACGGCGGCATCCGGTATTCCTCGATCCACGGCCCCTGCAGCGTGGCGGGCACCCCGTCGGGATTGGTCAGCCCGGCGAACTTGTACATACCGTAGTCGTGGAGGAATTGCAGCCGCTCGTTGGGCAGCTCCAACTCGGGCGCCGTCTCCCAGTAGGCCTTCCACCAGGCGCGGTTTCGCCGGTAAATGCCTTTGAAACCGCCTTTGTCGTCGGCGTCGTCAAGAATCAGGCGGGCGATCGCCTGCGGATCGTCGCCGAGGGTCGCGACCAGGAACAGCCGCCGGCCTTTTGTCCGATAGCCCACGCACAACGGCGGGTCCGCGGGCCGCCGCTGCACCCAGCCGGTCAGCTCCGGCGTATCTACCATCCTCGGCGGCTCGAAGGAGATGCTCGCCAGTTGCTCGCCTACGTAGTCCCAGGAAGTGATACGGCGGATTTCCACCGGCGGCAGTCCCTTCGGGAATTCGATGCCCAACTGCGGATCGGCCATGTCCAGTGCCAGCCGCACTTGTTGCGTCTTGCCATCCCGCTCCACTTCGACCACTGCCGTGCCGTCATCCAGATCCAGCGTGCCTTTCACCAGCCGCGCGCCCGGCCCGAAGTCGATCTCGATACGTCCAATGGGCAGCACGCTTGGCCATGCCGGTTCACCGTCCCGCGGGTGAGCGCCGAACAGGTCGCGCAGCTCCTCATCGCTCCCCGCCTCCAGCGCCGCCCGGATGCGGGTGTAATTGATCCCCTTGTGCCAGTGCAGGCCGCCGCGATGATCCCAGAAATCCGCGCGCCCGATAGTTATGCGCAGCGTGCTGCCTTCGCCCCAGATCATCACGCCCATCGTTCCGTTGCCTTGCAGCATCCCTGTATGCGTGCGCGGCAGGGGGAAATACCAATCATACGTGCGTGCCATGGCAAACTCCAGTTGGATTTAGCTGAAGGCTGAGGGCTGAAGATGGAAGAAAAACTATCTGTCTTTAGCCGCAGCCTTGGTCGAAAAAATAAAAAATGAAAATTGCACAATGAAAAATGCCATCCGTGTCAAGAATCGGTCAGCTATACAAGCAATCGCTTCCAGGCATAAGAAGCATTTTACATCCAGTAATTTTCGTTTTTCATTTTGCATTTCTTTACTACTCTTTTCCGCCCCTGTTGCGCAGCACGGCGGCTATCTCCCTGCGGTTCATAGCCATGGCAAAGGTAAGCGGGGTCATCTCGCTGTAATCGCGGGTGTTGACATCCGCGCCGTTGTCGAGCAGCAGGCGGGTAATTTTTGCATTGCCGCCTACCGCGGTCCAGAACAACGGTGTCTGGCCGTCGCTCTGGCGAGCTTCGATTGCGCCGCCGGATTTAAGCAGCAGCTCAGCGGCCTCCAGGCTTCCGTGCGCGGCCGCCTCATGCAGCGGCGTGGCGCCCAGTTTATCCTTGGCATTCGGACGCGCCCCTCTCTCCAGGAGCATACGCATGATATTCGTGTAATTCATCCCCGCGGCGATATGCAGCGGTGTCTGGCCGGCAAGCATCTCCTTATCGCATTCCACTCTGACATCCGCCCCGCGGTCGATCAGCCGGCGAACGAGCGTCACGTCTCCCAATGCGGCGGCCAGGTGCAGCGGCGTGGCGCCTTTGTAGTTTCGCTTTTCCGCCAGTTCGGGGTGATCTTTCAGTATTTTTTCCACCTTAGCGTTGTCGCGGGCGCGGATGGCGCCGAAGATATCCATCTCCGCCACGATGCCCTGGATCTCGGTCTCCGGATCCGGTTGAAGGAGTTCCTTCACGGCTTTTTGTTTTTCGGTATCCGGTGGTGTGGAATCAGTTTCTTTTACCGGCTGCGGTCCGATTTTTGGTCCTTCACTACCGGTTGACTCTCTGTTGACGGTGTCCGCCGCATCGGATTTTTCCGGCTTCTGCGGGACGGTATAGATCGGCTGGTCGGGTCTGGCACGGCGGGAGACGATAATGCCGGCGGTCACCAGTCCGGCCAGCACGAGACAGGCAGCCAGCGCCGCGATCAGCCAGATCGGCCAGCGCAGCGGCGCGGCGTCTCTGCTCAGCGACGACAACCGCCACCCGCACGCCGGGCAGCGTTTCGCCGCGGTTTCCAGGGGATCTCCACATTGCGGGCATTGCATATCCGTCATCCTCTCCTGTATTACCAATGCGGGTTTCGCCCGCAACCCAACAACTTGTTTTTCATCGCAGTTCCCGCGATTAAAGGTACTAATGCGCGATTTCTCGCCAACAGACGCAGATTGTGTCTTTGGTTGCGGCGCAACCGCCCTGTGTTATTTAATCCCGCGTTTTCTCGCCGCCAGACATAGATTTTGTCTTTGGTTGCGGCGCAACCGCCCTGTGTTATTTAATCCCGCGTTTTCTCGCCGCCAGACATAGATTTTGTCTTTGGTTGCGGCGCAGCCACCCTGTGTTATTTAATCCCGCGTTTTCTCGCCGCCAGACATAGATTTTGTCTTTGGTTGCGGCGCAGCCGCCCTGTGTTATTTAATCCGCGTTTTCTCGCCGCCAGACATAGATTTTGTCTTTGGTTGCGGCGCAGCCGCCCTGTGTTATTTAATCCGCGTGTTCTCGCCGCCAGGCATAGATTTTGTCAGTGGTTGCGGCGCAGCCATCTTGCGTCTGTTTCGCCGCGGGGGTCACAAGTCCTTCCGGGGCAGGGGTGTCGTCACCATCTTTCCCCCTCGCGGCCAGGCAAAAACCGAAGTCGAAGTTCAACTTACTTTGAACTTCGAACTCCTAGCTTCTCTAATCTTTGACGAAGGCAGGCGGATACCCTACAATACACCCGTGTCCAGCGATCAGTTAACCCCGATGTTTCGCCAATACCAGGAGCTGAAAAAGCAGTATCCGGACGTGATCCTGCTCTTCCGCTGCGGCGACTTCTACGAGATGTACGGCGAGGACGCGGTTGTCGGGGCGCAGGCGATGGATATCTCGCTCACCTCGCGCGAGATGAAGGGAAAGCGCATCCCGATGGCGGGGGTGCCCTTCCACGCCATCGACCGCTACCTGGGCCGCCTGCTCGCCGCCGGGCATAAGGCCGCGCTGGCAGAGCAGATGGAGGACCCCAAGCTCGCTAAGGGTCTGGTGAAGCGCGACGTGCAGCGCATCATGACCCCCGGCACGGTGGTGGAGGACTACCTCCTCGACGAGCGCTCCAACAATTACCTCCTCGCGCTGCACACGGAAAAGGGGTACGGACTGGCGGTGGCGGACTGCTCGACCGGCGAGTTTCTGGTCACCGAGACCACCGCGAACCGCGCCCGCGAGCTGATCCTGGAAGAGGTGTCGCGCCTGCAGCCGGCGGAGATCCTGCTCCCTGACGATCTGCGCGAGGATGAGGGGCTGCTGGAGGCACTGAAATCGCGCACCAGCGCCGCCGTTACCTTCCCCGATACCAGCGAGTATGGCTGGGAAACCGCGACGGAGACGCTCTCCCGGCACTTCGGCGTCGCCTCGCTACGCGGCTTCGGGTGCGAGGAGATGCCGCTGGCCATCGCCGCCGCCGGGTTGCTGCTGCGCTACCTGCAGCAGACGCAGAAGACCACGGTGGGGCAGATCCGCAGCCTGGCGACCTATTCCCTCGACGAATACATGATGCTCGACGCCGCCACCCGCCGCAACCTGGAGCTGATCGCCTCCCTGCGCGACGGCGGGCGGATGCACTCGCTGCTCTGGCTGCTGGACGCCACCCGCACGGCGATGGGCGCGCGGCTGCTGAAGAAGTGGATGCTGGCGCCGCTGCTGGACGTGGACGCCATCAACCGCCGGCTGGACGCGGTGCAGGCCTTTCGCGAGGAAGACCTGCTGCGCGAGAAGGCGCGGGAAGATCTGCGGAACATCCATGACCTGGAGCGGCTGCTCTCGCGGGCGGCGTCCGGGGCGGGCAACGCGCGCGACCTGGGGCAACTGCGCGACTCGCTGACCGCCATCCCGCGGCTGCTGGCGCTGCTGGAGGATGGCTCGCCGGTGCTGAAGGCGATGGTGGAGGACGCCGACCCGCTGCCCGACCTGCGTGAAACGCTGGCCGCCGGCATCGTGGAGTCCCCGCCCATCTCCGTGCGCGACGGCGGCATGATCAGACCGGGCTACAACGCGGAGCTGGACGGGTTGCGGCGGGTAACCACCGAAGGCAAGGACTGGATCGCCGCGCTGGAGACCGCCGAGCGCGAGCGCACCGGCATCAAGTCGCTGAAGGTCGGCTACAACGCGGTGTTCGGCTACTACCTCGAGATCAGCCGCGCCAACGCCGACATGGCGCCCGCCGATTACATCCGCAAGCAGACGCTGGCCAACGCCGAGCGCTTCATCACCCCCGCGCTGAAAGAATACGAGGCGCTGGTGCTGGGCGCGGAGGACAAGCTCAAGGAGTTGGAGTTCAAGCTCTTCACCGAACTGCGCGGCGCGGTGGCGCTGGAGGCCGACCGCCTGCAGGCGCTGGGCAGGCTGCTGGCGCGGATCGACGTGCTCGCCAGCTTTGCCGATATCGCCGCCCGCTACCGCTATCGCCGGCCAAAAGTCACCACCACGGACACCATCACCATCATCAACGGCCGCCACCCGGTGGTGGAGCAGACGCTGGCCGGCGAGCGCTTCGTGCCCAACGACGCGCACCTGGATACTTCCGAAACCCAGCTTATTATCCTTACCGGCGCGAACATGACGGGAAAGAGTACTTTTTTAAGGCAAGTTGCTTTAATTAACCTGATGGCGCAGCTCGGTAGCTTCGTCCCCGCCGACGAGGCGGAGATCGGCGTGGTAGACCGCATCTTCACCCGCGTGGGCGCCAGCGACGACCTGGCCACCGGGCAGTCCACCTTCATGGTAGAGATGACGGAGGCGGCGAACATTCTCAATAATGCCACGAAGAAGAGCCTGGTGATCCTGGATGAGCTGGGCCGCGGCACCAGTACTTTCGACGGCCTTTCGCTGGCGTGGGCGGTGGCGGAGTACCTGCACGAATCGCCGAAGCTGGGCTGCAAAACTCTCTTCGCCACCCACTACCACCAGCTCAACGAGCTAGAAAACACGCTGGAACGCGCGAAGAACTACCGCATCGCCGTCAAGGAAGGCCCGGACGGCATCGTCTTCCTGCGTAAGATCGTCCCCGGCGGCACCGACCGCAGCTACGGCATCCACGTGGCCAAACTCGCCGGCCTGCCCGTCCCGGTGCTGGAGCGCGCTCAGCAGGTGCTGCAGTCGCTGGAAGAAAACGACGAGATCGCCGAGCGCGCCCGCGGCCTGGTGGACAAGCACACCACCATCCCCCCGCCGCTGCCGAAAACCCAGCTCACCCTCTTCGAAGTCGTCGAGCATCCGGTGGTCGAGGAGCTGATGGCCATGGACGTAGATGATATGACCCCGCGCCAGGCACTCGACATGCTGGCCAAATTGCAGAAGAAGGCGAAGAAGAGCGGGAATTAAACCACAGGGCGGCTGCGCCGCAACCAAAGACAAAATCTGCGCCTGTTGACGAGAAAGTTGCGGGTTCGCAACACAGGGCGGCTGCGCCGCATGATTTGTCCTGCGTTGGAACTCTGAACTTTTCTAGTGTATAATTGTCGAAATTTTTCTACAGAGGAGTTCCCCAATGCGTTCCGATATCGTCAAAGCCGGCCACGAGCGGGCCGGCCACCGTGGATTGTTGAAGGCGTGCGGCGTCACCGACGCGGATATGAAGAAGCCGTTCATCGGCGTCTGCAATTCGTATACCGACATCGTGCCGGGCCACGTCCACCTGCAGGAGTTCGGGCGGGTGGTGAAGGAGGCCGTGCGCGAGGCGGGCGGCATGCCCTTCGAGTTCAACACTATCGCGGTGGACGACGGCATCGCCATGGGGCACCTGGGCATGCGCTATTCCCTCCCCAGCCGCGAGCTCATTGCCGACGCGGTGGAGACGATGGCCATGGCGCACTGCTTCGACGCGCTGGTCTGCATATCCAACTGCGACAAGATCACCCCGGGCATGGTGATGGCCGCGCTGCGCATCAACATCCCCACCATCTTCATCACCGGCGGCCCGATGAAAGCCGGCCTCAAGCCGGACGGCACGCTTGGCGATCTCATCACCATCTTCGAGGCGGTAGGCAAATACCAGACCGGCGATATCACCGAAGACGAACTGCTGGAGCTGGAAAATACCTGCTGCCCGAGCTGCGGCTCCTGCGCCGGCATGTTCACCGCCAATTCGATGAACTGCCTGCTGGAGGCCATCGGCCTGGCGCTGCCCGGCAACGGCACCATCCTCGCTCTCGATCCGAAACGCCAGGAGCTGGCGCGCGCCGCCGCGCAGCAGGTCATGTACCTGGTGGAGAAGGATATCAAGCCGCGCGACATCGTCACCGCGAAATCCCTCGACAACGCCTTCGCGCTGGACATGGCGATGGGCGGCTCGACGAATACCGTATTGCATGGCTTCGCCATCGCGCATGAGGCGGACGTGGAATACCCGCTGGAACGCTTGAACGAAATATCCGCGCGCATCCCGTGCATCTGCAAGGTGTCGCCGTCCAAAACCGACGTGCACATGGAAGACGTGGACCGCGCCGGCGGCATCAGCGCCATCCTCAAGGAGATCAGCAACAAGCCGGGCGCGATTCACCCGGAGACGCTGACCGTCACCGGCAAGACGCTGGGCGAAAACATCGCCGCCGCGGAGATCGAGGATGAACATGTCATTCACCGCCTCGACAACCCCTTCACCGCGGACGGCGGGCTGGCGGTGCTCTTCGGCAACCTGGCCCCGGACGGCGCGGTGATCAAGTCCGCCGGCGTGGACCCGGAGTGTTTCGTCTTCGAGGGGGAGGCCATCGTTTTCGACTCGCAGGACGAATGCCTGTCGGCGCTTGAAAAGCGCCTTGTGAAGCCCGGCCACGTGGTGGTGGTGCGCTACGAAGGGCCCAAGGGCGGCCCCGGCATGCCGGAGATGCTCTCCCCCACCAGCATGATCAAGGGGCAGGGTCTGGGCACGAAGGTCGCGCTCATCACCGACGGCCGCTTCTCCGGCGGCACCGCCGGCACCTGCCTGGGCCACATCAGCCCGGAAGCCGCGGAGGGCGGCCCCATCGCGCTGGTGGAGAACGGCGACCGCATCCTCATCGACATCCCGGGCCGCTGCCTGGCGCTGCAGGTGAGCGACGACGAGCTTGCCCGCCGCCGCGCCGAGTGGATCAAGCCCCCCTTCAAAATCAACAAAGGCTGGCTGGGCCGCTACTCTCGCCTGGTTACCAGCGCCAACAAAGGCGCCGTCCTCGCTCTGCCGGAAGAGGTGGCGGTGAAGGACGACTGCGGGGTGTATAGCGCGGAGTGCGGAGAGGGGTAGTAAAAGTTTAGAGGGACGGATTGCCTTCATGTCGTCATCGTCACTGCACCAACAGGATGATATCAACCGCAAGCGTTCCCGCAATCGCCGCCTGGTGTTGCTGCTGACGGGTCTCCTTTTGCTGGCTGGCGGTATTCTTTGGTATCGGCACGATCAAGGGCGATATCACATCGTGATGTCATTCGATGACACACGACCCATCCTCGAGGCGCGGGAGATGGGATTTCTGGCGGGCGGGGAGGCGACGCCATACGCGTTTTACGATTGGCAGGGAACGTTGCGCTGGCAGGTGGAGGATCGCCACCGCGGGCGGTATCTCCGCGTTGGCGATGTGCTGATGGAGACGGAGAAGCGATATGCGTTGTCGCCGGACGGGCGGTTCTTCTCGGTTATCGACAGCGTGCCCTGGGCGAAGCAGGTCGAGCTGCGAACCTGGCGGGAGGGGAAAGCATACCGTGCGATGAAGGCGCCGCTGGGAACGATCTTCGACCTGCATCAGATGAACGACGGCTCGGTGTATGTCTCCGGGAAACGGCAGAATGAAGCGGTGAAGCTGCTGTGGGTGAAGGCGGCGCGGGTGGCTGCCGCCGTCGAACACTATCGGCTGCTTGGCATTGCGGAAGACGGCAATACCGTGCTGGTATCTGACACCACGGGCCGGGCCGCGCGCCCGGCCTTCCCCTGCGCGGTGAGCATCATAAAGGACCAGATAGTGTTGCGGCCCGTCACCGTGCGCTTCGATTGCTGCAGCGTGCACGACAAGGGCGTGCTGCTGTTCTCCGACGGCTTCATCCACCGGAAGGGGGTGACGAAGCCGATCGTGCGCGGCGTGCCGGTCATTCACATCATTGGCCAGTCACTGGGAGCCGCCGTGTTCAATGCGAATAAGGGCCAGGTGCTGGTGATCACCCCGGTGAGCGGCGATATGTGGTCCTTTCAGTTGAAAAAGGGTTATACGATCCAGCAGAATGCAACCGGCGTCTCCGAAAACGGCCGCTTTGCCACGATGACCTTCGAGCGCGATGCCTTCCTGAAGCTGCGCCGGCTGTATGCCCTCATTCCGCCGCTTGCCCGCATGCTTCCCGAGCGCACGCGGCGTGAAGTGCTGCTCTATGTGCGGCCAGGCCGCCAGGTCGCCAATGTATCGGACTCGCTCGGGAAACAGACAACCGCCGATGCTCCCTGGTATCCTTCTCCCGATGGCCGCGCGCTCGTCGGATTCGCCGTCGATCGCGACAAGCATCATCACTGCGTGCTGCTGCGGAAGGGGCGGTAGCTAAAGAATCCTCACTCAACATGACAGCCATCGTCAGTCAAGCGGCTGCTCGACACACTATATAGGGGGACCGACATATAAAAAATGCTGATATTAACGCAAAAATGAGCGTAAAGAGGGACGAATAAATACCTTTGTTTGCCTTTCATCTAGTGTCTCTCAAATGCCGAAGCATCCGCTTGAGATTACATGCCATTACTCGGATACCGGTCGCGATTTTCACCCGTTGTCCTCGTTTGACTTGTACTGCGACTGAACATGCCTTATTACATTATATAAAGGCAAGTTTGTCTAAGTTTTTACTCGCATAGCAAACATAGAGTATGGGTTGTTGCGGGAGAACCATTCATTCCGGCAGCTCGCGGGGAGAGTGGATTTTCACCAATAAAATGGCTCGCTTGTACATATGGTTAGAGAGCTTCCAACAGCGAAATGATGTTAGCTGAATAATTTCCATATCATATATTCGTGAAGAGGACGGCCGCCGGGCCGTCCTCTTCTTTTTCACTGCCATTCGGTTGTATAATGTGTTAACGATTCCCCGCCTAGGCGGATCACCGGAGAGTGCAATGAAACACCTGATGCTCACCCTTGTATGCGGCCTGGCGCTGCTGATGTCCGGCGCCTGCCGGGCCGATCTTACCCTGGTGGCGGACGGCAAGCCGAACGCCGTAATCATCACCAGCGCCGAACCGCACGCCACCCAGGTGGCGGCCGACATTCAACGCTACATCGAGAAGATAAGCGGCGCCAGGCTGGCCGTCGTGAAGGAAGGCGATGCCATCCCGGCTGGATTCCCGATATCCATCGTCATCGGGCACACCCGAATAGCCCAGCAGGCGGGCGTGAAGATCCCCGCCGGCTTTCATGAGGTGATCGGCGACCCCAAGGCCTTCGAGGAAGAGGGCTTCGTCATCGCGACGAAGGGCAACCGCGTTATCCTCGGCGGCAACTCCGACGGCCCCTATCAGGGCACCTTCTATGCCGGCTACGATTTCCTCGAGCGCCTGGGCTGCCGCTGGTATTTTCCCGGGGAGTGGGGCGAAGTGATCCCGGAGAAGAAGACGGTCAGCTTCCCGGTGACGAATATCACCTCCAAGCCCGATTTCGCCATCCGCCACAACAGCCTGGGCGGGTGGATTCCTTCCTCCGCGGAAGAAGGCAAAATATATGCCGACTGGCAGCGGAAAACGAAAAATTCGCTGCCTTTCGGCAGCTTCTATCCCGGCGTCGGCGACGGCTTCTTGGCTTACCTGGTTCCCCCACGCGAGTTCCAGGAGAAAGATCCCGAGCTTTTTGCCATGAATAAGGCGGGCAGCCGCACGCAACCGTTGTATGAGAACACCGCCATGATTTCGCTGGTCAATCCTAAAACCTTCGATCTGGCAGTGCAGAACCTGAAGGAAGCCTTCGCCGGCACGCGCAGGATGAGCATCGTCAGTAAAAACGGCTTCGGCATCAGCCCGCCGGACGGCGCGGCCTACGACTACGATCCGGAAGCCGTGAAGAAGAACAACAACTTCGATTATCCCAACTATGTCCAGCACCCGATGACCAGCGACGAGTTTTTCGACTTCGCCGCCCGGTTGGCGAAGGTCTTCCCGGACAAGTGGGTATCGACGATGTCCTATGCCGGCCGCGAGATGCCGCCGCAGGGGGTGACGATTACCCCGAACATGGCGGTGATGTATGCGCCGATTTCCTCCTGCGTGCTCCACCCCGGCAACGATCCGAAGTGCTGGCGCCGCATGGAAACCATCAAAATCATGCGGCAATGGTGCCGGATGAGCCCCAATGTCGCCATTTACGACTACAATCCCGGTTTTCTACTCGGCAGCTTCTTGCCCGAGCGCGATGTAGCCAACTTCACCGAGAATGTGAAGCTGTATAAGGATATGAAGCTGAAGGGCTTCTGCCCGGAAGGCCGTAAGGCGTTCATGCAGACGTGGATCAGCTACTATATACGCGGCAAGCTGATGTGGGATGCCAACGCCGACGTGGCGGCGCTGAAAAAGGATTTTTACAACACTTTCTTTGGTTCCGAAGCCGGACCCTTCGTCCAGCAGTGGTGGGACGCCTGCGAAGAAGCGCTGGGCGCCGCCACTGTTCATGCCCATGAAGACTGGCTGGTGAACAATGTTTATACCGTCGATTTCACCAGACGCATTCACCAGTACGTTGAGCAGGCGGCGAAATGCAACATGACGCCGAAACAGCGCGAGCGGTTCGACGCTTTCGCCCTCATCGCCGACCACCTCGAAGGGTTCGCGGCGATGGAGCAAGCCGAGAAGAACCTGGATTACGCCGAAGCGGCGAAGCAGGCCCAGCGCATGGAAGACGACAAGGCGAAGCTGATCGCCACCTACTCGTTCTTCATGGGCCCGGTAAAGCACCCCGAGTTTACCAATGGCCGCGTGGAACGCTATACGAAAGAAGCGAAGATGCTCAACGGCGAGACCGGCAAGCTGGTCGCCAATGTGCCGCTGGAAGCCAAATTCCGCCGTGACCGCTTCAATGAAGGCGTGCTGGCGGAGTGGTATTCCCCGGACTTCGACGATAACGCCTGGGGGATGGAGAACACCTTCTTCACCTGGGACGCGCAGGACAAGCCGGAGGACGAGAAGGGGCACGACTACGATGGCTACGGTTGGTATCGCTTTACCCTCGACGTGCCGCCCAATATGGTGAATCAGCCGCTCTCCCTGCATCTCGGCGGGCTAATCAATGAGGGCTGGGTATGGATAAACGGCCAATACGCCGGCCACCGCCCCTGGTATCTCTGGTGGGCGGGTACCGCCGCGCTGGAGATGGACGTGGACGCCACCGGCAAAGTGAAGGCCGGCAAGAACGTTATTGCCGTCCGCGTATGGAACAACGCCGAAATCGGCGGCATGTACCGGCGCGGATTTCTCTGGGCGCCGAAGCCGGAAGCGCAATAACAACTCGTGGGGGCGAAGGGCCTTCGCCCCGTTACCGAAGCCTGTGATTAAATGGAGGTTATCTGATGTCACGCATGTGGTTTGTAATCATCAGTTGCCTGGCACTGGGCGCCATCGCCGCCGCCGCCGAGTTGACGCTGGTTAAGGACGGCATGGCGAACGCTGTAATTGTCGTCGAGGCTGAACCAAAACCAGCGGCGGAGGAAGCGGTGAGGAATCCCGCGCCGCCGTCCAATAACCGGAGAGCGGCGCAGGAGATTCAGACGTACCTCGGGAAGATGAGCGGCGCGAAGCTGCCGATTGTCGAGGAAGGCCAGCCGGTAGAGGGTAATCCCGCCGTGCGGATCCTCGTCGGCCATACACAGGCCGCCGCCAGGCTGGGCGTGAAGATACCCAGCGGGTTCAACCCGGCCATCAGGCCGGACTTCGGCGAGGAGGAGGGGTTCGTGCTGAAGACCAGCGGCAGCGCGCTGGTGGTGGCCGGCAACAATGACGGCCCCTACAAAGGCACCCTTTATGCCGCTTATGCTCTGCTGGAGCAACTCGGCTGCCGCTGGTATTTTCCCGGCGCATGGGGCGAAGTCGTTCCGGAAAAGAAGACCGTCATCGTACCCGAGCTGGACGTCACATCGCGGCCCGATTTCTCGAACGCCGGCCTGTGGCTGTCCGGCTGGGTGCCGGTCACGCTCGAAGAGCGTCAGCAATACGCTGAATGGTGCGACAAGATTCGTTTCGGTCGCTACTCCGGTTTACCCGGCGCCGGCGACGGCTCCCTTGCGAATCTGCTGCCGCCCAGTGAATACGCCGAGACGCATCCCGAATACTACGCGATGGACAAGGCGGGCAAGCGAAATGTCACGCCGACGAGTTCGGTATACGGCACCATGCTCTGCCTCTCCAACCCGGACGTGCTTACCGCCGCCATCGAGCGGCTGAAAACGAAGACCTTCGCCGACGGGAAGTTGAACAGCATCGGCTTCAGCCCGCCGGACGGAGCGCCGTTCTGCTACTGTGAAAACTGCCTGAAAGGCAGCCAGAACTTCGACTATCCCAATTACGTGCACGAACGCATGCAGAGCGAGGAGTTCTTCAGCTTTGCCTCCAATATCGCGCAGGCGTTCCCCGACAAGTGGATCGGCACCATGGCCTACTCGCTGCGCGAGATGCCGCCGCAAGGCGTGAAGCTGCCGCCTAACGTGGTGGTCACTCTGGCGCCCATCACCTGCTGCGTGGTGCACCCGGTCACCGATCCGTCCTGCTGGCGCCGGCAGGAATATCTCGACATCCTGACCCAGTGGCGGCGGCAGACCCCGCACGTGATGATCTACGACTACAATCCCGGCTTCCTGCTGGGTATGTGGGCGCCGGAGCGGGACATGGCCAACTTTGCCGCCAACGCGCCGGTTTACAAAAAAATCGGCATCAAGGGGTTCGCCGCCGAAGGCCGCAAGGCGTTTATGCAGACCTGGCTGAGCTATTACATGCGCGCCCGGCTGCTCTGGGACGCGGAGACGGACGTGGCCGCCCTAAAGCAGGATTTCTATACTACCTTCTTCGGCCCGCGGGCCGGCCTAGAGGTGCAGGCGTGGTGGGATGCCTGCGAGGCGGCGCTCGCTACCTCCACCGCACACGTGCATGAAGACTGGCTGGTGGATCATATTTACACGCCGAAGTTTGTCGCCGGCATCCGCAAGCACGTTGACGCCGCCCTTGCCGCCCCCGCGACCAAAGATCAGCACGCCCGCGTGGAGGCCTTCGCGCTGATCGCCGATCACCTGGCGGGTTACGCCGACATGTATGACGCCCAGCGCCGGTTGGACTATAAAGCCGCCGCCCTCGCCGCCCAGCGCATGACTGACTGTAAAACGAAGCTGAACGCCATCAACTCGTTTTTCATCAGCGTCGCGGAGCCTGCAAGCTCGTATTTCGCCGAAGGCCACAAGTTGCAGTTCGAAGAGCTGGCCGCTCGCCGCGACGGCACGAAGGGGAGCCTGGTAGCCGACCTGCCGCTGGAGATGAAATTCACCCGCGATCGGTTCAATGAAGGCGTACTTGGCGAGTGGTACGGTCCGAAGTTCGACGATGCGAAGTGGGGTATGAAGAACACCTTCTACACCTGGGACCAGCAGGATCCGCCTGAAGACGCCGCCGGCCATGACTATGACGGTTATGGCTGGTACCGCACCGCCTTTAACGTGAACCGCAAGTTCGTCGGCAAGCCGGTGAAGCTCTACCTGGGCGCGCTCATCAACGAAGGCTGGGTGTGGGTGAACGGCCAATTTGCCGGACACTTGGATCACCAGATATGGTGGATGAACGGCCCTCGCGAGCTGGACATCACGAACCAGATCAAGCCCGGCCAGCGCAATACCATCGCCATCCGCGTCTGGAACAACGCCGAAATCGGCGGCCTTCGGGGTCGAGGCTTTCTCTGGTCGCCGAAACAATAATCCCTGCAGCCCAAGGCTGGAATCCGATATCTCGGGGTTGCGCGAAGCAACCCCGAGATAGGGAAGTCTGCTGAATAACCGCCTTGGCACGATGTCGGCGCAACTTATCGTACAATCCGATGATCCGCTCGAAAAATAAACAAGATTTCCAATACCGCGTTCTCCGAACAAGGCAGGAAGTGCTGCTCTACCGGCGTTCCGAACGGTAAGTCGTCAATATTGCATATGCTCTCGGCAGACAGGCAACTTCCGGCGCCCCCTGGCACCTATCGCCGGATGGCCGGGCAGTGGTCGAGATCGCCGTGGATCGAGAAAATAACTTCCGCTGCGTGCTGCCGCGGAAGTGGCGCAGGTAAAATAATCACCGCAGATCAGCGCAGATCACCGGTTTTTGGAGAAGTTTTTAATAATGGTCCAGACAAAGCCCCTCCGAGCGATATCCAATGGCGCACGGCGATTGAAAACTGATAAAGACCTTCTATGTCGTCACTGATCGCTGCCGGCGGCGTGAGTGACAATTCTCCCAGTGCAGGTGATAATCCACTCCAATCCGGGTATATCTCCCCCAATCACCCTGTTCCGCTGCAGCCGGCGTGCCGACCGGCGGAGTTGCCGCATTTGCCGGGATATTTGACCGTTGCGAATTTGGAAGAGGAATCCTGCCCCTGCAGCGCGAAACTAGGGAAGCAATATTTCAGATGAGATCGAGGTTGCGAGATGAGCGTGGAGATTGGACGGAATCGTGTCGCACGGCAGACGTATGGCTTTGATGATGTGGCGATTGTGCCGGGCGCGTTGACCATCGATCCGGAGCTGGTGGATGTAAGCTGGCGGCTGAGCGACCTGATGCTGCCGCTGCCCATCCTGGGCGCTTCGCTTGATGCGTTGGTCGATCCGCAGTTCGCCATCGCGCTGGGTAAGTTCGGCGGGCTGGCGATGATGTTCCTGGAGGGAGTTTACAGCAAGTACGACAACGCACGGGAGGCCATCGACCGCATCGTCGAGGCGGACGTCGAGGACGTGGTGAAACTGATCCAGGATATCTATCGCGCCCCGGTGCGCGACGAGCTCATCTTAAAGCGCATCGGCGAGGTCAAAGACGCGGACGTGCCGTGCGCCGTTTCCGTCACCCCGATGAACGCCGAGCGCATCGCGAAGCTGATCGGCCCCGGTGGTGTGGATGTTTTCGCCGTCATCTCCACCGTCACCACAGTGCGCCATATTTCCGAGCGCTATACGTCCCCCGATTTCAAGGCGGTGAAGGATGCCATAAAGGCGCCGCTGATCATCGGCAACTGCGTCTCCTACGACGGCGCGCGCGAGCTGATGGAGGCGGGCGCGGACGGCGTGTTCGTGGGCGTGGGCCCGGGCGCCATCTGCACCACCCGCCGTGTGTGCGGCCTGGGCGTGCCGCAGATCACCGCCACCGTAGACTGCGCCGCCGCGCGCGACGACTTCGAGCGGCTGACGGGCCGCCGCGTGGCGGTCATCACCGATGGCGGCATTCGCTCGGGCGGCGACATTTGCAAGGCCATCGCCGCCGGCGCCGACGCGGTGATGCTCGGCTCGCAGCTCGCTGCCAGCGCGGAGGCTCCGGCAAAAGGCTTCTCCTGGGGCATGGCCACCTCCTCGCCCACGCTGCCGCGCGGCACGCGCATTCAGGTGGGCACCCGCGGCACGCTGGTGGAGATCCTCTTCGGCCCTGCCCGCCGCGACGATGGTCTGATGAACTACATCGGCGCCCTCAAGCTCTCCATGGGTTCCGTCGGCGCCCGCACTCTGCGCGAAATGCAGCAGGCCGAGATCGTCATCGCTCCCAGCCTGCCGACCGAAGGCAAGGTGGAGCAGCGCGCGCAGCGCGTGGGGATGGGGCGGTAGTTTATAATAATCCCAATCCGGCATAACCGACGAGCAGGATGTTCCGCATATGCAGGTTTTCATGCCAGCGGGGGTCGGTCAGCACGGCCAGCTCTTGTTCGCGTTCCTCGCGGTAGCTACTCGGCATGGCGGGGTCGGCATATCCGGGATGGGACATGATCTCCAAGATGCCGCCGGGACAATCCTCCACCAGTTTGGTGAGGGTATCGATGGTGGCGTTCTCGCCGTAGAAGGCCATGGAGAAGTGGTCGGGGGTGGAGATGCCGGCCTCGCGCAACGCCGCGCGCATCTCCGGATTCACCGCGCGCACGGGCAGGCGCAACTCGCGCGCCAGCGCGATGACGGCGGTCAGCACTTCAGGGTAGTTGTGAATGTGGTGGTGCGAGTCCAGGTGAGACGGCTGCCAACCCGCCGCCAGCACGCGCTCCACCTGGCGGTTCAGCTCCAACCGCACCTGCTCCGCGGGTAGCGGCAGCGTCCATGCTTGGCGCTTCATGAACTCGCCGGCGGGGGTGACCAGCGCGGGAATATCAGCGGGATCGCAGAGCGGGCGGCCGAAGGTCAAATTCAGGTGGATGCCCACCGGCAGGCCGGTGTCACAGGCGCGCGCCAGGATCTCTACCAGCACGGGCGCATTGGCGAAAACGGTGCAGTCGCCGACGGCGCCGGCCGACCAGGCAGCGAAGATGCCGCGGTCCACTGACGGCCACAGGCCCAGGTCGTCGGCGTTGACGATCAACGCTTCCGCCGGCATCAGCGCCCCTCCAGGCGGCGGTAAATCTCGATCAGCTCAATGATCAGCGTGCGTTCGGAGATGGCGGTCATCAACTGGTCCTGCGCGTGCACCAGCAGCAGGCTGGGCGTCATGCCCACCCCCTGCGCCTCTCCGGCCAGCAGCTTTGTCTGCGTCGTGTGCGCCTGGCCCAGCTCCCGCTCAGCGTCCTTCAGCAGCGCCGCCGCCCGCGCGAAGTCACCTGCCTTCGCCGCCGCCAGCGCCTCAAACGCGTCCGACCGGCCCATCCCGGCGTGGGTGATAAGTTCCAGACACAGGTTTTCCTGTTCAGGGGTCATATGTCCTCAATACGTGGAGGGTCGTCTTCGCTAATAAAATCAGCGATTTGGCGTAAGTCAAGACGAGCAGGAGGCGACCAGATCAATCGGCAAGCCATTCGGCATATTCCTCCCGAATCCGCTCATGAGGAATACCTTTCCCTTGATCTAACTCGCGAAGACCCTTGCGAACCCCGGCGACAAAATTGATTCGCTCCTGCACATCCTCCCAGGCGGCATTATCGAGAAGATCTTCAAGGATATGAATCGCCTGTTCTTTCGTCGTCATCTTTTCCTCCCATCCCTCATCCAGCTCGTCAAAATTATACCACACTCTCGATTATCGCAAGGAAAGTGCGGTATGCCGGTAATTAAGCGGTGGGCGCGCAAATATCCCCGTCAGGGTTAATCCCAAACGGGTGAAAATTACGCGAGGGGCGACATCATCCATTCCATCGGCCGCCAGGCGTTTGGATGCCGCCGCCGGTGCAGGAAGGATGTGCCGTCGGTGATACAGGGGTGCTACTCCGCCGGGGTGGATTCGCGGGAGGAGCCGCAGCTCCTCCCGTTTTTTTTACCAGCCGCGCCGTCCGCCGCCGCCACCGCCGCCGCCGCGGTATCCACCGCCGCCGCCGCCGCGATCTTCACGAGGCCGCGCTTCATTAACGGTCAGCCGGCGCCCGCCGGATTCCTTGCCATTCAACGCGGAGATAGCCGCTTCGGCTTCACTGTCGTTTTCCATCTCGACGAAACCGAAACCTTTGCTGCGTCCGGTGTCACGATCTGAGATCACCTCCGCACTCAGCACCGTCCCGAAACTGGCGAACATTTGCTCCAGATCGCTGTTGGCGACGTTGTAGCTGAGATTACCGACATACAGTTTCTTAGCCATGCATACAATCCTCTCATGTGCGGGACCGTCATCGACTGATTATTCTCCCTATGCGCCGACTCCGGTCGCCAAACACACCATACATACAATACCCCGAAAGCTGGCTACTGTCCAGCACAATCGGCGCTCAGTCAGGAGCTCCGTTTTTAATACCTTCCCGTTCACATACACTTTTTTCATACTTTCTTCTATCCTCAGCAGGAATTACCGCTAAGATTAAGAATCATTATAACAAGACACCTTTTCTCTTGTTA
>Ga0172370_10004171_pt1 | contig 19507 bp, 17 predicted proteins | sample LakKiv5m_FD_114538 | JGI IMG/M metagenome (GOLD analysis project Ga0172370, IMG submission 114538) | Freshwater microbial communities from Kabuno Bay, South-Kivu, Congo - kab_022012_11.5m | ecosystem: Environmental > Aquatic > Freshwater > Lake | place: Democratic Republic of the Congo...
CGGCGGCTCAGCAAGGACTATGAGGAGAACATTGCCAGTTCTTTGGCTTGGGTACGGCTTGGATTCGTCTGGCTTCTCGCACGACGGCTGGGTGCAGCTTGACTATTCAGCCACACCCTCTTAGCCACCGGTCGACGCCAGCCTTGGTATCGTCGATGAGCCGAGCCATGGTTTTCGCCACATCTTTCGGGTCTGCGCTGTGGGCGTGCGCTTCGATCTTCACCGCGTCTTCTGCCAGTCCCGAACCGCGATGGACTCGTAGCTGTCTTGCAGGGGCGCGACAATTGCGACGAGATGGTCGCGGATTACGATGAATTTATCCCTTTCCACATGCAGTTCCACCGATACTTGCTCTTCGCGCGCGCAAAATTCGTAGTGGAGCCCCACAGGCCAGTTCGTCGGCTGGATCTTGCGCCAGTCTGCCGCCCTCCCACGCGCACGGAACCCTGGCTTCGCCACCAACGCATACGCGTCGATCACTGCTTTCAACTCGGGGAGGATGGGAGGCATGTTGTCGTCCTGATTGGAGCAACGCGACCGCGATGCACTGGTTCAAGTGCTGCGGTCGTGTCCCTCTGGCGCAGCCCCAGCTCGGCCAGACTGTCACGCGAGTTGGCGAAGATCAATGGTAACGGCCCGATGCTACTCCCACTTGTCCTTCGCCTTCGCCGCTTCCTTGGTCTGCCACTGCATGTTGGCCGGCGCGTCTGCACCGCCATGCTTGAGCGCCTTCACGTGGTCGATGACGTAGCCGGGACACGCGCCGCTGGTGTTGCAGGTTGACGGGCACGGGTGAGCCATCTTGAACTCGTTCTTGGCCGAACTGCTGCGTTTGATGCGGCCGTGCTTGTTGCGCGCGACGCCTACCGATGCCTTGTTGTTGCGGCCAAGGCCTGACCAAGACCAAGAAGCCACGCACCGTGCCCCTGCATCCGCTGCTTGTCGAGGCGTTGCAAGCGCACCGCATGGACCTGATCGGGAAACAGCACACTGGCGTGTCGTCCGGTCTGGTCTTTCCGTCGACGAAGGGCACACCTCGCACGTCCACGAGCCTGAACGCTGCGTTCAAGGTCCTGGCAACGGGTGACATTCGCATCGGAGCCCAGGTGCTGCGCCGCTCGATGAACTCGAATCTGCTGCGTCAAGCTGTCGATCGGTTGACGATCCGCTCGATCATGGGCCACACGACCGAGCAGATGACTGAGCGCTACTACGGCGCGTCGTCCGCCGACAAGCAAGCCGCTGTGCTGCGCCTGCCCGTCGCCAGCGCGGACTAGGCTTCTTCAGGTTCACCCAATCGGATCCAGTCAATGTGGTCAGTCAGATCTTGGACGGCGCGAGACGCTTCGGCGTAGTCGGCCAGTGCGGCGGCAAATTCTGCTCCGCCGTCCGGCCGCAGCGGATCGCGCCGAGTGGTGCAAGCTTTGATTAGGCGTCAGGGTGACACCCAGGCAATAGGAGGTGGGTGTCACCCGGTTTTTCGAGGAGAAGTTGTTTGATTTCAAGCGCGTCCAGCAGGACTCGAACCTGCGACCCTCGGCTTAGAAGGCCGATGCTCTATCCAGCTGAGCTATGGACGCGTCGCCCCCCCTACCGCAGCGCCCCCGCCTGCGCCTCTGCAAGTCCCGCGCGGAATGTCTGCAACGCGTGCAGTTCCGGCATGCGGCCCCAATCTGACGGCGGTCTCGCGACGTCGGCCTGCGACCACGCCAGCCACGCTGCGGCCGCAACCACGGCTGTCGCCGAGCCAAGCGTGAGCGCCAGACTGCGCGCCCTGGGCATCGGTTCGGCCAGCGTCTGTGCCGTCTCACCATCGCACCCCAGCGCATAACGTGCCAAACCGGCTGTGCAAAATGCTGTCACTACGGCCGTGAATGCGCCGCCGTGGAGCAGGTAGGCAGCGGGATCCTCAATGATGTGCCGCCAGAAAAGTGGCGTCGGCGGCGTCTTTTCGATCGAACAATGGATGACGTCGATGATGCGCAACAGCGCCGTCACGAACAACCAACTCGTCGCCGTCCAAATCGCTAGTTTGCTTGATAGGTTGCGGATGTCGCGATCGGGCGACGCGAGCGCGGACACGGCCCGGACCAAGGAGAATACGGCAAAAACCTGAATGGCGTCGATCAGGAGGCCGGTGCTCAGGCGGAAAGCGCCGATGGAGTTCGCCTGCATGGCGTCACGGGCGTAGAGGCCGACGAGGCGCCAAGCCCACCAGAGACAGACCGTCAGCCATAGCCACGACGACGGCAGGATCAGCCCTGCGATCCGAACCATCGGATACCACTTCGGTTCCGGGCCGCCCACGAGGTGCAGCTCGGAAGGCGGCCGCGGCGGCTCGACATAGCCGACGGCAGCAAACTTCTCGGAATCGCGAAAGTCGCCGCGTTGGCGCGGACTCGGTTTATCCCAATTCAAGGCCTCGCGTCCTCCCCAAGAGTCTGTGTTCCAGGCAAAATCGGCGCCATCACGCGTCCCACAACCGAGTCGAGAAGTACCGTTCGCCGATGTCGCAGAGCATCGTCACGACGACGCCCGACTTGCCGCGTCGGCTGAGATCTTGCGCCACCCGCACGGCTGTGGCCACGCATGCGCCCGAACTTTGGCCGGCAAACAGCCCGGCCCGCGCGAGGATCTGGCTGGTCTGCCAGGACTTTTCGTCGTCGACATCCCAGGTCCGCGATGCGAGGCCCGCGTCATAGATTTCCGGCACGTGGTCGCCGGGAGCGCCAAGTGGCTTCAATCCTTCCACACCGGGAAAAGCATCCGGCACGAGTAGTTCGATCTGCACCGCCGGATTGAGCTCGCGAAGCCGCCGACCGATACCCGTGATCGTGCCGCCGGTGCCGACTCCAAAAACGAAATGCGTGACGCGCCCTTGGGTCTGTTGCCAGATCTCCTGCGCGGTCGTGTCATAGTGTGCGCGCCAGTTGCCGTCGTTGGAGTACTGGTCACAATAGAAGTATTTCTCGGGGTTTGCAGCAACGATGCGTCGCACGGTGCGGATGGCCTCGTCATAGCCCTCTTGCGCGTTCGTGTGTGTGATGGTCGCCCCGTGGGCCATCAAGCGTTTCAGTCGTTCTTTCGAGGCATTGTCTGGTATGACAATCTCCACCTTGTAGCCCAGCGCCCCGCCGATGACGGCGTAGGCGATGCCGGCGTTGCCGCTCGAACTGTCGATGATCGTCCTGTCGGGCGTGAGACGGCCGGCAGCCAGCGCCTCGGCGAGCATGCGCAGGACCGGCCGATCCTTCAAAGACCCGCCGGGATTGAAGTATTCGACTTTGGCATAGATCTCGACGCCGGGATGGCTATCGGCAAACGCGGTCACATTCACCAGTGGCGTATTGCCGATGATGCGCAAGGCCGGCACGCGCTCGAGCAGCGGCAGGACGACAGCAGGCGCGGGGACGTGAACCTCTGAAGGCATGCATCCTCAGTTGGATGGTGGCGTTGGACGACGCGCGAGCGGAATGCGGCGCGACCGGCACGAAGACGCCGTGAGCCGGGCAAGCGTAGGATTGAAACTTCGCCTGGATGTGTCAACCCGTGGCGCTTCGTGTTGACACGGCTACACGAGTGACCCGCCTCGCCGGGCCTTGGGGGTGCCGCAACCCCAGCTGCACACACGTTGCAGTGGTAGCTCCCTCTGTGGCGTGGTACCGTTGCTGCAGCAAGGAGGCCACAATGGCGCCGCCCGGTGACGACGAACTTCGCAAGCTGCAAGAGGAAGCGGAGCGCAACCAAGCGGGCGCCGGCGATCTCGCTTCGCAACTCGCTGTCACTCAGACCCAAGCGATGGGTGCGGGTGTGGCTGGTCGCTACGCGCAGATGGGTGCGCGCTGGCTGTCCGACCCGGTGCCCACGCGTCTCGATTCCAACTTGATCGAGCGCCTGAGCCGTCATGGATTCCGAGCGGAGCGTCTGGCCGATGTGCGCATCCACCGTGGTTTGAAAGCGCAAGAGGCCGCCGATGCGCTAGGCGCACGCGCTTTCGCCATCGGCGAGGAAGACATCTACTTCGGCCGCGGCGAGTTTGACCCGAGCAGCCGCAGCGGTCGCGCCGTACTCGCCCACGAACTGGCCCACGTTGCGCCGCCGGGCGGCGCGAGCGATGCCGCCCCTGGCGGCATGGGCCTGGGCGGCATCGGCGCCTTCAATGCGCCGATCTTGAACGAACGCCGCCAAGGCGACGACGATCCAGCCCGCGAAGAAGCGCATGAACGGCAGGCGCGCGAAACGGAAGGTCGGGTCTTCGCGATGGACGACGCAGCCGACGCGCCACAGGTGGCGATGCCGGCCGGGCCCGCGCCAGGTGGCTCGCAGCCGGCCGGGCCTGCCCAAGCCATTGATCCGCAAGTGCTGGAACAGAAAGTGCTCGCCATCATCGGCCGTTTCGAACGCGGTGAGATCGAAAGGGCCGGCAGGGCCTGAGCGCGGATCAATCCTTCCAGTTTTCCGCCTCGTAGCCGCGCCAGAACGCATCGAGCGCACGAAACTCCGCCAGCAACCCTTGACCGGCAGGCGTCGGTTGCGCGTGTTCGAGCACCGTCGCCAGGCCCTCGCGGTTGACTTGGATGATCTGCCGCAATCTCTCGCGGAAATAGGGACTTTTCGCCAGATCGTGGCCGTGCTGCAGCATCTCCGCGTACAGGCGCGCAATCGGCAGGAAGGCGTGCACCGCCAGGACCACGCCGTGCAGCGGCCGCGGATCCGGCCGCACAGGGGAGGGGTACAGAGGCAAAAGTCCATTCGATATCAGCGGATCCAGACGAAACGCGGCGTTGATCTTGTTGTGCGAGCCCTCGTGCACCAGCGCCTCGACCATCGTCATGGGATTCGGATGCAGAGTCAGGTAGATGGTGCCCACTGCCTCCTCGTAGCTGGCCGACAGGTGCTGCTGCAAATCATGGCCCACTGGCACACACAAGCGAATGACGCTGCGCAGTTCCTCGCCCAGCACGGGCAGATGGGCATCGACGAGCGCGAGCGCAGCGCGCAGGCTCTGCACCCACTGCGCCGCCGGATGACCGCCGAGATCGATGCGGTTGCCGTGCTTGTCCGGGTGCGCCTCAAACTCGCTCAGCGGATTGTTGTCGGTTTCCGCGAAGAACACACCGGGCACGATCTCGTGGTAAGGGCGCGTCAATTGAAACGGCGCGCTTTGCGCTGCCTCAAAGTCCGATTCGAAGGGCACGACCCAGACGCGGCCTCCTGCGCGCAATTCCAATTGGCCAGGCCGAAAAAGTACGACCTCCAACGCTGGATCCGGGAAGGCCAATTGCAGGCGCGCCGCCAGCGACCGCAACACCGGCAAGGCGCCCGCCGGATCCCGCCCCAGGGCTACACCGCGCTCGGGGAGATCGCCCAGCACGGCCATCTCCAGCAGCACCAGTGCACACGCCTCGCGCAGCCAGCGATCCAGCGCGGCGCGATCGCCATCGATGCCAAGTTCGCCTTGAATCACCTGCACAAGCGTCGAGACCGTCGGCGCGCGCACGATGGTCACCGCCCGGCGCAGGTCGCGACGGGCAAGGGCTTCGAGCAAGGCACGAGTTTCCTGGTACAAGCCGCGCGTGGACGGTTCGACAAGGCCCAGTGGCACCCGCAAGAACTGCTGGAGAACACGCTGGAAATACAGACCGAGCACGCGCCGCATCGTGCGCGACTCCGGGTTGGGCACGCTCAGGTCGGGAAGGGAAAACGGCGCAGCATTGGGTGAATCGGCCAAGATGACCTCAAGACGTGGGGGCACGGGGTGCCGGAAGGGGACCATCTTGCACGGCTCCGGCGCTCCGATGCAACCCATCCCAAGCCGGCGACACTTTCTGGACCCACGGGGCGACATGGTCAGAGACCAGCGGATCGCGGGCCCCGTGGCCACTTGCGCACCTCGGTGCTATAAGCCCGCAGTCTGACAGCCGCGTCGAGGCACTGTGGCCAACGTCCAACTCATCGACATCGACAAACGCTACGACGACGTGCATGTCGTGCGCCAACTCAACCTCGCAGTCGCACAAGGCGAGTTTCTCGTCCTGGTCGGCGCCTCCGGCTGCGGCAAGTCCACGACACTGCGCATGGTTGCCGGCCTCGAATCGATCACCGGAGGCACGCTGCGCATCGGCGACCGAGTCGTGAACGATCTCAGCCCGCGCGACCGCGACATCGCCATGGTGTTCCAAAGCTACGCCCTCTACCCGCACATGACGGTGTATGAGAACATGGCGTTCGGGCTGAGAATTCGCAAGTTCGCGGCAGCGGAAATCGACAAACGCGTGGCGGAGGCGGCTGCCTTGCTGGGCATCGGCGACCTGCTGGTGCGCAAGCCGGCGGCGCTGTCAGGCGGGCAGCGGCAGCGCGTCGCGATGGGCCGCGCCGTGGTGCGCGAGCCGTCCGTGTTCCTGTTCGATGAGCCGTTGTCGAATCTCGATGCGAAGCTGCGTGTGCAGATGCGTTTGGAGATCGCACGGTTGCACAAGCGGCTCGGCGCGACGGTCCTGTATGTCACACATGATCAGATCGAGGCCATGACACTGGCCGACCGAATCGCCGTCATGCACGAAGGCTGGTTGCAGCAATGCGACGCGCCGCAGGCGGTCTACAATCGACCGGCAAGCACCTATGTCGCGACATTCATTGGCTCGCCAGCGATGAATCTGTGGCCCGTCGACGCTGTACTATCGAATGATTCCATGCAGTTGATTGGTGGTGGTGTGACCGTTGCCCTCTCGGCGCCGATGGCTGCGCGGCTGCGTGCCGGCACGGCATGGAACGACCCGGCTTGGACCCTCGGCGTGCGACCTCAGGATCTGCGCGTGGCGGCACCGGGCGAGGCGGCGCATGCGACGTTGAAGGTGGAAGTCGTCGAACCACTCGGCGCAGAGACCTTTGCTTTTGGTGAGTTGGAAGGCGGCCAAGCACCGGCGGCCGACCGCGATGCCACGACATGCCAGCGCCTGCAAGCGGCCAGCATCGTGCGCCTCGATGCCAATTTCTCTGTGCGCGAGGGCGATTGCCTGCCCCTTTGCGTCGCCGCTGATCGGCTGCACCTGTTCGACCGCCAAGGCCGGCGCATCGCCGCCGATGCCGAGTGAGGAGACCATGCGTCCTGCCCTTCGCCTGACACTGGCGTTTCTATTGGCTTTCACCTGCCTTGCCTGCAACAAGCCGGCGCCCGCGCGGCAAGTGCCTTCCGGCGACAAGGCCGCTGCCACCGCGCTGCCCTTGGCCGCCACGCCGATCGTGGCGGCCCCGCCTGCCGCGCCGCAAAAGGTAGTTCTTTGGCATAGTTATCGCGACGACGAGCGCAAAGCCCTCGACGACCTGCTGGCACACTGGAACCGCAACCACCCCGAGATCCAGGTGGAAGCCCTTGCCGTGCCGTTCGATGCCATCATCGACAAGTTCCAAGTGACGGTTCCACGGGGAAATGGACCTGATCTCATCATCATGGCACACGACAAGATTGGCACATGGGCGCGCGACGGCTTGATTCAGCCGCTCGGCGAATTCGCGACATCCGCGCGCCTGCAACGCTTCCTGCCACAAGTGGTGCGACCGCTGGTGTTCGAGAAAGCACTGTACGGCTTGCCGCTCGCGTTCAAGTCGTTGGTCTTGTTCTACAACAAGAAGATGGTGGCGACACCGCCAGATACGTTGGCGCAACTGGTCGAGGTCGGCAAAGGCTTCACGGACGAGAAACACGGCGCTTTCGGCCTGGGTTACGATGCCTCCGACCTCTATTTCCATGCGCCCTTCCTGCACGGCGTCGGCGGCGGCGTCTATGACGACGTGGCACACAGGTTGACGATCGACTCGCCAGAAGCTCAGAAAGCCATTGATCTGGTGCGTGATCTCGTCAAGAAGGACGGCATCGTGCCCAAGGGCATGACAGGCTTTGTGATCACCGCGATGTTCAACGATGGCAAGGTGCCCTTCGTCATCCAAGGTCCTTGGTTCATCAGCGAAATCGACAAGAACGTGTCCTGGGGCGTGGCGCCGCTGCCGCTGATCGAGCCAGGCAAGCCGCTGCGCCCGTTCCTGGGCTCGGAGGCCGTGCTGGTGTCCAAGCCGACCAAGGTGCGCGACGCCGCGCTGGTGATCATCGACTACTTGACGAGTGATGAAGCAGCGCTGGCTCGTCTGCAACACGGGCACCAGATGGTGGCCAACGCCAAGGTCTACGAGAACCCGCGCTGGCTGAACGACCCGATCGTCAAGGTGTTTCGCGCGCAGGCTGACGCGGCAGTGCCGATGTCCAACGCGGTCGAGGCTGGCCTGGCGTGGACGCCGTACAACAACGCACTGCGCAAGGCGATCTTTGGCGATGCAACGTCTGCCGCCGCGCTGGCCGAGGCGGCCAGGCAGATCGACGAAGCCGTCGCCAAGCTGGGCAGGTAGCCGATGCCGCAAGGGACGGCCCGCACGACGTCGGTGCCCGCGGTCGCCGGGGCGCTGGCCGCATGGCTGCTGGCCAGCGTTCTGGTGGGCTCGCTGGCCGTCAGCCAACGCCACCTGGCGCAGTCGGGTGCGGAACAAGAACAGTTGCAGCGTGGACTTGCAGCAGCCGATGGTGCAGCGCGGCTGTGCGCAACTTCTGCCGATGCCGCTGCGCGTGAACGGGAACTGCAAGCGCTCGAAACCAGACATACCCCTTCTTTCGAGCACTTGTTCGCGATTGCTGCGGGCGGCGTCGACGACCTCGGCATCGCGCGCGGCAGCGAGTGCGTGTGGGGCGCCCGGCCAGGGGGCGCGGCGCGCACGACGGCTTTGCTCGATGCCAGCAAGAATGTGCAAGCGGCCGGCGAGGCTGCGCTACAGAAAGGGACGCCGGTCGACGTCGCCCGCCTCCTGTTTGAGCTGCCAGACGGCCGTCGCGCCCTGGCCGTGCCCTACCGCGCGTCGGCCCAAGGCAAGCAAATCGCAGGTGTTGCTGGCGTAGTGCTGAGGCCGGTGCCACCCATGGCGGTTGCGCTGTGGTGCTGGCTGCTGCCGTTTGCGATCGCGGCGATCTGGCTCTTTCTGCGTCGCGCGTCGCCGCTGTCGGCGCCGGTTGCGTCTGTTTCCGCGTTCTTGCTGGGTGCCGCTGCCATGTTGGCTGCCGCGCCGCCTCTGCCGCAGCGCGATCCGACTGGTGTGGCCGTCCTGGCGAGCGATTGGCTCGTGCCGCACGCTGCCGCCGCCGGCCACGCCACGCCCAGCCTGTGGTTGCCGAGCGCCGCCGGCCTGCTCGCGCTGCTGCTCGGCCTGTGCGTCCAACCGTTGGCCGCCGTTCTCACAGCATTACGAAAAGATCCGGCACCTTACCTCTATGTTGGCCCGGCGCTCGTCGGCACGGCCGTGCTCGTCCTGGTGCCCTTTGCTGTCGGCGTGGGCCTGTCGTTTATCGACCGCGGCGGCGAATTCGTCGGCCTCGATCACTACGCAGAAGTGGTCCGCACCGCACTGGATCCAAGCAGTTCGACTCACTTCGGCCGCACGTTGGCCATGACGGTGCTCTGGACCGTCCTCAATGTCGCGTTCCACGTCTCCATCGGCCTCGCACTGGCGCTCGTGCTCAACCGCCCCAAGCTGCGCGGCCGCGCAATCTACCGCCTGCTGTTGATTGTTCCGTGGGCAGTTCCCAGTTATATCACGGCTCTCACATGGAAGTGGCTTTTCAACACACAATATGGTCCATTGAACGCCATGCTCGCCGGCATCGGCATCGATCCCGTGGATTGGCTTGGCCAAAGCGTCACCACCAACTTCGTCGCCAACCTCGCCACCAATGTCTGGCTCGGCTTTCCGTTCATGATGGTCATCTCCCTCGGCGCACTGCAGTCGATCCCATCCGAACTCTATGAAGCCGCGGACATCGACGGAGCGTCGGCCTGGCAGAAGTTCCGCCACGTGACGCTGCCGCTCTTGCGCCCAGCCCTCTTTCCTGCGGTCATTCTCGGCACCATCTGGACTTTCAACGCGTTCAACGTGATCTACCTGGTCTCCGGCGGCGGTCCCGAGCACAAGACCGACATCCTCATCACCGAGGCCTACTACGCATTCGCCGTCCTGCGCCGCACCGGCCTGGCCGCCGCGTACAGCGTCCTCATCTTCTTGTTACTGCTCGGCTATACCCTCATCACACAACGCAAAACCCGGGCGACCGAGGCGGTGAGCAAATGAAGCGATCCCGTTGGCCGCTGGCGCGCATCCTGCCCCATCTGTTGCTTGTGCCCGTGACCATGGTGACCCTCTACCCCGTGCTGTACGTCATCAAGCTTGCGTTTTCAGGCACGGCTGGCGTGTCGGCCTCGCCGTGGCCCTGGCCCGAGACCTTCAGCCTCGACACCTTTCGCGCCGTCATCGGCCGCAGCGACGCCGCCGGTCACTGGCTGTTCGGGCGCCAGTTGGCGAACTCGCTGGTGGTGGCACTGGCGACAACGATCCTTGGCATTACACTGGCTTGCACGGCCGCCTACGGCTTTGCGCGCTTCGAGTTCCCCGGGCGCCGCGCCGGTCTGCTCGCGTTTCTGGCGACGCAGATGTTCCCGGGAATCCTGACGATGATCCCACTGTACGTGCTGATGCAGAAACTCAATTTGCTCGACTCGATGACGGGTCTCGTGCTCGTCTACGCCACGACCGCGATTCCATTCTGCACCTGGACCTTGAAGGGATATTTCGACACTTTGCCAAAGGAAATCGAAGAGTCCGCCACCATCGACGGCGCCAGCCGCTTTGCCATTTTCTGGCGCATCATCCTGCCGTTGTCCGCCCCGGCCATCGCGGTCACGGCGCTGTTTTCCTTCATGACCGCCTGGAACGAGTTCGTGCTGGCCTACACGTTCTTGTCGCACGAGGTCGCCTATACGATGCCCGTGCAAATCCGCAGTTATGTCGGCGACAAGGAAGTGCAGTGGTCGCTGTTTGCCGCGTCTTCGCTGCTGGTGAGCGCGCCGGTCATGGCGCTGTTCTATGCCCTGCAAAAACATCTCGTTGGCGGCCTGACGGCCGGTGGCGTGAAGGGCTAGGCTGCGATGCACCAGAGCGACATCCGTCACTACGAAGGCCAGGATCTGGAAGCGCTGAGCGACATGCCGCGCTACACCGGCTGGATTCTTGAGTATTTTTCGAAGTACACCCGCGGCCGTGTCGTCGAGATCGGTGCCGGCATCGGCAACGTCTCGGTGCGCTATGTGGACAAGTCGGCGCAGGCGCTGCTGGTGGAGCCGGCCGCCAACCTCCATGAACGCTTGAAAGAACGCGTCGCGCACCTGCCGCATGTGCACACCGCGTGCGCGCTGCTTCAGGACGTCGATCCGTCGCTGGTGGCTGAGCCATTCGACGCCGCCCTGCTCGTCAACGTGCTCGAACACGTGCAAGACGACGCTGCGCTGCTGCGCCACATCCACGACATCCTGAAACCCGGCGGTGCGTTGCTGCTCTTCGTGCCCGCGATGCCGTGGCTGTACGGCACCCTGGATCGGCGCATCCACCACATGCGGCGCTACTTGAAGCCGGAACTGGCGGATTTGCTGCAGGCTGCCGGCTTCCAAATCGGTTCATTGCGTTACTTTGATGTGCTCGGCATGGCGCCGTGGCTGCTGGCGGGTCGCGTCGTCAAGACGCAGGAATTCAATCAGGCGGGCGCGCAATGGTACGACCGTCTCGGCGTGCCGGTGACGCGGTGGATCGAGGAGCGTGTCGAGCCATCCTTTGGCAAGAGTTTGATAGCCATTGCGTTTCGACCACAGTGACGCCAGGCGCTGCGCGGTCTTGACGCCGCTCGCGACCAGGTGCACCGTCCCGGCAACCAACTGCCGCAAGCCACGCCCATGCTGACGAGCCTTCGCCTCAATCCGGATCTCCTCAAGGTGCCGAGCTACACGGCCGGACGGTCGATCGCGGAAGTCAAGGAAGCCTACGGCCTGTCGGACGTCGTGAAGATGGCATCGAACGAGAATGCCCTGGGGCCTTCGCCACTTGCAGTGGAAGCTGCACGTCAGGCGCTGGCACACGCGCACCTCTACCCGGGCACGGCCGATCGCGACCTGCGACGCCGCATCGCGGCAGACATCGGGCCAGGTTGGGACGAGCGCCATGTGATCCTGGGCAATGGTGCCACGGACCTCATCCGTATGCTTGCTCAAGCCTTTGTCTTTGGCGGCGGCGAGATGCTGACCGCGGCCGTCACCTTCCCGATGTACTTCGTCAGCACGTCGCTGGCGGGCGGCGTGCCGGTGCGGGCGCCCCTCGGTCCTGGCATGGCGCTCGACCTGGATGGCATGGCGGATCGCATCGGACCCGAGACGCGGCTCTGCTATGTCTGTTCGCCCAACAATCCAACCGGTTTGACGATTCGCCGCGACGAGTTCGATCGCTTTGTCGGCCGCGTCCCCGATCACACGGTCGTGGTGCTGGACGAATCCTACCGCGGCTTTGTCGAGGACGCCCACCCGCCAGAGCCCTGGCCGCACATCGCCGCCGGCCGCAACCTCATCGTCCTGCGCACGTTCAGCAAGCTCTCGGGTCTCGCCAACCTGCGTGTCGGCTACGCGGTTTCGACGCCGGAGATCACCGAGTACCTCGCGCACGCCCAGATGCCGTTTCATGTGAACACCCCCTCGCTGGCTGCGGCGATGGCGAGCCTGGATGACGACGTATTCCACGCGAACAGCCGGGCACATGTGCTGCAAGAGCGCAAATTTCTGGGGCAAGCGCTGACGGAATTGGGCATCCGCTGGTTGCCGACCCAGGCCAACTTCATGCTGCTGACCGATCTGCCGCTCGATGCCGATGGCTGCTTCGAGGCGCTCTTGCGCCGCGGCATCATCGTGCGGCCCATGGGCGGCTGGGGCGTACCCAATGCGATCCGTGTCAGCCTCGGCACGCGCCGCGACAACTTGCGCTTTCTGGCCGCGCTGCGCGAGATGCTGGATGGTGTCTGCCCCCGTATTTGACTCGGCGTTTCCCTCTGCCTATCGTCGCACCGACATCGCGCCCACCCGGAGGCCTTCGTGCAACTCTCTGTCGTCATGCCCTGCTACAATGAGAAGGACACCATCCGCGACATCGTCGCGCAGGTGCTCGCCCAGCCGTTCGACATGGAACTGCTCATCGTCGATGACGGCTCCAAGGACGGCACCAGTGAGATCCTTGCCGAACTCGGCGCAGCGCATCGGCAAATCCGGGTGCTGCTGCAGCCGCAGAACAGGGGCAAGGGTGCTGCGCTGCGGCGTGGCTTCGAGGAGGCCAAGGGCGACATCGTCCTCGTGCAAGATGCCGATCTCGAATACGATCCCGGCGAGTACGGTGCGCTGATGGCCCCCATCCTGTCGGGAAAAGCCGACGTGGTCTACGGCTCGCGCTTTGCCGGCCAGAGCCACCGCGTGCTGTACTTCTGGCATTCGATCGGCAACCGCCTCCTGACCCTGTTCTCCAACATGGCCACCGACTTGAACCTTTCCGACATGGAGACCTGCTACAAGGTCTTTCGCCGCGAGGTGATCCAGTCCATCCGCCTGGAAGAGGACCGCTTTGGCATCGAGCCGGAGATGACGGCCAAGCTGGCTGCCAAGCCCGAACTGCGCATCTTCGAAGTGCCGATCTCCTACAACGGCCGCACCTACGCAGAAGGCAAGAAGATTGGCGTGAAGGACGGCTTTCGTGCCATCTACGCCATCTCCAAGTACGGCATCCTGACGCGCGCCCGGCACTGAGGTTTCATGGAACACAGCCACCGCACCATCATCGAACCGTTTCGCATCAAGGCGGTGGAGCCGCTGGGCATCACCACGCAGCCAGAGCGCGAGATCGCTTTGCGCGATGCACACTTCAATCCGTTCCTGCTGCGTGGCGAACAGATCCTGATTGATCTGCTGACCGATTCCGGCACAGGTGCGATGAGCGCCCAGCAGTGGGCGGCGCTGATGGTTGGCGACGAAACCTACGCCGGCAGCCGGTCTTACTACCGGCTGGAGTCGGTGGTGCAGGATCTCACCGGCTGCAAACACATCATCCCCACCCACCAGGGCCGCGCGGCCGAGCACATCTTGTTCAGCGCTTTGGCGCGGCCGGGCATGGTGGTGCCATCGAACAGCCACTTCGACACGACACGGGCCAATTGCGAGTTCTTCGGCGGTCTTGCACTCGACCTCTTGTACGACGAAGCGATGGATCCGCGCGCCGATCTGCCTTTCAAGGGCGACATCGACCTGGGCAAGCTGCGCGAGGCGCTGACCACCTATGGCGAGCGCGTGCCTTGCGTCATCGTCACCATCACCAACAACCGCGGCGGCGGTCAGCCGGTGAGCCTGGCCAATCTGCGCGCCACGCGCGCGCTCTGCCGCGAGTTCGGTGTGAAGTTCCTCTTGGATGCTGCGCGCTTTGCCGAGAATGCCTGGTTCATCAAGCAGCGCGAAGCGGGGCAGCAAGAGCGGACAGCGCGCGAGATTGCCCAGGAGATGTTTCGCCTCTGCGATGGCTTTACGATGAGTGCCAAGAAGGACGGCCTGGTGAACATCGGCGGGCTTTTGTGCCTGAATGACGATGAGTTGGCCGACCGCTGCCGCACACGCCTGATCCTGACCGAAGGCTTTCCGACCTACGGCGGCTTGGCTGGGCGCGATCTCGAGGCGCTGGCGACCGGCCTGGGCGAAGTGCTGGACGAGGACTACCTGGCCTATCGCCAGGCGTCGATCCGCTACCTCTTTGATCGGTTGGATAAAATCGGCGTGCCGATGATGCGCCCGCCAGGCGGCCACGCGGTCTACATCGATGCAGCAGCGTTCTATCCGCAGATCCCGGCTTGGCAATACCCGGGCCTCGTGTTGACGAACCAGCTCTACTTGGAGGGCGGCGTGCGCGGCGTCGAGGTCGGCACGGTGATGTTCGGCACGCCGGATCCAAAGGGGGGACAGGACGTTTGCGCACCGCTGGAACTGGTGCGCCTGACCTTCCCGCGGCGCACCTATACGCAAAGCCACGTGGACTATCTGATCGAAAGCCTGGCTGAGGTCTTCGCCCAACGTCAGACGGCGCGAGGCTATCGGATCGTCAAGCAGCGGCCGATCTTGCGCGGGTTTTCTGCGTGGTTCGAGCCCATCTGAGGAGTTCCCATGCGATGTCTTGTGCTATCGGCCGCATTGCTCGCCGCATGCTCTGCCGTGCCCCAAGTCGCTCCGACGACGCCCGAACTCCCCGTCACCAAGGTGATCCTCTACCAGAATGGTGTCGGCTACTTCGAGCGCCGTGGCAAGCTGCACGGCGACGAAGTCGAGCTGCGCGTCCGCCCGGACCAGATCAACGACGTGCTGAAGTCATTGGCTGTCCTCGATCTCTCGGGTGGCATGCCCTCCTCGGTGTCGCTACCGGTCGAGCGTTCCGGCGACCGCCTGGCCGCGGAACTGCCGCCGCAGGTGCGCAATGCCTCAGGAATGCTGGGACTTCTCGGCGTGCTGCGTGGCGCCGACGTCACGGTCGACGGCGAGGACGGCACACTGGCGGGTCGTGTGGTCGGCGTCGAGATGCAGCAGCGCCAGGGCCTCGGCGAGGGGGAAAAACCGAGGCAGGAGGCTATCCTGACGCTCATGGCCGGCGAGGACCAACTGCGCACGACGGCGGTGTCGGGCATCCGCAAACTGACGATAGGCGACCGCGCACTGTCGGTCGGCTTGCAGCAATCTCTCGATATTTCAAAAGGCGAGGGCGCCTGGAAGCCGGTCGCGCTGACGGTGCGGCTGGCGGGCGACTCCAGCCACGAACTGATTTTGTCGTATATCCACGAAGTTCCCATCTGGCGGCCTGCCTACCGCGCCTGGGTCCAGGAGGGCAAGGGCCTGCAATTGCAGGGTTGGGCCATCGTCGACAACGTCAGCGGCGAGTCGTGGAAGGACGTGAACCTGACGCTCGTCGTCGGCTCGCCCCTGTCGTTCCGCTACAACCTGCATACGCCGCACAACGTGCAAAGACCCGATTTGTCATCACGTTTGCCTCAAAGTGCCGAAGCGCCGCCGGAGCCGGATGTCGGCTACGCGCCGGAAGCTGCGCCGCCACCGATGGCGCCACCCGCACCGGCCATGGAGGCCTCGGAGGACTACGAGCCCAAGAAGCCATCGGCCAAAAGCTCTGCGCCGCGCGCCATGCCGGCGCGCAGGCCGATGGCGGCCGGCCGGGCGATGGCAGGCGCGAAGATGGACGAGGCCCGCGACATGGCAGAAACCGATGCACGGCGCGACGCATCGATCCGCTCGGCACAGGCACTGGTGACGGGCAAAGAAGTCGGCGCGTTGTACGCCTATGAGGCACAAACGCCGATTTCGGTTCCGGATCGCTCGGCTGCGCTGGTCAACATCGTCAGCCGCAAGCTGCAAGGCGAAGATGTCTTCTTGTTTCGAGAACCCGAATCGGGCGCCGCGCCGTTCCGCTCGGTCCTCCTGCGCAATGGCAAGGACAGCACCTTGGAATCCGGGCCGATTACCCTCTACGTCGACGGCACGTTTGCCGGCGAGGGCTTCATCGGTCGCGTCGCCAAGGAAGAGACCGCCTTCGTGCCCTACGCCAAGGAGTCGGGATTTGCACTCAACTTGGAGAACACCAGTAAAGTCAATGATTTACATCTCGTGCGCATCGTCGACGGCCGCATCAGCATCGAGGGCAAACAGGTCTACACGCGCACGGTCAAGCTGGACTCGACGCGCGACAAGGATTCGGTCGCGTACGTGAAACTCGCGCGCACCGGGGGCACGGAGATCGTTGATCCTCCGAAGGATCTCGTCAGAGCGGGCAGTGATGTCTTCCTGCGCGTGCACGTGGCGGCTCGCCAGCGCGGCGAAGCCAGTCTGGTCGAAGCCACACCGGTTCAGTACACGGAAATGGGGCTGTCGGACAATGTGTTGCAGGCCTTTCGCTACTACCTGACGGGCAAGAACCTCGACGACGCGGTGGCGGGGCCGATCAAGGACTTGCTGACAATCCAGGAGGCGATGGTCCAGCTCAATGCCGACACGGCGACCCTCGAACAGCAGCGCAACATCCTCGATCGCGAGCAACAGCGCATTCAGGACAACTTGTTTGCATTGCCGAATGCGGCCGTGGCGGCGAATCTGCGCAAGCAGTTGGTCGGGCAGTTGGAGGGACTGGCGAAGAAATCCGCGGATGTCGCCAAGCGCCTCGTCGAAAACGAGGTCAAGCGCGCGGGTCTGAACGAGCGCATCGTCGTGCTGCTGCGGCAGATCTCGCTCAAGTAGCTACTTGCAGCTGGTGCAAGTCGATCCGGTGCACGCAGACCCGGCCTTGGCCGTTCCGGCAGCGTTGCAGCAATCGTTCTTGGTCTTGCAGGCGCTGTCGCAGTAGCACACCACTTTGGCGGCCGCGTCGTAGACCGGCCCCCCGCACTTGCTGTTGCAGATGTGGGTGGCAGTCTGGCAATCGGCCGCGCAGGTCGACGCAGTCTCGCCGCCCTCGCACTTGCCGTCGCCGCACACGGGCTTGCAGTCCTTGGAACAGTTCGAAACCGTTTCGCTGCCTTCGCATTTGCCGTTGCCGCAGCCGCAATCGGAGGCGCACGACAGTGAGGTTTCCGGCGCCTGACATTTGCCATCGCCGCACTTGGCCGCTGCCTGGCAATCCGTGGGGCAGTTGCTGGCTGTCTCCATGCTGCCGCACATGCCATCGCCACACAGGCACATTTGCGCGCCGGCACAAGAGTACAGCGTCTGCGCATTGGTCTTGGACGAGCCGAACCCAGAGTCGATGCAGCCCTGGACGCACGATGCATCGCCGCACTGGAACATGCAGCTGGCTGTGCCGGCGCAGGTCAGGACGGTGACGCATTTGTTCCAAGACGCGCTGCAAGCGCCTTTGACGCAAGCCATTTCGTCGGTCAGGTTGGTGTCGCAGTCCATGGCGCACTGGCCTGCGTTCTCGCCGTCGCCGCACGTGCCGTCGCCGCACACCGAACAGTCTGCGGGGCAGGAACCGACATTCTCGCTGCTCTCGCAGGTGCCGTTGCCACACGCCCCTCCCGAGCAGTCTTCCGGGCATGTGCTGGCGTTCTCTGGCAACGCGCACTGACCATCGCCGCAATTGGTCGGGGCCTGGCAATCCTGGGGGCAATTGACGGAGTTCTCTGGAAACACGCAAGACGCATCGCCGCAGTACGGTTGCGCCGGACAGTCGATGGCGCAGTTCGCCGAAGTCTCGCCGTTCTCGCAGGTGCCGTTGCCGCACACCGTGGTCTTCACGTCCTTGCCGATATCCGGGGCTACGTAGAGATCCTGCGCTACATAGACATCGGGAGACGCGTAGACATCCAACGGGCTGTAGACATCTGGCTGCGACTCGATGTCTTGAGACACATAAACGTCAAGCGCCGTCTGGATGTCGGCAGGCGGAGCAGCATCCGGCGACGCCGTACCGTCAGAGAGCTGTTCCGCATCTTTCGATTGTGCATCGATGGCGTCGGACGCCGCGCCTTCGGTGTCGAGGACGTAGCTGCCGTCGGGCAACCAGAACCCGCCGCCGCCACCGCCCACCGGCGCACACGCGGCCAACCACGACAGCAGGCCCGTGAACATCCAAACAAAGAACCGTCGCATGGCTACCTCTTGGCGCGGATGCTCGCACGCGCCCGGGGGTGTCTTTGTTGCAGAAAGCGGCGGTTTTTGCCAGAGCCAAGCCTGAGCGGTACGCTCGCCGCGCCTGCGGTGTCGGGCAATGCGAGCACGCGATGCGGATTCTATACGGCGTGGTAGGGGAAGGCATGGGCCACGCGACGCGATCGCGCGTCGTTATCGAACACCTCGTGGCGAGCGGGCACGACGTCGAGATCATCGTCAGCGGTCGCGCTGCGGACATGCTGCGCAAGCACTTCGGCGGCGTGCACCGCATCCACGGCCTGGAGTTGGCGTATGTCGACAACAGGGTCCAGAAAAGACAGACCGCGCTGCACAACCTGCAAGGCCTCGCCGAGGGTCTGCCGCACAATGTTTCAGAGTATTTCAAATTGATCGATCACTTCCACCCGCAAGTCGTGATCTCCGATTTTGAATCGTGGAGCTACCTCTACGCCCAGGCGCAGCGCCTGCCGATCATCAGCATCGACAACATGCAGATCATCAACCGCTGCCACCATGACGACGACGTCATCGCCGGTCACAAGGCCGAGTTCCTGCTGGCCAAGGGCATCGTCAAAGCCAAGCTGCCGGGTGCACTGCACTATTTCATCACGACCTTCTTTGCACCGCCGCTACGCAAAGAGCGCACGACGCTGGTGCCGCCCATCCTGCGGCCCGAAGTGCTGGCTGCGCAGTCCACGCCTGGGTCGCACGTGCTCGTGTACCAGACAGGCGAAAGTGCGGCGTCGCTGCAACGCGTGCTCAAGACCTTTGACAACGAAGACTTCGTCGTCTACGGCATCCGGCGCGGCATCGCGTCCGAAGAGATCGACGGCAACCTGCGCCACCAGCCGTTCTCCGAAAGCGGCTTTGTCGCACACCTGGCGTCGGCGCGCGCTGTCATCGCCGGA
>Ga0172370_10004178_pt1 | contig 19489 bp, 16 predicted proteins | sample LakKiv5m_FD_114538 | JGI IMG/M metagenome (GOLD analysis project Ga0172370, IMG submission 114538) | Freshwater microbial communities from Kabuno Bay, South-Kivu, Congo - kab_022012_11.5m | ecosystem: Environmental > Aquatic > Freshwater > Lake | place: Democratic Republic of the Congo...
ATATTTGAAGCTGGAAGGAAAAAAAGCCGATTTGCCGGAAACTTGGTGCGATGCCGATAGAATTAGGGAAGTTATAGTTAACCTTGTTGGCAACGCGGTTAAATTTACGGAAAAAGGTGGCATCAAAATCAAGCTTGTCTCTGTGGGCAAAAAAATTACCGTGGCAGTGGAGGACACCGGCCGGGGCATAAAGGAAGAAGACCAGGCCAAGTTATTTCAGAAGTTCTCGCAAATTCGCCGCGAAGTAGACCAACAGCCCGGTACTGGTTTAGGACTATACATCAGCAAAAATTTTATCGATCTTCACAAGGGTAAAATTGGCCTACGTAGCGTAGTGGGCAAGGGAACCACTTTCTATTTTGAGCTGCCAATTTACGTCACGCCTCCGAAAGAGATTGCCGGAGCGATGATTGAGCAGAGCGATTCGAGCAAGGACCATTTAGTGGTTACTGCCAACAGCCTTACACGAGAAGCCACTTCCACTCCCAATTCCAAATCCACTCCTAATCCCGACAGCCGTGGCCTTGCAACGGCGACAAATGGAACAGGCGGGAAAAAATGACACAAGTTCAACCCCAGATGTATCTTACGAGGATACACGAATAATAAGTGCAATGGTCTGTGGATATTCACTCAAAAACATCTCCCGATAGGTGCATAGAAGGAGTATTAGCAACGTCTGTGCAGCCGACGCTCTGGTAGAAAGAGTCGGCAGGAGTATTGCTCTCTGTTTGCAGAAGTAGATACCGAGCATTGTGTTTGTTGGCATAGTCCATTGCTTTTTGCCACAGGGTTGTACCTATACCTCGTCGTCTGTATGAAGCGCTTACCGCGAAATAAGGCGGACAGAGAAATCTCTTTCCAGTATGATCGGCCAAGGTATCCATTGGGCCAATAAGACCAACAATCCGCTCGTCTTCTATAAAACAGAGAGTCGATTTGCCATGTTCTGGCTGGCTAAGAAAGGGAAATGAGTGGAGGTCAGGCTCTTGCTCCAGTAGTTGAATTGTCTCCCGAACTTTTTCTGGCAAATTGGTAAACGGCTGGATTTTTTTTGGGGTACTGTCGCAATAATCAATGTTGTCAGGGCCAAAAGTTTTGAGAAATGTTTTTATAATGCGGACAGATTGCTTTTCCTGGATAAAATGGTTGAAATATATTTTGGCACCCTTCCGATTTACTTGAGTTGGTAAGGATGTTTTGTGGATTGTCTTCAAAACGCTCTTTACGTTAACGGGGGTATCAGAATATATATAAAACTTAGTAATCTCTTTAGATTTTGTGCTTATTAGCGGCATGATTATTGTGTTGTTTTTACATATCATTATCGATTCAGAAAGAATAATCTCGGGATTTTTGGTATACCATCGTTGTTTCTTGTCGTAGGGTAGGATTGTGGAGTTTGTTGCTAATAAGTCACCTAAAAGAAAGCGGTCATGCCCACCGTCAAGGAGTGCCGGGCCTAAAATAGGTAAATTTTCGACAGGATGTCGTAGGAGGGAGAGCCAGAAATCAATCAACTTACTTGGAGTATGCGATCTTCCAGATATGGCTTTCATTACCCTAGCTAAACGAAAAAAAGAAGGGGGGTCAACAGCTGGCTGCTGACCCCCGGCTGGGCTTGATGAGAGTTTCTTAGTCTCCGTCCTCGTCATCGCCCTCGTCTTCCTCGTCTCCGTCCCCTTGCTCCCAAGGGTTGTCGTCTTGAGCCTCGCAGGAGCATCCCTGGGCAGAGAGCCGTTGATCAAGATTGCGAACAGTCGACGTCACTTTCCTCACCTCCCTTCTTGCAGATGTAAGTAGGAAGAACGCCTGCCTTCTGATGTAACTCTAGCTTTGGTCGACAGGTTTGGCAAGTTTTCTTCCATAAACAGTTGACACACTTCTTGGCAGGCGCCAACATCTCGTCTGCCAGCCGAGGTAGCTCGTCCCAGACCGAGCTTTCACAGTTAAGCAGGTTTAAGGCGGTGGATCGAGCTATCATACATGGACTGACGTTGCCTTGACAGTCTACGTGGAAGAAGCTCTTGCCGGCCCGGCATCGAGTAGACGACTTCTTGTGAGATCGATCGCGGTAATCAACCATAGCTGCTTGAGTGCTGGCATCACCGGCTAGAGTGGGAGCGATGGTACGATAGGTGTGATGTTCAAACCCTCGCTCGTCTGCCAGCTCAACCATCCGAGCTAACTCGCTCTCGTTAGTCTTAGTCAGGATGATATTCAACCGGACTCTTAGTTTACAAGATGCCGACCAGTTTAATCCCGCCAAAAATCGCTGGAATGATCCAGCTATCCCGGTAAGCGATTCATAGGATTGCCTGGTCGCGCCGTAACAGCTTATTGTTACCCTGTACGGTGGTGTTGTGGCAATGACCTCCGTGTTTCTTGAGTCAGTAAGAAGAGAGCCGTTTGTCGAGATCATAACTACCATGCCAAGCTCGTGAGCAGCTAGGTAGATAGTTACAAAGTCACTACTCAACAACGGTTCACCACCAGTTAGCTGAAGCATCAAGGCTCCAGAGTTGGCAATCTGCTGAAGGATGAGAATTTTGTCGGCAGTTCTCAGCTCCTTGGGTCTTTCGCTACCAAGATAGCAGTGAGAGCAACGATAGTTGCACCTACTTACTATCTCATATGACGCTTTTGCGAACTGATGGCGGGTGCTTTGACGAACGCATAAGAGGTCTTGAGTCCCCCTATTGAGAGATCCGTGATAGCCCAATTCCCTTAGGTAACCTCCAAGCCAATCAGGTGTTTGATCTTGCTCTGAAGGTGACTCGTGGAGTAGTTCTTTGTATTCATCTTCGGTGATATCAACTATCCCTGGTCGATTGCGCTGTGCAATCACAAACCCTCCCAGCAGGGGAGAGCAAATGAAGGGTTGCATATCTACCTCCGTGTTAAGGTTCTAGCTCTGTGCAAATTGTACGCGGTAAGTAATCTGATAGCAAGTGCGGTATGAGTATTTTGTTGTCGTTTGCAGTTGTTAGCAATTGTGATAATCTGTGAATAATGGCTGAAGATTTCAAAAGCGTACTATTAGTTGATGATGATTTGACACTGCGGGAGATGTATTGCGAGCGGCTCAAGGCCGGTGGTTTTACGGTAGAGATGGCCAAGGATGGCGAGGAGGCCTTACAGAAGGCGCGTGATAACCATCCTAATGTTATTTTGCTAGATATTATGATGCCGAAGATCAATGGGCTTGATGTTTTGAAGCAGTTGAAATCCGATGACGCGACCAAGACAATTCCAGTACTGATATTAACTGCCTTAGTCCAAGATCGTGAGCGTTTGGAGAGTGCCACGCGAGGGGCTGATGGCTATATCGTCAAGTCGGAGACGATGCCGGGCGAGGTGGTGGATAAGATTAAGGCCGTATTAGAAAAACCCTCTACCACCCCCGTTCAGACAGATCAGCCAGCAGAAGAGAAACCGACCGAAGAGCCGGAAAAACTTGCTAGCTAGCCCTCACAGCTAGTTACTTGAGCGCCTAGGGATATGAGTTTGTCTAGGAAGTTTTCGTAGCCACGCTCCAACACATTAAAGTTGTCGATTCTGCTTTCACCCTCTGCGGTAGCGGCGGCAATGATATAGGAGAAACCGGCGCGCAGATCGGGGATAACAATGTGCTGACCGGTGAGAGAAGTTGGCCCAAATATAGCCGCGCTGTGGCGATAGTTTTGTTGGGCAAAGCGACAATCTCGCCCACCCAAGCATTCGTTGTAAAGCTGAATTTTTGCCCCCATTTGATTTAGTGCCTCGACGTAGCCAAAACGGCTCTCATAAACAGTCTCGTGTAGTATGGAAACACCCTCCGCTTGCGTTAACATAATCACAAATGGTGGTTGCCAGTCGGTCATAAAGCCCGGATGTACGTCTGTCTCTATAGAGATTGATGACAATTTCTCCTGCCCCCGGAAGAACTCAATTCCCTCATCAGTAACCTGGAACTCTCCTCCTACGCGGCGAAATTTATTTAAGAACGTCAGAAGATCTAGCTGACGAGCACCTTTGACCATTATCCGACCATTTGTTGCCACAGCGGCGCAGGCCCAAGAGGCAGCTTCCAATCGGTCGGGGATGGCATGGTGTTGAAAACCAGATAGCTTTTTTACGCCACGAATTCTAATAATTCGCTCGGTACTAACAGAAATGATCGCCCCCATTTTTTGCAAGAGAGCGATTAGATCGATAATTTCAGGTTCAATGGCGGCGTTAGAGAGCTCGGTTAGCCCATCTGCCATCACGCTAGCTAAGATTACCTGCTCCGTAGCACCGACGCTAGGGTAATCGAGGCATATTTTGGCGCCCTCTAGCCTGTTTGCTGTTAGAAGATAGCCATCTTGCCGAGCCGTCACTTTTGCGCCCAACTGCTCAAGTGCCTTGAGGTGAAAATCGATCGGCCGTGGTCCGATGTTGCATCCGCCCGGGGCAGGTAGAACTGCTCTGCCGATTCTTGCTAGCATTGGCCCGCATAGCAAGACGGGAATACGACTCTTACCGCTAAAGTCCAGAAGCTTATGACTATTAGGCAGAGAAATCCGCGAAGCAGTAATCGATAGTGCCTTTTCTCCAGCTTGCTCTATCCGGCCACCAAGAAGCTTGATGATCCGCGACATAATCTCGATATCTTCAATGCCGGGAACGTTGAACAGTTTACAGGGCTCGTCGGTAAGAAGTGCGGCAACCATATGCTTTGGCACGGCATTTTTTGCTCCCGTCAAAGCCACCTCACCTCTTAGAGGACGACCACCGCGCAGACAAATTATTCCGTTTTCCGCACTCATGTCGTTATCATAGCAAAATGTTTCAAGGTGAAGCGAACGGATCAGATCGGCCGAAATTGCCTTCTGTCTCAACTGATGGGGTGGTAGCGTAGGAAACTAAACTGGCTAATGATTGTTTGGCCTGCTTGATCAGCTCGGCGACGGTGTCAAAGTATTCAGCGGGACTGGCTGCCAGGTAGAAAACTTCTGCTGTTACCGTAGAAGAGCTAGAATCACCATTAACACTTAACGCCACAGAAGTAATTTTATTCCAACGGGAGAAACTCTTTAAGGCGACAAGTAGTCTTCGAGTGTCCGCGAAGCCATATTTGCCTGTGATGGTGAAGGTAGTTTTTTCATTTGACTCCGTGGGAGTACTAGCGGTAGTTGTCCCGACGCCGCCTGGTCGGGCGCTACTCTCCTCGGAGGTAACTATCGGCGTACTGGCGGCGGCAGAAGAGCTTGCGCTGGTTTGTAAAGGAAGTGAGAGTGTGGCATCCAGTTTTAGACTGGCTAGTAGTCCTTCAAGCTGGAGCATCAGCTGATCGAGATCGGTTGTCTTGGGCAGGGCAAGAGTAGCTTTTTCAAATAATGTCTCTACCTCGTCGGAGTTTTGCTTCAGGGCCTTGCCAGCGTCTACTCTTGTTTGCTGGGCGGCTATTTGGCTGTCAATATCGGATAGCTGGGAGCGGGTATTTTGAATGGCGCTAAGAGCCGGCGGTAGAGCTAGCCAAATGATGGCAAGTGTCTCTAGTAGGAAAATCGCTGTGGCAACCCAGAACGCCTTGCTTTTTATGAGGGTATTCATTGCTGATTCTCCTTGACTACTGCTTGAATTGTAAAGCTGTAAGCTTGCGAGCTAGTTTCTTCCCGATCGTTGATAGCGGTAATCTCGGCCTGAGTAAATTCGTCAGAGCTGTTAAGCTTGTCTTTGAAAAGAACAATGTCTCGTCGACTGTTGGCCAGGCCATTGAGGCCAACGGTAGTGGCGTTGGCGTCTCTGGCTAAGTGAAGATCGGTTAACTGAACAGCGGCCGGAGTATAGCTGGCTACTCTGTTGAGCATATCTGCCCAGTCAGTACTGTCGGAGTAAGTTGTCTGAGCGTCAAGGCGATTTTTTATGAAAGCCGCTTGGCTCAAAACATCACTGTTGACTTTGGCGGCTGACTCCAGCGAGGAAAGCTGTCCCTGTTTGTCGCTAAGGCGGCTGTCTAAAACAAAACGATATGTCCAGACGCCGGCGCTGGCTAGGGCGATCAAAGAGCCGATAATGATGTAGACAGAAATAAGTGCATAAACTCTGGAGGCCAACTTCTCCTTCTGTCTAATTTCGAGAGGTAGTAAATTTATCATCGCATTGCTAGGCCGACAGCGTCGGCGAAAGTTCGACTAATATTCTCTGGCACGGGAAAACGATGAGTGTCGATTCGGGAAAATGGGTTGCCGATGGTGGTTTTGAAACCGGTTTCTTGCTCGAACAGCTGATCGACACCCGGCAGGTTAGAGCCACCGCCAATAAGAATTATTTCGTGAATTTTTGTGCCGGCGCAAACCCTATTCTCGAAAAATTTGGTTAGATGGACAATCTCGTCAAAAATCGGGCTTAGCTTCTCTCTCATACCAGTAGGAATCTCGTTGAGGAGTTTGTTCTCTTGCAGAGCGCGAAATCCGATTGGGACAGTCGAAATTAGCCGCAGAGCCGAGCCCTCGGCCACGAAGGTGCCAATGGCGCTAACGCCAAGGTCAACCACCAACCGCGCTTCCTTATCGTTGGTGTTGACTACCGATCTAACCACCGCCCCCGGCTTAATATCTAAGCCGACGGGGTCTAAGTGGGCGCTGTGGCATAGCTCTATTACGGAATTAACCAAGGTTTTCTTGGCTGCCACCGCAAATACCAACAGAGCAGGCGTGTCAGTAGTGGCAGGTTGTTTAGGCTTAGGCTTGCCTTCTTCTTTTTTAGGATCCTGCAGGACGCTGTTGAGCTGACAGGCGCTACCTGTTGTCTCAAAATCCAGCAGATAATCATCTAGATTTATCGATAGCTTCTCGGCCGCTTCGAAGGGGATGGCTTTCTTTAGCTCTGCCTCCGGCATAATTGGCACGGTAAAGGCGCCGGAGAAAATAACAGATTCCGGTAGAGCGGGCACGACGCGGTTAAAGGAGATGGCGTGGGGTTTGGCGCTGTGCATTGCCCCCTGAATTACCTTGGCGATCTCCGGAATGTTTTTTATCTCATCGGTGGACCATGAATTGGGAGGAATCGCGGCGGTACTCATTCCGATCAAGCGAAAACCACTGGACTGTTTCTCCAGCCCAATCAGCTTGATTTTGTCGAACCCGATATCAATTCCAATTGTGCTTTTTCCCATCCCTCCACCTAAAGCATAACAAATTTATTCTTTGCTGTCCGAGCTAGAACTTAGACGCTAATGAGTAGATTGGTCCCAACACAGCCGTGGCGATAAAAGCCACCCCAACACCCATCAGAATCAACAGAAACGGCTCGATGAGGGTGGTGAGGTTTTTAGTAATTTGGTCGACCTCTTTGTCATAAAACTCGGCCACTTCTAACAAGACACTATCAAGCTCACCAGATTGCTCGCCCAAACTGGTCAGCTGGCTGACCATTGGTGGGAAAACCTTTTCCTTGTCGACCGCTGCCGAAAAGGGCTCGCCGGTGCGCACCAGCTGTTCGATCCGGTCGAAGGCCTGTTCATAAAGCACATTTTGGATAGTTTTCTTGATAATCTCAATTGATTGTAAAATGGGCAGACTTGATTGAATTAACATTGCCATAGTGCGAGAGAAGCGAGCCATATAGACTTTTTTGGTCAGGCCACCAAAAACCGGCAGACGCAGTTTGACGACATCATAAACCACTCTTCCTCTGGGGGTGCGACAGTAGTAGTGGGCGGCAAAGTAAAGTCCTACGCCTATCAAGATAATTAGCCAAGCGTAATGGCGAATTGCCCCACTACCGCCCATCAATATTTTTGTCTGCAAAGGTAAATCGCCACCGATATCGGTAAATACCTGTTCCAAATTGGGTAAAACCATAAATATCACCAAAATCACCACTCCCAATAGGGCGATTAGAATGACAGCTGGGTAGATCATTGCCCCTTTTATTTTGCTAATTAGGCTGGCGTCTTTTTCTTGTTGAATAGCCAGAGTCAGCAGAACTTCTGCTAGCTTGCCGGTTTGCTCGCCTGCTTTTATTACAGCCAGCTCAATTTCTGAAAAAACCTTCGGATAATGGCCCAAGGCCTGGGAGAGCGGTTGGCCTCCTTCCACCTTTTCAATCAAACCAGTTAGAACTTCTTGAAAATAACGGTTTTCACTCTGTTTCTTTAAGGCCCCTAAGGCCTTGAGCAAAGGCAGACCGGCCTTGGTCATTACTGCCAGCTGGCGGGTGAAAATAATCTTTTCTTGCAGAGAAACTTTCTTTCTGCGAAGAAAGTTTAGCTCAAGCGCCCCTGACCTTTCTTTACCCTCTCGGAGCTCCAGCGGCATCAGCTCGCGGGATCGAAGCAGTTTTATTGCTTCCTGTTTGTCGGCGGCCTCTAGCTGTCCCTCTTCGATGCCCCCGCTTGGCTTTCTGGCGTTAAAGTGAAAAGTGGCCATTTAGTCTTTGGTAACCCGCCAGACTTCTTCGATAGAAGTCATGCCTTTGAGTGCTTTAAGAATACCGTCCTGTTTCATATCAACAAAGCCCTCTTTCTTTGCCTGCTCAGCCAGCTGAGAGGTGGCTGCTCGCTTGAGAGCAAGCTGTTTAATCTGGTCGGAGACACCAAGTACCTCAAATATACCGATCCGACCACGGTAGCCAGAATTGCCACAGGCGGTGCAACCCGCCCCGTGGTAAAACACCCGTTGCTTACTTGCCTCTGATTTTTCCGGCTCTGGCATCGTTTCAATTGCCTGTCGGATGGCCTCATTCTCCTCCGTTTTGATAGCTGCTTCCTGACGGCACTTCTCGCAGATTTTACGGCAAAGGCGCTGGGCGACAATAGCGTTCATTGAGGAGGTAATCAAGAAAGGCTCAATGCCCATATCAATCAGCCGAGGAATTGCGCCGGCGGCGTCGTTGGTGTGCAGGGTGGAGATGACAATGTGGCCGGTTAAGGCGGAGTTGATGGCGATATCGGCCGTTTCTTTGTCGCGGATCTCGCCAACCATAATGACATTGGGGTCTTGGCGCAGTATCGAGCGCAAGCCAGCGGCGAAGGTGTAGCCGATTGAAGCGTTAACTTGACTTTGGTTGACACCACCCATCCGGTACTCGACCGGATCTTCCATTGTAACGATATTGATGTCGTCTTTTTTAACCCGAGCCACCATGGCGTAAAGGGTGGTAGATTTTCCCGAGCCGGTCGGGCCGGTAACCAAAATCATTCCGTGAGCTTTTTTAACGTTATCATCCAATAACTCAAAGGCCCGCCCCTGCACGCCCAGCTGATCGAGAGAGATGGCGCCGGCCGAGTGGTCGAGAACGCGGGCGACGATTTTTTCTCCGTTGACTGTGGGTAGACAAGAAATACGGAAATCAATTCGCCGACCGTCAAGCATAATTTGAATTCTACCATCTTGGGGTAGACGGGTTTCGTCAATTTTCAGGTTAGAAAGAATTTTTATGCGGGAGGCAACGGCTGGCTGGACCTCTTTTGGAAGAGTGAGAACTTTACGCAAAACACCATCAATACGGAAGCGGACATGAGTTTCGTCCTCAAATGGCTCGATGTGAATGTCGGAGGCCTTCTCCCGAACTGCCCGCTTGAGAAGCGTACTGACAACCTTGGCGGCGGGTGAGCTTTCATTAACCTGATCCTCGTCAACCAACTTCTCCTTCTCTTCGACGGCCCTTATATCCTCTTCATCTGTCTCCGCGTTGGCCAGCAAGTCTTTCAGCTCGCCCTGTAGAGCAGAATACTGGTCTAAAACAAAACTGATGTCGTCTTGTGAGGCAATATAGGGCTCGATAATCTTGCGGGAGACTTTTCTCAAGGCGCTAAAGGCCTCCTCGTTCTCTGGATCAACCATTGCTACCAGTAAAGTTTTTTCTTTTAGAGCAAAGGGCACAGCTTGGTATTTTCTAGCTATCGGCTCGGGGATGAGAGAGAGTATCTCTTTAGGGATCGTTCGGCCGACTAGCTCGGCTAAGCGCACATCGCTTTTGCCAGCTCTTTTCTCGGCGCGACCAGACCCCTCGGGCCTGACGCTGGGGCTAGCAATCTCGTTTTTTAGTTTTTCGTCGGCCTGGAAATCGGGGATGACCGCGGCTGGCAAGCGGGCAACTTTTTTCTCTCCGTCAACTTCGGTGACAACCTGTCGGGCGGGCAGACGCAAAAGCTTAAATATACCGAAATTTTCTAACTTAACCTGTCCCGCATCAGAAAGGGTATGGCCGACAACATCAATCAGCCGGGCCATCGTCTCCTCTGTTTTGGCTTTCGGCCAATCTAGCCGTTCTCTAAGTCCTTTGATGATTTCGCTGGTAACTGCCATTGCCCTCCTAACTCCTAGCATAGCGAGGAAAAAGCTGTTGGTCTATGGTATTGGCCACTCCAGCTGTTGAGCATTGTCCTTGGCGGCTAAGTAGAGCGAGAGGCCACCGGTACCTTGGTGGCCTCTGGAAAGGGAGGGGTTAGTTGGGGATCTCTAGCTTGAGAGGGTTCTGCGAGAGATTGGCACAGAGTCTCCTCGGCTTGGCCTGCTTGACCGGATCGGCGGTGATCCCCTTGATCATCTCGGCCTGCCTGACCAGATCCCAGGTGACCAGCAAGATAGCCAGAGCGGTGGCAGGCAAGACTGCTGGTGCAAGCATATGGTTATTGGCCGCCAAGCCCTGCATCAGTTCGTAGATCGCGGGAGGGGTCTTTCCCCCTTCCACTAAGCGCTCTACAAGCTGTCTTGTTACATTCTCCTTATTGATGTTGATGTACAACTGACTTTTACTTGCAGGGTTATCATACGAGAAAAACATCCCCCGTCAATCCTGAAAACAGCCCTGATACTTTGGGAGTAGCACTCTTATTATCAACATATTATTTTTGACCGATAGCAAAGGTTGATTTTTAGGCGATTTTTGACACTATCAAAAAGCAAGGGTAATGAGCAAAGTCAAGACGCAATAAAGGAGGTATCTAGTCAATGAGCTCGCTGTATCGCAAACACCGACCACAGCTTTTCTCCGAAATTATTGGACAGGACCATGTTCGTCGGGTACTGGAGAATACCCTAATCCAAGATAAGGTCAGCCATGCCTATCTATTTTCTGGTCCTCGCGGAACAGGTAAAACAACCACCGCCCGACTGCTAGCTCGAGCTGTTAACTGCTCAAAGCGTAAGAAGGCCGATCCATGCAATAACTGCCCAAGCTGCCGAGAGATTGCCGAGGGGCGCTCGGCCGACATTATTGAAATTGATGCCGCCTCTAATCGGGGCGTTGATGAGATCCGCGATCTGCGGGAAAAAATTGTTTTTGCCCCCTTAAGTACTAAGTTCAAGGTTTATATTATTGACGAGGTACATATGCTGACCAAGGATGCCTTTAATGCTCTACTCAAGACACTGGAGGAGCCGCCGGCGCATGCGATTCTAATTCTTGCCACCACTGAGCTACACAAGGTGCCGGAGACAATAATATCGCGCTGTATACGGCTGCATTTCCACCTGGCGCCAGCCGAGAAAGTGATTGACTTACTTGAGAAAGTGGCCAAAGCTGAGAAGCTGGCAATTGATAAACCAGCTTTAGAGCTAGTAGCGGCACGGGCTGAGGGTTCTTACCGAGATGCCTTGACTCTACTCGGTAGCCTCTCGGCCCAAACCGAGAAGCTAACTGCCGAACAGATTAGAGCTGTAATAGGTTTGCCGAGTGAGGAGGCGCTAAACTCATTGCGGCAGGCGATAGAACACGGTAAAACGCAGGAGCTGGCTGAGTTCTTGCGACAGTTCTATAGCAGTGGCGGCGATTTAGCCGTGTTGGTTAAGAACTTGGCAGATGAGCTGAAGAAGGAGATTCTGGCCGAACCGGCTCAAGCTCTCACCAAGGCAAATCTGCTTGAGGAACTACTGCTATTGCTGGCACGCTCTCGCTCTTCAGCCGACCCTTCGGCTCTAATTATCTCCACTTTAATAGGAAGGGCGCTAGCTAATGGCGCTAACGAAACCAAACCGCTAGTCAAACCGGCGATGACGGATCTGCATCAAGCTCCTGAAGCCACGCCCGCTGTTGATACGGTTAGTAGCAAAACTACCCAAATCTCGAGCGAAGAGAAGAAGAAGTTTTGGCCGGCTTTCCTCGCTCGGGTTAAAGAACAGAACCATGCACTGTATGCCGTAGTGCGCTCCGCTAGTCTGGTTGGCATCAGTGAGGATAAATTAACACTAGCGGTGAAATTCCGTTTTTATATGGAACGACTATACGAGACCAAGAATCGCCAACTGGTTGAAAAAATTGCTCAAGAGATCGCTCAGGCGCCTTTGGCGCTAGAGTGTATTGTTCGGGCCGATCTGCCGGTGGAGGTAACTGTCAATCAGGAAGAAGACCTGTTGAAAACGGCGGTAGATGTTTTTGAGATAGAGGGGGTTTCCTGATGTCGGAAAATATTTTGCGCCTGCCTCCCCAAAACACGGAAGCAGAAGCAGCTGCGCTAGGAGCGGTGTTGGTGAGCAAAGAGGCGATGGATAAGATCGCCGATATGCTCGTGGCCGAGGATTTCTACCGCCAAGATCACCAGACCATCTTTAGAGCGATTTTGCGCTTATACGAGAAGCGAGCCCCGATTGACCTTGTTACCCTAACTAATGAGCTGGAGGGGCTGAAGGAGCTAGATGAGGTTGGGGGCGCTGCTTATTTGGCGGAGCTGGTTAATTCCGTCCCAACAGCTTTGCATGTAGAACACTACGGTGAGATTGTCCGTAACAAAGCCGTTCTGCGTAAAATTTTGAAAGCCGGCCAGACAATTAGCCAACTAGGTTACGAAGAAGATCGGGAGGTGCAGGAAATTCTTGACGAGGCAGAGGCGGCGCTGTTTGCCGTCTCGCGCCGGACGGTTAAAGATAACTTTGTTGCCATCAGCGATATCCTAGCAGCCAGCTTTGATCGGATCGACAAAATGCATCGCGAAAAAGGGGTATTGCGTGGGGTTACTTCCGGTTTTAGAGCGCTAGACAATCTGTTGTCTGGCCTTCAGCCCTCCGATCTGATTATCTTAGCTGCCCGCCCTAGTATGGGAAAAACAACTTTTGCCCTCAATATTGCTCTAAATGCTGCAGTCAAAGCCAAGGTGCCGGTGGGCTTTTTCTCGCTGGAGCAGAGCCGCGAACAGTTGGTAGATAGACTGTTGTGCGCCCAGGCGATGGTAGATGGCTGGAAGCTGCGCACCGGTAACCTAAAAGAAGACGATTTTCCCGCCATCGGCATGGCGATGGGGGTGTTGGCTGAAGCGCCGATCTTTATTGACGACTCACCTGCGCTGAATACCATTGAGATCCGTACCCGAGCCCGAAGGATGTTGGCGGAGAATAAGTTGGGGCTAATTGTTGTAGATTATCTTCAGCTAATTGAGGGAAAAAAGGGCGGCTCGAGTGATTTTAACCGTGTACAGGAAGTGTCGGATATCTCCCGTTCCCTCAAAGCGATTGCCCGCGAGCTCAATGTCCCGGTGTTGGCGCTCTCTCAGCTTTCGCGGGCAGTGGAGGGTAGAGATCGAAAAGTGCCACAGCTGTCTGACCTTCGGGATTCTGGCTCGATTGAGCAGGATTCTGATGTGGTGATTTTTCTCTACAGAGAGGATTACTACGACAAGGAAACAGAGAAGAAGAATATTACTGAAGTGCTAATAAGAAAACACCGCAACGGGCCGATCGGCGAGGTGGAGCTACATTTTCGGCCAGAACACGCTCGTTTTTATGACATTGAGCGCAAGAGAGCTGCTAGTGAGGGCTAGTGGGTTGTTGTTGATAAAAGAGTAGCGTACAATTTGAGTAACGAACTTCGGTTCGAATCTACGAAGGAGGGCGTGTTGTGCGCACCTTGAAGCTGTTGGCGCTGCTTGTCTTGGTTCTACCGTCCGCCCTAGTGCGGGCTCAGGAAACCAAGCCACCGGCACCGCCGATTTCCAAGGTCGGATGCTTGCCCCTTACCTTCTCGGAAGATCGCCCATCTGCGATCGAGAAGGTCAAGGCAACCATGAAGACACTCGTCCAGGGCGTCGGAATGGAGTGGGTCGATGAGGGAAGAGTATTGGGAGCATGGACTCGGATGGGGGAGAGACCCGAGCCCAAGGACATCCCAGACGACAAGAAGCTGCTCGATCTGGGGCAACGGCTGGGGGTTGATTACCTGGTCGCTGGTACTTGCAACTGGAAGATCCGTTCCGTCTGGGTGGCGCTGGGACCCAAAACCAAAGCCATCTGCACCATCGAGCTGGTCATTATCGATGTTAGAGGTGAGCGAGTAGCTCATCGCGCCAAGGAGACGGCAGACTCTACCAAGCGAGAAGAGGGTTGGGCGACGGCCGCCTCGATCCTAATCAATCCGCTGACGACGCTGGTCAGTGGCGGGCCAAAGACGCCTCACATGGAGCGCTCCGGCGTTGTCGCCGTTGCTAAAGCGATGGAAGAGTGGCTACGGCCCTTCCGTCGCGGTAACGACGAAATCGGCAAGAAGATCAAATGACAAGCGGCCCCCTATGGGGGCCGCCCCAACCTTTTGCTTTTCCGCACGGATCATGTAATTATTTTCAGCGAATTTATCAACGAACTTTTTACTCCTTGAGGAACCGCTACCCGTACCACATATATGCGATGCGGGAAAATAGCCCTCTTGTGTTCCAGGGGATTTTTACCTACATTAGGCCTGTTAGCGATCGATGCTCTTTCACAATCACACTACGGTTCAGGAGGAACCCGATGATGAGAGCAAGACTAGTGGTTTTGGCGCTGATTTCGGCGCTTCTCTCGGGATGCGGTGGAGGTGGCGGACCAAGACCTGGCTCGATACTAGATCAGCGGACGGTGATTGTTAGCCCCCAGCAGGACCAAACGGTGCAGCTGGGCGAGGCGAAGGTTACCATACAGAAAGGCACCTTCAACGCCTCAATTCCTGTCACGGTTAGCCAGCTGGTGCCCTACCAACCGGCCCAGCCAAACTTCCAACCAGTATATTCTGGGCTGTCGATAAGTTGCCCGGATACGCCACAGCGGACGATTACCGCTACCTACTCAATGCCCACCGGCGCCCAAGGTCTGTTGGCGGTGGCCTACGAGAACGGCCAACCGATCGGTGCCTTTCCTGTGACTACAAGCAGTGGAGAGGCGCGGGTGCTGATCGAACCGTCGATGGTGACGAAAAGCCGGGGCGGGGTGCTTGTCACCCTGATGCTCGGCGTGTTAGGAGTCGTCAACTCTCCTGACAACGAGACCAATCTGGTCCTGATTGCGGGAAGCGGTCGGGGCAGGACGCTGATCTTCGTCCACGGCCTGTTGCAGGGCGCTGCTGATATGCAAGAGACGGCGATGGTGGCGAAGAACCTTGGCGGCTACGAGTCGGTCTATGTTCTGCGCTACGACTACCGCCGACCCTTTGCGGATGTGGGGGCAGAGCTGGCCAACCTGCTCAGCTTCCATCTCTTTAGCGATCCGAAACAAGTGGATTTGGTCGGCTATTCTAAGGGCGGGCTGGTTGTTCGCCACTGCCTTGAGGCAATGGGACAGACGAAACCAGTGCGCCGGGCGATTCTGCTGGCTTGCCCGAACACCGGCTGTAGAATTTCGCTGGCTGCGCTCTATGGGACGCTGGCTCTTGACTACCTATCAAGCAAGAAAGCCCTGCCGTTTCTCAACTGGGGGGAGAGCTGTTTGGACGAGCTAATGCCCGGTTCCAACCAGCTCAACAGTCTCAATACCTTCCAGCACCACCAGAACGGTGATGTCGATTACTGGTTGTTTGCTGGCGATACTGATACGGTGGTGAGCCAGTCTAGCGCTTGGGGCACGGGCACTCCAATCGATGATTTTACTAACGGAGTTCTCTGGCGAAAGCTACTCACTCAGACTGGTCATCTGTCAGCCGACTCAACGGGAGCGATCAAACAGGTCTATGCGGCGCTTACCTCGACACAAACGAACGGTCTGCAGATTAGCTACGATAGCAATCCGTTAGAGGCCTCTGGCTGGTGGGGAAGCTGGACAAGTACGGAGACTATCGTCAATAGTACCGGTCAGAGGATAACGATCGAGAGCCTGTTGACGGAGATGTACGATAGACAGGGGCAATGGTGGGGGAACTACTGGTACGATCCGTACTGCCCTCCGGGAGAGTTTTTCCCTCATGAACGCGCTGACTGGGGTTTGATTCTGGACCCTAGTGAGTCTGAGACACTTTCTCTGGGTTACTATCCAGATGAGGATGGAACGCCTCTTTCAAGTGCGCCAGCCAATAAGCAAGCGCTCACGGCCCACCAAACCGTGTTGGCTACAGGAGAAGACGGGACAATCTACAAGACCAGCAAGGACCTTCTCTTGACCTACAATGGCGCCTCGCCCGCCCCTCCCCACACAAGAAAGGGAAAGGTGGCTTTTGGCAAGCCGCTAGCTATTCGCAGACTTAGGTAGCGCTTGGCAAAGCGAATGGCCAGAACAAGGTTGACTGGTGCCACCCGTTAGGGTGGCACCTTCCTTTCTAATCGAGAATTTTTCCGGTGCTGTGTTACCATATACTTTGCATGGAGAGAGATGTTTTGGTGGGTCTGAACCCGCCGCAGAAAGAGGCCGTGCTGGCCACCGAGGGTCCGGTGCTGATTTTCGCTGGCGCCGGAGCGGGCAAAACTAAGTGTTTGGCGCACCGTTTAGCCTATCTAGTAGACCAAAAGAAAGCAACGCTTGAACAGGTGCTCGGCATTACCTTTACCAACAAAGCGGCCCAAGAGTTAGCTAGCAGAATTCTTCGACTTTTGGGATTGATCGGAGAGGAAATGGAGGCCAGCCCCTTAATTGCGCGTCGCTACTTGCCGTGGGTGGGAACATTTCACTCTATCTCGGTGCGGCTACTGCGTCAGCGCGGGGCGGCGGTCGGCGTTGGCGAAAGATTTACCATATTTGACGAAGATGACTCTTTGGGTTTGATAAAGCGAATACTCAAGGATATGAACCTCGATCCTAAACAGTACAGCCCGCGGGCGATAAAGGCGATTATCTCCAATGCCAAAAACGAGCTGATGAGTCCTCAACAATTTCGCCCCTTCGCCTCCGGGCCGATTCAAGAGGCGGCGGTGCGGGTTTATGAAAAATATCAGCCCCGGCTAACAGAAGCGGACGCGCTTGATTTTGACGATTTAATATTTCTTACCGTAAAATTGCTAAAAGAAGATGAAGAAACTTTACGCTGGTGCCACCAGCAGTTTCGCTATATTTTGATTGATGAGTATCAGGACACCAATCAAGCCCAGTACCGACTGGCGAGCCTACTGACCGACCCCAAAAAAAGAAATATTTGTGTGGTGGGCGATGACCATCAAGCGATCTACGGCTGGCGTGGAGCGAATTACCGCAACATTCTAAACTTTGAAAGAGACTTTCCCGCCGCCCAAGTATTTAAGCTGGAACAAAATTACCGCTCCACCCAAACAATTCTGGCGGCGGCCAGCCAGATAATTAAGCCAGTCCGCCACCGCTCTGAAAAAGGGTTATGGACGGCCAATGAAGCTGGCGCGCCTGTAACTATATTTACGGCTACTAACGCTTGGCAGGAAGCGGAATTTATCGCCACGGAGATTCAGGCCCTCTATCTTGCCGGTCGGTCGTGGCGGCATTTTGCCGTACTTTATCGCACCAACGCCCAATCGCGCCAGCTCGAAGAGGCTTTTCTCAACGCCAATATCCCATATCGACTAGTTGGGGCGGCCCGATTCTACGAGCGTAAAGAAATTAAGGACCTGCTGGCATACTTACGCCTTTTGGTCAATCCGCTGGATTCGATGGCCTTATCGCGCGCCTGCAATGTGCCACCGCGGGGCATTGGGCCGGCCACACTTGCCAAAGGTGGGCCGAAGGTGGAGAAGTTTCAACAGATGGTAGAGCAATTAAAAGCCAAGCTGACAGAGTCACCGAGCGAGATTTTGCTAGTGATAATTGAGGCGGCAGGTTTTCGACAGTATCTACTGGACGGTACGCTGGAAGGAGAGGCGCGCTGGGGCAATGTGGAAGAGTTGGTTAATGTGGCGGCCGAGTATGGCTCGCTGGAGGAGTTCCTAGAACATGTGGCGCTAGTTAGCGAAGTGGATAATTTTGACCGATCAAGCGATGCTGTTACGCTGATGACTCTGCATGCCTCCAAGGGATTGGAGTTTACCAATGTTTTTATCGCCGGGTTGGAGGAGGGACTGTTTCCGCACATGCGGGCTATCGAAGATCAGGGAGAAATGGATGAGGAGCGGCGGCTAATGTTTGTCGGTATGACGCGGGCGAAGAAGCGACTGTATCTAACATACGCCCGCCAGCGAATGTCTTATGGCGGCCTCACCGGCGCACTGCCGAGTCGTTTTCTGCGCGAGCTAGACGATGGGTTGGTCGAACGGCTGTAAAGTTGACTTTTTATGAAGAGTTTGGCATTTATTGAACCAATGCCCCGTTGGCGATGGCTTTCTCTTCCACTGGTAGTTCTTGTCTTTTTGCTATGCCGAGTTGTGGCCCGAGCACAAATTAATACGCCAAGTGGTGCCGAGCGTCACCCAGTGATAGTTTTTCATGTCACATCAGCGGCGCGTGATCTTCCAAGTGCCTTTGCCGAAGCAAACTTGTCCTACTATCCACAAGACAAGGTGACGGTTTTTCCCGATCTAGGTTTGGGGCTGGGCGGCGAGGTGAGGGTTGAGCGGGCAATGCCGATCGAGCTAACTGACGGCAGGAAGACTTATTCGATTCGTACATGGCAAGCCACCCTTTCTGCAGTTTTGAAAGAGCAAGGAATTTTGTTGGGCGAAGAGGACAAAATTTCCCCGCCACCGGAAACTTTATTGGGAGAGAATAGCCAAGTACAGATTGTTCGAGTGGCTAGAACGGTGGCCAAGAGTAGCGAAACAGTTCCTTTTAATATTGTGGAGCAAGATGACGATACGATATATCGTGGCCAAAGGGTGGTTTCACAGGCGGGCAAGGACGGTATTCTAGAGAAAAGTTTTTTGATTATCAGGGAAGATGGTGAATTGGTCAGCAAAACACTTATCAGCTCGACGTATTTAGAAAAACCGCAGAACCGTATTATCAAGGTGGGAACAAAATTGAAGATTGGCCGGAGCTATACCGGCAAGGCCACTTGGTATGATTGTTGTGGCACAAAAGTTGCTTCCGACAAATTTCCCAAAGGGACAGAAATTCGTATTACTAATTTGCAAAATGGCAAAAGCTTGATCGCCAAGGTTGATGGCTGTATCTGTGGCGGACGGAGTGAGATGGTGGTTGATCTGCACCCAAGTTACTTCACCCAGCTGGGCGGGAACCTGGCGGCCGGCATATTGCCCAGCTTAAAAATTGAAGAAATACTAAATTAATTTCTCTTCGGGTTAAGGACTGTCCTCTCTCTGCAGAGGATTGGGGGTTTTTTGGAGATTTGGCTCGGTGTACCTTGACGGAAGAGTCGTTTGAGGCTAAAATGCTGGTATCCGAAATCAAGGCTCGAAAGAGCTGAAGAAAGGGGTACGTTAAGTGTTAATCAA
>Ga0172370_10004182_pt1 | contig 19475 bp, 16 predicted proteins | sample LakKiv5m_FD_114538 | JGI IMG/M metagenome (GOLD analysis project Ga0172370, IMG submission 114538) | Freshwater microbial communities from Kabuno Bay, South-Kivu, Congo - kab_022012_11.5m | ecosystem: Environmental > Aquatic > Freshwater > Lake | place: Democratic Republic of the Congo...
CTGCCGCAACATCGGTTACACGACGGCAGAACTCACCCGCCTGACGCCGCTCGACCTCAAACCCGAATTCACCGAAGAGACTTTCCGCGCGATGCTGCGGCCGCTGCTCACCGGCGAACGCGATGTGCTGGTGTTCGATACCGTCCATCGTCGCAAGGACGCTTCCGAATACCCTGTCGAAGTTCATCTGCAACTCGTAGAATCCGCAAAGGGGATGGTCTTCCTGGCGCTCGTCAACGACATAACCGAGCGCAAGCACGCGCAACTGGCGTTGCAGCGGCAGCGGAACCTCTACGACATGTTGGCGCAGACCAACCAGGTGATCGCCCGTTGCAAGGGGCGCGACCAGTTGTTCGCCGAATCGTGTCGCATCGCGGTCGATAACGGCCGCTTCTCGTTCGCGTGGATCGGAATCATCGACGCGAAGGCTAGGCTGGTGCTGCCAGTCGTCAAGTACGGCGAGGACGCCGGCTACGTGAGCGAACTTCGTGTCTGGGTAGATCCGTCGGAGGGCGCGAGTCGCGGGCCGACCGGTTCGGCGTTCCGCACCGGCCGCCATGCTGTCGCCAACGATTTTCACGCCGATCCCGCGGTCGCACCGTGGCACGCGGCGGCTCAGCGCGCGGGTGTGCGCGCTTCCGCGGCGTTTCCGATTCACGAACGTGGCGTGGTGGTGGGGACGATTTCGCTCTATGCCGGCGAGGTCGGGCTCTTCACCCCCGACGTGCTCGCCACGCTCGACGAGATGGTCAACGACATTTCGCTGGCACTCGACAACTTTGCGCTCGAGGCCGACCGCGCGAGCGCCGTCGAGGCGCTTCGTCAGAGCGAATCGCGCTACCGCGATCTGGTGGAAAACAGCCAGGATCTGATCTGCACGCACGACATGCAGGGAACCCCGCTGTTGTTCAACGACGCCGCGGTGAGGCTGACGGGTTATCCGCGCGACACGCTGCTGCGGATGAACCTCGCCGAACTCATCGACGGTACGACTCGTGAGCAATTCGCCGCGTATCTTACCGCGTTGCGCGAGCACGGCCACGTCAGCGGTGTCATCCGTATGCACACCGCGGCCGGCGAACTGCGGTCGTGGGAATACGACAGCGTCTTGCGCGAGGACGGCGCCGCCGGACCCATCGTACGGGTGATGGCCCACGACGTCACCGATCGATTGAATGCCGAGCGGGAGCGCCGCGCGTTGGAGGTACAGCTGCGGTCGGCGCAGAAGATGGAAGCTCTCGGGACGCTGTCTGGAGGAATCGCGCACGATTTCAACAACATTCTCGGCGCCATCATCGGCAACGTGGCGCTGGCGCAGCAGGACGTCGGTGCGGATCACCCGGCGGTGGAGAGTCTCGAAGAGATCCGCAAGGCGAGTCTGCGCGCCAAGGAGTTGGTGCAGCGCATTCTCACGTTCGGCCGCCAGCAACCGCAGCCGCAGACGGTCATCGCGCTGCGCCCGGTGGTGGAGGAGGCGGTTTTGCTGCTGCGCGCCATCTTGCCGTCCGGGATCGAGCTGGCTACGGCTTTCGATCGCGAAACGCCCACGGCGTTGGCCGATCCGACGGATATCCATCAGATCCTGATCAATCTTTGCACCAACGCGTGGCAGGCCATGGACGGGCAGGCCGGCCGCATCGAAATCGCTCTCGACGGTGTCACTCTCGATAGCGAAGCGGCGGCGGGCCACCCGGATCTGCGGCCCGGGCGTTACGCGCGTCTGTCGGTGATCGACGCCGGCAGCGGTATGGACGCCGCCACGCTCGAGCGCATGTTCGAACCGTTCTTTACGACCAAGTCGGTAGGGCAGGGCACCGGGCTGGGTTTGTCGGTGGTACACGGGATCGTCAAGGCGCACGGCGGCGCGATCATCGCGACCAGCAAACCCGGCATTGGCACGACCATCCGCGTCTACTTTCCGGCGGTCGACGCGCCTGTGCCGGAGGTCACGGTGGCAGAGTCCGGGGCGCAGCCGCTCGCAGCCGCGGCCGGCCAGCGTGTGCTGTACGTCGATGACGAGGAGGCATTGGTGTTCCTGGTGACTCGCACGCTGGAACGATTGGGTTTCCGCGTAAGCGGCTACACCAGGGCACAGGAAGCGGTGGCGGCGGTGAGGGCGGATCCCGGGTACTTCGACCTGGCGATCACCGACTTCAACATGCCGGGCATGTCGGGGCTCGACGTCGCGCGCGAACTGCTGCGATTGCGGCCGGATCTGCCGGTGGTGATGGCGTCAGGCTACATCACCGACGCGTTGAGGGAGCAGGCGGCAGCGGCCGGGGTTGCTGAAATGATCTACAAACCGAACACGGTCGAGGAATTGTGCGAGGTGGTGCAACGCGTGGCGGCCGCGACCGGAAGGAAGTGACGGCGTGCGCGTTCGCATGACCGGCGATTTCGCCGTGACCGCGCCGGCGGTCACCTGTCGTCCGGCACCTCCGGCGGTATGGTCGGTGTCTCGATGACGACGCGGCTACGGCTCGGGCTGATCGGCGTCGGCAGGCACGGCAGCCGCTACGCGCGGCACATAGTTCGCGACCTGCCGGACCTGCGTCTGGTCGCGATCGCGCGTCGCGATGCCGAAGCGGTGCGCGCGCAAGGCGCCGAGTACGGCTGCCGGACCTATCTCGATTACCGCGAGTTGATCGCTGCGCCCGACGTCGACGCGGTGATCGTGGTGGTCCCGCCGACCCTGCACGTGAAGATCGTCGAGACGGCCGCTGCCGAGCACAAGCCGCTGCTGCTCGAGAAACCGGCCGCGCCCGACGTCGAGACCGGACTGCGCATGTTGCGCGCGGCGCGCGCGGCGGGAATTTCGGTGATGGTCGCACAGACGTTGCGCTACAACGGCGTCGTCCGCTTGCTGCTCGAAGCGCGCGAGCGCATCGGCCGCGTTCACGCGCTGCGCATCGCCCAGTACTTCGAGCCGTCGCGCCCTGGGTGGATAGACGATCCCGCCGTGAGCGGCGGCGGCATGGCGCTGCACACCGGGGTCCACAGCTTCGACCTGGTCCGTGTGCTGAGCGGACTCGAAGCCGAGCGGGTCAGCTGCGAGATGTCGAGCGTCGGCACGGTGCAGACCGAAGACAACTTCAGCGCAGTCCTGCGCCTGCAAGGCGGCAGGCTCGCGTCGATTGCAGCATCGCGCGCGACGCAGAGCCGCGGCGGCGCGATCGAACTGGTCGGAGAGCGCGGCCAGCTGGTCGGCGACCACGCTCTCAACTTCGCGCGGATCGTTCACGGCAGCGAGTCCATCCCGCTCGCGGTGCCGGCGCCGGTGTCGACGGTGCTGGAGGCGGTCAAGGATTTCGCGGCGGCGCTCGGGCGCGGCGATCCGATGCCGATTCCGCTCGAAGAAGGCCTGCGCGCCGTCGCTCTTTGCGACGCGTGCTACCGCGCCGCGGCGTCGCAACGCGCCGAGGCGGTCGCGCAGGTCGATTGAAGATTCGACCGCCGCCGCTCGCAGTCAGATCTCTACGTAGGACTCGATGCGCCGCTTGGCCTGTGCGGTCGCGGCGGCCTGGTCGACGCTGATACGCACCGCGCCGTTGGGGCAGGTGCGCTCGCAGCGTCCGCATCCGCGGCACTGCTCGCTGTGCCGCGCGCGGCCGCCTTCGATGGCGATGGCGCCGAAGCCGCAGGTCTCCAGGCACTCGCCGCAGCCCTTGCACGCTTCGGTGACCACGATTCTGAGCCCCTCCAGGCGCGGCATGACTTCGTCGAGTTGCTCGGCCGGGACGTGTTTGAACGCGCGCATCATGCAGCAGCAGTGGCAACAGAAGCACACCGACAGCAATTTCTGTTTGTCGGGTGTCAGGAAGATGAAGTTGTCGATGCGGACCTTGCCGGTCATCGGCACCAGGCCCACTTCGACGGCGCGATCGACGTGTGCGTGCGCCTCTTCGCGGGTTACCTGGCGGCTGACCCCGTGGGGCAGCGTCAGTGCGCCGTCGCCCATGAACAGGCAGCCGACACTCGAAGTGAAGTGCTCGCAGTTTCCGGCTAGGCGGCAGCCGCAGGTGTCCATCACCACGAACTGCCGTGCCTCGTCGATGAAATCGTGGACCAGCTGCGGCGGCAGCACTTCGTCGACCGATTCCAGGTTCTGGTTTATCGGCAGATAGGTCATCGAGTTCTTGTCGGCCGCCATCCACGGTATGCGCTCTCGCAGCCACGCAATCTTGCCGAGCTTGAAGACGTGCAGCACGCTCATCGTCGGGCGGATGCGCTTGCCGCTGCGGAACACCCACGACAGCGCGGCCTGTCTGATATTGTCGGGCTCGCGTCGGCGGCCACGCAGGTAGTCGCGGAAGGTTTCCGCCGAAGAATACTTCGGTGCCCAGCCGGTGGCTCGTTTGAACCTCTCCGATACGGGAAAGATCGTGTATTCGGACAGGCTCACCCAGCCCTGGCTGGCCGGCAGCAAGCGCAGTGCGAAAGCCGCGTTCATCAGCGACTTGAGCAGCGCTGACGGTAACCGTATCACAGCGACTCCGGCCTCGCGGAAGGCCCATTCCGCCGCAACCGTGTCGTCGGCGCCGACGTTGTATATCCCCGGCACGTCCTTGGTCATGGCCAGGTAGAGCGCCTCGCCGAGGTCGTCCTCGTGAATGAAGTGCTGGTGCGGCGCGCGTCCCGACGCGGTGGCGAGCACCGGCATACGGTATAGCTGGTCGAAGAAGTTGCGCATGTGCGGGCCGGCGGCGAGCGCGGCGCGCAGCACCGTGAACGTCACTTGCGGGTGACCGCGAAAAAACTCCACCGCGAAGCGCTCGGCCGCGACTTTGTCGGACGAGTAGTAGCTGTCGGTGTTGGGACGCAGAGGCTGGCTCTCGTCGAAGCCGAGCGGGTTGTCGGGGTGCGCTCCATACACCGTGGTCGAACTGCTGTAGATGACCTTGCGTACACCGGCGCGGACCGCGGCTTCGAAGACGTTACGCGTGCCGTCGACGTTGACCTTGTGGGTCTCGTCCTTGTCGTGGCGCTCGGCGACCACGAACGCGAGGTGATAGAGGGTGTCGGCTCCGGCCAGCGCTGAGGCGAGGTCGTTGCTGCGGACGTCGGTGCGGCGGAAATCGACCTTGGCGAATCCGCCCTTCCACGGCGTCACGTCGATGCCGACGATACGCTCGACGTCGGGATCGGCCTGCAGGCGCGGCAGCAACGTGGCGGCGAAGTACGAATTGACGCCGGTGATCGCAACGGTTCGGCCCACGGCTGTCTCCTTTGTGTTACCAGACTTTCGAAAGAGCGTCGTGGCCCATTTTCGACGGCTCTTACTTCTTTTCGTACGCTTTCTCGATCAGCTGGGTCTTCTTGACGGCGCGTTCCAGAGCGTTTGGTCTGAGCCAGCTGATCGACGGGCGAATCTTGAGCAGACGGTGCATGCGCTCGAGCACTTCGCTCTCGAGTGCCGGCAGGTCCTCGTCGCGGACAGATTCGGCGTGCTCGACCCTGAGTTTGAGCGGCGGCACCACGCGCGGCGGCGGCTCGTCGAGCACGATGCGGAACGCGCCGGTCAGTTTGTCGGGGAACGAGTGGATCACGCCCTCGATGGCCGCCGGGTAGACCGGTACTCCCTTTACCTTGAGCATGTCGTCGGCGCGGCCGACGATCTTGTAGCGGAAACCGCTGCGACCGCACGGGCACGGCTCGGTGAAGACCTGGTGGATATCGCCGAGTGTGAAGCGCAGGTCGAACCACACCGCGGCCGGCGGGTTGAGCGAAGTGCCGACCATGATGCCGGTGGCGCCGTGCTCCATCGCTACCGGTTTGGCAGTGTCCGGGTCCACGAGTTCGTAGTAGGCGAGGTCGTCGGCCAGCCAGTGCATGCCCTGGTAGACCGGATGCTCGCACGAGCAGCCGTAGCCGCCACCCAGATCGAAGACCTGAGCGCCGTATTCGCGCTCGAGTTTTTCTCGTACCTCGGGAATGCCGGCGCCTGGCTCGGCACCCAGCAGCAGGGTCTTGAGGCCGAGTTCGCGAACCGGGCCTCCGATCGCTTCGGGGGCGCGCTCTATGAGGTGCAAAGCCAGCGACGGCGTGCCGGTGAAGACGTTGACACCAAACAGTTTCATGAACTGCAGGATCTTCTCGCTGCCGGCTTCGGCGCCAATCGGGATCATCATGACGCCGGGAAAATCGCGGTACCACAGGATCTGCGGCGTTCCGGCGGCGTGCATCGACAGACCGAAGCACAGTCCGATGCGGTCGCCGGGGCGCACGCCCATGCGCCACGCTGCGCGCGACACGATCTCCTGCGACTCGACCAGCCCGGCGCGGAAGTTCGGGTATGGGGTCGGGATGCCGGTGGTGCCCGAGGTCGTGGTCAGCAGGTACAGATCGCGCACCCGCTGCGCGCCGAACAGGTGCAGCATCAGCTTTTCCATGTCGAGGCCGATGCGGCCGATCACGTCGCGGATTTCGGGCTGGCCCATCACCGGGATCGCGGCCGCGAAATCGTCGAAGCTGCGGATGTCGGCCGGTTTTACTCCGGCCTGGTCCATGCGCTCGCGGTGCATCGGCGTGTTGGCGTACTGCCAGTGCAGTGCCTCGGTGAGTTTGTGCCACTGTCGCTCGCGCATCTGCGCGCTGCCGAGCAACGGTTCGATCTCCATGTTCCAGTACGGCCGCTGCGCATCACTCATGTCCGGGGCCCTCGCTGTCCGCTTGCCGTGAGATACCGGCGCCGCTTCATTTCAGTTCTTGACTGGAGACGCGTCGGCGCGTCCAGGTCGCCGTGGTTGCCGTGAAACGCCGGCACGGCTTCACTTCAGTTCTTGAAGATGTGGATCGCCATCGCCGCCGCGTCCACTCCGAGAATGCCGCCGCCGTTGTGGGTCAGTCCTACGTGCGCGTCCTTGACTTGGCGCGGGCCGGCTTGGCCGCGCAGTTGCGTGACAATTTCGTGAACCTGCCCGAGTCCGGTCGCTCCGATCGGATGGCCCTTGGAAGCCAAGCCGCCCGAGGTATTGGTGGGCATCTTGCCGTTCACTTCCAGATAGCCGTCGTCGATCCACTGCGGCGCTTCGTTGCCGGGGCAGATCCCGAGTTCGATCAGCGTGATTATCTCGGAGGGCGAGGTCGCGTCGTGGACTTCCAGCACGTCGATGTCGGCGGGGCCGACGCCGGCAGCAGCGAAGGCTTTGGGAGCGATGCGCTTGGTGAGCGAATCCTCCGACGCGCTCGACAGGCTGCCGCTGCCGAGCACCGAGGCCGCGATCGACACCGGCTTGCCGCGGAAACGCGAGGCGGTTTCGCGCGCGCAGACGATCGCGGCAGCCGCGCCGTCGCCGACCGGCGAACACATCATCCGCGTGAGCGGGAAAGCGACGTCGCCGGAGCTGAGAACTTCTTCGAGCGTCACCGCCTGCTGGTACTGCGCGTGCGGATTCATCGCGCCGTTCTTGTGGCTCTTGACCGCGATCTTGGCGAAGTGCTGCTGCGTCAGGCCGAAGCGTTCCATGTAAGTCTTGGTGTAGTACGCGTACATGTCCATGAACACGCTGCGCTTCTCGCCGCTTCCTTCCTTGATGATCGATCCGGAACCTTGGCGCTGCTTTTCGAGGTCGGACAGGAACGCCTCGAACAACTCGACGTCGACCGCGGTGCCGAGGGCCTTGAAGGACTTGCGCTTGTCGGCGTCGAAGAGTTTCTCGAAACCGACCACCAGCGCGCAGTCGTAGAGACCCGAACCGACCGACATCCACGCCAGGTGCAGCGCGGTTGACGAACTCGCGCAGGCGTTCTCGACATTGTACATCGGGATGCTGTCGATTCCCATGGCCGACAGCGTGACCTGCGCCTTGATCTGTTCCTGGCCGGTCATCAGTCCCGGAACCGCGCAGCCGACGTAGGCCGCGTCGAGGTCCTTGGCTTCGACGCCGGCATCGAGCATCGCCGCGCCGGCGGCTTCGCGCACCAGGTCTTTGATGCTCTTGTCCGGCAGCTTGCCGAAACGGATCATTCCAACGCCGATGATGTCTACGTCGCGCATGGCTTCACTCCTGGCGGGCGGTTCCCGCCGGCCGGACCTGTACAGTGAATTGACCAGGTGGTCAAACGTGATGCACGGGGCATTGTTGCGGCCGATCCGCCGCCGAACTGTATAGTTGCTGAGCAGTTGTCCGAGCCGTACCGCGCGCGTCCGCGCTGCTGCTCGGCCTGCCGGCTCTTCCCTTAGCGGCTCGCAACCAAGACAATCGCGCGCCGGCCGACTCGCGGCCGTCGAGGGAGGAAACGCTGATGCAGGAACGTACGGTGTTCGAACAACTGGCCGATCAGATCGGCGCCGGTGGGTCCAAGATAATTCCACGCATCTTCGCGGCGCTGACCGACGAAGACGAGGCCCGGCTGCTGCTGGCCGCGTCGCCTCCCGGTTCGGCCGCCGATCTGGCCGAACGCAGCGGACTGGCGCCGCAGGCCGTAGAGTCGATGCTCGACCCGTTGTTCCGAAAGGGGCTGCTGTTCAAGTCGCGCAAGCCCGACGGTACCCGTTACTACCGGGTCAAACACGCCTTGCAGTTCCACGATTCGACCGCGGTGGCGATGAATCCGGTGCCCGAAATGATGGCGCTGTGGAAAGAGTTCATGGACACCGAGTGGCCCGAGTTCATCGGCCAGTTCTCGCAGTTGTTGCCGAACGAAGTGCTGCGCGTCATCCCAGTCAACGTCACGATCGAGCCGGACGCTCAGGTGCTGGCCTTCGAAGACGTCAGGGCGATGATCGATGCGGCGCGCAGCATCGCGGTGACCAAGTGTTCGTGCCGCGCCATCGATGGCGCCTGCGGACAACCGGTCGAGGTTTGCATGCAGATAGACCGCGCCGCCGACTACGGGATCGAGCGCGGAACAGGACGCGCACTCACCAAAGCCGAAGCCATCGAGATGCTCGAGATGTGCGAAGAGAAGGGCCTCGTGCACGTCACCGAGAACAAGCAGGGACTCGGCATGGTGATCTGCAACTGCTGCAGCGACTGTTGCATCAACTGGACCACCATCAGGACCGGTGTCGGCAAGTTCGCCGCGCCCAGCCGTTTCCGCGCCGAAGTGATCGAAGACCTGTGCAGCGGCTGCGAGTTGTGCGTTGGCCGGTGTTTCTTCGATGCCTTGAAGATGGAAGGCGACAGCGGCCTGGCGCTGGTCCACGCCGACAAGTGCATGGGCTGCGGCTTGTGCATGGTGGTGTGCGCGTCGGGAGCGATCTCGATGGACGTGGTCAGGCCCGCGGAGTTCATACCGGCCTGATCGCGCGCCGACGGCAAGCGCTGTGCGCCGACGGCACGCGCTGTGCACCGACGGCACGCGCTGTACGCCGACGGCACGCGCTGTACGCCGACGGCACGCGCTGTACGCCGACGGCACGCGCTGTACGCCGACGGCACGCGCTGTGCGCCGACGGCACGCGCTGCGCACCGACGGCACGTGCTGTGCGCCGACGGCACGCGCTGTGCATCGACGCAGGCGGTGACTAACGAGGCTCCGCGATCACTCGTCGGCGTCGTCGGCCGAGCGGATCCCGGCGGTGACCAGCGTCGAAACCGCGTCGCGGAACTGAACGGCGCTCTGCCGCGTGCCGATCGCGTCGAAATACTGCAGGCTCTCCATGACACCGACCAGCATGACGCTGGTGGCGCGTGCGTCGAGAGGCCGGATCAGGCCGCTTGCGATGCCCTTGGACAGGTCGTCCTCGAGCGGACGGCAGATCGACGTGATGGTCTGCTTGCCCATCGCGCGGATCTTCGCGTCCCGCGATTGCAGTGCCTCGCGGCACAGGGCCAGCACTGCGCAGAATTGGTCCAGCACCGGCAGCACCGCCTCGGCGCGCCGCTCGAGTCTGCGCAGTGGGTCGCGTTCCTGGCGGATCTTGTTCCAACTGGTCGCGAACAGCGCTTGGAAGATGCGCGGCGCGCACTCGAGGAACAACTCGTCCTTGTCGGGGAAGTAGTAATAGAAAGTGCCCTTTCCGACTTCGAGGCGGCTGGTGATGTCGCTGACCGCGGTGGCCCGGTAGCCCTTGCTGAGGAACATCCGGCAGCCGAGTTCGAGGACTTTCTCGCGCATGTCTTCGCGCACACGCGGCCGCCCGCGCCGCGCCGGAGTCCCTGCCGCCGCGCCGGCGCCGCTGCGCGCGGCCAGCTGCGCTTTGATCGCGAACAGCGGCGTCCCGCTTTCGCGCGCGGCGCGTATGTGGGTGAGTTCGGCGACGTGGCCGTCGTCGTAGTAGGCCATAGTGCGGCCGGTGCGCCGAGGCGGGTGCAGCAGGCCCTGCTGCAGGTAGAAATGGACGTTGCGCCGCGGCACTCCGGTCTTTCGTTCCAGATCCTTGATCCGGTACCAGTTGGTTTCCTCGGCCACGCCAAGAGTCCTGGGGCCTGCGTTTCGAACGCCGTGCCTCGGGCGTAACTATCTAAAGACTGTACATCAGGCAAGCCGGGAACGCGGCGGCCCTTAGGGGCACAAAGCCGGAATATCTTGCGGCGACGACCGGCGAGAACAGATTGACGGTAAGGTCAATTCTTAATAAGGTCGCGCGGCTTCGGAGGCCCCCGAGGAATTCCGAGTCTCGGCGACATGCGGCCGGGTGGGTTCTGCGGCGGGCCCGAAGCCTACGTGCGTTGGACACAGGTATGCTGTTCGAAAACCGCAGACTGACGATCGACCCACCGACGGCGTACGCCCGTTTTCGGCTCGACGAGGAACGCTGCAACGCCTGCGGCCGCTGCGTCGAAGCCTGTCCGATGCAATTGCTGGAAGTGGCCGGCAACAAGGTGCGCAGCAACCGGCGCTACGCCGAGTTCAAGTGCATCACCTGCCAGAACTGCGTGGCCTCGTGCGCCAAGGACGCGATTACCATCGAGGGCGACTACCGGGTCGGCCGCGGTTTCTGGAAGAACGACCACCTCTTCCGTTCCAGCAAGACGTTTCCCGAGCCGCCCGAGGACGCTCGCGGCAGCAGTTTCGAGCAGTATCGCGATCGGCTCACCGAGTCCGAGCGCGTCATTCTCACGCGCCGCAGCGTGCGGCTCTACAAGAAGAAGGAAGTCGAGTCCGACAAGCTCGGGCGTATCATCGAGGCGGGTCGCTTCGCGCCGAGCGCCGGCAACAACCAGCCGTGGAAGTTCGTCGTCGTTCGCAACGCTCAGGTGATCGACGAGATCAACGCGCGCTGCAAGCGCTCGCTGCGCAAGGGTTCGTACCTGCTGATGCCCCACGCTTACCTCGACAAGCGCTGCCCGGGGCCGCCGAGCGCTTCCTATACCTGGTGGCAGAAGCTGGTTATCCCGTTGTTGTCGCTGTGGCGCACCGGCGACGTCGAGCCGCGCGCTCGCGGCGGCATCAACACCGCTACCAGCGATCCGGACTACCACGTCTTCTTCCACGCTCCGGTGCTGATCCTGCTGCTGGCCGACCGCCGCGGCATCGGCTCGGTCGAACTCGACACCGGCATCTGCGGGCAGAACATGGTCATCGCCGCGCACGCGATGGGCCTGGGTACCTGCTGGGTCAGCCTGGTGCGCGGTCTCAACTACTATCCCGATTACCTCGAGCGGCTCGGGGTAGAAGAACCGTTCGAGATCGTCACCTCGATCGCGGTGGGCTATCCCGCCGGCCGGATCGATGGCATCGTGGCACGAGAGCCGGCGCGCGTGCACTGGGTCGACTGACGCGAGAACCGATGACGAGATCGGCGAATATGAGCAGACGATGAGCCGAGCACGAGCCGACCGTGAGCCAACCATGAACACCGACAGACAGACGACCTCCACGCTCACCAGGACGTCGCGCAGCCGCTTGTGGGGGCGCGGGGTGCGCAACGTCTTCCGCTTTCACGGGTGGCGCGTCGACCGCGCGCTGCACAACGTCGCCTACTTCGCGTTCTACGACACGTACGTTCCGGTGTTCGTGCGCGTCGGCGGCGCGCTCGCGCGCTACTTCGGCGGCTCCAGGATAGTTCACGCGATGTACGACCTGGTCTACTCGCGCTACCACGCCAAGGTGATCACGCCGGCCGAGTACACCAAGATCCTGACTCTCAACCACGACGTCAATCTCGGGCCCGACGACGGCAAGCAGATCATTCCGTTCGAGTACGCCAACAACATCATTATGGAAGAGCCGCAGTACATCGCGGTGATGGACTGCCCCTGCCGCATGTCGCGCAAGAACCCGTGCCAGCCGGTCAACGTCTGCATGGGAATCGGCCGCCACTACGCCGAACTGTGGATGGATGTCGGCGAGAAGTACCACGTGCGCCAAGTCACGCAGGAAGAAGCGCTGCAACTACTCAACGACGCGCGTTCGCGCGGCTGCATCACCGCAGCGTGGTTCAAGGTCGCCACCGGCGCCCGCACCGGCGTGATCTGCTCGTGCTGTTCGTGTTGCTGCGGCGGATTGGAGGGGATGCGCATCGCCCGCAAACTCACCGGCGGTGCGCCGCTGACCAACGTCGCGCCGTCGGGTTACCGGGTCGTCATCGACGAAGACGTTTGCGTCGAGTGCGGCCAATGCAGCGAGATCTGCAAGTTCGGCGCGATGCGGCGCGACGCCGCGGGCGTGCGCAGCTACGACTTCGCCGAGTGCCTGGGGTGCGGCCTGTGCGTCGAGCACTGCCAGGCGGGCGGTCTCAGACTCGAAATCGATTCGGACAAGAGCCTGCCGCTGGACCTGGACCTGGCGCGCGAGATACTCTCGCGCGGCGAACCGGCAGGGACCAATGCACGAACTGCAGATAACTGAGAGCATCCTCGCCGTCGTGCTGCGCCACGCCGCTCAGCACGACGTCCGCAAAGTCGTTCGCATCCACTTGCGCGTCGGCGAACTCTCGGATCTGGTCGACGAGTGGATTCAGCACTACTTCAACTACCTGAGCCGCGGAACGCTGGCCGCGGACGCGAAGCTGGCGATAGTGCGGGCACCGATCGTGCTGCGGTGCACGGCCTGCGACGAATCGTTCGAGGTCGAAAAAGACAAACTGGGTGCGGCTGCGTGCCCCAACTGTGCGGACTCGAAGCTGGAACTGGTGTCGGGCCGCGGTTACTTTATCGAGAACATGGAGGTTCTGTGATCGACGAGGTCAGACTGATCGACGTGAAGGAAGATATCCAGGCCGACAACGCCCGCGTGGCCGAGGCACTGCGCGAACGCATGGCCAAGAGCGAGACCTTCCTGCTCAACCTGATGTCGGCGCCCGGCTCGGGCAAGACCAGCACGATTCTGCGCACCATCGACGAACTGCGCGGTCGCTACACGTTTGGCGTGCTGGAAGCCGACATCGACTCCAAGGTCGACGCCGAAAAAATCGCGGCACATGGGATAACCGCCGTTCAATTGCGCACCGGCGGCTTCTGTCACCTCGACGCGTCGATGGTCAATCAGGGACTCGACGCACTGGATCTGGCCGCGCTCGACGTCGTGATCATCGAGAACGTCGGCAACCTGGTGTGTCCCGCCGAGTTCGACACCGGCGCGAGCCGCAGCGTGATGATCCTGAGCGTGCCCGAGGGTGACGACAAGCCTCTGAAGTACCCGCTGATGTTCAGCGTCAGCGACGTGTTGCTGATCAACAAGATCGACTACCTGGGCCTTTCCGACTTCGACGTTGCGGCGGCCCGCGAGCGCGCCGTCAAACTCAACCCGCGCATCGAGATCTTCGAGATCTCGGCCAAGACCGGCCAAGGCATCGACGCCTGGGCCGCGTGGCTGGAGCGCGAGGTGAGCCGCTTCCTGGGCCGCTGAGCCGGACCGGCGGTCGTCGATCGGCGCCGGCACGACATTCGTGACGATTTCGTCGCCGATCTGTCGTAGGCCACCACTACGCGTCGGTAAGGAGGTCGAGTCGCCGTAGAAAGGCACCGCAGCGTCGATTGTTAAGCGCCGCCGGCCGTTTGTTTCACGACGGCGGCGGCGAACTGTTCCAGATCGACGAGATGGTCGCGGACGATGGTTTCGAGAATCGCCACGTCGAGTCTTCGATAGTCGTGGATGGCGATGTTGCGGAACCCGACCATGGCCTGCAGTCGAAGACCGAGATCGCGGTCGACGACACGCGACTCGCACAGAAGTCGGAAGTGATCTTTCAGCGAGTCCGGTAGTCCGAGGCCGCGCTCGGCGATCACGTGACTGGCCAGATCGACGGCCGCTTGGATCGCTCGCTGGAGGTTGAGCACGACGATGTCCTGGACGTCGATTTCCCGGACACTGGAGGGATCGCCGTGCGTCACGGTGCGGATGCGCAGCAGGCACCGCTCGATGTTCCCGAGCTTGGCCAGTAGAATGTCGTCGCTCACGTCTGCGAACTCGACAGCAACGCGGCTTCGATCGGAGCACGCGTGCGCTTCAAGTCGAAGTAGTCGGTGAGCGTTCGCGCGACGAATTCGTGCCAGGCCGACTCGTCTTCGCGATAGAGCATTCGATGCTTGCGAAGAACCTGCATGGCCAGGATTGGCGAAGCATCGTCGAGGACGACGAGGTCGGCGTCGGTTCGAAGTATGGCCTCGAGATCGGTCCTCAGCTTGGCCAACGCGAATGGATCGACGGCGGGGGTGCCGAGCAGAACGGCGATGTCGGTGTCGGCATCGGCCGGTGGCGTTGTGCTGAGGCGGGATCCGTACAGCAGCACGGCCCGCGGAGCCAGCGCCGCGACCACGAGCCGCGCGGCCCGCTCGAGCTCGTCTGATACTTCTGCGTCGGTTGAGTCGGTCACAGTCTCGCCTCGGGTGCCCGGATGCTCCGACGACGGCAACCGCGTCGACGGCGATGGATGCCGGCTCGCCTCGGGTGTCTGGATGCTCCCACACGGGCGGCGGCCGCTCAACCCGAAGGCCACACTGTTGCGGCTGTCCAGGCATCGGTGGCTGCCGCGGCACGAGGGTGCCGCGCGGTTTCCCGAGGTCGTCTCAGCGCCTCGGCTTTGAGCCGAGGTCGCGGGCTTCTGCGAGAGTGGGGGCGATCGCTGTATGCAAGGCGCCGGATCGGTCTTGCCGGCCATCGGGCGTGCGGCACTCTCGCCCCGCCTCTGCGCGGTGCTTCGCACATTCGAGCAACTTTCTTTTCGCGCTTCGTCGGTGGGGTCCGATCCTGACCCCGTCATCGGCTATTCTTGCAGACGTCTCGACTGGCGGCCGCGGTCGTGCCGGTGGCGTAAGGGTCGGCTGCCGCAGGGCGGGGTCGAAGCACTCGCAGGTACCGGCCGAGCCCGCGAGAGCCCGTGCTACACTGGTGGCGCGGGGTGGCAGTGTGCGTCCGCCCGAGAGAGAGCATTCATGAATGACGTCTTGCAGATCTTCGTACTGGTCGTGCTGTTCGCGGTTGCGGTGCTGCAGGTGCTGCTGCTCAGGCGCAAGGTCGATATCGACCTGTCGCCGATCGAGCAGTCGTACAAGGTGGTCGGCGAGTCGTACCAGAAGAGTGAACGCGCCGTACGCGAGGAGGTCGCCGGTAACCGGCGCGAGATCGCCGAACTGCTCGGACAGTCGCGCACCGAGCTGGCCGGCTCGCTGGTCGGCTTCAATAACTCCCTGGTGACCAATATCGGCGAGATGGCCAAGCTCGAGAAGTCGCAGCTCGAAGGTTTCGGCCAGCGTCTCGACAAGCTCACCCAGTCCAACGAGCAGAAGCTCGACGCGCTCAAGGGCGCGGTCGAAGCCAAACTCGAGGGCATTCGCCAGGACAATTCCAGGCAGCTCGAACAGATGCGCGCCACCGTTGACGAGAAGCTGCAGGGCACCCTCGAGAAACGGTTGGGAGAGTCGTTCAAGCAGGTCAGCGAGCGCCTCGAAGAAGTCTACAAGGGTCTCGGCGAGATGAAGGCGTTGGCGACCGGCGTCGGCGACTTGAAGAAAGTCCTCACCAACGTCAAGACGCGCGGCACCTGGGGCGAAGTGCAGCTCGGTGCGATGCTCGAGCAGGTTATGGCTCAGGACCAGTACGCCGCCAACGTCGCCACCAAGGGCGGCGGCGAACGTGTCGAGTTCGCGATCCGCCTGCCCGGACGAAGCGATTCAAGCGATGAGATCGTCTGGCTGCCAATCGACGCGAAGTTCCCGGTGGAAGACTATCAGCGCCTGGTCGATGCGCAGGAACGCGCCGACATTGTGGCAGCCGAGGAGGCGGGCCGGCAACTCGAGGTACGCATCAAGGTCTGCGCTCGCGACATCTCGACCAAGTATCTGGAGCCGCCCAAGACCACCGACTTCGGCATCTTGTTCCTGCCCACCGAAGGTCTCTTCGCCGAAGTGGTGCGGCGGCCGGGCCTGGCGGAATTCGTGCAGCGCGAGTGTCGTGTGGTGATCGCCGGGCCCACCACGCTGTGGTCGATCCTGAGCAGCCTGCAGATGGGCTTTCGCACGCTGGCCATCGAGAAGCGCTCGAGCGAGGTGTGGAATCTGCTGGCGGCCGTCAAGACCGAGTGGGGCAGGTACGGCGAGGTGCTCGGCAAGGTGCAGAAGAAACTCAACGAGGCCTCGAACACGCTCAATGAGGCCGAGCGCCGCACGCGCGTGATCGGGCGCAAGCTGAGGGAGGTGCATGAACTGCCGGCCGCCGACGCCGACACGGTACTGATGATCGGCGCGGCCAGTGGTGAGACGGAAGGGGAGGAGGCCGAGGTGGTGGGCTGACGCCCTGCTCGACACAGAGAATACCAAGGAGGTCCAAATGGAAGACGTCGATTCGTTTCCCCTGCTCTACGAAAACGACAAGGCAACCGGCAGCGTCGAGATCCTCGCGAAGTTCGCGGACGATCGCGAACCATGGACCGACGCCAAGCGCTCATACACGAGCTGGTACAACGCGGTTCGCGGCGGTCATGGAGCGGGGGCCCTGTTCCGCGCGACGAAAACGAACGCAGATTTCTTGGGACGCCACGGCGCATGCCAGTTCTTTGCCGCGACCGTGAGAGGAGAAAACCGAATCCTCGCCGTCTGCCCGGCGCAGGACGGCGGGCCGGTCTCGATCCATCTGCTGGACCGCAAACAGTGCGGTGGAGGCGCGCTCGACAGGATGAGTTGGACGGAGCTGAGGACGATTTGCAGGGCCGGCTCGGTGCCCGCTCTCAGCTTCGAGGACTACGTCCGCCGTCATCGAAAGAGAGGATCAGGACGCCCAGCGGCGCGCGCAAGTGCGGTGGCGGATCCGGAAAAGCCGAAGGGAACGACTCCGGCCGGCCGGATCGACATGAAGAACGATGATCAGACACGCGACGGGTCTTCGTCGTCGCCGTTTGCGTTGCCTTCCGTATCCTCCGGCGACGCCCGTGTGTTCGATCAGGAGAGTCCCGTAAAGAAGCCCTACAAACTGCTTGGCCCCGACGGTAAGATCCACCCGAGCCAGGAAAAGGGTGCGCTTGGCGGCTACCGGCACACGGACAGAGGCAGATGGAAGTACGGCCGGCTTGATTGTCCCGCGGCTCTCGATGCGCTGAAGAAAGGCGGCTACAAGACATACCGCGTCTTTTTCCGCAACGAAGAAGACGCGATCGCCGCAGGCTTCCGCCCGTGCGGCACGTGCATGCGGGAGCGACACGCGGTGTGGAAGAAGGGGGGAGCGCCGGGGACGCCGGAGTATCCGTGGCTGATGCTGCCGGACAAGTGACCTGCTTGGCGATCGCCTGGCCTCGAATACGGCGGCGACGTTCGCGACCGCGGCTGACTAACGAAGTCGCTCAGATGGTTTCGATCGCGATCACGTCCATCGCCATCGTGACATCGGGGACGAGGTTGCGAGCGGGCTCGGCCGCTACTGCGCGCAGGCCTTCTTGCCGTCGGCGGCCGCGGCGTTGTTTTTGTCCAGTGCCAGAGCGCCGTCGAAAGCCGCCTGCGCACCCTTGCAATCGCCTTGCGCGGCCAGCGCTCGTCCGAGCAGCAGGTGTGCGTCAAGGAGCTTGGCGTCGGCTGCGAGCGCCTTCATGGCTGCGGTCGCAGCCAGCGGATAACGCTTGGCCTCCAGGTGCCGCTGCCCCATCCGCAATTCGCGGTGCGCGATCGCGGAGGCGCCGCCTTCGGTGTTGGCCTGAGGGTGCAGCACGTTTTCGAGCCCGGTGTCGTCGAGTTCGCCGAGCGCGTGCAGCAACTCCGCGCGTACCACGTTGGAGTAGTTGATGCGCTGGTAGGGCGAGTATGCCGCGATACGGTTCTGTTTGTCGGTGACGATCACGAGCGGGTGCAGGATCACTTCGAGCTTGGCGTAGACCTGATCCCCTTTGTCGATCAGCACCGGCATCGCCAGGCCGCTCTGCTTCACGCCGGCGGCGGCGGCCTCGGCCGGGATCCGGTCCGATATCACTGCCGCCCAGTGTACCGGTTTGTGCCCGAGTTCCTTCTCCAACGCGGCCATCATTTCGAGCGCTTCCTCGGAACGCTCCTGGCCGGGTTCGAAGAAGAAGATCACGCCTACCGTTGCGTCTCCGAGCAGCTTGGCACTGCCGCCGCCGATGCTGGTCAGCGAGAGCTGGCCGACCAGGGTTCCGGGAGGAGGCTGCGCGCTCGCGTTGCCCACCAGCGCGAGAACGGCGACCACGACCAGGATGCGAAACACGCGTGCTACCATAGTTTGACCTATTTACCCCGGACTATCCATGAATCCCTCTACTACCTACTACGATTGCCAAATGCACGCCATCTTGGGCCGTGCTCGCTCTTTGCTCCTCGACGTACTGCAAGTACGCCTGCGTCGCTCATCGCTGCGCGCGGCCCGAGCTGGCCCGCCTTTGGCGGTCTCGCTACGAGCGTTCATGGATAGTCCGGGTTAAGGAGACGCCGCGGCTGCTCAGGTTGCCGCGCCGGCAATGCCGCGAATGTGGGCGACGATGGTTTCCATCGGTGTGCCGGGCCCGTAGTTGCCGGTGACTCCCATGGCTTCGAGCGCGAGCACGTGCTCGGGGGGCAACAGACCGCCGGCGATCACGTGGATGTCCGTGACGCCGCAGTCGCGTAGCGCCGCCAGCAGCGAGTCGGCGATGATCGGCAGACTCGCCGTGTGATCGCTCAGCGCGATGACGTCGACGTCTTCGGCGATCGCCGTCATCGCCACGGCTCGTGGCGTCTGGTAGCGGCCGGTGTAGATGACTTCCATTCCCGCGTCGCGTAGTGATGTCAGCAGGGTCAGCGCCCCTCTTTCGTGAATGTCGCAGCCGATCTTCGCGATCAACACCCTGATTCTCTTATGGTCGCTCATGTCCGTGTCTCCGCCGCGCGTCGCGCGCAGCGCGCCCGTGGTCGCCGCGCCGGCGGTGCAATCCTCTTCAGCAGTTGGTTGCGCCGCCGGCGCAGTTCCATTCAGCAACTCGTGCCTCCGGCGCATTCCCGTTCAGCACTCTGCGCCGCCAGTGCAGTGTCACTCGCCGGTTCGGCACAGCTCTTCAGCAACTCGAGCCGCCGGTGGCTGCGCGCACGAAATCGGGCGCTTCGATTTCCGCCAGCGGGTCGTAGGCAATGCCGTACCCGGTGCGGATCACTCCGACGCACTCACCGACGGTC
>Ga0172370_10004183_pt1 | contig 19468 bp, 24 predicted proteins | sample LakKiv5m_FD_114538 | JGI IMG/M metagenome (GOLD analysis project Ga0172370, IMG submission 114538) | Freshwater microbial communities from Kabuno Bay, South-Kivu, Congo - kab_022012_11.5m | ecosystem: Environmental > Aquatic > Freshwater > Lake | place: Democratic Republic of the Congo...
AAACGGGTAGGAGTACTGGTTAACCATAATCTATATCGTTCAGAATTTTTTCCGCTTACCGCATTCATCATAACAAATTGTGGGTTTTTCAATATCTTCTTTGCTTGAACGTTTCTAAAAGAAAACATTTGGATTGGATTGATAATTCTGACATCATGAAATAAAGCAGGAAATTCTTTTGTAAAAAAAGCGGCGTAATGTTTTACTGAGTTATATTGAGCATCGGTCAATGATCTTTTAACATACAAAGGGAAAATTCTATACTGATATTCTTTCATGAGAAAATAGCAAAGACTGACAGAATCTAATCCACCAGATAGCAATAATATGATCGAACTTCCCTTGGAAGGCAGCACAGGACAAATATTAATTTTTCTATAAATTGACTGGATTTTATTTAATATAAAAGCGTCTTCTCCTGATGATTTTGAAACCAGATTTGTTTTATTCTTGAACATTTGTTTTTATTGATATACTATTGTAATTAAAAGATTTAGTTTATTGTATATGAAACAGTTAAAAACCAAAAAATTGAAGAAATATGAAAAACCGCAGGCAAAAAAGAAAAAGTATTATGTATATGGATACATGCATAAATTAGACCCTTATAGCATGTTGTTAGCATCTGATAGATTCGACGAAGAATGAAAAAGCCAAAAAAAATAATAAACAATCATGGTGAAGGCAAAATGAAGGAAATAGGCAAAAAAAAATATATTTCGCCTCGCGTTGAAGAAATGTCCATTAATATGACAGTATGGGGGGGTTGTAATTCCGGCTCTCCATAATTGCAATAAATACTCTATTTCACAAGAAATTATTCAGTTTAAGTATCAAAATATCAAATTCAATGAAGATAAATTTTGGCTTGTTAATAAATCAAGTCAGAAAATATTACAAAAACAAATTCCAGCATCCTATAATCGATGCGAAGACGCCTTCTTTCGATATCAATAATTTAAATATTGAAGAAATCGTTGAATATATGTTGTGGTCATCTAGACAAAACAAAAAAAAATGAAATTACCACTTCAATTGCAAAATTATTTAAGATCTCATGATAATGTTGTCTCAAAAATAATTCCACTTGATCCCTATAACGACTATCCGAAATTTTTTCATTTTTCCGCACCGTATCAACCGAACGTCCTAAATGAAACGAAATTAAAGTTGGAACCGAATGCCCTTTCCGATAGTCATGACGACGCCATTATTCGTACCTGTATGGAAGCAATAGAAAGATACGGATTGATAAATATTTTAAAAGAAGACTTAGTCAAAGGTAACTATCAGACTCTTAAAAAGAAATATCCCATCCCTAATCCAATCGAGTTTTATTATGACCATACCGATCCCAACCTTCTAATCAATAAAAGAAACTTAGAAACGCAGTCTTTTGTTTGGATAAAAAGCATCGAGTTATTAAGTCAAAAAAACTATTATATTCCTGCACAACTTATTTATTTTTTACCCTCAGCCTTTAACGAACCATACATCAGGTTACCTGATACCACTGGAGCCGCTTCAGCTTTTACTCTTGAACAAGCTATAATTCAATCAATTTGCGAAATCATTGAACGAGAATCTTTCGCGGTATTTTTTTATACCCAAGCTCATTTTAACCGTATTAAAATTAGCGTTTCAGAGAAAGGTCAAATAACAAGACTCATCAGCTATTTAAATAAATACTTTCTTTCCCCTGTAATTGTCGATATAACAACAGATACAAAAATTCCCACCTATTGTTGTTGGCTATTAAATAGTTCCAAGCTTCCCTATCCTCAATTGGTTGTTGGGATCAGTTCCAACCCTTCAAAAAAAATAGCTATAAAAAAAGCAATACTTGAAGCAGTTCAATCGTTAACTAATTGTCGAAATATGTTAACCTTAGACCTAATTTTGGAAAAACAAAATAGTAAAAGACCATATTTAAACCGGGCGTCGGTAAGAAATATGTTATATTGGGCAGAAAAAAACCCGGCACAAAAAGATTTTTTAAAGTTTTTTACATCATTAAAAGAAAAAACCATATCATTAAAAAATGATGAAAGAAGCCTTACATCTCATGTAATGTTAAAAAACATTCTGCAAAATTTACAAGAAGTTGGAATAAAAAATATTTACTCGGTAAATATTAGTCCTTATCTGGCAAAATACGGTATATATAATATCCGAGTTGTCATACCGGGTCTTTTGCCGCTATCTTTACATACTCCCTATTCTTATAGTAAGTCTGCTAGAATTTTAGAAATATCAAAAAAATTAGGAATTAACTCCATTCAAAATCCAAATTTTTTTACAAATATTCCTCACCCATTTCCATGAAAAATACAATCAAGATGATTTTACCTAAAACAGAATCTTGGGAATATTTTCAAAAAAAAACAAATCTAAGGAAAATCGCCAAAATGTCGGGAAGTTTACCGACATTGATGAGCAAAATATATTATAAAGAGTATCCAAGATTTAAAAAAATCATGTTGCCTACGCCTGAATCCATCCACACTTCATTTATTGACACCCTCTTAACAAGACAAACCCGAAGAACTTTTTCTCAAAACAAATTAACATTGGCCCAATTATCTTCATTGCTATTTTTTTCTTCTGGTGTCAATCCCCGTTATCTTAACACAAAATCGCAAAACCGGTTTTACCCCTCTGCCGGTGCCCGTTTTCCTTTGGAGATATATTTAATTTCACAGTCCCATAAAAATTTAGGGTCAGGATTATATCATTACAATATCCGTACCCATTCACTTGAAATTTTGCCATATAAAAAAAGTAGCTCCTTGAATTATATTGGTGAAGCAAATTATCGTTTAAGCAATGCCTCGATTTACATCATGATAACTTCGATTTTTAATAGAACAACGCTCAAATATGGTGTCAGAGGATACCGCTATATCTATATGGAGGCTGGCCATCTGATGCAGAATATTTATTTAGTATCTGCGGCGCTTAATGTAAACTGCTGTGCAATAGGTGGCTTTATCGACAAACAAATAAATAATATTCTTGATTTGGAAACGCAAAAAGAACAAACGGTTTATATGTGCGCCATTGGATAAGAATGAGGTCGAATTAAAATTGACAAGCAAGAAATAATTATATTAGACTTACCCTATGAACCTACCTCAAAAGATTCTTACTTCAGCAATGACAATTTTATTTTTGATAGTAATTGGAGAATGTGTATTTTTATTACAAAATACGCCAACAAAAACAAGAGAGATAGTAAAAATTACCGAAAATATTACTCCCACAAAAAAACCAATAAAAGCAAATGTCGTCGATAAACAAATTGCAGTTAAAAATAAGTTAATAAAACAATGGGTAGACGCTCATAACAGGTATAAGGATGAGCATATTCTATTAAGTCTTACCGGGACAGAATATCTGTATGAATTTACAATAACAAATATCGGTCGTGGAAATCCTAAAAATCCAAATCACAAAAAATTTGTTGCTTATATAAAATTCAATACTATAAAAGTAGAGGATGGATTTTTATTTACACAGCACGAAATGGACATTATGACAATCTTTGATAAAATAACTCAAAAAAAGATGGTTTTTGATGATTTAAAGAAAGGAGACAGAGTGCAACTAATTTTAGATTATGACTTGAATACGATTCCGGGAGATACCGCTTCAAAGTTGGCAATCACCAAAATTTAAAAGTAATTTTGTAAAACCGTGGATTTTTTTATCGAAGAAAAAGTCTTTTTCATTATTGTTTAAAGCTTATCATAAAATTCCGTTAAATTTTCAACCGGTGCATAATCATCTGTTAAGATGATGAAATCTTCAACAATATTACCTCTCCATAAATTTGATAAATAAGTTTGCAGTTCCATATTTTCATTGGACAATTGTCTTTGTTTATTTGATTTAACCGCTATCAACATAATATTTTGTACGTTTTTCCCGCCAACCTTCTTTGTTTGAAAAGCAAAAACTTGTGGAAAAATAGTGCGATACGTTTCATATTCTGAACGGAAAAATTTACCCTTTTCCCCGTCAATGGCGGAAATCAAGTTCATCAATATTACACCTTTTTCATTTAGCATTTGAAAAAGTTTCGTAATTGTTTCTTTTGTCGTCAATTGAAAAGGGGGTGTGCCGTCGTTAAAAGCATCGATATATATGGCGTCATATTTACGGTTTGTATTTTGGTTAATGAAAGTACGCCCATCTTCATGGTAAATCGTTAAACGGGGATTGTCTTTTAAATCGAAGTATTTTCTGGCAATTTCAGTTATTTCCGGATCAATCTCGATAACGTCAATTTTTAAATCTTGATTTTTATTTAATAACTCATTTGGAAGCGAATAGCCTGCGCCCCCGATTATTAAAACATTCTTTCTATCTGAATTGAAGTGATCCGCCAATCGATAATACTTGATAGAATTTAATGGAGATTTAGTGTTGTCACCAAGAACAATAGATGAATAATAAATATTATTACCGGCAATTATTGACCTTATCGCTTTATACTCTCCGTGTATTTTTAATTTTGAATCCTTAATTTGAATATGGGCATATCTGGTATCAATGTGAAGCGTTTGAGGATTCCCATTGCTTGCATTTAAAGTGATAAAACGCAAAATAAATATAGTCATCAAAAAAACAATGAGCCTTATCGAATTGTGTTTATCCATACAGATATAAAAAGAAAGAAGGGCAAGAACAATTGGGATAATAAACAATATCGTGGCGCTGCCAAAAAAAGATATAAAATAAAAACCCGTCAGAAATGTACCCAATATATTTCCTGCGGTCGAAATTGCATATAAATTACCAACAACCATTCCTGTTTTTTTAACATCTTCAAGCCGTAATTGTATTGCATAAGGAGTAATCATCCCTAAAAAAATATTACAAGGAGTAAAAAGTACAATACTTACGATAATAGCATTTAACTTAATGTCTATAATCAATGAACTTATCCATTTTAAAAATGGGTTAAAGAATAAAGCGGTAAGAACGGTAAAAATAGCCGTCATAAAAATTATCAGAGATAATTTTCCTTTATCGCTTTGTTCTAAAGACAACCGTCCACCCAAATAATACCCCAAACTTAAGCTCCCAAGAATTACACCGATAATGCTTGTCCAAACATAAATTGTCGTACCAAGGTAGGGGGCTAGAATACGTGAACCAACCAACTCAATTGTCATGGTGATAATGCCACAAACAAAAACAACTATTTCCAAATTGTATTTTTTTAAACCGTTGCTTATTTTATCAATATATTTCATGTGTTCATTATATAAATTTTTGTTGATATCATATGTTCGCAAACGAAGTGTGTGGAGAAAGGCAGCGTTTTAATAATACGTCTCCGGCCAGTGGGGGTCGGTTTCGACAAGCAAATCCAGATAGATTTTTTTGTTGGTGGCGAGCGCGATTTCCTTGCGGCTAAAACTGCCAATCTCTTTGATTTTGTGTCCGCCGGCGCCGATAAGCATTTTTTTGTAGCGGTCATCGGTCGTCAGAATCCGTGCTTTAATGTAGGTTAATTTGTCATTTCTTTCCTTAATTTCCTCAACGACAACCGTGACCGTATAGGGGATTTCTTCACCCATCATTAAAAATACTTTTTCGCGGATAAGTTCGGCGATAAAGGTTTTACTGTCCAGGTTTAGAAGGGGATAACCCGAAGTATTGATTTCATTTGTCTCATCAACTTCGGAAGTTGGTAAAAGCTCGAAAATTTTATCGAGAAGTGGTTTAAAATAGGTTTTTTTAAGGCTGGAAATTTGAAAAATAATCGGGAATTCATCTTCCAAAAATTTATACTGCGGCAAATATGATTTTTCCTGCAAATCGAATTTATTGATAACGAGTATTTTCGGTTTATTGATTTTTCTGACCAACCCAAGTACTTTAGCTTCTTCGAAGTCGCGTTTCCTGGTATGATCTATCATATAGATGACCAAATCGACATTCTCATTCAAAACTTCCATTGTTTTTTTATTGATTTTGTGCGCCAAAGAGTCTTCGACCTTGCCCATTATTCCCGGCGTATCGACAAGAATTATTTTCCCCCGCTCATCTTCATAACGTGCGCGGATTGAAAACCTGGTTGTTTGCGGTTTGGGCGAGGTGATCGCCACTTTTTGGCCAATGAGATTGTTGACGAATGTTGATTTGCCCACATTTGGCCGGCCGATCAATAAGACTTTTCCGTACTTCATAGGCATATTTTATCATAATAGTATAATGTAGACGTCTATGACAAGCTTAAACGATAAAGAGGCTATCCTGAAAATCAGAAACGGCGAGATAGATTATTACAGCGTTATTGTCGGGAAATATATAAAAATCATAAATAAATATATTTCCGGCCGGTTATTCGATAAAAATGACGCCGACGATTTAACCCAAAATACGTTCATCAATTTTTATAAAGCCATTAACCGTTTTGATACGGAAAAGCCGGCGCTTCCGTATCTTTATCAGATTGCCAAAAATGAATTAAAAATGTATTTCCGTTCTCATGGGCCAACGGTCGGTTTGGATGATAAAATAGAAGTGGAAACGAATATCAAGTTACCCTTAAGCGATGATTCGACGGTTATTAGGGAGCTGTTGCCGCTTCTGCCGCAAGATCAAAAGTCCGCCTTGAGTTTACTGGGCAACGGTTATTCTTATCGTGAAATTGCCAAAAAATTAAATAAACCCTTAAACACGGTCAGGACAATCATTCGCCGGGGAAGGTTAAAATTAAAAGAGTATTATGAAAAAACTGGAAAATAAAATCATAGATAAAATTTATCGTTTCGAAACAAAAAGGACTTTAACGGAAATTTTGTTACGGATCGCAGGTATTTTTTGTGTCGGTTTGATGGTGGGTATTTTAGGTATGATTTTATGGCTCGATCTTGTTGAACAGCAAACGTTTGATCTGTTGCAATTATTTCAGGAAGATACTGCGATTATCAGAAAACATCTGCTTGATGTCCTAACGATCTTTTATCAGGAAATCCCTAAAACCGAGTTTGTATTGATACTTACCGGCCTGCTTATATTTATTTCATTGACAGTCGTATCCGTTAAAAAAATAAAAAGTATAAGGAACCGATTGTCCGCCATTATTAATTTCCACAAACATTTATGAAACAAGCAGTGGTTATCGTCGCCCTGATTATTCTAAGCGCTTTATTTGTATATTTTAGAACCCGAGAAAAAACATCTACATTACAACCAAGCGCTATCGGTGAGCAAATTTCCCTGGCCATTGTTTCGCCGGCCAACAACGTTACCGTTTCAAACGGTTCGATTTCGGTAAGCGGTAAAACCAATCCGTCAGCGACGGTTTTTATCAACGAATTGGAAACAAAAGCAAATTCGCAGGGAGTTTTCGGCGGTACGGTTGCTTTGGATGAGGGTGAGAATATTCTCGTTATCGTTGCCCACAACGATGAGGGCGATTCTACCGAGCAGGAATTGATCGTAAACTACGAACCGGTGCAGTGAAACTTTTGGCGTTGGTTTTGCATATATTAGATAGTTAGCAATTAAAGTCTATTTCTATGAAAAAAAGCATCCTTTTGATATCTTTCGTTTTTTTAGGTATCAGTTCTCCGACGGTTTTTGCCCAAACCGTCACTCCGACAGCCGTTCCTACGGAAATTTCCGGAGAAAAACTCCGCAAGGAAATCCGCGGCAAAGTTAAGGAAAAAACTCAAAATCTCAGGAAAGAAATTGAAGATAAAGTCCAAAACGAAGTAAAAAAGAATCTGAATATCAATCGGGAACTGAAAAACCTAAAGGATAAAATTATCGGCAGCGTCGCCAGGATCGTCAATGGGACGGTAACGGTCAAAACAGACAATTCGATTACGGTAACTAAAGACGGTAAGGCGTATACGGTTAATGTAGGCGATAAGACCAAACTCCGCCGTCATTTTTGGGGTGACTCTTCGCTTTCGGAAATTTCCGTCAATGATTTGGTTAACGTTTGGGGAAAGTTTACGGATGATGCCAAGTCCATTATTAATGCGGCCTTAATCAGGGATCTATCTGTTCAAAAAAGAAGCGGCGTATTCTTTGGGACGGTCAGTTCCAAGGGAGACGGTACTTTCCTCATGCAGACGGTAAACCGCGGTAGCCAAACCGTGACAATCGGTTCGGCAAAAATCATCAATCGTAAAGGGAAAACAATCAATTTCGACGGGATAAACGGCGGTGACAGGGTCAGAGTCCGCGGAATGTGGGATAAATCCAACAATACGATCACGGATGTTGCGGAAATAAAAGATTTTACCCAACCGGTAATCAAAACATCCGTAACGCCGTCGGTTACGCCGACGATTTAACTTGATAATATAATAGCTGATATGTAAATGGCGAAGCGGTCTTGGTCAGATCATAGAGTCCCATACGATCCAGATAACGGCCTGTATCTGGTACTTTACCAACAATTTCCGTATTACTCTTTCCTACCTTGATTGGACAGAAATAGCTTCACGACTCCATTTTACCCGTCGGGTGCTTTGTCGCAAAAGGGCACTCGACGGCTTTTAGCAGGTATAATCAACCATATCCACCGCCTCTGGCGGTGAGCGCTCGTTAAAAAGGTTTAACCGGTGTAGTAAAATAAAAAAGCTCTGCACATTAAACGCTTCAGCCGGTTTGGGAAATCTTGTTTGAATATATTTGCATAAATTTTCAATAAGTGACATAATTATATTATGGGAAGAATTGAAGGAATACCAGAAAGTATGCCTCGTAGAAGAACTCCAGAGTGGGAACGCGTTCTTCCTAATGTAGAGGTTGAGCCCGAACGACAATGTGTCTCCGCAATTTATATCAGTCCCAAAATGGGTGAACCGATGTTGTCGTTAAATCAAGTTAGGGCTGTTGCCGGTGTTGGGTTAGAAGGAGACAGGTATGCGAAAAGAAAAGGAGCATATTCCACCAGAAAAAATTCTAAGAACCCTCCCCGAATCTCTGACGGAGATCGACAAGTGACACTTATTGCCCTACAACAAATCGAAATCGGAAATGCAATTTTGGAATCAAATGGAATTCAACCGATTACAGAAGAACAATCAAGAAGAAATCTTGTAGTAACTTTGTCATCTGACCAATTAAATTCATTGGTTGGTGAAAGATTTAAAGTGGGAGAAGTATTAATGGAAGGTGTTGAATTATGCGAACCTTGTGGACGACCTCCCACTTTAATAGGAAGACCGAAAGATGGCGAAGCGTTTGAATCTGCATTTACAAATAGAGGTGGAATAAGAGCAAGAATAATTAGAGGCGGAAACATTTATAAAAGAGCTCAAATCTTAAAATTATAAGAATCGGTTCGAACCTAAACGGAATTATTTTTCGCTCTAAACCTACACTTGAAAGTCTAACTTGAATATCGTAGCATATGAACATGGGTTCATATAATTGCTGCACTACAAATAAACCTGAATTTAATCAAACCTCATCCATTTCCTCTTTATTGAAACTGGTCGGAGAAGAAAGCCGATTAAAGATACTTTGTATATTGAGACAGGGTAAGCACTGTGTTTGTGAAGTTGAAGAACATCTTGGTCTTTCTCAAAGTTTAATTTCCCATCACTTAAAAGATCTGAAAGACGCCAAACTGATTGTTGACGAAAAAAAAGGTCAGCGGATCTATTATTTACTTACCGATAAGGGAGAACAAGTTACAAATTTATTGTTTAGCATCAAATAATCTATGAAAATACAAGTCTTGGGTTCGGGTTGTATGACCTGCAAGAATCTTTTTGAAATGACAAAAAAAGCCGTCAAAGAAATGGATCTGAAGATCGATGTCGAATACATTACAGGTAACGAAGGCATTCAGAAAATCATTGAATTGGGAGCAGTTAGTAGTCCGGTATTGACGGTGAATGATAATATCGCCATGACCGGCTTCACTCCAGACGTTGAAGTCATAAAAGACAGCATTAAAAAAACATTAGAGGCAAAATAAGACGTGGATATTTTTTCTCCCATTCAATCGTTGTCCAATACCGTCACTTTCCGACTGTTGGCGTTAAAACCAGAAAGTTACCTGGCCAGTGCCCTTAATTTTTTCATTTATGACGTCATTAAAATCGGTATCCTGCTTATCGTCATCAATTACATTATGGCCGTCACCCGGTATTATTTTCCCATGGAAAAGGTCAGAGATATTTTGACTAAAAGGCGTTGGTATGGACTGGATTATCTGTTAGCGGCTTTACTTGGTGTAGTCACTCCTTTTTGCTCCTGTTCCTCGATTCCTCTTTTTATCGGTTTTTTGTCAGCCGGCATTCCATTGGGAGTAACTTTTGCCTTCCTTATCAGTTCACCGCTTATCAACGAGTCGTCCCTTTATCTTTTCCCGGCGGTCTTTGGCCTGAAAATCACTGTCCTTTATAACCTTGTAGGTATCGCAATAAGCGTCTTGGGCGGCATACTGATCCAAAAATTAAATATGGAAAAGTATATCCAGCCGGAATTTCTAAAGTTTAAGTCTAAAAAACAAGTCGAGGCCGAGTATAAAAATCAAGCGGTTCCCTTCAAAGATTTGATTAGACACTGGACAAGCGAAGCGATTGACATTACTAAAAAAGTTTTCCCTTATGTAATCTTAGGTGTTGGCATAGGCGCGGTTATTCACGGCTTTGTCCCCGAAACTTTGATCACCAAGTATTTAGCAATTAAAAGCTGGTATGTCATCCCGATCGCCACACTACTCGGTGTGCCTCTTTATGCCAACTCCGTCAGTATCATCCCAATCATCGACGCTCTTGTCCACAAAGGCATCCCTTTGGGCACGGCTTTGGCTTTTATGACGGCGACCGTTACGCTTTCCCTGCCCGAGGCGTTGATCTTGAAAAAATTGATGAAGTGGCAACTCCTGGCGGCATTTTTCGGGATAACGATTGTGGGAATTATGATTATCGGCTATTTATTTAACTTTATTAGCTAAAAAGCTGATTATTTTCTTAAGGCTTTGGTGAGAACAAATGAAATTATGGAGATGATTAGATAAAAAACGATGAAAAACAGGATAAATTTATCGCATAATCGAAAAATTGTCTCCCCATGGTTCTTGTCGCAATAATTCGAGTATTCCGGGGAACGAAATTAAAAGCGTAGACTTCCAATAAAATAGCCGCTATAGATGAGACTATGATCTTTGATTTAAGACTAAGCATAGATTAAAGATAGCACATCATGAAAAACAATATGTATAAGTTTTAGTTAAAATAGACATGTAATGCAAACTAAACCTAAAATACAAATAAATTTTAAAGATTGGCAAAAATTTCAAGGATTAAATTTCTATATCCCAAGCTATATCAGATTAAGATCTGTTAAACCTTTAGACAATCTCTTGGTTTATACCACATATAAGCAACTTTTTCCAAATAAACCTAATTCAATGGACGTAATTGAAAAAGAATATGCCAGCTATCTGAAAAAAGACATAATCCAATCATTATGCAAAGTCCATTATATTCTTGAAACTAAGTATGGAGGTGGTAATTTTGAAGACTATAAGGTTGCGGCAGATTTGCTCGTAAATGTAAACAAACAAGCATTTTCAGAATTAAAAGGTAAAAGCAAATTTTTTACTCGCCAACAAATGTTGGCTAACATTAAATTGGCTTTAGTTTACTCTTCATATACCCGCAGAAAATACGTTAAAGACAATATAAACGATTTTTCGGAGCTGATATTTAAAATCACTGATTTTTTAGACAGTAAAAGATTTAAAGGTAAAGAAGAAGTTGTTGTGAACGTTTTGAGAAATATGGTTTTTAATCAGGGCTTTAATCTATCTTCTGCTGTTGCCCGCTATTCTTATATTTTTAATCGTGTTGGAGAACAAATAAAGCATGGAGGAAAAACATTAAGACAAATCTTTTCAAATTTAATGGGAATAGATTTTAATTTCTATTTAAGTATCGGGTTTGCCATATGGGGTTTTTATGAGAAGAGAAATTTTCAGTTAAGGCTAAAAGAGCCTAAAGAATTTATACTATCAGCTAATTATTTTAAAAATACGAATAAATATACCAGAGTCAACCATAAAAAAAGTATCAAGGCAATATCAAATACCTTTAATGGATTTAAAAAGGATTTAATTAGAGAGGAAAAAGAACATGGCGAATTTTTTTCATTTCAAACTTTCTTTAGACACCCTCTAATTCGTGACAATAAAACATATTATCTCGTAGATAAAACATATTTAGAGCGACGTATTACCAGTGGAAGCTTCTGGCAAATGTTTGATAGATTAAATTCAGATAAGCAAAAACAAGATTTTAGTGGTTATTGGGGTAAATTATTTGAGCGCTACGTATACGATATTACTAAAAGCGTTTATAAAGATACAGATAGAGTTTTGTCAGAAATTTGCGGCGACAAAACTGAGGGTGTCGATATAATAATTCGTTACCCATCGGCTTTATTTTTAGTCGAAATAACTACAAGAAAAATACCATACAATGTTTGGATTACAGCCAATCCTAAAACTATAAAAGAGTATTTATATAAATTGTTAATTAAAGGTGAAAGAAGAGGAAAGGCAATTCAACTTTATGAGTTATGGAAAAAAATAAGATCAGGATCTGTAAAACTAAAGGGAGTAAACTTAAAAGAAATAAAAAGAATTGTTCCAATAGTCGTATTTGAAGAGTCGCTTCCCATGCACGAAGGTAGCTGGAGTTTTTATGCAGATTTTATGCAGGAAAATGGCATGGAAAAGGCTTTTACTAACGATTTATTATTTTGGGATATCGAAGATTACGAGTATGCTTTAGGCTACGTGGAAACCGGAAGAACACTAATAGAAACTTTAGATAAAGCGGAAAAAGAATACTTTAAACACAATTCTCTCAATAATTATCTGGCTTATACTAAGCAACAATACTTAACCCCGAAGTTTATAAAAAACAAATTTGATTTCTATACTTCTAAAATTACAAAAATTCTCTTTCATTAAGGAAAACTTTATTTTCCAAACAACCACTGCCAGAAGTTCTTTTTGGAAGGTTTAGCTACGCTTGTTTTCTTGATAACAGCCTTCGTTATGCTTGGTTTAGGTTTAATGGTTATTTTTCTTGTTGGTTTCGGAGTATTGGTTGGTGGGACAGGCGTATATGTTGGATAAGGAGTATAGGTTGGGTATGATGTGGCGGTCGGCGACGGAATATAAACTGGTTGTCCTTCAACTTGAGCCGGTTGATTACATTCAGGGTAATAAGGCGCACAGGTTGAGGATAATGGTGTGCCGTCACAACACCCGCAACCGCAAACTCCTTGATGGTGGGAACAACAACCAGACCGGGCTTGAACCGGTAAAGTCAAAGAAAGAAAAAAAATAAAAAGAGTTATATTGAGAAAAAAAGCCTTTCTCATGGCTCCATTATATAATTTATGTGGACTATAAGCGACAGAGATCGTCAATCGTATTACTCTAATAGTCTAAACCGAAATTAGCTTGCTTTGATTGATGAGGTATTAAGTTGTATAGAAAAAGATTCTATTGAACGATTCTCTTTAATATGTTCAGTTTTGAGTATTTGACATTTCTTAAATTTGTGACCAGATCAATGGTTATATTTACTCCGTTAATTATTCCTAACTATTTCTAATCATCGAAGACAAGAAATTGTTTTTGGAACAACGAGAACCGTTCATCATCATTAAAAATATGAAGACGGAAAACGAAAAATCTTTACGAAGGTTCGAACCTCAAAAATTAAGCGTTGCGAAAGCCCAATACCTCTCTTCCGAGCTTGTCAATCCGAACTTGCTGCGGCTGATGGATCAAGTTAGAAACGGTTATCTTTATCATCAATTTGCAAACTGCTCCTTATAATTTCCGCTTGAAAAATTAGATTTGAGTTATTACAATAATATCAAAGTTATGGCAGAAGCTACTTGCACGGTTTTACTTAAAGCTCGTGAACTTGCTCATAAAAGAGGATTATCTCCAAAAGCGGTTGTTTGCACTTTTGCCCAAGCTTGTAGCGGGTTGGCATGCGACGGGCTGGATTGCCTGATGATTAGATCATCTCAACCACTTGAAGTTTTTGATCAAGGACAACAGGCGCTTGATCGATTTTATAGGCGTTTAGGCAGAACTGCGCAAATAAGAGGTAACGGTCTTCATCATTAATCTGTTTTAAATATTTCAGCGTTCATTAACTCGTTTGTCTTTCCCGTAAAATTATAGTGGTATTTTGCGCCTTTATCAGGGTAAAGAAAAAGATTGAAGCTGGTAAAAGAATTGGGAATAAAGCGGAAGCGGCCTTCTTCGATTACCGGCAAACGAAAATTGAATTTTGTCTTAATAAACTTTCCTTATAAAGTTTGGAATCCTTGGATTAGTTGCTCAACTTTATTCGCTTCTTCAATATTATCTTTAGGATAAGAAATAATTATTATATAAATGTATTTTAAATTGTCTCCTTTAAATAAGGTGTATTCTGAGCCTTGTAAAATATTTGATGTATTGGTTTCTTGCTCTTCGTGGGAACATTTAAATCCAGAAACATTGTTAACCTGAATAGGTTCAAATTTAATATTTTGCGCGTTTATTTGTTTTATAGTATCATTGCATAACTTCTGAATATCTGCTTCTTTATTTTGCGGCAATTTTTCTTTAAGTAAAGGTCTAATATCAACATAAGAAATAATTATATTATCTTTTGTTGTTGCTAAAGATAAATAAGCTCCTTCTTTTGGCGGTATTTTTTTCCAACCTTTAGTATTAGCAAACTTAAAGAAATATTGTTTATCTATTATTTCGTTATTTGTATTCATAACTAAATATCCTACTACTAAAACAAGCAGTATTAAAAAAAACATAATTAAAATAATTTTCATATACTTAGTTGAAGATTGTTTTTCGTTGCTTAATACTGGATTAACCGAAGGATTTTTAAAAGGAGTATTTACAGGTTGATTTATAACCGATTGATTAGTTATAAGAGTAAAATTCTGATCGTCTAACATTAATCACATTATTATCTTTATTTTCATAAATTTCAAGGTCCGAATCCTAACCCACTTAAAAAATTTGATATATTAGTGTGAGGCTAAATTTTAGTGCTGAGCGTGTCGGACTAGACCCTTAACGTCCTTATAGGCTTCGTAGTGGATAAGGTCGAATGGTAAATATGGTTTTGTTGATTTTGATTTACCTAAGTTATGTTCTTCAAATCTTTGTTTTAGATTTTCAGTAAAACCAATATAGATAAAATCATGATGGAAACTTTTAATGATGTAAACGTAGAAGAATTTCATATTTCTGGACAGGTGCAAGACTGCACCCGTCTGCGGCCCAATTCTGCTTTGTGGCGTAGCCAGGCGCAGAATTGTGCCTGGCTGGGGAGCAAGGATTCGGACCTTGAGTCGCGCCGCTCCAAAGGCGGGCGTGTTACCATTACACTACTCCCCATATTTTAATTTAAAAGCGCACGTATATTTTACCAAAAAATTCCACCGTTTATCCTGGAAAGAGTATCCGTTGAGCAATCACCTGGGCCGCTTGCCGCCGAAAATTTTCTGCCTCGGTGACCGTCGGGAAAAATGGCAGGAGAATGCCTCCGATTTTAGCAAAACGTATTTGATCCGGATTTTTCCCATCGACCATATCGGGTGCACAAAAAATAACGTAAGCGCAGCAATTTGATCCGGCCATTTGTCTTAATGGTTTGGTTGATTGGTCTATTTTTTCTTTTTTAAAAACTTCGTGCAGGGAATGGCCGGAATATTTAACGCCCCGATATCTTTTATGTTCAAAAGGTTTAAGCTCAACATAAGTCATCAATCCGCCAATCTTAAAAAAGTCATCTATTTCCTTATAAGGCTGCCCATCGCTTATTTTTACGACATGAACGGAATCATTAGGGTCTACCGCCATAAAAAATTCATTGTTGCGCCAATGGTACTTTTGAGGTTGATTTAATCTGGCCGGATCCATATCGACCAAATCTCTGCATGCTTCGGCTAATTGCCGAATTGTTTGTCTGAAATGGATTTCCGCCATCATCGAGATACTGAGTTGTTCATAGCTGGGATCAGGAGAAGTATGGTATTTGTAATGTCGTTTAAAGTATTTTGTTTTTTTAAAAACAGCCATAATTTGCTGCCAATTGGGCGGTATTTGATTAAACTGGGACAGCAATGAAAGTAATAAAGGATTTGATCCTATTTTTGTTTCCAGTCGATAAGGGGTTCTTTTTTCCGTCGGCAAAGATCCGACCGGTGGATTATGGGTTGGTATTTCGCTCATGGCTTATCCATTATAGTATAATTGAAGCATGTCATTTCGCGAAAAAGTATATAAGATCACCGATAAAATTCCCAAAGGCAAAGTGGCGACGTATGGACAAATCGCCAAGTTGGCCGGCAATCAGAAAGCGGCCCGGGCAGTGGGCACGTGCATGAAAACCAATCCCAATGCGCCGCAAACTCCTTGCCATCGGGTCGTTTCCTCCGACGGTAAACTTACCGGTTATTCCGCCGGTCGCGGTATCGAAACCAAAAAAATTATGCTCCTGCGCGAGGGTGTTTATTTCAAAAATAATAGAGTCGACCTTTCCCGTTCCCAATGGAAAATTTAGACTTTGATATAATTTCAGCATGAAAACAGTTGAAGCTTTCATTCCTCGTGATCAAATCGAATCAGTAATGATAAAATATCAACCGCAACTTTCCGGACAACTGCGTTATGTGCGCTTTATATCAGGTGAAAATCCAGAAGATTGGGTCCAATTATTAGGTCCTGATGTTATAGGTTTGACACATCCCCTTGTTACAGCTAAAATCATGGATAGTTTTATTGAAATCAACAATACCCGGGGAATTGTTTTATCTACAGAAGAAAAAGCATTATTGATGACCGCAGCATATGTGCATGATTGGGGAGAGCTCATTATTGATGGACAAGGAATAGGCGATATTACTTTTGAACAAAAAACCGAATCACATGAAACTACTGAATTAAATATTTTCAGTTTATTACTAAATGATGTTGAAGATGAATATACAAAAAACATCATTGATCGAGCTTATAAAGAAATAGTTTTTGATAAAGCAACTAAACTGGGAAAAATGTTTAATGCGGCGGAACGAATCGGATATTTACAAACAGGTATGATTGCATTCCAAGGAGTAAATGGTAGACGAATCGCTAATTGGAGAGGACTAACCGGTAATGTATTATCAAATCAAATCGAAAAATTATTGGCATATGCAAAGGAATATCCATACGTTAAAGACGTATTGGATATTTTTTCCGGTACGATTGACCAGGTATTTTGGGATCCAGAGATGGCAAATGCTCCTTTAGATAATGAAGGTTGTGCCTCTTACGATTTAGGGAAATTCGATAGAGCAAGGAAAGCCTGGTCCACGGCATTTCTGTGAAATTTCGGCTATTATTCAGTTAAATTTATTAAACTATTGATGCCATGAAATTAATTTCTCCTCAAAATTACTTCAAAAAAAACTTTCCCACAATCATCGTTGTCTTGGGAGCAACCGGCGATTTGATGAGCCGAAAAATCGTCCCGGCGCTTTTCAATCTTTACCTCAAACAAAAACTGCCGAAAATGACCAGGGTAATCGGTTTTTCGCGAAGACAAATCGGGCAGCAGGAATTCAAGGAAATGATTGCCGATATGATCAGGAAACAAACACTCGAGCAGTCGGAGAGTGTGACGGATAATTTCGTCAAATTATTTTCCTATCATCGGGGCGATTTCGGCGATACCGAACAATACGAAAAACTGTCGGAAAAATTGGGAAAAATCGACGGTCAATGGAAGACCTGTGCCAATAAACTTTTTTATTTGGCGGTTCCTCCGCAGTATTACGAAAACATTTTCCACCGGCTGGACGAAACCGGTTTGACCGAGCCTTGCAGTCCCGAAGAAGGCTGGACGCGTGTGCTGGTCGAGAAACCTTTCGGCAAAGACGCCGAGACGGCGCAAAAGCTGGATATATTACTAAGCAGTTTGTTTAGAGAAGAACAAATTTACCGGATTGATCATTATTTGGCGAAAGAAATGCTCCAGAATGTTCTTACTTTTCGTTTTGCCAATAATCTTTTCGAAAAAAGCTGGGATAAAAACTCCATCGAAAAAGTGGAAATCCGTTTATGGGAAACGCTCGGCGTCGAAAAAAGAGGTAAGTTCTATGACGGCGTTGGCGCGCTTCGCGATGTTGGCCAAAACCATCTGCTGCAAATGTTGGCCATTGTGACGATGGACCAACCCGAATCATTCCGGGCGCAGTCCATCCGTGAGAAACGGGCCGACATTTTGTCTTCACTGCTGGCTCCCGGCCCGGACGAAATAAAAGAACTGACTTTCCGCAGCCAATACAAAGGTTATCGCGGCATCAAAAATGTCAATCCCCGCTCAAATACGGAAACCTATTTCAAGATCAGACTTAATCTGGAAACCAACCGTTGGCGCGGGGTGCCTTTTATTTTGGAAAGCGGAAAACGAATGGCCGCGGCCTGCAAGGAAATCGTTATCGTTTTCAAAAACCCTAACGATTGCTTATGTCCGGCACCGCTCAGGCACATCCAGAATAAGGTTGTTTTCAGGTTGGAGCCGAAAGAAGAGATCGTCGTTTCGTTTTTTGCCAAAAAACCGGGGCTCGATTATTTTGTCGAAGAAAGGAAATTCGATTTCGCTTTTCGCACCGGCGAGAAAAAACAGCAATATGTCGAAGAATACGAAAAATTACTTCTGGATGCGATTATCGGTGATCAAACCTTGTTTGTGAGCACGAAAGAAGTTAAAGAAATGTGGCGGACGATTGATCCGGTTGTGGTTGCCTGGCAAAAAAACGAGATCGGGCTGAAATCTTATAAACCCGACACCAACGGATCGGTGGCGGATTCGAACTTCATCGATCTTGCCAAAAACAAATCCTTTCTCAAGAAAGAAATCGGGATGGTCGGGTTGGGGAAAATGGGCGCCAATTTATCCCGGCAACTGTTGGGAAAAGACTGGCGGGTGGTTGGTTATAACCGGTCGGCTGCGGTGACCGAAAATATGGCGGCGGAAGGTTTAGTCACTGCCTTTTCCTTAAAAGAATTAATCGAAAAATTGAAAAAACCTCGAGTTGTCTGGGTGATGCTGCCTTCAGGCGAAGTGATCGACGATATGATTGTCGGCAAAAACGGCTTGATGAATCTGCTTGAGGCCGGCGACATCATTGTCGACGGCAGTAATTCATTTTACAGGGATACCTTAAAACGGTACCGGGCGGTTGGAAAAAAAGGCATAGGTTACCTTGACGTAGGCGTTTCCGGCGGTCCGGCCGGCGCATTAAACGGTGCGGCTTTGATGGTGGGAGGCAGCAAAATGCTTTTTGAAGAGTTAAAACAACTATTTTTGGATTTAGCCGTCGATCAGGGCGTGGAATACGTCGGCCGCGCCGGCGCCGGTCATTTCGTCAAAATGGTCCATAACGGAAT
>Ga0172370_10004186_pt1 | contig 19460 bp, 14 predicted proteins | sample LakKiv5m_FD_114538 | JGI IMG/M metagenome (GOLD analysis project Ga0172370, IMG submission 114538) | Freshwater microbial communities from Kabuno Bay, South-Kivu, Congo - kab_022012_11.5m | ecosystem: Environmental > Aquatic > Freshwater > Lake | place: Democratic Republic of the Congo...
AAATCCTACACCACCACCAATAATCAACATAAGAATCGGTTCAATGATAGATGACATATTTTTCGTGATTTGTGATACCTCTTCCTCATAAAACTCTGCGAGACGACGGAGTACTGTTTCTGTCTTACCGGTTTCCTCTCCTACTTCGAGAATCTGTGGTACGAGAATAGGAAAAATATGCGGATACTTTCTGATGACTTTACTTAAATCCACACCTTTTTGCACTTCCTCAATTCCCTCAGCGAGAGCATCTCGATAGTAGACATTGCCAAGTGTCTTGGAAACAATACCGAGTCCAGTGATCACTGATACTCCACTTTTCAAGAGAGAACTGTAAATCCGAGCAAAACGCGCACAGTTCACTTTGATCACTATACCACTCACTATTGGTAAATAAAGATAGAGTAAACTAAAAAATCTCTTCCCCGTATCTGTTCCAGCAAAAATCTTTACTCCTATAATCAAAACAACAGCAACAATCGTAACAAGCAGAGCATTGTTACGAAGAACATCACTCATTTTCATAATAAAAAGTGTCGTCGCTGGCAATGTCACATCCATATCTTTGAACACGCCTGTAATCTTTGGCAAGATATAAGTCAACATAAGTATCGATATACCTACCATCGCCACCACGATTACTGCGGGATAAATCAATGCACCTTTGACCTTACTCGAGAGATCTTGTTCCTTCTCCAATTGCAACGCCAAAATATCCAAAATCTCTTCGAGGTTTCCGCTCATTTCACCCACACTCACCATATTCACAAAGAGCTCACTAAAAACACTCGGAAAGCGTGCCAATCCCTCAGAGAGTGTTCGTCCTGCTTGCACATCATCATACACTGAGGAAAGAACACTTTTGAAACGAGCATTATTCGTCTGGATACTTAAGTTCTGTAAAGCACGTGAAACAGTCAATCCTGAAGAAACCATTACTGACAAGTTTCGCGTAAAAACCATTTTTTCTTTCAGAGGGACCGTCGAAAAACGATCAAGAAAATTGACGTGCGCACCCTGTTCTTTTTCCAAAGCCTTAAAAGAGGTCAAAAGAAGACCTTCTGAACGCAAATCCTGAGCGAGATTTTTTTCATCTTTTGCTTCTCTCTCACCACCAGAACTCTCTCCAGTAGAAATATTTTTTGCAGTATAAAAAAATTTTGACATTTTTATTTTGGTATCAAAGTTATTTTTTTGATACCGCTATTGTACCACAATTTGTTTCAAAGAGATAGTTTTCTACAAACTCAAACGATTCTTGTATTTTTCAAATACTCGCGGACCACGAGGACGCGGAAGAAAGATAAGACTCTGATGATCTGCTTTAATAAAACTTCCTTCCAAAGAAGTGTTTGGATTACACTGTATTTTCTTTTTTTGCCAACTTGCAAGCCAGTTTTCCAGTTGAAAATGATTCAAAATATTCTCTACAAATTGTTGTATTTCTACCTGCTGTTTCTTTACTGGAAAGGTCCAAAGTGTCGGGACTATTGTCAAAGAAAAATTTGGTTTATACTCCTGTATCCAACGATTTTTCAGTTCAAACAGTTCGTATATTTTCTTTTCAAAAAATGGAATAATAAAACGATATTCATGAGCAGAAAAGAGATCTTGTGTACCGATTTTGAGATTGTCGTCCGTAATAAAATAATTAAGACACGCTCGATCTTGTATTTTATTGCCATAACGTCTCTTACCTATCAGATGAAGAAAGCCTGTTAAAAGCGTTCTTCCTGTCCAGATCTTTCCTGATTGCAAAACCACAAACATATCCCAATCACTTTCGCGTGTTCCATTTTTCATCGCGAGACTTCCTGTCGCTCCGAGCATACGGACATACGGCAAAAAACGAAGAAGTGAAACAAGCTTCCTCATACGTTTCAATTTATTCACCGATACTTTCTCTTGGCGTATCCGTTTTTCGACAAGTATCGTACGTCCTTTCAAAAAATAGAAACCATTTTTTTCTTCTATTTTCCCTCGAAGCTGTTCTGCCTTCAAAAATTTTATAACATCCCCTATCGAGCATGGTCGATCACAAGTAAGCTGATCCATACTCTGTGTAATGAGATGTTTCCATATTTCAAAAGATGTCAGTGGCATTTCCAACACATCGTAGTATGTCACTGTGGCCAAAATATTTTTTCCGAGATGATACGACATAAAACAAAAAGAATAAACAACCAATACCGTCTGAAAAAATCTTAGAGATACTTCGCTGTTGGAGAACGTTTACATTGTTTGAGTTTCTCTGGAGGACCGGAAAAAATGCATTCCCCTCCATGTTTTCCTCCATCTGGACCAAGCTCAATTACCCAATCGGAACTTCGTATAACATCGACATTATGTTCAACAATCAAAACGCTATTTCCTTTATCCACCAATGCTTCCAATACTTCAAGCAGACGACGGACATCTTCAAAATGAAGACCAATCGTTGGTTCATCGAGAATATAGAGCGTCTTGCCTGTTGATTTGCGAGCGAGTTCTGTAGCAAGTTTGATACGTTGCGCTTCCCCTCCTGAAAGATTGGTGGCATTCTGTCCCAAGACGAGATATCCAAGACCAACTTCCTCGAGGACACAGAGTTTTTCTTCAATCATTTTCTGATCCAAGAAAAAATGTCTCGCTTCAGTCACTGTCATACGGAGTACATCTGAAATACTCATCCCTCGATATTTGATGGCGAGTGTCTTCGCATTATAGCGTGTCCCCTGACAAGCTTCACAAGGCACATAAACATCTGGCAAAAGATACATTTCAATTTTTTTCAATCCGCCTCCCTGACAAACTTCACAACGACCACCTCGCATATTGAAACTGAAATAACTTGCCGAGTAACGCTCTTTCTTGGCTTCATCTGTGTCTGCAAAGAGATCTCGTATCAAACTAAAAATACCCGTATATGTAGCACCGTTCGATCGAGGAGTGCGTCCGATAGGATCTTGCGTGACCGTAATAACTTTATCAATATTTGAAAGACCTTCTATTTTTTTGTATACACCTGGTTCAGTCTTGGCACGGAAAAAATGTTTCGACAAAGCACGAGAAAGAATATCGTGGATCAATGTCGATTTGCCAGAACCAGAAACTCCCGAAACAGCGACGAGCATACCAAGCGGAATACTCACATCAATATTTTTCAAATTATGTTCCGAAGCTCCGCAGATTTTTATTGTTTCCTTACTCAATTTTCGAATATTTTTTTTGTCTGAAACTTTGCGTTTGCCTGACAGATATTCACCCGTCAACAATTTCGAATGTAAGAGTGTGTCTGGTGTACCAGAGAAAATAATTTCTCCTCCATCACTCCCTGCCCCAGGACCCAGATCGATAATATAATCTGCTTTTTTCATAATAGCCACGTCATGCTCCACAATCACGAGAGAATTATTGGAGGAACGGAGATCTTCCAAAGCGCTGATCAAGCGTTCTGTGTCACGACTGTGCAATCCTACTGATGGTTCATCGAGGACATAGATAATACCTGATAATCCAGATCGCATCTGAACAGAAAGTCGTATACGCTGTGCTTCACCACCAGAGAGCGTATCAGCGCTTCGTGCCAATTCCATATACCCGAGACCCACCTTACTTATAGCACGCGTACGGGATTCTATTTCTCGAAAGAGAGGTTCGATGACTCCGCGTTCTTCTGTTTTGAGTAACTGTTGATGAAGCGTCATCATCGTTTGCAAGAAATCTTCAGCACTTTGCGATACAAAGTCATAGAGAGACTTGTCTTGTATTTTCACAGCAAGAGAACTTTTTTTCAGACGCTTCCCTTCACAGAGAGGACAACATTTCTTGAGCATATAAGTTTCAATATCTGCTCGTAAATGTTCTGATTTTGTTTCACGATACTTTTTTTCCAAAAGAGGGATAACACCCAAAAATACATCTTTCTCAGTATCTGATTCTCCATTGAGAAGAAGATTCAACTGTTTTGCTGATAATTTTTTTACAGGAATATTCAGAGAAAACTTTTGCCGACGGCTAAACTCTTTGAGCCATTGCATCGGACCATTATTAAGATGTCGATCACCATTCATCTTGCTCCATGGACGGATAGCTCCTTCTGCGAGAGAAAGATTCTTATTTGGGAGAATAAGTTCTGGATCAAATTCCAGTGTAACTCCTAGTCCAGCGCATTTCTCACATGCTCCTTCGGGACTATTAAAGGAAAATTTACTCGGAGTAAACTCTGGAATACTGACCCCACATTCTTCGCATCGGTATTCTTCATTATAGATACGCTCTTCATTATCATTGATGCGTAACATAAGTGTCCCCGACCCCACACGAAACGCTGTTTGCAAGGAATCCAAGATACGTTCTTTATCAGGACGCGTTTTATCAAATGTCAACCGATCTACGACAACGATCACCTCTGATTTTTCTTTGAGGGATGATTCTTTGAGCGCTTGAGCAATCGGAACCAATGATCCATGAAAACACACACGCACATATCCCCATGTATTGATAATAGATAGCGCCTCTCTCTCTGTCTTGTCATGAAGCATCTCACTTTTTGCAAGAAAGGCAATGAGTGTATCTGTCGGAAGAAGTAATATCTCTTCGAGAATAACACTTGCATTTTTTCGTGTCAGTTCCTTATCACACGTAGGACAATGTGGTACTCCTACTTTGGTAAAAAGAATACGGAGATAATCATAAATCTCTGTCATCGTACCCACAGTCGAACGAGGACTCCGAGAAACACTTTTCTGATCTATCGAGATAGCTGGAGAGAGATTATGGATAGCATCGACATCTGGCTTATCAAATCCATCGAGAAAATTGCGCGCATATGAAGAAAGCGATTCGACATAACGACGATTCGCTTCCGCGTACAACGTATCAAAGGCGAGAGAAGATTTTCCTGAACCAGAAAGTCCTGTAATAACAACGAGGGCATTGCGTGGAATATCAACATTAACATTCTTCAAATTATTGACCCGAGCTCCACGTATTTCGATCACTGATTTTTTCTCTGACATAACTTCTCTCTTTCTCAAAATGTCTTAGAATAAACGAAACTTTTTTTCTAGAAAAAAGCATAGTAATTTCAATGATACACTCTTTTTTTTACGGTGTAAAGCAAACATTTCACACTACAAGGAAGATACAAGAAATGACTTTGCTCGACGCTTCCGATGAAAGGTAATGGCAAATCGATGAGCTTCACTATTAGCGAGCAGTATCTCTTTTTTGAAGCGTTTCACAAGATTTTCTGGTCCAATGAAATGATGCGGTTGATGACGATCGTCCTTCACGACACCGAGGACACACAGTGTCAGTCCATATTGATTGAGCACTTTTTCTGCAACAGCTACTTGCAAAGACGAGCCATCAACAACAATTATTTCAGGCAGTGTCCATTCGGTATGCTTGAAACGCCGTATCAGAATTTCTTCCAATGCAGAAAGATCATTTCCATTGTGTTCTTTTTTTAATTTGAACTGTCGATATTCGCTCGGACAAATACGACTCTTGAGTACAACTGTCATCACTCCGACTGCAGACGTTCCACCGAGATGTGCTACATCATACGCTTCGATACGATGAGTCTGTTCTTCTCTCGTATCATCGTGTATCAATGCTACGTCTTGAATATGTTGCAAACCAAAGAGTGTTTTTTTGATGTCATTTGCATGTTCAAACTCAAGTTTTTTTGCAGAGTTTTTCATTTCTTGTTTGAGTTTGGCTATGACAGTATTTTTATGCCCTTCGAAAAAAAGTCGTATATGATTGATATTTTTTTTATATTCACGAGGAGTGATCACTCCTGTGCAGACACCTGGGCAGAGACCCACTTGTGCAGAAAAACATGCTCTCGCTTTTTCTTTCTGTACAGATGTCAATGATTCATACGTCGTGCATTTGTCTCGAAAAGGAAAAAGTTTTCTGACAATTTTCATCGCTTCACGCAATCCTCCTCCCGAGGGAAATGGTCCGAAAACATATTTATACAATTTCTTTTCTTGATTCTGTGCGATATCTCGTCCTCGTACGATCAGTACACGGGGATACCGTTCATCAGTAATCACTACCGAATTGAAACTCTTGTCATCTTTGGCATCTGTATTGTGACGAGGTTGATATTTTTTGATGAGTGCTGTTTCGAGGATAAGTGCTTCCAGTACAGAATCTGTTTCTCGATAAGCGATATGTCTCGCGTGATCAAGCATCAGACTGATTTTTGGTCCACGCGTTTCACGAATATCTCGAGAGAAGTAGCTTTTGACACGATCGCGAAGGGAAGTCGCTTTGCCGATATAGAGAATCTCTCGGTTTTCATCCAAAAAAAAGTACACTCCCGGCACCTCTGGCAGTCTGTTTTGTTCCTGAAAAGAGGCTAAAGTATAGACTTTTTGCCACTCTTTCGGTTTTTTAGTAGGAATAATAGTCTCTGTCATACTCTTGACAAAAAAATAAATTAGGTATATAATAATTAAAGCGTTTTTTTACAACTTCAAGAAAAAAGGAGACTTCTATGGTTGACTCTCTTGTTAGAAAGATGGCACAAGAAACGTTTGACCTTTTCCTTACAAGTGAAAAACAAACGTTTTCTCTGAGTGCATTTCATTATGCATTCAAAACAGTGGTCGCCCCGAAAAACAAAGTGTTCTATCGTGATTCGAAAGGATCGTACGGATACTTCCTCGAGGCGACAAAGAGGGAAGTGAAGAGGTTGATCAAAAAATATAATCATCAACCGAAAAATCTCACTCTCTCGACGGGTACCATTCGCGTCCCGACGCTCTTGGTGAAACCAAGAAACGAACTGTAACAAGTTTGCCATGCTGATTCCTTGCCAGGTTGCCTCCTCCTGACACATCAGGGAATCAGACTTTAAGGGATGCTACGAAAGATACTGGATATCACGTAGCATCCCTCTTTTTTTTACTTTTTCCTCTTTTTTAACAAAGAACTTACATATTCACGAGGGAGTACTTTTTTCAAATACTGACCGGTATACGATTGTGGCATTTGTGCTACTTCTTCTGGTGTACCGTATGCCACGACTTTTCCTCCTCCAGCTCCACCCTCTGGACCGATGTCAATAATATAGTCGGCAGACTTGATCATATCCATATTGTGCTCAATAAGAATCACAGTATTCCCCTTCTTCACCAAACTTTCAAGAATCTCAATCAACTTTCGGACATCTTCATAGTGCAAGCCTATGGTCGGTTCATCGAGGAGATAGATCGTACGTTCGTATGTCTTCCGATACAATTCCGAAGAAATTTTTACACGCTGTGCTTCTCCTCCAGAAAGAGTCGTGGCTGATTGTCCAAGTTTCAAATATCCCAGTCCCACTTCATTCAATGTTTTGAGACGATCAGCAATCGCAGGAATATCTGCAAAAAATGAAAAGGCTTCTTCGATAGTCATATCGAGTACCTGAAAAACATTTTTGTGCTTATAAAGAATCTCCAACGTTTCTTTCGTAAAACGTTTTCCGTTACACACATCACACGGTACATAGACAGTCGGGAGAAAATGCATTTCCACTGCTATAAATCCATTCCCTTCACATGTTTCACAACGCCCACCAGGACGATTAAAAGAAAAACGTCCTGCTTTCCATCCTCGTACACGAGCATCTTCACTCGATGCAAAAAGATCACGAATATGAGTCCATGCTCCTGTATACGTCGCTGGATTGGATCTCGGAGTACGGCCGATAGGACTCTGATCGATCAGAATAGCACGAGAAAGATATTCCGAACCAGTAAATGTCTTACAATGAAATACTTCATTAGATTTGTAGCGTCTATCAAAACGAGCTTGAAGATTTTTATAAACAATCTCATAGAGAAGGGTTGATTTTCCTGAGCCAGAAACTCCCGTAATCACATTGAGACGACCCAAAGGAATATCAACATTCATATCATGAATATTAAAGAGTGATCCTCCTCGTACTCGCAAAACACCTTTTTCTTTGTTACGTCTTTTTTCTGGTACTGCAATTTTTTCTTCTTCTCGGAGATACGCGAGTGTCAATGATTCTGAATCATTCTTTGGTTTCGTCAAAAGATCATCGAGGTATCCCGACACAACGATATTGCCTCCATGCACACCAGCTCCTGGTCCGATATCAACGATATAATCAGAAGCATAAATAGTGTCTTCATCATGTTCCACAATAATAATAGTGTTTCCGAGATCACGGAGATCTTTCAGCGTTGCGATCAGTCGATCGTTATCACGCTGATGCAGTCCGATGGTCGGTTCATCGAGAACATAGAGCGCTCCGACGAGTCGAGAGCCGAGTTGTGAAGCCAGACGGATACGCTGAGCTTCGCCACCCGAGAGTGTGTTGGCACGACGAGAGAGAGAAAGATAATTCAAACCAACATTCACGAGAAACTGCAAACGTCCGCCAACTTCTTTGAGTACCACAGAGGCAATTTGTCTTTCGCGTTCTGTAAGTTCCAGTGTTTCAAAAAATTGTTTTGCATCTTCCGTCATCATTCCAGTCACTTCAACAATATTCTTTCCTCCAATACGAATATGGAGGGCTTCTTCACGGAGACGTGATCCATGACACACTTCACAGGGATCATCCCCGAAAAAATGTTTCGTTCCGAGACCATTACACGCCTCACAAGCACCATACGGAGAATTAAAAGAAAAGAGCCGAGGTTCCACTTCCGGATAAGAAAATCCATCATATGGACACGAAAACTTGGATGACAATACAAAACTCTCTGTACCGATACGAACATTAACGAGTCCATCACTCTCTTCGAGTGCTCGTTCAACTGCTTCTGATAATCGTTCTTTCGATGTTTCTGGAAACTTTTCAAATTCAAAAAGAGGAAGTTCATCAACGATGAGTTCGATCGTATGTTTTTTTGTTTTGGAAAGAAGTACTCGTTCACGCAAACTCTTTCTCTCTCCATCAAGAAAAATTTCTGTAAAACCTTTATTCAGTGCATTGTATAATAATTGATAGTATTCCCCTTTTCGTCCACGTATCACCGGTGCAGTAATACTGAGTAATGCTTTTTTCTTTTTTGGATTTTTGAGAGCTTGAGCAACTTTATCAGAAACGAGCAAAAGCATTTCTTCTGTAGAAAGTTTCTGGATTTCTCTTTCACAAATGAGACAATGTGGACGTCCAAGCCGAGCATACAAAACACGAAGATAATCATAGATCTCCGTAATCGTTGCTACTGTCGAACGAGGGTTCCGACTGGCTGATTTTTGATCAATAGAGATAGCCGGAGAAAGTCCGATAATTTCATCAACATCAGGCTTCTGCATCGTATTCAAAAATTGTCTCGCATACGCAGAAAGCGATTCGACATACCTACGCTGTCCTTCAGCAAAAATTGTATCAAATGCAAGTGATGATTTTCCTGATCCAGAAAGACCAGTGAAAGCAATCATTTTGTTTCGTGGCATCTCAACAGTCACATTTTTCAAGTTGTGTGTACGAGCACCACGAACAACAATCCATTCAGATGGTTGAGAAGTTTGTGTGCTTTTTTTGGATACGATATTTTTCACTGTATTCTTTATTGAGGAAAGTAAACTATACCAGAAAAACAAAGAGGAATCAACTCTATTTTTTCAAAAATATTTCTGTATTCTTTCATATTCTTCTTGTCGTTCAGGATGCACAACAATTTCAGTTACATCTTGTTTCGGGAGTGTCTGCAAAAAATTCTGTGGCTCTCTGACCCAATCCAGACTCACAACATACTGTGTCGTATCGAGATGCGTCTTTGCAAATATTCTCCGATTTTTTTGAGAAAAAAGTGACAAAATTTTTCCCGCAAAAGATGGATATTGTTCTTGCAAAAATCCTTTCTGTCCAAAACGCACAAAAGGAATATGATATGCACTAGCGAGCTTCGTACAGAGATCAAAAAATATCGGGAAGTAATGTATATGCTCGTGAGAATTCAATCCGTCTGGTAAGCGTCCAAATTTTTCTCGGAAACTCTCTATCTGTTTTTGCCATTCTTCTTCCACTTTTTTTGCGGTTACAAAACCAAAACCATAACGAAACACAAAAGACAATCCACGCTTCATTGCAGAGTCATGCATTTTATTTCCACTCTGGAGCATATCGATCAGCTCCAAATGCAGATCTATCTTCACTTTTTTTGTCAGTAACATCTGCGCGTCTTCGAGAGAGACAAAACGTATCATCACTGAAACACGATCGATCAATCCTTGATCCACGAGAGCAAGTATCGGCTGTGCACTCTGACGAATACCATAATCATCAGCAGTTATCGTATAATTTTTCTCAGATATTTTTTCCATATTTTTTTCATTAAAACATTTTTGAGCGAACAGGTCGTTTTTTCTTTATTCCCGTTATTGATTCTTCGAGTATTTGTATTTCATCACGAAGAATTGCTGCTGTTTCAAAGTCTAGAATCTTCACTGCTGATTGCATTTCTTTCTCTTTCAAATGTATCAATTTTTTCGGATCTTTGGCAAAAATTTCTTCATCAAGTGAAACATTGGCACGTACGGCTTTACTATGATCACTCTCCATCGATTCTGTAATATCATGAATTTTTTTCTGAATAGTTTGTGGAGTGATATGATGCTCTTTATTATAGGCTATTTGCAACTCTCTGCGACGCTTGGTCTCGTGCAAAGCTTGTTGCATAGAATTTGTCATCCGATCTGCATACACGACGACTCTGCCGTTTACATTACGAGCAGCCCGTCCGATTATTTGTATAAGAGATGTTTCTGAACGAAGAAAACCTTCTTTGTCTGCATCCAATATACCAATAAAGGTCACCTCGGGAAGATCGAGGCCTTCTCGCAAAAGATTGACTCCGACCAAACAATCAAAATCACCCTTACGAAACGAGGTGAGGATTTTTATACGATCAATAGTTTTGATATCGCTGTGAAGATATTCTGATTTCACATTATGCTCTTTGAGATAGACACTCAAATCCTCTGCCATTTTCTTGGTCAATGTCGTGGCAATAATGCGTCCACCCTTTTTCACTTCCGCTTCTGCTTGCTGAATAAAATCTCCGATCTGCCCAGGATAATCATCTGTGGCTCGCACAGGAAGCACCTCTGTCTTGGGATCAGTGAGTCCTGTCGGACGAATCACTTGTTCCACTATTTGACTACTTATTTCTCTCTCATAGTCTGCTGGCGTTGCCGAAGTATAAATAACATTACCAACTCGTTCGAGAAATTCTTCAAAACGAAGTGGTCTATTGTCGAGCGCACTTGGGAGACGAAATCCAAACTCAACCAATGTTTTTTTGCGTGATTGATCGCCTGCATACATACCGCGTAACTGGGGTATCGTCACATGCGACTCGTCAATAATAGTGAGGAAGTCTGGCGTCCCATTATCGAGATGTGGAAAATAAGAAAGAAGTGTTTCCGGAGGATCTCCTGGATTTTTCCCCGAGAGATGACGTGAATAATTTTCAATACCGTTGCAATACCCTATTTCTTGCATCATAGCAAGATCATAGTTGGTCCGACGTTTCAATCGCTCCACTTCCAATAACTTTCCTTCATTTTCCAATACTTTCAATTGTTGATCTAATTCTTGGCGGATAGAAATGATTGCTTTTTCTTTTTGTTTTTCATCAGTAATAAAATGTTTTGCAGGAAAAAGAAAAATATTTTTTGGTGTATCAAGTATTTTTTGTGAGAGAGGATCTATCTTCGTGATATGTTTCAACACACCATTTTCTATTTCGAGAAGATAGGTGAACGTGTCCGAGATCGGCATAATCTCGATTCGATTTCCCATACTTCGAAACTGTCCTGGTCCGAGATCAGCATTGGTACGTTCAAAAAATATCGATACAAGTTGATGTAACAACTCTGTACGGCTTGTTTTCATACCAATCTCTAAATGCATATTTTCTTTCTTGTATTCTTCTGGACTTCCCAATCCATAAATACACGACACGGATGCAACAATGATCACATCACGACGAGTGAGGAGTGATTGTGTCGTCGCATGACGCAAACGATCAATCTCTGCATTGATCTGAGCATCCTTTTCTATATAGGTGTCAGAAGCTGGCATATAAGCTTCTGGCTGATAATAATCATAGTACGATACAAAATAATGCACAGCATGATCGGGAAAAAATTCTTGATATTCTTGAGCTAATTGTGCTGCCAGCGTTTTATTGTGAGCAATCACGAGTGTCGGTTGATCATTCTGAGCGATGATGTTCGCAGCTGTAAACGTTTTCCCAGATCCAGTTACACCAAGCAATGTTTGAAAACGGTTTCCTTGATGAATACCATGAACGAGCGCCTCTATCGCTTTAGGCTGATCCCCTGCTGGTTTATACTTACTTTGTAATCGGAATACAGACATACAATTATTTCTTTCGCAAATAATGAACGTATGCAAGCATTTTTTTTGTGTACTGTTTGACTCTTTCTTTTCCTTTCTTGTTATGAAAGAAGAAAAAAGCAACAACAGAAATAACAGCAACGGTAACGAAAATATCTACTCCAAATTTTACTTTATTCGTTTGATGCCACAAAGAATGAAAACTCGCAAAGCCGACATACCCGATATACAGATACACTAAATCTTTCAAAAAATTTCCTGCGTACGTTGCAAGTAAAAATACTCGTTTATCCATCTTGATAGCACCACAGGCCAAAGAAACAGGCGTGGTTGGAAACGGAGGAAACAAACGAATCAAAAAAAGGATGCCTCCATCTTTCCAATGATGTCCAGTAAAACGTTTTCCGATATTTTCTATACTCTGGTGATTGATATTGAAATATCGAGAAAGAGGTTTTACAAAAACATCTTCCAATTTATCTCCGATAAAATAATAAATAAAAGCTCCACTCGTCTTCCCAATATTTCCAATAGTAGCGAGAAGAAAGAGGTACCAAAAGACTTTTCCATTCACCATAGCGAGTGTCCCTGCTGTTCCCATAACCAATGCTGAAGGTATCGGGCTGATCACCTCTTCCAAAAAAGATCCGAGAAAAACAAAAAGTGGCAGAGGAACCACTGCTGAAAAATGTACAATAAATTGTTCGATAGTATGGAAAAAACTCATAGAAAACTATAAAATAAAAGCTTTTTCAGTATACCTCAAAAGAAAAAGTCCTGCCACAATACAGGACTCTTCTTCTTTTTGAGAGCACTCCCACTAATCAATGAATGTCAAAGCAGTTCCCTTCTTGGATCCACGACCAGTACGACCGATACGGTGGATATAATCTTCATAATTTTCTGGAAGCTCGTAATTGATCACATGTGAGACATCAGAAATATCGAGTCCACGTGCTGCGACATCAGTTGCAACAAGAATCGTAATATCATCTTGTTTGAAACGACGCAAAGCTCGTTGTCGTTGTGATTGTGATTTATCTCCATGGATAGAATCCGCTCGGAAGCCACGTTCTTCGAGACGCAAAGCTAGTTTTTCTACACCATGCTTTGTTCGTCCGAAAATGAGTACTTTTTTAAACTCTGGTTTGAGCAGGAGATTATGAAGAACTTCAATTTTTTCTTCTTTCGGCGATACACGTACAACGTCTTGATCTACATTTTCTGATGTTGCTCGAGATTTGATAGTGATGGTTACTGCATTGTTTGAAAACTTTTTCGTTAATTCAACAATTTCTCTCGGCATAGTAGCAGAAAAAAATAATGATTGACGCGGAGTTTTGAGAAGTGCAATGAGATATTTGATATCATTGATGAATCCCATGTCGAGCATACGATCTACTTCATCAAGCACAACATTATTAAAATCTCCTAGGTGAAGTTTTCCTCGTTCAACGAGGTCTTTCAAACGACCAGGTGTTCCGATAACAAAACTCGGATTACGAGAAAGACTACGAATCTGATCTCCTATATGTGATCCCCCGATACAAAGAGCGGAACGCAATCCTGATCCATCAGAAAATTTACGCAGTTCGTCTTCGATCTGCAAAGCAAGCTCACGAGTCGGAATAATAATCAAAGCTTTTTCTGTTCGAAACTTAAATGTTTTATGGATAAGTGGCAAGAGGAAAGCAGCTGTCTTTCCTGTACCAGTATTAGCAATGCCGATAACATCCTTTCCTTGTAATATATGAGGAATAGCTCCATCTTGAATAGGAGTTGGATGGATATATCCTGCTTTTGCAACGTTCGCTTTCAATTTACTGTGCATTTCAAAATCAGCAAATTTATGCGTCGGATTGAAGGTTTCTACTTCTGTTGTTTGCACTGCTTTCTTGACGAATTGAGTGAAATCTAATTCACGCTCTACTTTACGCTTTCTTCGGCCTCGCATATTTGGTCGACCAAAACGATTCACAGACACACTTTTCTGAGAGGATCGCCCCCTCGCATTTCTTCGAAACATAAAACAATACTCTTACGAGAATCCATACGAATGAATTCTTGTGGATTAAATCTTATCTCTCCCTTCAAAAAGAGATAGGACTCAATCAAAGGAATGAAGAGTCTTCCAAAGACTCTTGAGTAAGACTTTTATTAAAGCAGGAAAAAGCTCTCTTGTCAAGATATTAAACACTGTATTCTTCCTGCACAATCTCAATAAAATATTCTTTCTTCTTTCCTTACAATAATCGCATCTGACGGCGTAGTTCCCGATAATCAGGAAAAACCTTTGCTACCAAAGACCAAAATCTTGGTGAATGATTCATCTCCTGCAAATGACACAATTCATGTACAATCACATAATCACCGAGTCTTTCTGGAAGAAAAAGGACCCTGTAATTAAAAGATAAATGACCTCGAGAAGAACAACTCCCCCATCTCGTACTCTGATTTCGTACACTCACACTCGTCCATTGTACAGGATACAGTGATTGAAAATATGCCAAGCGTTTTTCGATATGTTTTCTCGCATTTTCTTTGTGCAAACGATACTCTTTCTTATTCCCAGAAGAAATAAGACTTTTGGGTTGAGACTGAAATGATTGAATCTTTTCAAAAATCCATTTCTTTTGTTTTTCCAAAAAAGATTGTCCTTGTCGATAAGGAACAAAAAATGGAAGTGTCAAACAAACGCTTCCATTTTGTTTTATTGTAAGACGAAGGGAACGAGCCCGTATATTTTTCTTCATCTGACAAACAATATCTTTCTCCTGATAAGACACTCTCGTTTCTCGCATACAAAACCTCTTCGATGAAAAAATTATTCGTACTCATCTATAATCGTTCTCGCTTTTTCGATATCTGATGATGATAATCCTGTATGATGATTCTTGGCCATATAATCCAATGTTTCTTGTACTTCCTTCTTACTCATACTGTGACCTCCAGAAAATCCGTCACGATCCATATTAGGACGCAGTCCTTCGAGAAGACGCTCTGCATCACCATGACTCATTACATCTTTAAATCTTCTTCCGATATGTTCAAATTCTTTTTGTGTGATACGCCCTTTGCTACCATGATCAAACCTTCCGGCAGTTGAATGAGCATTCTGCGATCCAGATGTTGTCGAAGCAACTGGCTTCTTTGATGAAAAGAAAAGTCCCATAAGAATATTTTTTAAAATATTACTCCTTTAGTATACTCTCTTTTCTCAAAAGAAACATCTATTCACCTCGTATACCGACTGAGGCGACAGATTTTTCAAAAAGTTGTGCGAGAGATTGGGTTTCTTCGAGAGAAAAACTCTGGAAATGTCGAAAGTCTGGATGAAGTGTCGTACCATTGCGAAATGTTTGAAGATACAGACGTTTGGCACCTTTCAATGTTTCACACATCGACGCTATTCTTTCTTTGGTATGAATTTCTTTGATAAGTGTCGTACGAAATTCGTAGTCCACTTTTCCTTCTTTGAGAATATCAATACTTTCTTGTATTTTCTCTCTGTCAGCCGATGTTCCAACGAGTTCTTGATAATGATCGAGGCCCGTCTTGAAGTCCATCGCGATATAATCCACTAACTTTTTTTCAATGAGTGATCGCAGAACTTCTGGACGATTTCCATTGGAATCAAGTTTCACAGCAAATCCTAACTTCTTCACTTTCACGATAAATGATTCCAGATCAGGAAATATCGTCGGTTCTCCACCAGTAATCACCACTCCTTGTAGCAATCCCTTCCGTTGTTTCAAAAAATTCAACACACTTTCCTCGGGAATAAAATGATGCGCAATTTTTTGTAATTCTTCAGGGAGAACAAATTCTGGGTTATGACAAAAACCACAACGATAATTGCATCCACCAGTAAAAATAATACAGGCAATCTTTTCAGGAAAATCAAGGAGAGTAAATTTTTGAATACCACTAATAATCATAGAAGAAAAGAAACAGAAAAAATTACTCTCTCGTTTGTTTTGTTAACACGCTACAAATTGATACTTTTCGCAAAACTCATTGTTAGATGCAATCGTTTCTTGAAAATGCTTTCGAGAATAATGTTCTGCCTTTTTTCCGATATTGAAATGAGACACTGGACGATGATATCCCATCACACGAGTCCATACTTCACAACGCGTTCTCTTGGCCTCTAGCGTGTTGTCTACTCCTCCTTTTTTTTCTTCTGACATATGCGTATGGTTAATTATTTTTTATACATTATTTTTTTATTTTTTCTGCTTCCTTGTATTGTTGTCGAGTTTCTGTATCAAACTTATTTCCATCTACGATACCCAATTCTCCGTCACATTTTGGACAATAATCATACTCCCCTTGCAGATACCCATGTTTCGGACAAATAGAAAATGTCGGCGTGATAGTGATATATGGAAGACGGAAATTCGTCAGAATACTTCGCACGAGATTACGACAGGCTTCACCAGAGCTTATTTTTTCATTCATATAGCAATGAAGGACTGTTCCTCCAGTATATTTTTTCTGGAGATCATCTTGCAATTTCAAAACTTCAAACACATCATCTGTATATCCGACAGGAATCTGTGATGAATTGGTATAATACGGTGCCGTCTCTGTCCCGGCTTGCAAAATATCTGGAAAACGTTTCTTATCTTCTTTGGCAAAACGATAGGTCGTTCCTTCGGCCGGAGTAGCTTCAAGGTTGAAAAAGTTTCCTGTTTCTTCCTGATAATCTTTGATACGTTCTCGCATAAAATCAAGTATCTCGAGAGCAAACTTATGACCCTCTTTGGTCGTGATATCTTCTGTATCATTGGTAAAGTTACGAATAGCTTCATTGATACCGTTGATACCGATGGTTGAAAAATGATTTTTGAGGTATCCAAGATAACGTTTCGTATATGGAAACAATCCTCTATCGATCCATTTCTGTACTTCTTTGCGTTTTATTTCAAGCGATATCTTGGCCAGATCCATCAGGTATTCCATACGCTTAAAAAACTTTTCTTTGTCACCGCGAGCCATATACCCGATACGAGCGGCATTCAAGGTAACCACACCGATCGATCCCGTCATTTCTGCTGATCCAAAGAGTCCACCTCCACGCTTCCGCAATTCTCGCAAATCCAACTGCAAACGACAACACATTGAACGTACATCACTTGGATTGAGATCAGAGTTCACAAAGTTTTGAAAATACGGAGTTCCATACTTGGCAGTCATTTCAAAAAGTGGAAGATTCTTTGGATCACTCCATTGAAAATCTTTGGTCACATTGTATGTCGGTATCGGAAAAGTAAATGTCCGTCCTTTCGAATCTCCGTGTGACATCACAGCAATAAACGCACGATTCACAATATCCATCTCATTTTGTAATTCTCCGAAAGTATATTCAAAGGGTTTCCCTCCGAGGAAAAGACGTTTTTCTTTCATATCTTCTGGGCAATCCCAATCGAGTGTGATATTGGTAAATGGTGTCTGTGTTCCCCAACGAGATGGGATATTGAGATTAAATACAAATGACTGAATATTCTGATGAACATAATCATACGTCTTTTCTGCTACATACTTTTCCTTTTCTTTTTTAGAGGAAAACTTTAATCCATATTTTTTAATATCATCTCGAAGTTCCATTTCATATTTCTTCACAAAAGGTGCCATATAGGTATCGAAACTGGAGAAGGCTTGCGCACCAGCCCACTCATTTTGGAGTGTTCCGAGAAAATTCACCATTTGTGAAACAGCAGAATTGAGATGTTTCGGTGGAGCAGATTCTACTTTATTCGGAACACCATTAAAACCTTCTTCGAGCAAAACGCGGAGACTCCAACCAGCACAATACCCAGAAAACATATCGAGATCATGAATATGATAATCACCATTACGATGAGCATCACCGATCGCCTTTGGATAAATATGTGAGAGCCAATAATTAGCGATCACACTTCCTGCTGTATTCAAAATAAGACCTCCAAGAGAATAACCTTGATTAGAATTGGCATTGACTCTCCAATCGAGTTTATCGAGATATTCTGTCACTGTCTTCTCTACTTGAATAACAACATTTTTTTCTTCACGCACTTCACGACGCTTTTCTCGATACAAAATATATGCTTTGGCAATATCAGCGTAGTCATGTTCGATAAGAACATTTTCCACACTATCTTGTGCATCTTCGACAGTAGGGATTCCGTCTGCAAACTTTTTATCGAGTTGCTCGTAAACTTTTTTTGCAAGCATTGCCTTCTTAACTACGTCTTTCTTTCCCACTGCTTCAGCAGATTTTTCAATTGCACGTTCGATCTTCGCAATATCAAAATCAACAATACTTCCATTACGTTTCTGCACTTTATAAATTGCCATACAATCCCTTTTACTATTGAATTATATTTCTGCTTTTTTATTCAAAAAGAGACTCCTATTATTCGAAAAATTTCTCTGAAAAGATTTTATTTCTCTCGAGAGATATGTATCCTCTCGATATGAAAACATACTATATATAGTATGTTTCACCTTCCAAAAAAAATATTTCTCAAAGTTCTCTTTTCTTTTCCATTCAATTTTACTCCTTTTTTCGAATCTTGTACAACCCCCTCTTTGTACGGCTCAAATGAGGCTTTTTCACAATTTATATTTCTTTTGAAGAAGAAAAAAAGACCCTCTTTACGAAGGTCATTTTTTCATTATTTTTTACTTCACATTGATTATTTCTTGTACCTCGATAGTGCCTTTTTCCATTCCGGAACTAAACTTTGCAAACTCAAAAAATCCAAAAGTAAAAAGTATCATCAGAAGAAATGGAGCAATAAGTGAGAGAATATTTTTCTTATTCGGTCGAAAGAAACGAAGGAGAAGTGCATTCCCCACAACAGATATGGAGCTCATTGCCATAGCCAGTCCAGCAAGCTCTGGTTTGAGTATGAGTCCAAATGAATAAAATACTCGTGCTGCAATCGGTATACCAATGACATTATAGAAGAGAGCGAAAAACATATTCTGTTTAATTTTACTCATTGTTTCTCGAGAAAGTTCAATTGCTGTTACAACATCACGCAAATCGCTTTTCATAATCACGATATCTCCTGCTTCCATTGCGACATCAGTGCCAGAACCCATAGCAATGCCTACATTAGCTTGCGCGAGAGCTGGAGCA
>Ga0172370_10004192_pt1 | contig 19439 bp, 26 predicted proteins | sample LakKiv5m_FD_114538 | JGI IMG/M metagenome (GOLD analysis project Ga0172370, IMG submission 114538) | Freshwater microbial communities from Kabuno Bay, South-Kivu, Congo - kab_022012_11.5m | ecosystem: Environmental > Aquatic > Freshwater > Lake | place: Democratic Republic of the Congo...
CTATTCCCAACGAACCGGTAAAATTCAATAATTGATAGGCTAAACCGCCGGGGGTAATAAACAAAAAGCTAACCAAAAAATAAGCGCTTAAAATTGCCACTACTCCATACCAACCGCAGAATTGAATTATATTCGTTTTCATTTCGTTAAAATCTTTAGTTGTTTTTTTATTTTTTCCGCCCACGCTCGTCCTGCGTCCCCTCCCCAGAGCAACCAGGCAATATTGCCGTTGGACGGTTTTTCTTTATTAAAAAAATTCTTGCCTTTTTTATCCACCTCGTGTCGGGCAAAATATGACACCATACGAAAAATAGTTTCCGGACTCACAGTTTGCCGGTTCTTAAGCTCCCTGGCTCTGGCCCAACCTACAGCCGTGCCTCCCCTTTTAAATTTATGATGCAGCTGTAAACCTTTTTCCGCTTCTTTGGCTACCGCTTGCGGGGGTTTTAAGTTTATGGATATTTTAGTCATCTACCTATTTAAATACGTTATAGTTAATTGCAACACCGTGGCAAATGACACCCAAAGCAAATACGGAATTTGAATATAAGCAATCCAGCGGGCATGGGGATAAATGGCCACCATAGCCCAGATAAGAGTAACTAGCACCAAAAGAATATCAATTGCGGCCAGAAAATTATTTTTCAGCCCAAATTGTATAGATGTAAAAGCAAAATTAAAAACTAAATTCAAAACAAAAGGCAACGCCACTAAAAAGGCAACTTCTTTTTTCCACGCCATTAAAAAAACTTTGCCGAAAGACAAAGCAATTAAAATATACAAAAATGTCCATACCGGGCCAAAAAGCCACGACGGGGGAGACCAGGAAGGCTTAATTAATTGCGAATACCAATTATATGAATTCATATTTTATTTTTTAATTTATATACCTATTTAAATATTCTTCCTAAATATCGCGCAATACATGCTCCCGACGCTAAACTTTTCTTCTAATTTTTCCAAAACAAATCCCGCTCCAATAACTTTCTCAATTAGCACATTTTTGTATATGCCATGCCCACCGTAACTTTTGGGAATATTTTTTGGCGTGGAAAGCTTTAAATACCATTTAGGTTCAAAATCCGCTATGGCCAATTTCCCGCCCGGTTTTAAATGTTCATAAAAATTTCTAACTTCTATTTCTGGGTTAGTTATATGATGAAAAACTTTTTTCATTAAAATTACGTCAAATTGTTCATTCGGCAAATTTGATCCTTCGCCTCTGGCCAAAACGGCCATTACATTGGTTAAATTGCCTGTCTTGATCTTTTTTAGAATTTTATCCAATCTTTCTTTGTCTTGCTCCGTGGCAAACACAAGCCCGCTTTGACCTACCTGTTTTGCCAAAATTTCCATTAAACTGCCGTCTCCAGCGCCGATTTCCGCAATTCTAAAACCCTCTTTAATATTTAAAAGAGCAATTAATTTTTCCGCTTCTTTTTTTAAATAGACAAAATCCCAAAATCTAAAAATCATATTAAATTTTTTCCCGCTTATCTTTTATGGACTTAATTCTACTATCCGCCAAAGAAAACCAGGAAAACGCGCCAACGGCAACGGTCAACGCTTCCTTTTCTTTAGCGGTAAATGGGTATTTCTTCAGTATGGCCATTAAATCGTTTATTGCTTTTTGATGTCTCATAAATTCGTTTAATTTTATTAACAACCAATTACTGTAATTTTTCTTTTAATTTATTTTTCCCCAAATACGCTCTACATTTATCCCTGCAGTCCCTAGCAAAATTTTCATATTCCAAAACTACGGGCATAGGTTTTTTGGCTGCTTTATTTATTATCTCCGGCTCTGCCATTGTTTGTTTGTTAACCCATGCTAATAAATCTGCGTCGGACATATTTGCAACCGACTTAATGTATTTCAAAGGTTCTTGAACTTCCGAAATTTTTGTTTCCTCCCCGTTATACACATAATCTAAAAAATACATATCAAGAGCCTGAAAAGAATTTGTAATGCCATAATCTCTTTCAAAACCCTTGGACCATTCGCCCCCCATTACTTCTTTTGCTTCATCAAAATAAGTCATAAATTTATATACTTTGTTTATTGAGCGCAGTCTTTAAGCATTTCGGGAGGAAAACCATAAACCTCCAGTTCGCAGGAAATAGCGCCGTTGCCGTCAAAAACTATTTTCCACTCATTGTTAATTCTGGTGGCCAAAAAAATTCCGCCCGGCTGGCCGGAGACAAAACTCACTTGCCCGCGCGCATGGTTTTCCGTTTCCTGCAAAATATTCACATACAAGGTCTCTGCAAAGCTTGGATATTTTTCCTCAAATAATTTGGTAATTTGTCCTCTTGCTCCGTCTTGGGGCAAAAGACCGGTGCAACGCCAATTAATTTCCGCGCTGTTGGTTTCTTCGCTCACCACACAGGCCGGATTACACCCGGCTTTAGTGGCGTTTAAATTGGCGTCATACCACCAGGTTTTTGTGTTTTCGTTGTAAATACCAGTACCGAGCGATTCCCCGCCTTTTATGCACTGTTTTTCGGCTATAACACGGGCCTGGGCCTCTGTAAGAAGGATCTTTACCTCCGGGCAAGCGACAAACTCGCAATTTGGACCCGACCTGCCCACCGCCGAGCCGTCCGGGCAAAGTTTGGCTTCCATTGTGCAGGCCACGCCATTGTTTTGAGTATCTAAATTAAACCGATACAAACCGGCTACTGCAATGGCAATAACTATTAAAACTCCTACAATCCAAAGACCTATTTTATTCATAAATTTTAGATTAATTTATAAATTAACCACAGCAAAACAATTTGTTGCGCCAGCATAAAACCAATCCCCAGCGGGAAATAGGCCTTGCGAATTTTATGCCGGAATAAAAACATCCCTAAAAATATACCCAAAGACCCAAACATTGAAGCAAGCAGAAAAAACGAAACTTCCGGGTACCTTTCCTCTTCTTTTAAACTTTTTCTTTTATCTAATCCGACTATTACAAAAGCCGCCACGTTTACCACGGCCAGCAAAAGTAAAAATAGATTAAATAACATTTGCATATTTTAAGGAATTAATTTCCTGTTCCAAAGTTTATGGGTAAAGAAGAAAATTACGGTGGCGAAAATTGCGCCCAAAGTGTCCGCCAGCATATCTTTTTGCGCATCCCAAATATCACCCTGACTGCCAAGATAATCTGCCGCAGCATCGGCACTGGCACCGGCGGCATAAATCCATTCCACCAGCTCATAGGTCATGGCTATGGTGGCAATGACAAAAATTGGGTAAGTAAAAAGTAAAAATTTATTTTTGACCAGCTGTTTGGTATAAAGCCACTCGGCAATGCCGAAAGCATAAAACCCAACGGAAAAATGCGCGAGGCGGTCAAAATGGTTTCGGGAAAAACCAAACAAATCCGTGACCCAGGAAAAAGGCACTTGGGAAAAAGTGTAATGCCCTCCTATGGTGTGAAGGTAAATTAACACAAACATAAACCCATAAGCGGTTTTGGAAAAACGGATATTCTTGGCATAAAGAATTAAAATCGCCGCCAAAATTATCCACACTGTTAGGTTTTCCGCAAACCAAGTATTCCGCTCAATGGGGTTTATGGCCAAGGCCAAACACAAAACCGCATAAATTACCAAAAGCCATTTTAAAAAAGTATTCATATTTTATGGGTTAATTCTCTATGGTTATTATATCACGTTCTGATATTCTGCATTGACAAAACCCTAATCCAACGGTAAGATGATTTGTTTGGCAAAACATAGAAGGAGGTTTTGTGATACAAGTGAAGATGTTGGAAATCAAAAGGTTCAGGTGGGTTCACCGCCTGCTCAAACGAATTCTGGGAGTGATTGGCTTCTTTCTGGGAGCCAGGACATTCTTTCTGATCGAGAACGTCTGGATGGTGAGCCTACTGTCTTTCGCCTTCGGGCTCGCGTTGTCTGTGACTCTGGGCGGGAGCTACCGCTTTTTGTTTCCGGACGGTGTACCCGCAAACGACGTCACAGACATCATCGACAATCAGAGCTACAACAAGGTGGGCCTACAACTGGTTTATGCTTTCCTGAAAGGGGTGGGAGCACTTCTGGTTGCCTTGGCACTCCTCTGGCTGGCCTCGCTGACGGTATAACAGCCAAAAACCGCACACCAAAAAAGAGCCAAGGCGCACGCACGCGCCTTGGCTCTAAATTTTTACTTTACTTCTTCTTCCAGCTATTAATGAGCTTTACTTGATCTTTTTTGGAAAGTAAATATTTTTGTGGGCGGCTTTGCCTCTGTCTAAATAACTCATACAAACACACAGCCGCGGTTACCGACAAATTAAAACTCTGTACAAAACCCTGCATGGGGATATAAATATGCGCATCGGCCAAATTTATTGCCTCTTGGCTCAACCCCCGGTGTTCATTACCAAATACTAGCGCGGTTTTTGGACCCGTAATGTTGGTTTTAAAAATACTTTTGGCTTTGTGGTCCAAGACCGTGGCAAAAATTTTATACCCTTGTTTTTTTAATTTTTTATAGCACTCTTTGGCCGAGGTAAAAGTTTCAAACTCCAACCACTTGTTGGCGGAACTGGAAGTGGCTTTGCCAATCTTACGGGGGTTGAATTTCTCTCCGCGGTCAAAAATAAAATATATTTTTTGAATACCAAAGCCTTCACAGCTGCGCAAAACCGCGGCCGCGTTGTGCGGATCGTAAATATCTTCTAACACCACCACTCCCTCTTGGCGGGCGGTGGCTACAGCTGTGATTTTTTGCAAACGTGCTTTACTTATCATATTTATTTACTTACTTGCTTACAAACTGACAAGCTTGTCAGCTATTTCCCCACCTGATAATAAATATTTGTACCGTTTGGCCCTGGGGTTGCGGACTTTAAGACTCCCTGCCCTCCCCCGGCGGTTGGCTCGGTAAACGATAATGTAATAGGCTCGTCTTTATTTTCCAAATTCATAAACATCACACAATGGTTGTCTGCACTATAAATATAACCGTAATTGGTCTTAGTGGCACTGCCGGTTTTCGGGTCTTTGGGCAACATAGAGGCAAACTGCGCGTACTGCGGATATTTGGCTGTTATTTCGGGTACCAAATCCGCCAAGTCGTAAGTGCCGGCTCCGGCATTTGGCACGTAGCAGGAAGAAGCGTAAAGCAAACGGCCAATCTGCGCCATATCCGTCTTTCTTTTTACGTCCCGCGCTTTTACCCTGGCCGGCTGTAAGCTTACAATTATCACGCTGGATAAAATGCCAACTATGGCAATGACTACCAGAAGCTCAATGAGAGTAAAGCCTCGGATAGCTGCAAGTTGCGGGTTGCGAATTTTTTGTTGTTGAGTCATGATTGATATTTTCTAGCTTACATGCTTTCCCAGCCATCTATATTTATTAATATCTAATTTATAATCCTTGTCTACTTTAATTCCTTCTTTTTTCAATAAATTCCGCTGGAGTTCTTTGGTTGCTGTCCAATTTCCTTTGATGCTGAGAAAACCCTGACTGTTAATCACCCGCCACCAAGGAATGGCGTTAGTTGTTACATCTACACTCTTGAGCACTCCACCCACCTGCCGGGCGGAGCGCGGACTGCCCGCAAAAGCTGCCACTTGTCCGTAACTTACCACTTTGCCTCTTGGCACCTTTTGAATAAATTTTATTACGCGCTGTTTAAAATCCTGCATAACTAATGAGCAAAAGTTTTCAACTCTTTTCTTAAACTTTTATAATTTGGTACGGCTTTTGCCACTTCTCCCCAAAACTTTTTGCTGTGGTTAAATTCTTTTATGTGGCACAGCTCGTGAACAACCAAATAATCCAGGAGTTCGGGACGTAAACGGATGATCCGGTAATTAAAATTTAAATTGCCCTTGCGAGAGCAACTGCCCCAACGGGTTTTTTGGTTTTTTACCGAAACGCGGTTATAACTAACGCCGTAAAATTCGCTCCACTGTTTAACTTTATTTTGCGCCAGCAAAAGGGCTGTTGCTTTAGTTTTTTTGTATTCGCCACGGGGGGTTTTAAGCCTTAATGTAACCGGATGGACGCGAAAATATTCCAAAGTTTTTTTTATCCACGCCATTTTTTCTTGCACAAATTTTTCCGCCGCGCCCAAAACCGTAAAAACGGGCAGGGTTAAAGTAACGGAAGAGTCGCACGCCACGGAAAGCCTGATATTCTTGGCGCGGCGACTGATGCGAATTTTATACGGAATGTTTTGATTTTTATTTTCCATTCAACTATTTAAATATAATAGAAAATTCCAAGGCGTCGTCGTTTTGTGGCAGACCGGAAGGATTATCTTTTTTAAAAATTAGCGCGCCGTTGTCTTTATAGTCCGGTTTGGTGAATATTAAGGTCGCCTCAAATGGTACAAACTCGGTTGTCATCCAATCCCCTTTGGCCTTAGCTATGCCTTGGGCAATAATTAGCCCGTCCCAGTTAACCAAAAACACCGGGAAGCTCCCCTCAAAATACCACCCGCTTGCCTCGCCGGTTAAAACCAACGGACTGGATATTTCGTCACCTGGTTTGACATTTAAATTTCTGACGTTAGGGTTTTCTGTTGCTTCGTCTTTGTTTTCTTCCGGCCCGCAACCTGTTAAAGGTTTTGGGGCAGATGGCCGACCATGTTTAACCCATTGATCGTTTTGGCAAACCCAATTATCCTCGCCGGAAAGCAGGCGCACAATACCCAATATTGCCAATAATAAAATTATCAGTCCCAATATTATTTTTTTCTTTTTGGAAAATGTCATATATTTAAATTAATTCTTCTGGCTAAAAATCCCTTAAGTTAATTTTACTTGTTTATGCAATTTTAAGCAAAGAATGATGAAGCCGTGGCCACTCCCTTTTGGAAGAAGGAGGGCCACGGCTGAGTGGTTGTGCCACTAATGCGGAAACAGATTCGGCTGATCCAGATGGCTGACTTTGCGCCGTCTGGGCGCTTGCGGTTTAACCTGTCCGAAGACCGGCTTGGCGGTCATCTCGTCGTGATAGATCCGCTTGGTTTCCTCCGTGGTGACCGGGCCTTCCTTAGACTTATATCGCCCGTACCACTTGTGACAAGTGGCCTCGGCTGCGGAAACCGCCTCGATAGCTTGTTTCCCCTCGCGGATAGGTTCACCGTTACGCAAAGGCTGCCATTTGACCTTGCGCTTGGGCTGTTTGATCTTGCCTTTCCACTCGTCCGGATCCGGCAGCAGAACTGCTGTCATGAGCGGGCGGGCGGTTTTGACAGACAAAACGAGTTTTTGAAGTTGCTTTTCTTTCCTGTGTAGGACATTCGAGATAGCAACATTCTCGCCCTCATGAGTGTAGGTGATGGCAAAAGGTTCGCCCTTAAACGACACCCCATAGCAGTCCTTATCTGACAGCTTGCGCCTGACCTTGACGACTCTTTTTGACCTCTTAGGCGGAGGCGTGAGCTTAAACGTCATTCTTAACTTCCCTCCTTCGACGCTTTTGTTTACCGGGATAGTATAATAAAAAAACCCGTTATTGTCCACGGATTAAAAACCTATAACTTTGCTGAAAAAAACCAAAAATCGAATTCTAGCACCAATTGAACAATTGTTCAATTGGTGCTAGAATCACACAACTTCGTAACCGGTAGATTTAATAATTTCTTTTATTTTTTCCGGCGTAATCTTGTCGGGATGATACTCGACTTCGGTAGTTGATTTGGCATAACTGGTATTGGCTTTTAAAACTCCATCGGTGTCTTCCAACTCACCGTCTATGTTCATAGAACAAGAAGTGCAATGCATGCCCTGGATCTTTAATTTTACAATTTGAGCCATTTTAATTTAATTAAGTTTCTTTAGAAAGATAAACTTACTAGCTAATCAGCTTACAGGCTTGCGAGAGCTAATTTACATTTATCACTCCCCTATACATTCCCATACTGCACATAAAAGCAATTTGAGTTTGCTTGTCCGGAGAATGAAAACTTATTTCCGCACTACCGCCTGCGGACACCACTTTTTGAATTCCTAAAGAAGGGATGGTAAAGGCCTGAGCACAACTGGTACTGTCTTTATTCACTAATTTAATTTTTATATCGGAATTTTTCGGCACACTAATACTGTTTGGGGTATAGCCATAAGTACCAATGGTAATAGTTACTTCGTTGCCTAAACCCGGTGTTAGTGAACTAGCGGGACTGTTGCCACAATAAGCCACCGAGCAAAAAACTTTTTTGCCGATGTCTGTTAAAGTTATGGACTTACCGGTAAGCGCTAGGGCATTATTTAAATTAAAAACGGAGAGCAGTAATATTGCAACAGCGGACACGCGCAAAAACCTTTTATGCCAAAAGTCTCCTAGCCGGGTAGCAAAATAACCAAGGAGAAAAAATACCGGGGTGGTACCCAGCACAAAGGCGAACATGACGCCGGCACCCGTCAACGGGTTACCGCTTGCAATCGCTAAAGCCATCATGGCTTGGGTTGTCCCGCAGGGAATAAAAACGGTTAGAGCACCTAAAATCGCCGGAGCAAAAATATCCTTGCTCTTGGATTGGTTGCGAACCATCCGCGTTAAAAACTTTGGCGGTTGAATAATAAAATAGCGAAAAAATGGATGTGCATCTAGTAAGGACAAAGCTGTCCCGACCATAAATATTACTACCGCAAACTGCATAATTAATTTTATGGTAAGCGATAAGTTAAATAATGAGCCAAACCAACCCAAAAGCAAACCCAAAATAGTATAGGCAATTAGTTTGGCCAGCAAAAACCATAAAATCGGCGCGGGTGTTCTTTTACCCACTTTTTCTTTTAACCGATCTTCTTCGCGCTGGGCCACTGTGGCAGCCAAAAGCCCCCCTTGCACAGCTAAACAAGTTAGCCCCCCAGTGAGTAGTCCGGTTAAAAAAATTGTAATAAATGAGGTGTTTTCCATAACTCTATTGTTATATCTTAAGCATTTATAATTTTTAGGATTTACGCTACTGTCGCCTAATTATATCAAACTTTTACTCTTTTTAAGCGCAAGGAGTTAACCACTACGGAAACCGAAGACAGTGCCATGGCGGCGCCTGCAAACATCGGATTTAGAAGCCAACCAAAAATAGGATAAAACAAACCGGCGGCAAGAGGGATACCAATAATATTGTAAGCAAAAGCCCAAAATAAATTCTGTTTTATAGCAGACAAAGTTTTTTTAGATAGCTTAATAGCAGAAAGAAGCTTGGAGATGTCTCCATAAAGCAAAGTAATGTCCGCTGTTTCCATGGCCACATCGGTTCCCGTAGACATGGCAATCCCTACATTGCTCTGCGCGAGTGCCGGTGCATCATTTATCCCATCGCCGGCCATTGCCACCATAAACCCTTCTGCTTGCAAGTCTTTTATTTTTTTCGCTTTGTCTTGTGGCAGTGCCCGAGCAAAAACTTGGTCAATTCCAATTTCACGCGCAATAAATTCTGCCGTGGCCCTGTCGTCACCCGTTAGCATAATGACTTTTATTCCCAGCGAATGTAATTGTTTAACTGTTGCCGGGGCATTAGTCTTAATGGTATCGGCAATAATTAAAATGCCTAAAACTTGTTTTTCATTCATTATTAATACCGGGGTTTTACCTTGGCTGGTAAATTTAGTTAATACTTCCCTGTTAAATTTTAATTCTAAATCCTCCGCCAAACGCGGACTGCCGACAAAATACTTTTGATTGCCGATTTTCCCCGCCACTCCCCTGCCTTCCAAATTTTCAAACTCCTCCACCGGCGACAGTTCAATTTTTTGATCAGTGGCCTTTTTTACAATAGCCTCAGCCAACGGATGCTCGGATTTATTTTCTAAAGATCCAGCTATTTGCAGCATTTGAAATTGGAAATTTGGATTTTGAATTTCTGTAGCCGACAGAATATCGACAACAGTTGGTTTCCCTTCCGTCAGCGTTCCGGTTTTATCTACCACCAAAACATTAATGGATTTTAGCTTCTCCAGACTTTCCGCATTTTTCACCAAAATTCCCTGCTCTGCGCCTTTGCCAACACCCACAATAATTGCCGTAGGCGTAGCCAAACCTAAAGCGCAAGGACAAGCAATTACCAGTACACTCACAAAACATAATATTCCCAAAGATACATTGTGGCCAACCAGTAACCATAACAATAACGACAACACCGCAATACCTAAAACTACCGGCACAAACACGGAAGAAATTTTATCCGCCAGTTTCTGAATCGGCGCTTTTGAGCCCTGGGCCTCCGCAACCATTTTAATAATGTGCGAAAGTAGTGTTTCGTTTCCAACTTTGGTGGCCTTAAATACAAAACTCCCCTGTTTGTTAATAGTTCCGCCAACAACCTCGTCGCCCACGGTTTTAGTGGCGGGCATAGCCTCACCGGTTACCATAGCTTCATCTATAGATGATTTTCCTTCTACAATCACCCCATCTACCGGCAATTTAGCGCCGGGTTTTACTATTATTAAATCTCCAATCTTCACCAAATTTATCGGTACTTCCTTTTCCCCAGTGGCTAATTTAACCAGTGCCGTCTTAGCTTGCAAACCCATTAATTTTTTTAAAGCCTGTCCGGTTTTTAATTTACTTTTAATTTCCAAAAATTTACCCAAAGTAATAAAGCTCACCACTACGATAGTCACATCAAAATAAACGGTGTTTGGAAAATTAAGACTTTTGGCAATCGTCGGCAATAAAACAACAAACGTACTATAAATATAAGCGGTTAATGTGCCTACTCCCACCAAAGTATCCATATTTGCCGCTCCAAAACGCATAAAATTCCACACGCCTTTTAAAAACGGCCGGCCAATCCAAAACAAAATAATTGTGGCAAATACCAATAAACCTTTAGCATAAGAATCTGCTGTTATGGGCAACATCGGCACACTTTTTACCGCTTGAGAAAGTGCTTCCCAGAGCATCACAAAAAAAACCAAGCCAGCTACAGGCAAGGAAAAATAAAGTTTTGCTCTATAACTCTGGAGTTCCTTTAATTTTACCTCTTCGGTTTGGTTTAAACCCAAATGCTCACTATGGTCCATTCCGGACATAATAGTGCCGTCCGCCATTTTATGCGCGTGCTGATTTTCTTTTTTTTCTAAAATTAAACCATAACCAAATGGCTCAATTTTTTTTGAAAGTTCGTTAAGACTTGTGGTTTTAGAGTCAAATACCAATTGGGCGGTTTCGGTGCCGAAGTTTACCTCGGCACTGGTAACCCCAACCGACTTTTTTAAAGTCCTCTGTATAATATTGGCGCAAGATGCACAGTGCATCCCGGCAATAGGAACTTGTACTTTTTCCATAAAAGCTTATTTAAAAAAATTATCCACTTCTCCTACATGCTACATGCTACATGCTACATGCTACTTATTCTTTAATTTGTAGATTTTTATCATTTCCTTCACCGCTTTGGCTGATTGCCCATGCATAAACTGGTGCGGAACGTGTTCGGTTAAATGGTTCTCCAATAAATCCGCATTAAAGCTTTGAAGGGATTTTTCCACGGCCAAACTCTGTGTCAAAGTATCCACGCAGTACTTATTAGCTTCCACCATCCGCTCTATCCCCTCCAGCTGCCCTTTTATGCGATGAAGGTGATTTATAAGCTTCTTTTTATACTTCTCCTGCATATTAGTTTAGAAATTAGAAATTAGAAATTTTTGATATTATTATTCTATACCCCCCTAGGGTATATGTCAACCCCGTTAGAAGTAATCCGCCTTAGGCGGATGCCGGCGCATTTTAGCGCCGGACTTCTAACGGGGTCAAGTAACAAAAATTTGGTTGATGTTAGAATGTTAAAATGTTAGAATGATGGTATGAATTCCCAACCAATTATCTGTTTCGGCCAGCAACCATGCGGGTTTTTTCCCAAACGTTTTTTGGTTGCCAAAATTAATACCGCCCGCCGCCTACAGCAGGAACTGGGAGGGAAGATTGTCTTTTTTTATCATGATTCCGATGCCGACTACCGGGAGACGATTACCATTTTTCATGACCGATTGACGAACGCTGAAGTCAGGCTAAATTTTACCCAAGAAAACAAATTACAAAAAAAATTCTCTCCACTATATTTAAAAAGGATCCCCGCGGGGTGGAAGGAAGAAATTTTAAAACAACTCCCGCGTTTTGTCAGCCAACCAGTGATAGATTTATTTGCATCGATAGATAAAAATACTGTTGCTGATTTTTGTTTGGAGATGTACCAGAAAATAGGGCTTCTCCAGGAAATTGAAATAGTAAGATCATCCGATAAAACTTTTAGAAAAACCGCAACCGATATTACCGCGGAATATTTTGCCGACATCCCCTACCAAGGAGAAACAGTTCGCGCCAAAATAGAAAACAACAAAGCCTCACTTCATGAAGGCGGAGGCAAGTTTACCTATTTCCCTTTGCCTGTTAAAATAGAGAAACAGCAAATAAACCCTGGAAAAGACGAGAGGTTTGCCTGGATGAATTCCGTAATCCACTCTACTCACTATATTGCCGGTAATTCGGAATACGAATACATAAAGCGCGAGCAGTTTCCGGAAGTAAAATTTATTAAACGCGAACAAATTGACGAGCCAAGCTTTGCTTACATTCTTAATTCTTAATTCATAACTCTTAATTCTATGCGTATATTAGCCATTGGTGCGCACCCGGATGATTTGGAATTCGGTTGCGGAAGCCTGCTGGCCAAAGAAGCTAGAAATGGCGCCCAAATTAAGCTGCTTGTTCTTTCCAAAGGCGAAGCCGGCACAGTTGGCACGCCGGAAAGCAGAGCCAAAGAATCTATAGCCGCAGCCAAACTAATTGGCGCAGAAATTGAATTTTTGGAAATGGGCGGAGATTGCCACATAAAAAATACATCCGAAAATGCTTTTACCATTGCCAAATACATCCGTGAATTCAAACCGGATATTATTTTAGCTCCGCACACGGACGAAAACCAGCACCCCGACCATGCCGAGGTTGGAAAAATGGCGCGCGATGCCGCCCGTTTTGCACGCTATGGTGGCCTAAAAGAACTAGCTGATTTGCCGACACACAAGATTACTGCGCTATACTTTTACCCCGTAACCCAAGATTTTGCCGCACCGGTAGATATTGTTATAGATACCACGGATGCATACGACGCGTGGATTAAAATGATTAATTGCCACACAACCCAACTGCAAAATAAAGACTACGAAAGTTTGGTCACCGCCCGGGCAAAAGCTCTTGGGGTGGCCATTGGCACCAAATGTGCTCAGGGCTTATGGAAAAATGATCCCGTTAGAATTGAAAAACTTTCGGACTTAAATTTATCTTCCAGAAATTATTAAAGTCAATTCGCTAACAGGCCGTATAAATTTAAAACTTCCCTTCGGAGTTTAAAGGCGTTACCATGCCTAAGAAGGCCTAAATAAGATTGTAACGTCGGGTTTTTTGGATGTTTCTTTAAACCTCTAAACATTCGGTTCTTGGTTACGTTCCGAAGCACACGATGGTGCGGAAAAGTGACCCATCCTAAAAAGTCCACACCGCTGGCCAAAGTTTTGATAAAAATTTTATCTGGGTGTAGAAACAACTTTAGCCGCTTATTCAAAAACTCCGCAATTTTAGGAACGAGTGATAAAAGTTCATACCTGTTTTCTGACAAAAATATAAAATCATCGGCATAACGGATATAATGCTTAGTCTTTAGCTTATGCTTAACAAACTGGTCAAATTCGTTCATATATACATTGCAAAAAAGTTGGCTCGTCAAATTGCCCAGCGGCAGTCCTTGGTTCTCTGCGCTGAAATAAAAACTTTTTACCACCCATTCCAACAGCCAAATGGTGTTTTTATCAGGAATATAACCACCCAAAATCTCCAGCAAAATTTTGTGGTCGATACTGGCAAAAAATTTTTGGATGTCGCATTTGAGCACCCAGACAGTGCGGCGGTTATTTTTGCTAACCTGTAAATAAAATTTATTAAAGCGAAGTGCCGCCCTATGCGTTCCTTTTCCAATTTGGCAGGAATGGGAATCAATAATAAATACTTTTTCAAAAAACGGATACAACTTTCTATAAATAGCGTGATGCAAAACTCTGTCCCGCACTGTTGCCTTATGGATGTTCCGTGGTTTAGGATCAGAAATGTTGAACCCCTTATAGTCGCCATGGACGTAACTAAAATTGGCAAGTTCTTCGTGAAGCTGTAAAATGTTATCAGTCAGCCTTGCGCCAAACTCTTCCACGTCCGGCTTCTTTTTCTTCCCCGGCAGGAACTCCTGCCATGCTGTAAATAGATTTTCGAGTGATATGATTTCCTCGTAACTTATTTTTATTTGCGTTCGCATAATTAACTCCTACAAAAAATGGCTTTTAACTTGCCCCCCCCCCAACGGAAATTTTACACCTACCGCCGATTTACCCATTGTTCAAAAAATCTCTACCGCCTTTAAACTATGGTATCAATACCTCCCTCATACGCCCAAGCTACTCAAACATTCGCTCAGTGAAAAAATCAACGCTCTTTTTATTCAGCTGGTAGAATTGATTTTAATTGCCGGTTATTCAAGCAAAGACAAGAAGCTGGAGGTTATAAATAAAGCCAGCTTAATTTTGGACTTATTAAAATACTTTTTACAAATGGCTTTTGACTTAAAGGCCATAGATAGCAAACAACTGGCAGCAATAGTGACCCCACTTGGCGAGGTCGGCAAAATGCTTGGTGGGTGGAAAAAGCAACTGGCACAATAAACCCTCTCCGTATAAGAGAGGGTTGTTTCCAACCTACTTGCGGACAGCGGGGAAACGATAGTTGTCATTCCAGTCACCAGCAAGTTGATTGAGGTTGAACTTACGCTTCCTGTCCCAGTTGTTGAGCACCGGTGCACACTGGTTACGATTGTCATCAAGGCAGACCGCCGTGAAATGTGCGATACACCATCCATAGCACCACCCCTCGAATACTCTTAGGGCTGTATTTTATTTGCGGGAATAAAACCCGACCAATGCACCACACCGAGTTTCGTTAGAAACCTCTCCGCCAAGGAATACTCTGCCGCAAGCCGTAACCGGCGGCACTCTGAAACTTGGCAGTGCGAGATAAACAACCCGAAGGCTTACCCGCAGGTTTTTCAAATTTATCTGACTGTATTATAACAAATTTTGTCTCAACAAAAAAAGGAACCTCGATCCATCCGCCAAAGCGGACGAACCAAGGTTCCAAGAGTTTTAGAGCGTTCCGCAAGAGCCAAGGATCTAAGTGTCCAAGAACTCTTCCTCGCGGACAGCGGGGAAACGACAGCTGACATCCCAGTCACCAGCAAGTAGAATGAGGCAGAACTTACGCTTCCTGTCCCAGTAGTTGAGCACCGGTGCACACTGGTTACGAAGGTCATCAAGGCAGACCGAACCTTCGTCCAGTAGGACAAGCGGGTTACCCACCTGACGCTCGGGAAAGATCTTGCCGATGCCAGTGCCGTCGTCTACGTCGCTCGGCCGGTCACCGTTGGCTCGAATCCGTCGCCGCATTTCTTTTGTGGAACCGGAGCCGGAATAGAGCACGATGTGGCGACGAACCTTGCGCTTCAGTTTGGATTTGTCCGCCGTGATATTAGGGTGGGCACCTCCCTTAAAGTCGCAGGCTGTGATTCGATCCGGAAATGAAACGGCCGGGTCGAGTTCGATCCACCCCAGATCTTCAACTTCTTCCTTAGGGGTGGTGGGTTGTTCTTCCACTGTTTCCGCTTCAGCCTGTGGAGGCCGAGCGGCAATGGTCATGGTTGCAATCTGTGGCGCAAGCGTTTCCAGTCGAGCCACGTCTTCGTCATCCCCACCAGCGGCAAGAATAGCATCGATAACCGCATTAACAACTACGGTCATCTTGCCCCAGCCACGGTGAAAATCACTCTTTTTCTGTGACATAAAATCCTCCTCGGTCTACTCTCTGCTCTTTTGGAGCCTAAAGCCTACCGAATTTTCAAGTTACCATCCGTCAAAACGTGACGTGCGACACGCCTCAGCAATTGAGACGAACGGCAAGACTGCCAAAATTATCTTTTGGTAGCCAAAACGCCCATTTCAAAGACTTATAAACATACCACAAATTGCCAAAAATAGCAAGGCTTGCTAAAATTGCGAGATGAGAGCACTTAAATTCAACAAGTTGAAAATTGGCATTGTCTGCTACCCTTCCATAGGAGGAAGCGGAATAATGGCTACAAATTTAGGAAATGAGCTGGCTCGTTTGGACCATAAGGTGCATTTTATTTCCTATGAAAAACCCTTCCGCATTAATTTAAAAAACAAAAACATCCACTACCACCAAGTAAAAGTTAACGAGTACGGTCTTTTCCGATACCCGGATTATACTCTTCCACTCGCTGAAAAAATCGGTATGGTTAACCATAAATTCGGCTTGGATATTTTGCATGTTCACTACGCTGTGCCTCACGCCACTGCCGCACTTTTGGCCAAAAATGTTGCTCTAAGCCTGAAACAAAAATTCCCAAAAGTCGTCACCACCTTGCACGGTACTGATATTACTTTGCTAGCGCGCGACCCGAGCCTTGACTCCATAATAAAATACTCCATAGAATCTTCTTGTGGCGTTACTGCGGTTTCAGAAAATCTAAAAAACGAAACCATAAAAGTTTTAGGCACAAAAAAACCAATTGAAGTTATATACAACTTCTACTCCGTACAAAAAATTACCGTGCCGAGAGAAAAACTTCGGGCTCGTTTAAAATTCAGCAAAAATGATTTTGTTGCCATACATATTTCCAATTTGCGTAACGTAAAAAGAATTCCTGATCTGTTGAAAATCGTTTCCAAAACCCCTGCCAATATTAAATTGCTTATTTTGGCAGGTTCAAATTTTTCCCCTTTTTTGCCTTTGGTAAAAAAACTGGGAATTAAAAACAGGTTATGCGTGGTGCCAACTGTTTTGGACATTCAAAATTATATTAATGCCTCAGATGTCGGAATTTATGTTTCCGAAAAAGAATCTTTTGGCATGGGCATTTTGGAAACTATGTTCTACAAAAAACCGGTAATTGCAGCCAGAACCGGCGGAGTACCGGAGGTGGTGGAACATAAAAAAACCGGCCTGCTATTGCCCATTGGCGACATTACCGGGTTTGCAAAAAACTTAAAACTACTTGCTTCTTCTCCTGCCCTTGCCCAAACTTTGGGCGAAGCCGGTTTTAAAAGGGCGAATAAGAATTTTTCGAACGAAAAAATTGTTAAACAATATTTAAAATACTACAACCGAGTTATTAACTGTTAAGTTTTTTCCACTCTGTAATTTTCCCCATTTTTATTTCTATTTTTTCCGCTAAGCGTAAATTTTTTATCTGAGCGGGATTTAAAATTTTATGATGCTTTATTTTATCCAAATGACGGGGAATTTTAAATAAATTTTTTTCCGATGTTCGCCAATTTAGATTGTTAAAAATATTCAAATTACACAACTCGGAGTATTCACGCAATGTTTTCTGGCCGTTGTCCAAAAAATATTCGTGAAAATATGACATTGCCAATTCGCGAATACTTTTGTAAACCGGCTCACGATACCTAAGCACGCCGTGGTTCGTTTTACTTATTGCCCCAAAACAACCGTACTGTTTAAACACCGCCACCACATGGTCAAAGTCATGTTTTATTGCACGTAAGTCCAATACTAAAGGTTTAAAACCCAAAAACTCCAAGGCCGCAGCCGCAAACATTGCCCCTTCCATACAGTGCGCGATTTTATTTTTCATCACAAAACGCGGGGACATACAAGTGTCCCCGCGTTTTTCAAAATTGAATTTTAACGAATTCAAATAGCCTTGAATTTTTGCCGGAGAATTTAATTCTCGGAATTTTCGCTGTTCGTCTTTGTTAAATCCATTCATTACTACCAGAGAAAAAATTAGAATTACCTACTCCAACACTCTTATGGCTACTAATTCCCCTATCGGTTTAAGTTGATCTGCTGCATTTGCTTTTACCACTTTGGTAAAATCATTTGGAATGTGCCAAGAATTATATACCTCCAAAGACGGGTAACCGTGAAGCATATTGTCTTCGCCAACCCAATAGATTGTTCCGTTTACAACTATATCCGTACCGGGCAAATGCGCTGCTTGCTCATTGTATAGATTTTCGCCTTTTAATAAAGCCTGCAGTTCGGGATTTGTTACCGTCAAAACAGAAGACCATTTGTGACCTAGGCTTAAGAATACTTTTGCAGAAGTAAAGGCATACCTTTTCTGGCCGGAAATAAGATATATTGTCGGGTCTTCCGCACTTTTTACCAAACTACCGTCTCCCGGGGTTAGTAAAGGACCTTCGAGCAAAGCCAAATCTCCGGCAGTGGCTATTTTGGCCATTAAGAAAGTAAGCCCATATGAACTTAGCATTCCCGGATTGGTTATACCCAAACGCCGATTATTTTTAACCAAATAATAAGTTCCGTCAATATTGATTAAACGAATAATGGCAGAAATTATTTCTTTAATTCCGGGAGTAGACATTGGCGGGATAAAAACAATCGTCCCTGGGGTTGAAGTTGAAATAGTACCGCCTGAACCGCCTCCACCTGGACTGCCACCGCCTGAACCATCGTTGAACGGTGTAACCGATACAGTTACCTGTCCGGTTGCCGAACCGGCGCTGTTAGTGGCAGTTAAGATATAGGTTGTGGTAACCGTTGGGGACACGCTAACCAAACTTCCAACCGGTGTTCCAACACCCCCACTTATTGTAACTGTCGGGGTAGGATTACCAGTTATTGTCCAAGATAAGGCGGTGCTGTCCCCCGCAACAATACTTTCATTACTGGCAGTGAATGATGTAATTACAGGAGGGGTGCTGGTTGAAGCAATGCCTCCAACCGTAACAGTTACTTGAGCCGTAGCTGTTCCTCCTGCTCCGGTGGCAGTTAAAGTATATGTAGTGGTAACTGTTGGGGAAACCATTCTGGAAGATCCGGTCACTATGCCAACTCCTTGGTTAATGGATAATGAGGTGGCATTGGAAACAGACCAAGTCAAAGTAGAAGACTGTCCGGAAGTAATGGAAGTTGGAGAAGCGGTGAAGGAAGAAATTACCGGAGATGGCGGAAGAGGCGCAGCTAAAGTGGTAAAAGTAAAATCAGAAGAAGTAACAGTGTTATTACTGGCATCAATTGACCTGACCTGAAAATGATAAAATGTTGACGAAGTTAAATTTGACAAAGTTACCGTATGGCTAGTTGTTCTTGGACTACCATCAACCACAGTTGATTGTTGTCCATAAGCAGATGTCAGCCCATAAAAGACCTGACCATTGGTTGCGACATTAGTCTCCCAAGAAATGCGTGTTGTAGTAGCGGTAGTATTAGATCCTGTCAAATTAGAAATAACCGGTAAAACAACCTGTGATTGTGTTGTCCCCGAAACAGAAGAACTTTGCGAAGAAACATTTCCGGCCGCATCATAAGCTGCAACGGTATAAGTATAAGAAGTAGAAGCGGAAAGACCGGTATCGGAATAACTGGTGTTTGAC
>Ga0172370_10004193_pt1 | contig 19434 bp, 17 predicted proteins | sample LakKiv5m_FD_114538 | JGI IMG/M metagenome (GOLD analysis project Ga0172370, IMG submission 114538) | Freshwater microbial communities from Kabuno Bay, South-Kivu, Congo - kab_022012_11.5m | ecosystem: Environmental > Aquatic > Freshwater > Lake | place: Democratic Republic of the Congo...
TGAAGCTTCTTGTCGATATCTGCTTTTGTATTAAATTCTATTACAATTGTTGAATTTCCGAAGCCTGAAGTAGAAGACATTTTTTTAATTTCTGAAATTGTTCCTAGTTGTTTTTCGATAGGTTCTGTAACTAGAGATTCTGTGTCGGATGGATTTGCTCCTGGAAGAAATGTTGCGACTGCAACTATTGGGATGTTTATTTCTGGTTGGATCTCTCTTGGTAGAGTGTTTAATGCAAACATGCCCATTACTAGCGAAGTTATTACAACTAACCAGGCAATGGATCTTTTTTCAATAAAGAATGACCATCCGGAATTTTTCACATCATCTATTTTTTTCTGATCTTCTTGATTCATTTATTTAATTGTTGATTCTTTAACAATATCTCCTTCCTGTATTGATGCAGAAGGGGATTTTATAATCTTCTCGTCGTCTTTTAGTCCTGTAACTTCTACATATTCTCCTATGATGTTTCCAAGTGTTATTTCTTTTGCGACTACTTTATTGTCTTCGTCTATTATTTTTATGTATTCGTTTAGGTTCTCTGTATAGATACTGTTTAATGGGACAAATTTCTTGGTAGATTTAGGGGAAAATACGATCTTTACTAAAGATCCTGGAATGATGTTTTTGTCGTTAGTAAACTCTATTTCTATGTCGATTTTTTTGCTTGTATCATTTGCTGAAGGACTGATTGAAATTATTTCTCCTTCGACTGGGTTTTTGATTGAATTGCTGCTTATTTTAACTTTATCTCCTTTTGTTATGAGTTCTACTTCTTCAAGATTTACGCTTGTTTTTATTGATAATTTTTTAGAATTTTCTACTTTCATTAGTACTTGACCTGGAGCAGCTAAATTTCCTTTTTTAACTGTTGTGGAAATTGAAGTTACAACTCCTTCGATAGGAGAAGTTATATATTTTTGATTGCTGTTTAGTTTTGCTGATTCTAGTCCCATTTCTGCCTGTAGAATTTGTCCTTTTAGTCCAATTTTCTGAAGGTCTAAACCGCTTACTGCTATTTCAAATTGTTTGGCTGCGTTTTCATAAGCCGTTTTTGCTCCTAGGATAGCGAAATCTAATTGATCCATTTGAGCGTCATGACCGGCATCTAAAATATCTTCAGCATTTTCTGTTTGATCTCTTCCGGAATCTGCTGCAGTAATTGCAAATTGTACTGTATCTACTTGTCCTTCTGCCGTAGCCAATGCTTCTTCTAATTTGCCTTTTGCTGCTTCAAGATCTGTTTTTTTTGAATCGCCTTCTGGTAATTTTGAAATTGTATTTTCTAGAGCTGTTATTTTTTCTTCAAGTTTTCCAATTGAATTCTGTAGTTTTGAATAACCTGATTTTGCGTGATTGTATGAATCTTTAGCTAAATCATGAGCTAATTCGGCACTGTCTAATTGTTCGTTGTATAAATTTTCCGCGTTTTGCTTGCCTTTGATGGCAGATTGATAGGCTTCGTAAGATAATTTTACTCCGTTTGTAGCAACTTCAATGCTTTTGATTGATGAATTATCTGTAATAAATTGAGAGGTTTTTAGGAGTTCTAGTCCTTTTTCTGCTGTTGAGTATTGATTGTCGGCTATTTCTGTAGTTATGAAATCTCCAAGTGTCAAAAGAAGGTCTCCTTTTTTAACTTTTTGGCCAACGATTGCTTTTATATCTACGATTCTTCCTGTAATTGCCGGAGTAATGTATGTAAGTGTGCTTGATGACGCTGTTCCACTTTTAGTAAAGGAAATGTCTGCATGATCTCTTCCCAATTCGAAAATTTCCACTTCTTTTGCAATAGATTGGGCATTTGCTGTTTCAATTGGACGCTTTATTTTTCCATTAACCGGTATTCTGGAAATTTTTGTAGATTTTCCAAGAATCTTGTTTATTTGATCTGTAAGCGCACAGCCGGATAGGGAAGTCATGATTGTGGCTATAATTAGCGCTGATATTAATTTTTTATACATATCTATTGAAATTATGTGCTTATAAGGAGGGGAACTGTAATACAAAGACAGCTTTTCGTCAAGAGCGGTCTCGGCCAAAAGATCAGGCCGTAAAATGTTAGTATTGACAAACGAAAGAAATAGTATAAAATCTACATCCTTTATTTAATCAAATCAATGAATAATTTAGAAAAAGTACAGATTTTAGAGGCTTATGTTAAAGGGAACGAGGACTTCTTGATCAATAAATTTATTCAAGATGGGCCTTCTCAGATTAAACTTGAGCTTAATTTGAAAGATTCTGAGTGGTTGGTCATTTTTGACTGTTTGGTGTTTGAGCACAATTTGTTATACAAGACTGTTCTAAAAAATACTGAGTTTTTTGTGGACGCTTATGTTAAATATGGAATGGACCATGCAAGGTCTATTTTGGATGTTTCTGACAATAAATACGATTTGGTTTGGGAGGTTGTGTTTGACTATATAGTTGGAGCTTGTGACGCTTTATATCTTCATGTTCTAGAAAAAAGAGATTATTGTTTTGAAATTTTGGAGAATAAAGGGGGACAGGCGTTGAGAAATTCTTTAGGGATTTCAAAAGGCAAATATGACGTTTTATGGGAAAAAGTATTAACCGTTTTGCTCAACGTGTATTGTGAAAACGCAACTTCTGAACAAAACTTTAGTTCAGGCCTCAAGGCATTTTCTTTATTGATGAATGAGAGCCGTGTTCAAAGGCCTATAAATGAATTTGGACTTTTGATTTAAGGTTATTGTATTTGGTTTGGATGTCTTTCCATTACTTGTTGAAGGATTCCGCTAGCCATTGCAACGCCCATTCTTCCACAGTATAGGGAGCTTATTGGTTTTGGTAGATTTTCGAATGGACCATACACTAATTGAATTTTTTCTCTTGTTGAAAGATGTTTAGTTCGGTCGTTGTTTGCTCTTACCATTGCTGCAAGTTCGTCTAAATATTCGTAGTGGCTGCCTGTTTCTGCGAGATCTGCAAATGAATAGTGGTCAGGTTTTACTCCTCTTTTTAGGTGATGACCTGAAGCTGCTGCTGCTATATGTTCTGGTATTCCGCATTCTCTTAGGGTGTCGTATGTGAATAACGAGTGTAGGTTATAAAATGTTCTTAGAAACATTCTATCTGGATCTAATCCATATGTTTTTAACGTTAGTTCTATGTAAAGTCTTTCATCGGAAGTAATGCCTTTCATTTCCACAGCTTTTGCTAAAGCTGTTTTAAATTTTATTTTTTGACTTCCGTCTGGGAAATCTACGTTGTAAAATTTTATGAATGGTATTGGATCTGGATTGACGGATGGAGGAGGTCCTAATTTTCCTATATCATGAAGAAATGCTGCTGTTACGATAAGATCTCTTGTATCGCCTTGTAATTTTCTAATTGAGCTCCATCTCCCTAGTTCTTCTGTCACTTCGTCTGTCATGCACGTTAGTAGGTCTGAGTGGCCTAATTGACTTTCTCCATGGTTGTTTGGGATTCCCATGGCTGACATTCTTTCTATAACAGAATTTGGAACATGAATTATGCCATGAGTTTGTATTATCTGTTGAATTCTTGGAACATGGATTAGGTATGATTGATCAGGATCTGGTTCATCATCCGCTGGTTTGTCTGTGATGTCTGGTCTGTGTGAGTTCATTAATCTGCACGCTACTACTTTTTTAGAAATAGGCAAAGCCCATATATGCGAAGTTGCCACATCCTTGAAAGATGGCCAATATGAGCCTTGGAAGCTAGTATTTGGATGTTTTGAAGGTAACTTCAATGGGGTCCGGCTAAACTTTCTATGAAATTTGCTTCATTGTTCATTCGCAAATTTCTTGAAAGTTTTCCTTCGTCTTCGGCAAAACTCGCGGAGCTCGTATCGCCTGCGACTTCGGATCGCCTACCTCTCCACTATTTGCGCCCTACAGGGATCGAACCTGTAACCTTCGGTTCCGAAGACCAACGCTCTATCCAGTTGAGCTAAGGGCGCATGATTTGTAGCTATATCTTGTCGTGTCGTGGTCTTGTTTTATTTTCCTCCTTTTTTAACCCAAAGTGCAAGTAGAGGGGATGCTATGAATACTGATGAGTATGCTCCTGTCAATATTCCAGCTGTTAAAGCTAATACAAAATAGAATATTGAAGGACTTCCAAATACTAATACTGCGAATAGTGGAAGTAATGTTGATAATGTTGTGTTTAATGAACGTAACATTGTCTCATTTAGTGATTTATTTACTATAGAATCCATACTTTCATCCTTTGACTTAGCTATAAGTTTTTCACGTAATCTATCGAAGATTACGATTGTATCATTTACAGAGTATCCCAATACTGTAAGCATAGCTGTGATAAATAGTGAGTCTATTTCTACGTCTAGGAATCTTCCTAATATTACAATTATTCCTGTTACAAATAGAACGTCGTGAAGAAGTGCTATTATTGCACATGCTCCAAATTTCCAAGGAGAAACTTCTTTTGGAACTTTTCTAAATGCGAAGGCGATGTATATGATCATCATTAAGATCGCTATAATTACCGCTGTTCCTGCTTTGGATAGGAATGATTGTCCTACTGAACTTCCGATAGCTGTAAATCTTGTTTCATTGAATTCTGGAAGACGATCTTTCATCTTTGCTGTTATTCTGTCGTGTGTCTCTGAATCAATGTATTTAGATTTTACGATATAGTTATTTTTTGCTGTTCCAACTTCTATCACTTGATTTGGATTGATTTCAAATTTTGTTGTTGATGTCGCTGGAGCTGACAATGTTTGTTCTCCGGCATCTGTTTTTACTGGAGTTGGTTCAGTTTTTGCAACTGGAGCTGATGATTGTTCGGCATTTACTTCTTCTCCTATTTTTGTAAGTGTATTTACTAGGTCTTGTCTTTCCACTGTTTTAGAAAACTTAAATTCCATTAAGCTTCCTCCTGTAAAATCTAGTCCTAGATTTAGTCCAAATATACCTAGTGCCGCGATTGCAATTACTACCATTGATCCAGCAATAGCTAGCCATAATCTTGTTTTTTCAACTATTTTGAATTTGAATGGTTCATGATTGTCGCTTAATCCCATCATTAGTTTTGGATTTTGTGTAATTTTCTTGTTAATGAATCCCATCATCAATGTTCTTGTGATTGTAATAGCGGTGAACATTGAAATCAAAATACCTGCTGAAAGTGTAAATGCGAATCCTTTGATCATTGAACTTCCAAAGTAGAACAAAAGTCCACAAGTAATCAATGTTGAAAAGTTTGAATCTTTAATTGCGCTCCATGCTCTTAAAAATCCTGCATCTAGAGCTGCTTTGTATGTTTTCCCTTCACGTAATTCTTCTTTCATTCTTTCAAATATAAGAACGTTTGCATCAACCGCCATACCAATAGAAACGATGATACCTATTGTTCCTGCTAGTGATAGAACTATTGATGTGCTTAGTAAGTAAGTGAAGAAGAAGAATCCGATACAGCTTAGGATGAATGATATTAATTTTTCCCATCCTGGTTCTTCGCTGTTTATTATTTTGTATACAATAAATCCGAATATAACTAATGATATGCCTAAAGCTATTCCTAAATGCATGTTTGCTTTGAATAGGAATAACATAATTGTTGTGTATAGGATTAGCGCTACAGATGCTATTAATCCAGCTGTTCTATAGAATGCTAGCATGAGTATCACTATTAGGATTAATCCTATTAGTCCTGCATATAAACTCATTTGAAGAGCTTCTTGTCCGATTGATGCACCGATTGAATATTCTCCAGCAAGAATAATAGGTGCAGGGATTGCTCCTGTATTTAGATCTCTTGCTAATGTTTTAGCTTCTTCAGATGTGAATTGTCCTGTGATTTGAGCGTTACCTCCAGTGATTTTGTCGTTTACTTTTGGAGCTGAAATTAAGTTTCCACCAACAAATATTGCGACTCTTTTTCCTATATTTCTTCCTGTAATATCCTCAAATAATTTTGCTCCTTCAGGGTTGAATTGAATTGTGACGTATGGTTGATAGAAATTATCCAATTGAACGTCTGCACGTATGAATTGTTTTCCTGTAAGTCCAGTTTCTTGCCATGGATCTGGAAGAGTGGAGTATGTTAATGTTTCATACTTATATTGTTGTTCTTTTGCGTTTGTTGTAACTTTGTTTGCTTTTATGATGTGGTATCCAAATTGAGTTTTTACGATTGCACTTATTTCTCCTTCTTTTGTAAATCCAAGAGCTGCTTGTTCGAAATCATATACATAAGATCCATCTCCGGTTACTGGCTTAGTTATGTGTCCTCCTTGATCTTTGTTGCTAGCGTCATCTGAAGACTGTTGAGCTAATACTGCGAAGTCTTCTCCTTTATCAGCTTTTGCTTTAATTTCTTTTGCTAAAGCATAAGCTTCATCTTTTGTTCTTGTAACGCTTGGAGCTGCTCCTTCAGCATCTTTATAGCTAATTAAAATGTGGCTTACATCTACTTCTTTACCATCTTTTACTCCTTCTTTTGAGTCAATAAGTCTAACTATTACCAATCCCGTATCTTGAACAGGTTGTCCACTTTCATCAATTATAAAACTTCCACTACTTTCGATTAGGCTTTTTGAAAATTCTCCAGACTTTAGATTTGTAACTGCATCTTTTATTTTTCCTTCAGGAAGTTTGCTTGCAAAAGTGTAATCAACTTTTTCAAATTTTACTTTTCCAGGATATGCTTGTTGTTCTTCTTGTCCGATTATTGCGAAGTCTTGTCCTTTCTTTATCTTGTTTAGAGCTGATAATGCGTTTTCTTTAATTCTGTCTTTTTCTTGTGGATCAAGCCCACTTTTCTCTTCTTTGAATTCAAGTTGAATAGTTTTTCCTACTGTAGCTTTTGCTTTTTCAAGCATTACTTCTTTTTTCTGGTCGTCTGTTAATTTTTCTAAAACTTTGTCTTTTCCAAGGTATGTAGAAACATCTTCTTGTGTTAGTCCTGTATTCTCAGCTAATTCCACCACAATGTGTTTTTCTCCAGCAATATCAGATACGTAGATGTTTGGTTCTGCTACTCCAAGGCCATTAACACGTTTTTCTATTACTGCACGAACTCCATCTATAATGCCTTGTTGATCTTTTTCAGGAACTTTTCTCAAGTCAATTTTGTAATCTAATTGAGATCCCCCTTGAAGATCAAGTCCTAAAGTTAAATGATTTTTCGTGATTGAATCCGGAATGAACGGTAGAATTTTCTTTTGTGTCTCTCCAGGTAAATTGAAGAAGCTTAAAATTATAGCCACTACAATGATTAATGCGATTTTTAGAGAAACAAATTTTTTTAGAGTTTCCATGTTTTTTGATTAATTATTTATGTGATTTTATAAGTTTTTTTTGAAAGTTCTTGATCCATTGTTTCATTATTTCCTTTTCCACTTCTTCCGTAGTCGTCTTCTAATTTAACAACGTCATCTAGTTCCGGAGTAGATACTTCGAAAATCTCGCTATCCTCTAGAGCTTCTATGCGGTGGATAGTATATGGTTTAATGTCGAATTTGTCACCAGGATTTAGAATTATGTCACTCAAAGAGTTTTTGTCAGTGCCATAGGTGAACTTAACCTGTCCTTTATATAGGTACTGGGTTTCTTCTTTTTTCTCGTGATATTGAAGGCTTAAACGATGTCCTTTTTTAACTTTTAGGATTTTCCCTGCGTATGAAGGTGTGTGAGCAAACCAAACTTCTTCTCCCCATGGTTTTGGCTTGATTTGTACAGCGTGGTTGGTATCCATATTAATAGATTTTTTTGCCTGAGGAATATACTTCAAAACCTTGGTTTTGGGAAGGGAAATTTTCTACTTATATTAAAGAATTTCTTTAATTCGCTTTGCTTCACTTTTTTTGCAGACTAAAATCCCATCTTTTGTATCTACGACAATCACGTCTTCTAGCCCAATTATGGCCAAAACTTTGTTGTTGTCGGAGTAGGCAAGGCATCCTTTACAGGTTAGAAGTCTAGTTTTTCCTCTTTCTATGTTTTCGTGTGGATATTTTGCTAGTTCCTCGTATATGGCTTCCCAGTTTCCAATATCTGACCAACCTAGGTCTGCTTTGATGATTCTTATCTCTTTTGCATCAACTTTTTCCATAATGGCGTAATCTATAGAGATCTTTTCCATTTCAGGATAGAGTTTTTGAATTATTGCTTTTTCGTCTTTTGTGCCAATGTTTTTTGAAATTTCCATTAGGGATTTGTACATTTCTGGTTTCAATTCTTTGTAATGATTAAGAAGAGTTTTTGTTTTCCAGACGTACATTCCCGTATTCCATAAGTATCTGCCGCTTTCTACAAATTTCTTTGCAGATTCAATATCTGGTTTTTCAACAAAGTGATTTAAAAGATAAACTTCTGTGTCTGATATTTTTTGGTCTAATGCTCCAAGTTTGATGTAACCATAATTAGTGTTTGGTTCTTTTGCGGGAACTTCTATGATATTTAAAGTCTCTTTTTCTATAGCTATTTTTTCTGCGATTTTTAATTTTTCCTGAAATTCTTTTTTGTTTTTTATTAAGTGATCTGCATAGATTATGCACATCACTTCTTCAGGATGATGGTTCGACACTATCGTTGCTGCTAAGCCAATAGATGGAGCTGTGTCTCTTACTGTAGGTTCTATGATTATGTTTTTTTCTGGAATGTTTTTTGCAAGTTTTTTGACTAAATCTAAGTGTTCTTTGTTAATGGCAATGTATATATCTTCGTTTTTCAAAAAATCTAGTCTATCTATTGTTTCTTCAAGCATTGATTTGCTTGAAGTTAAATTCTGAAATTGTTTTGGGGTTTCTTTTGTAGATAATGGCCAAAGTCTTGTTCCACTACCTCCAGCTAAAATGACTGCTTTCATGTTAAATTATTAAGAAACTGAGATAAAAGTTTAATATAATGTCTCCGTAAAAGATAGCCGTAGTTACTCCTATAATTAGGAACGGACCAAATGCTATCGCTGTTTTCCTGTTGGCTTTTCCTTTTGCTAACAAAATAATGCTGAATATTGCACCAATTATATAAGCTGTTACGAGTGCTATTAAAGCTTTTTCCCAGCCCAAGGTTACTCCCATTAATACTCCAAGCCGAATATCTCCTCCTCCAACCCATTTTCCTTTTGAAAGTAAAAACTGAAGGGCGAAAAATAAACCAATTGCTAATCCTCCTATAAGCATATTGAGAGGAGAAGGGAATCCAGTTAATAGTCCGTGTCCTATTGCTATTAAAATTGCTGGTATAGATAGGAAGTCTGGAATTAGTTTGTATAGTAAATCATAGAAGAAAATCCCGATAAAGAATGAGAATTCAATAATGAAAAATAGGAATTTCTCAAATATTATCCAATCAATTCCATAGTCGAAGAATGTTGGGTTTGCTGTTTGTGGGATTATTGTTAAGAAATTCCAATTTAGGAAAACCGTAAGGAAGACTATTCCAGTTGTAAGTTCTAGTAACATATAATGTGGAGAGATTTTTTTCTTACAGTATGCGCATTTTCCTCCTAGAAAAAGATAACTTAATATAGGGAATAGGTGATTCCATTTTAGCTTTTTTTTACAGAATGGGCATATAGATCTGGACATGAAAATGCCCTTAATGTTTTTGTAAGAACGATGAATTATTACACTAAGGAAGCTTCCGATAGCTGTTCCGAAAATAAATATAATAACTGCTAAAATGGTTGTCATGTTTTTGTTAGGTTAGTTTTTTGGGTATGTAATATTTACTTGATAGTATTTGTCTTTTTCTGGACCAGTTAGGGCTTTGTAGCGTAGCATTGCTACGTTCGAAACAGCGCTGCCTTGTCCTGTTAAATATGCTTTTCTGTAAAATTCTTGTGCAAAATTCTTTAGTCCTTGTCTCTCGTACATGTATCCCATATTTAGGTTCACTTCATTTAGATTTGGATCTATTGATAGAGCTTTTTTTAGGTAAGTTTCTGCTTCGTCGTATCTATCCAATGCGGCGTATGCCCATCCTGCAAGGTTATAACTCATTGCACTGTTTGGATAGTATGTAATTGAATTTGCCGCTATTTCTAATGCGCGATCTGGAGTGTTTAACTTCTCGATGTTTAACCATACTGCCTTTGCGAAAATGTTTATATTTGATGTGTTTAATGCGATAACTTTTTCATATCTCTCTGCTGATTTTTTGTATTTTTGTTGAATTAAATATAGATCTCCAAGTTTTAGATTTATTTCATCTTTTGGCTCAAATCCTGCTTTATCTGATTTTTCGAGATAGTAAATTGCGCGATCGATGTTGTCATTTGCAAAGTATGCAAGTCCTAGGAAAAACAGTGTCTCTGGTTTGTTTGGAGAGAGTGATTCTGCTTGAGAAAATGAATCTATTGAGTCTGCAATTTTGCCTGTGTTTAGGTATGCATATCCTAAGACTATCCAGGCGTCACGATAATTATTTTTTTTGCTAATTACGTCATAAAGTAGGGGAATAGAAACTTCATATTCTTCAATTTCAGTGAGTGCTTTTGCTAATAAAGTTTCTAGATATAGAGGGCTTCCTTCTTTAAAAGATCCGAATAAGTCAAAAGCTATACTAAATTTTTTGGCTTTATCTACTGTTAAATTTTGTTCTCCTTTTTTTAACGGAGTTATTGAAATCTCTTTAAATAATTTTTTTGATGCTTCAAAGTCTGTATATAAAAGAAGAACAATCGCTTTATAAAATTTTACGTCGTTATTTTTTTGGTCCATCTCCAAGATGAGTTTTTTAGCAGTGTCTATGTCTTTCAGATTCATGTAGGATCTTGCTACTCCTAATTTTATTATTATTGAGTTTGGGTCTAGCTGTTGTGCTTTTATGAACGTATCTTTTGCTTTTTCTGGTTGATTGTTTTTTAAATATGCTTCTCCAAGTTTTACTAATAATCCTTTGTCTTCAGGATTTATTGCCACCGCTGGAGTGTAATTTGCTATAGCTTGTTCGTATTCTTTTTCTTCAAAATGTTTGTCTCCTGAAACTATATAAGCCTCATAATTTTTTGGTATTACTTCTACCGGAGGGGTTTCTTTAGTTATTTTATCTGTGCTCTTTTCCGGAGTCGTTAATTTTTTCTCTTTCGTTTGTGTTTCTTGAGGATTTTTTGATGTTAAGTTTTCATAATTCAGACCAATAAAAACTCCACCACCTATTATAACAAGCCACATTATTATTAATGATTTTTTCATTAGTATTTCATCGTGTTAAGAGAACAAATAGCCGCAGCAATAGCATCTGCTGCATCATCTGGACGTGGTATAGTTTTTAAATTTAAAATTGTTTTTACCATTTCTTGTACCATTTTTTTATCTGCTTTCCCGTATCCACATACTGCTGATTTTATTTCTAGTGGTGTAAATTCTCTTGGTTCTATGCCATTTTCTGTCAGAACCTGCATTATTACTCCTCTTGCTTGGGCTACTGATATTGCTGTTTTTACATTCTTGTTAAAGAAGAGTTTTTCTATCGATGCATGAGTTGGTTCCCATTTTGTTATCAGAGTTTTTAAATCTTGAGCTATTTGATTTAATCTAATATTTGCTGGAGTTTTTGCTTCAGTTTTTATGCATCCGTAGTCTAGTAGACGAAAAGAATTTTTGTCTCTTTCTAGTATGCTAAATCCGGTAGTTGCAGTTCCTGGATCTATTCCCATCATTCTTTGATTTTTGGAAGTTCCGGAGTTATGCATATTATTTATATTTTGAATGTAGATATAATTTTTTCTTGTTCACTTGCACTTCCTACTATTACAAGTTTTTGTCCTTTTTTTACGATCTTGTTTTTGATTAAATATTTTGCAATCACTACTGGTTTTTCGCTTCCTTTTCCGGTTATTTTTGTTACACATATTTTGTTTAGGCCACATACTAATGTTAATTCTCTGGCTACTTGTTCTGTTGGAGTGATTGTAATAATTGGAACTGAAGGTCTGTATTTTGCTACATGTCGTGCTGTATATCCGCTTGCTGTATACACTACTATGAAGTCAGCCTTTGTGTCTTTTGCTAGTTCACAAGCATTCATACAAGTTGCATTTATTGTTCCTTGAACTCTTTTGAAAGCTAGATGGTCTAACAGTTCTGGATGTTTTTGAATTTCTTTTTCTACAGTTTCTGCTACGCGACTTAACGTTGAAGTTGCACGTACTGGATATTTACCAACGGCGGATTCGTTACTAAGCATTATTGCATCAGTTGAGTCGAAAACTGCATTTGCTGCATCTGAAATCTCGGCTCTGGTAGCCATTGGGTTCTCAACCATTGATTGCAGAACCTGTGTGGCTGTTATTACTGGTTTTGCGTATTTATTTGCAAGAGCGATCATTCTTTTTTGAACTAAAGGTACTTGTTCTGCCGGAAGATCTATTCCTAAATCTCCTCTAGCTACCATAACTGCATCCGTAATCTCGATAATTTTTTTGAGATTTTTTACAGCTTCATGGCGTTCGATTTTCGCTACTATCTTTGTGTTTTTCTTTTGTTTATTTATCAAAGCTCTTAGGTCTTCGATGTCTTTTGGATGTCTTACGAAAGATAGTGCGACGTAATCTACGTTATTTTTTAATCCAAATATTAAGTCTTGTTTGTCTTTTTCTGTTATCGGTTTTGCTGATATTGAAGCGGTTGATGAATTTACTCCTTGTTTGCTTTTTAGAATTCCTCCAGCCAAAACTCTGCATGCCAAATTGTCTTTGTTCACTTTTTCAATCTTAACCTCAATTATCCCATCGCTTATTAGAAGCACATCTTTTGCTTTTGCATCTTTTACTATTCCTCTGTATTGGATTGGAATTATCGTTTCTTTATCTGTTCTTTTCCCTTTTACTTTATTGATTGTAAGAATTATTTTCTCGCCTTTTTTTACTGGTATTCCTTCTTCAGGTAAATCTCCTAATCTTATTTTTGGTCCTTGTAGATCTTGTAAAATGCCAATTCTTCTACCAGTTTTTTTCTCGGCAATTCTTAGGTTTTTAATTATCTTCAAATGGTGGTCATATGTTCCATGTGAAAAATTTAATCTGGCGACGTTCATGCCGGCATGAATAAGATTTGTTATTTCAGAAACGCTGTCGCTAGAAGGTCCGAGAGTACAGACGATTTTTGTATTTTTATTGTACATAGAATGAGGCTAAGTTTTACAAAAGGAATTATAACAGAACTAAGTTATTTTGGAATTATTTTTGAAGACACTGACCGTTAGAACAATCGAATCGGCAGGTTAGTATCAATTTGTGCGCTAGTTTATCTTTGCCACAGAAGTATTCTGTAATTGTTTTTTTGTTGTTGCAGTAGTCAATTTTTGTTTCTGCTTCGTTTGTTGTTGGATTGTAATATTGTACTAATCCTGGAATTTTTCCTTGGTCTTCTAAATCGGTATCTTCGCAGTGACGGAAATTATTTTTCTGACATGCTCCATCAAAACATATTGTGTCGCATTTTATTGTAGTTGTACCAAGATAGTTATTTTGGTTGCATGTTCTCTTTACTAAATCTTTTGATAATGTGTTTATGCAATAATCTTCGTGATTAGAAGCTTTTGCAGTTAATGGAGCCGTTAATATTGATGATACATCTATCCCATAAGATATTCCTTTTTTGAAAATGTTGTCTTTGTCTGGATCTTTGCATTTATTCATACATTCTCCGTTGAAACATCCAAATGCACATCTTTCGTATGAAGTTTTAATGTATGTTCTTTTACTATCTCTTTCTCCTGTTTTGCATGATTCTTTTTGTAAATAAAAGCCTTTATCTTCATATGTCATCAGATCTTTTTTTGTATCCTGAGCGCAAGAAGATGCAGGAATATTGAAGTATGTGCCTGTAGATTCTTGAGTTCCTTTTATGTAATTGTATGATAAATCGTTACTAATTAGTTCATATTCTTTGCATTCTTTGAAGAAGTATTTTTGAGAAGCTTTATATGCTCCTAGGCTTAATAGAGAGACAATTATAACTAGTCCTATAAGAATATCGAATTTTCTTAGTAGTTTTATTTTTTTCTTTCCTCCTTTTTTTGTCTTTTTATTAGCCATCTTGTATTTGATTCTACTTCACAGTTACACTTTTGGCTAGGTTTCTTGGCATATCTGGGTCATTTTTCCTTAAAACTGCTAGTTGGTATGAGAGGATTTGAATTGGGATAATGTTTACAATTGGGTATGTGTCTCCTGTATCTGGTACTTTTATCCAAAAATCAAAGACGTCTTCTTTTACTGGAGATACTCCAATTATAAAACCTCCACGAGCTTTTACTTCTAAAGCATTTGATAGAATTTCTTTTCGATATTCGTTGTTTTCCACCAAGACTATTACTGGAGTTCCTTTTGAAATTAATGCAATCGGTCCATGTTTTAGTTCTCCTCCTGCGAATCCTTCTGCGTGAATATATGAAACTTCTTGAAGTTTTATTGCTGCTTCAAGGGCGATAGGGAAGTTGCAATTTCTGCCAATGATATATAGAGATTCTACTTTCTTTATTTTTTTTGCTAATTTCATTATGTGCTCTTCATAGCGTGGATTTAACATGTCGTTTATTTGGCTTGCTGTATTGATGAGTAGCTGTTTGCCCTCGGCTATTCCGCCATTGCATGCGTATGCAAGTAGAGTGACGATTGCAAGTTGTGAAGTGGTTGCTTTTGTAGAAGCTACCGCTTTTTCTGGGCCTGCTTTGATAGGAATAACTATGTCTGCCATTCTTGCGATTGAAGAATTTTCTACGTTCACTATTGCTACTATTTTTACTCCTTTTTCTTTTGCAATTTCCATAGCTTCCAGAGTGTCTGCTGTTTCTCCGGATTGAGAAATCGCGATCATAAGACTCTTATTTGTGAGGAATGTTTTTTGGCTTGGGAACTCAGATCCGAACTTAAAATTTACGTGTCGTTTTGATATTTTTGCAAAAAGATATTCAGCTACCATACAGACTTTTCCTGCTGTTCCGCAGCCTACGAAGTATGTGCCGTGTGCTTTTTTGATTTCGTTTGCAACGTGTTCAATTACTACCGGATCTTGGTTTATTGCTTTTGCGAGAGTGTCTTTTTGTTCGGTTATCTCTTTTATCATGAAGTGCTTGAATTCTCCTTTCTCTGCGCTTTGTACGTCCCAGTCTATTTGAATTATTCTTTTTTCTACTTTTTGGCTATTGGTTGTATCGTAATATGTCGCACCTTTTTTGTTGATGAAAATTAATTGATTGTCGTCCAGATATGTTACCTTGTTTGTATATTCTAAAAATGCAGGTACATCTGAAGCAACGTAATATTCGTTTTTGCCTTTTCCTACGCCGATAATTAGAGGAGATCCTTTTCTTGCTGCAATTATTTCTTCTGAATCTTTTTTTATTACTACAATCGCATAACGCCCTTCCATTTCTTTCACGGCTTTGATTACGCTTTCTTCAAATGAGAATTTTTTGCAATTATCTTCAATTAAATGTGCAATAACTTCTGTATCTGTTTGAGATATGAATTTGTGACCTTTTTTTATCAATTTATTTTTTATATCTTGGAAGTTTTCCAAAATACCATTGTGAACTAAAACTATTTCTTTGTTTTCTGTTGCGTGAGGATGTGCATTTTTATCTGTAACTCCTCCGTGAGTTGCCCATCTGGAATGTCCAATGGCTATTTTTGATTGAAGTTTTGAAATGTCAAAGTCTTTGTTTTTTACATCACTAATCTTTCCAACTTTTTTATATATTTCTATATCGTTGTTGGTTTTGTAAGCTAGTCCCCATGAGTCGTATCCACGGTATTCTAATTTTTTTAAGCCTTCAATGACCAATTTAGGTGCATCTTCCCTTTGTCCATAGTAGGCAAATATTCCACACATAATTTAAATATAAGAAAGATCTTTAACGCGGCTAATTCTAGTTAAAATTGGACTTAATTAAAAGGGGAAAAAATTGACACTCTATCTCAAGATGTTACAATTCATTTCCTGTAACATTTACTTTATGGGAGATGTTGTAGAGGAAGTATCAGATGGATTGGAGCCAGATGAAGTTGATTTGATGATGAAACTTGTAGATTCGGTTATTGATTGTGGGGTTACTGATGTTGATTATGATGGTAGGCAGTATAGAGTTAGCTGTAATAGAACTGAGGGTTTTGTCTCTGTGAATGCTACTTATATGGAGTTATCAGAAGAAATATCTGGCCCTCATGCCATAGTTTTTAATTATATGATTAAAGAGGGGAGAGTTGATCCAATGTTGGCTTGCGGAACTAACTTATCACTTGTGAAAGCGTTTTTAAATGGATATAACATAGTAGTTAGATAAAATATTTAATAAAAGAATATGGCGTTAGAAGATACAAATGATGAAGCGTCAGCTGTTTCTGTTACTCCAATTTCTCCAGTTGCTGGTGGAAGTTTAGATGCTGGGCTCAGTGATGATAGGTTATCTGATGATGTAGCTGGTAGACTTGAAGAATTAGCTGAAATGGATAGAACGATTGGAAGATTTGATGGACATGATTATATATTAACCGTAACTACTGCAGGGCATTATCGTATAGTTTTAGCTACTCAAATGGGAGGAACAAACTGGTCATTTATGTTCGATAAAAGTTCTGGAATTGTTGGTAATCTCGAAAAAGTTGATATTCAAACTATAAATAGATTTTTTGGCAGAAATGGGGGATATGAAGTAAGAGCTTAAAATCAGATTAAAGTTTTTTTGCAATTTTTGTGAGATTTTTTACTCCATGTTTTTGAACTAAAACCATGTCTTCAATTCTTATGCCGAATTTTCCTTCTAGATAGATTCCGGGTTCAACCGTAATTATTGAATTTTCTTTTAGTTTTTTCGTATAATTCTCTGATAAAGAAGGTATTTCGTGTATGTCTAAGCCAATTCCGTGACCTCCTCCGTGTCCAAAAGTTTCTCCATGTCCTGCTTTTATTATTATGTTTCTTGCAAAACTATCTGCTTTTTTACCTGTTACTCCTGCTCTAATATTTTTTATGCCGGTTTCTTGCGCTTTAAGGACTAAGTTGTAAATTTCTTTTTGTTCTTTTGTTGGTCTGCTCGTAAAAATCATGCGTGTCATGTCTGAGCAATATCCTTTATATTTCATGCCCATGTCTATCAGAATTATGTCTCCTTTTTTTAGACGTGTGTTGTCTGGTAAATGGTGTGGTTGGGATGTGTGTTTGCCAAATGAAACTATTGGGTCGAATGAGACTTCTTCAGATCCAAAATTATATCCCGTTTCTTTGATTTTCCATGCTATGTCTATCTCTGTTATGGGGCTATTGTTTGCCAAGCTTTTCTGTATAAAATTTTTGATCAAGAGGAATGTTTTTTCGTTTATTTTTTGGCTTTTTTCAATTAATGAAATCTCTAATTTTGACTTTATTTCTCTTTGTCCTTCGATTTTTCCAGAGATGTCTACGAATGAAATTTTTCTATTCTTTATTGTCGAGATTTTCTTGAATTTTTTATATCTTTCAACTGTGAGATTTGATTCTTCGATCCCGAGAATTTTTATGGTGTGTTTTTTTAGAATTTTTTGCCAAGAAGCTTTTAATAATTCTTCATTTCTCCAAAGTTTTGTTGTGTCTACAATTTCAATTCCTTTTTTAATGCTGTTTTTTGCTCTTTCTATATAACGAAAATCCGTGAACAAATATTTATGATTTTTAGTAATGAGCATAAAGCCTGAAGATCCAGTAAAATTCGATAGATAAGCGATATTTGATTTGTTTGTTATCAAAAATGCATGAGGAGTTTTTGGCATTTTTTAAGCGTTTTTTAAGAAATATGTAATTATCTCTTCTGAAGTTTTTATGCTTTGTGGAAGTTTTTTTAAACGATTTCTGATGTCATGTCTTTGGTATCCAAGTTTGATTAGAGCTTCTATTGCTTCATCGTCTACGTTTTCATTATCCAAAGATTTTTGATCTCTATCTTGGTTTGGTAAATCAGTAATTTCAATTTTTCCTTTTAATTCTAAAATGATTCTTTTTGCTTTTTTGCTGCCTATTCCTGGAATTCTAGAAATATAATTGCTGTCATCTTCCGCTATTGCTAATTTTGTTTTTTCAATTGGTAGAGTCAGTATTTCTAATGCTATTTTTGGACCAATTCCATTTATGGTTATCAGCAATTTAAAGAAGTCTAGTTCTTCATGTTTCACGAATCCATATAGATCAAAAGCGTCTTCGCGAATATGACTGTGAATAAACAATTCAAGTTCATCTTTGTCGTTTAATTTTTCTAGTGTTGGTCTTGAAAGTCGCACACTATAGCCAATATTTCCAGTGTTTAAAATTATTTCTTTCTCTGTTTTATTTAGAACTTTTCCTTTTAAGTAGGCTATCATAATTTTTAGTTATTAATCTTTGTAAGTTAAAAACGCTTTTGCCGCTTATTTTCATTTTTGGTTTTTTCTTTTTATCTTTTTGAGAATATTTCTTTTCCGTGACCTTTTCTATTATGTCATATTTAGTCATTGTGGTGGAACTTTTTTAAAAAATCGCGTTTAAATTTTTTGAAGGTTCCTTTTGAGATATGTGATCTTATCTGTTGCATCAAGTCTAACAAAAAGTGAACGTTGTGAATAGTCATTAGACGTAAACCTAAAATTTCATTTTCGAAAATTAAGTGACGAAGATAACTTTTTGAGTAAGTCTTACATGTTTCACATTTGCATTTTTTGAATAAAGGAGTTTTATCGAGTTTGAATTTTTCGTTTCGGATACTGAATCTACCTTTGTCTGTCCAGAAAGCTCCATGGCGAGCCATTCTTGTAGGATGTACGCAGTCGAACATATCTATTCCGCGATCGACTCCTTCTAGTAAATCTTCAGGAGTTCCTACTCCCATTAAATATCTTGGTTTGTTTTCTGTGAGGTGGGGAATTACTGTTTCAATCATTTTGTACATGATTTTTTTGCCTTCTCCTACAGATAATCCACCAATTGCATTTCCTGGAAGATCTTGTGAATTTATGAATTTTGCGGACTGGATTCTTAGATCTTTATGAATTCCTCCTTGAACTATTCCAAATAATGCTTGAGAGTTTTTTTGTTTCTTGGAAAGTTTTATGTGTTCTTTTTTGCAGCGAATAATCCATCTATGAGTTCTTTCCATTGCTGACTTGAAATATTGTTTTGAGCTATCAGCTGGTGCACATTCATCAAAAGCCATGATGATATCTGCTCCTAAATCGTGTTCTATTTGGATTGCTTTTTCTGGAGTTAGGTAGTGTTTTTTACCGTCTAGATGAGATTTAAACTCTACTCCGTTTTCATCTATTTTTACTTCAGCTTTGATTGCAGTATTTTCCGTATATCCTTTTTCTTGTGCTAATGAAAATACTTGATAGCCTCCCGAATCTGTAAGCATAGGGCGATTCCATGAAGTCCATTTATGAAGTCCTCCCATTTTTTTTATTACTTTTTCTCCAGGACGAAGGTATAGATGGTAAGTGTTTGCGAGAATTATTTCTGAA
>Ga0172370_10004195_pt1 | contig 19430 bp, 17 predicted proteins | sample LakKiv5m_FD_114538 | JGI IMG/M metagenome (GOLD analysis project Ga0172370, IMG submission 114538) | Freshwater microbial communities from Kabuno Bay, South-Kivu, Congo - kab_022012_11.5m | ecosystem: Environmental > Aquatic > Freshwater > Lake | place: Democratic Republic of the Congo...
AGAGATCATTTCCGTAAACGCAAGTACACCCTTGTAGACAGCCATGTCAACCTCTATGGCAACGTGGATATGTCGTTTGTCAATCAGATGACCGCTGGCTTTATCAACCGCTACCTGTCAGGGGAAGTGGATGAGGTCTATATGATGTACAGCCACTTTGTCGGCATGGCCAAGCAGTTGCCGACGCTGGTCAAGCTGATCCCCATCGAGCCCCCCAAGGCGGCGGTGGAAGAGACGGCATCAGGTGCCACGGAGTATCTGTGCGAGCCGGACCCCGAGGGCCTTCTGATCGAACTTCTGCCCAAACATATCAGTGTCCAGATTTACAATGCATTCCTGCAAAATGAGACGAGTGAACATGCGGCCCGCATGGCTGCCATGGACAACGCCTCCAAGAACTGCAACGATCTGATCGATAGCCTTACCCTGGTATACAACAAAGCACGGCAGGCAGCTATTACCGCTGAACTGATGGACATCGTGGGTGGCGCCGAGGCCTTGAAAGGATAATGGTTTCTAACAAATAAGGAGGTCTTAATCTAACCATGAATGAGGGCAAATTAATACAAGTCATAGGTCCGGTCGTTGACGTGGAGTTTTCAGACGGGGAACTCCCGCGAATTCTCACGGCGCTCCATATCACCAACCCCACTATCGATGACACAGAGGACAACCTTGTTGTAGAGGTGGCCCAGCATCTGGGCGACAATGTGGTACGCTGTATCGCTATGGACGTGACCGACGGTCTGGTGAGGGGAATGAAGGTCAAGAATACGGGAAAGCCGATTCAGATGCCTGTTGGGGAACCGGGGCTGGGTCGAGTACTCAATGTGGTGGGAAAACCGGTGGACGGGCTTGGGCCAGTGAATGCCACGGAATTCTATCCGATTCACCGACACGCACCTTCTTTTGAGGAGCAGGATACGACCGTCAACGTTCTCGAAACAGGGGTCAAGGTGATTGACCTCCTGGTGCCCTTTCCGCGAGGCGGCAAGATGGGGATGTTCGGCGGAGCCGGCGTGGGCAAGACCGTCGTCATGATGGAGATGATTCACAATATCGCCATGCAGCACGGCGGGATCAGTGTGTTTGCCGGCGTTGGGGAAAGGACCCGGGAAGGAAACGACCTTTACCTCGAAATGAAGGAATCCGGTGTTCTTCCCAAGGCCGCCCTCATCTATGGACAGATGACCGAACCGCCGGGCGCGCGCGCTCGTGTGGCGCTCTCTGCCCTCACTGCAGCCGAATACTACCGGGATGAGAAGGGCCAGGACGTGCTCCTGTTTATCGACAACATCTTTCGATTTACCCAGGCCGGCTCGGAGGTTTCGGCCCTCCTGGGTCGGATCCCTTCCGCGGTCGGTTATCAGCCCACCCTGGGGACGGACCTGGGCGAGCTTCAGGAGCGAATTACCTCCACGACCAAGGGCTCCATTACATCGGTGCAGTGCGTGTACGTGCCGGCCGACGACCTGACCGACCCGGCGCCGGCCACGACCTTTGCCCATCTGGATGGTACGGTGGTGTTGTCGAGGCAGATCACCGAGCTGGGGATTTATCCCGCAGTGGACCCGTTGGATTCCACGTCCCGAATCCTCGACCCGAACGTGCTGGGTGAGGAGCACTATCGTACGTCGCGGCAGGTCCAGCAGATCCTTCAAAAATACAAGGATCTGCAGGATATTATTGCCATCCTGGGGATGGACGAACTCTCCGACGAAGACAAGCTGACCGTGGGCCGGGCCCGCCGAATCCAGCGGTTTCTGTCGCAGCCCTTCCACGTGGCCGAAACATTTACCGGAACGGCGGGGAAATATGTCCCGGTGAAGGAGACTGTTCGGGGATTCAGGGAGATTATCGAAGGCAAACATGATGACCTGCCGGAGGCCGCTTTTTACATGGTCGGCAACATCGACGAGGCCCGTGAAAAGGCTGAACGAATGGCGGCGGCCAGCAAATAGGCGAGGGATACTTCATGGGAACACTACATCTGGAGGTTGTGACCCCTCAAAAGGTGATGGTGAGTCAGGATGTGGAGATCGTCGTGGCTCCCGGATCGTTAGGGGAGTTTGGGATCCTTGAGGGGCATGTGCCGTTTCTTTCGGGGATCGTCCCCGGCGAGCTGAGATATTCGGCAGGCGGTCAGACAGAACGTTTCGTTGTGACCACAGGGTTTGCCGAGGTTTCGAACAACCGGGTCTCGGTCCTGGTGGATGCCGCCGAAAGGGCTGCTGAAATCGACGTGGAGCGGGCCCGCCGGGCCGCGGAGAGGGCTAAGGAGAGACTCGCCAGGGAGCGGTCTGCCGGCGACATTGATTTTCTCAGGGCCGAGGCCGCGCTGAAACGGGCGCTCATACGGCTTCGGGTTGCAGAAAAGAAGATGTAATTTGACAGAGATGAATGGATCGACACACAAGGGCAGGCGCCACGGCGACTGCCCTTTTTTTATTTATTGACGTTTGCGGATTTACGGGATAGTATTCCTACAGGTGGCCGGACTGCCCGGCCATGGTAATTTTTGTCTGGTAACGGATTGATAAATAATCATTTTTGTCATAAGCCGATAAGAATGGAGAGGATTTAAATACCATGGAAAGAGGGGAAACAACCAGCCAGTACAAGGTTTGGAACGCGGTGAATGCGGAAGAGACCGATCAATTTCAATTGCTCGAGGAAAAGATAGACAAGCTGATAACCACGACTAAAGGTCTCAAGGCCGAAAGGGAGTCATTGAACGAGAAGCTCCATATTCAGGAGGAAAAACTGAACGACCTGCGGCGGGAGGTTGAAGGCCTGAAAATCAGCCGGGACAAGGCCCGGCAGAGAATTGTATCTCTCCTGGAAAAGATTGAGCAGATCGAGGGTTAGGTTTGGGCCTGCTCCGAAATGGGTTTTAGAAGATTTTTCATGGGAGTTGCGGTCTTCGAGGAGGTGAATGTGACGAAAATAAGGGCATCTCAGACCCTCTTCAAGATCCCATTCCTGAGAATCTCATTGTGCAGCCAGTGAGCGTCTGACGTGGATACGAAGAAGCCTATCAGAATCAGGATCCTGGATCATGAGTACCTGTTGAGGAGCGATGAGGATGAAAAGCGGGTCAGGGAGATCGCTGAATTCGTCGATGCGAAATTGAGTGAGATTAGAAACAGCGGGGCCAATCTCTCGGAAGGGAAGGCGGCCATACTGGCTGCATTTCATGTGGCCAGCGATTATTTCCAGGTCTTGAGAGAACGCGACGAGCTGGCAAGGTATGTGGAGGCTCGGATTCGATCCTTGAACGAGCAGATCGACGCACGGTTTCAGTAGGCGATGGTCGATGGGTAGGTGCTCAGAGGGGTAATAACGGATTGTATTTTTTCGAGTGCTGACGGTTTCACCTTGGGGAACGGGCTGTTCCGGGGGTCGAATATCGTTGGGAATCCAGTTGTGAAAGGGGTTATTGGGATAACTGCACGGCGTGCGACATATATATTCACTGAGTGGAATTGAAACCAATAGGGCTGACGTGTTTCAAGCTGAGACGGTTGTTCTTATATTGTTGAGCGGTTGATGAATTGCGCCTGAGTGCATGGCTGTTGGCAGTGCATAATATCCCCCTGTCTCTTTCTATGGATGGGCCGCCTCGATCGTTTAAAGCGGAGCCTCGCCTTCCGAATTGACCCCCCTGGGCTGAACCTCCCCAATCCACATTCTGAACCTGAACCTCGCGGTCAAGGGAGAGATGTCCCCCTATTTTTTCGACACAATGATAACTTGAGAGGCTGAAGTTCTTTCGTCATGCCGGACTCGATCCGGCATCCAGGAGCCGTATCGTGACGAAACCGTCCTGGATTCCGGCTTTGTCCGGAATGACGACAATAGGGACCTGGGTTAAATGATTTCAACTAGTTGCAAGAATTTTGGACTGTATCGTTGACAAAGATGGCATCGCGAAGAGCCAACATCTGGATGGGGTTATAAAAAGCTCCGGATGGAAGGTACGCCAATTTTTGGGGATGAGTCCCGCTGACAAGTAGGTCGCATTGACTGAAAATGCAGCTCAGCGCCGTAGATCGACTTTTTGCGAAGCCCTCAATAAGGGAATAAGGAGCGTGAGATCCTGATGGTCATGAGCGCTGTATATATCATCGGTCTAATTGGGGCAGGCCTCATTGTGGGGGCCCTTGTCGGCTTTTTGGTCCGTAAGAAGCTGGTTGAAAACAGGATCGAGGCCATTGAAGAATATTCCAAGAGGATCCTGGCCGAGGCCCAAAAGGAGGCCAAGACGATCAAGAGAGAGACAGCCCTTCAGGCCAAGGATGCTGTCTACCAGATGAAACTGGAGTTTGAGAAGGAGAACAGAGAGAAGAAAGAGAATCTCCTGATTCAGGAAAAACGGTTGCTCCACAAGACCGAGCAGTTGGACAAAAAAGTGGAGCAGTTGGAAAAAAGGGAAGAGAAACTGGCCGAGAGGGAACAGGAGATTGACAAGAGCCGTAAGGAAATAAGGAAGAAGGAGGAGGAATACAACCGCCTGGTTTCTGAACAGAGGAAGCAACTGGAGAAACTCGCGGGGATTTCTGTGGAAGAGGCCAAACAGATTCTGATCGGCTCCATGGAAACAGAGGCCAGGCATGACGCGGCCAAGCTGGTTCGCAGGATTGAAAATGAGGCGAGGGCAGAGGCCGACCGGAAATCACAGGAGATTATCGCGCTGGCAGTTAAGAGATACGCCGGGGACTATGCGGCGGAGAAGATCGTTTCCGTGGTCAGTCTTCCAAACGAAGAGATGAAGGGGCGGATTATCGGAAGAGAAGGGCGAAATATTCGAGCGATTGAGGCGGCGACAGGGATCGATCTGATTATTGATGATACGCCCGAAGCGGTCATATTGTCCGGGTTCAACCCGGTGAGAAGACAGGTGGCCAAGGTCGCTCTGGAGCGGCTGATCGATGATGGGAGGATTCACCCGGCCAGGATCGAGGAGATTGTGGCCAAGGTTGACAAGGAGATTGAGGCCAGCATCAAGGAGGCCGGTGAGCAGGCCACCTTCGACGTGGGGGTTCACGGCATCAATCCGGAACTGGTCAAGCTGATCGGCCGGCTCAAGTATCGTTCCAGTTATGCCCAAAACGTGCTTCAGCACTCCTTGGAAGTAAGCTTTCTGTGTGGCATCATGGCGGCTGAACTGGGCGTCAATGTCAAGCAGGCCAAGAGGGCAGGGCTCCTTCACGACATCGGCAAGGCTGTGGACCACGAGGTGGAAGGCCCCCATGCCCTCATCGGGGCGGATCTGGCCAGGCGGCACGGCGAATCCGCCCAGGTGATCCATGCGATTGCCTCCCATCATGAGGATGTGCCGCCGGAGTCGGTCCTGGATGTTCTCGTCCAGGCCGCCGATACCCTTTCCGGGGCCAGGCCCGGGGCACGCCAGGAGATGCTGGAGTCCTATGTCAAGCGGCTGGAAAAACTCGAGGAGATTGCCACGTCGTTCCATGGGGTAAGCAAGTCGTTTGCCATTCAGGCGGGAAGGGAGATCCGGATCATGGTGGAAAGCAAGCTCGTTGACGACGACCAGGCCTCTCTCCTTTGCAACGACATCGCAAAAAAGATCGAAAAGGAATTGACTTATCCGGGTCAGATCAAGGTGACTGTGATCCGCGAAACCCGGGCCGTGGGCTACGCAAAATAATCGGACAATCCCCGTTTATGCTCTATTCGGCAGGGGCATTGTCCCCTCATGTCCCCGCCCTTTTTTCATCCTTCGATCTTGAATTCAAAAACCGCGTCATATACCTCTCGACCGGGTCTCCGGTCGTGGGTCCTTTCTACAAAGGTCACATGACCCTTTCGATCCATGAGAAGCAGGGTGGATGAGCGAGTCCCGTAATCGGGGCTGGCGATGAAGACGGGTGAAAGGATCCTCTCCCACTCCATGCCGACCCCGGTATTCGGGAGGGTCTCATCCTTCGGGATGGATCGATCCAGGAGAATGTCCAAAAACCGTTCCGCAGGTGGCTCGGAGGCATCGGCAAGGAGTTGATGGAGGGCGGTTTTTCCTCGAGAGACCTTGGGCCATGGGGTATTCAGGAGATGGTTGCTGAGGCCATGGATTCCGGGGGGGATGCGATGGATTCCGCTCCCCCTGTTGGAGTACCAGAAGAGCTGCTCTTTGATGCCCGCCACAAGATTGAACCCGTTGTATGCTGCAGCCCTGGGTTGCAGACGGGTTAGATAGGTCCCGGGATCTTCTTGGCCTGCCAGGAATTCGCTCACCAGGTGGCCCCGGGAGGGTGCATCGGGCATGGCAGCGGCCGGGTCCCGATAATTGGTGACGGCGGCTATCCTTCCTTTTCTGGTGATCCCAAACCATGTTCCTTTTGAGCGCATATCCCTTCCTGCCAGGATGTCAGGGCGCTCATTCCAGAATCCGGCGTCCGCTGTCGGCCGTTCGTAGAATTCATCCCGGTTCGCTGCGATAACCAGTTTGTAGACAGGGTGGGCGTCAAGGGCGAGGAGCAGTAAACACATGGGTTGTTATGAGCCGTTCGCCTCAAGGTCCACGAGGTCAGTCAGATTCAATTCCAGCATTTTGATGCTGGCCTGAATGCGGACGGCATTCCTGTATACGGCCGGGAAATCGCGAGCCATCCGGGAGAGTTCGGCAGCGTTCTCCTTCATGGCCAAAATTCTGGCATTCATTCCTTCCGCATCGCTTGGTAATGGCATGGTCAGCCCTCCCGTGATTGCCCGCTCAGGCGGGATTGTCTCCATATCAGGGTGTCATCCTCTGGGACCTATTTCATCAGCCCTGGCAGGAACAGCGCGATCTGGGGAAACACCAGCAGGATCAGGTTGCAGATAATCAATGCTGCCAGCATGGGAAGAACCCCTCTGAAAATGGACTCGAGCGGCACGTCCTTCGCCACCCCATACACAACATACACATTGACCCCTACAGGCGGCGTGATCACCCCCATTTCCGTGATGAGGACGATGACGACTCCGAACCAGATAGGATCGAAACCAAGTGCCTCGGCCACGGGGAAAAAGATGGGGACGGTCAGCATGACCATGGCCAGGGCGTCCATAAAGCATCCACCGAGCAGATACAGGAAGATGATCACCAGCATGATGGCGAAAGGGGGGAGGGGCAGCCCCGCCACCCATGCGGCCAGGTCAAAGGGGACCCGCGTGATGGCCATGAAATGCCCAAAGACCACGGCCCCGGTCACAATGATCATGACCATACAGCTAATTCGGGTGGTGTCGGCAAGGGACTGAATAAAGCCCTTCCAACTGAGCTGGCCTCGGATGACCGCAATGACCAGGGTCAGAAAGGCCCCGGCTGCCGCGGCCTCGGTGGGGGTAAAGATCCCGAAAAACAGCCCCCCCATGACCAGGACAAAGATCAGGAGGGTTTCAAAAATGCCTCCCAGGGATCGCAACCGCTGATCCCATGAGGTTTTGGGGCCGGACGGCGCCAGGGAAGGGTTGTGTCGAACGCGAAGGTAAATGACCAGGATGAACAGAAGGGCCAGCAGGATCCCGGGCAGGATGCCCGCAGCGAACAGCTTGCCGATGGACTGTTCCGTCAGGATTCCGTAAACAATAAACACAACGCTCGGGGGGATGAGGATCCCCAGGCTTCCGGCGGCGGCCACCGTCCCGGTGGCCAGGCCCATGTCGTATTTGAAGCGCTTCATCTCCGGGAGCGTGACGGTGGCCATGGTGGCCGCCGTGGCATTGGTGGACCCTGAAATGGCCGAAAATCCGGCGCACGCCCCCACCGTGGCCATGGCCAGACCTCCCCGCCGGTGGCCCAGGAATACGTAGGCCGAATCGTAGAGCCTGCGGCTGATCCCGGAATGAAAAGCAATCTGCCCCATGAAGACAAACAGGGGAATGACCGTCAGCCCGTAGGAAGAAAAGACGTCCCATACGTCCCTGGCCAGCAGGGCCATTCCGGCCTCGACATTGACCACATAGCTGAAACCGAGAAAGCCCAGAAAGCCCATGACAAATCCCACGGGCATGTTGGAAAATAGAAAGATGACCAGGATGGCAATGCCGATCACACCGATGGCTGTCAGACTCATTTGTCAAGCACCTTCAAGAAGCTCTTGCAGATATCGACGATCTTGACGAGGCATACGAGGGCAGCGGAAAGGGCCACCCCGTAGATGAAAGGATAGAAGGGGAGCTTCAGGGTCAGGGACACCTCGCCCGAGGTCCTGATGGTCTCGGCGTACAAAAACGATCGCCACGCGATGAGAATAAACAGGATCAGGACGAAGGTATTCGTGAAGACCTCGATAATCCCCTGAATTCTATTGGGGAAAAGCCGCACCACAAGGCTGACTGCCACGTGGCCGTTTTCGTTGGATGTATGGGCCATGGCAAACGCTACGGCTACAGCCCCCATAAAACACACCAGTTCATAGGTGCCGGGGATGGGCATTCGGAACAGGCGGAGAATGATGTCCGCACAGGTGAGCAACATCATAAAGACGATCGCTCCACCTGCCACCCAGTAGGCCTTGCCAGCGAGCCAGCCTGCCAATTTCTCAAAGGTGTCCATTGAATACGTCTTTTCTATTCGGGGCCGCCGGGTCTATCCCGGACGGCCCCTCAGGGATGAAAGGGGCTCAGATTACTTCTTGCATTTGTCGATCAACTCGCGGACCTTGGCCACGTTGGCCTGCCCGTTGGTCGCCTTGGCTGCATACTCGTTGATGATCGGTTCAACGGCCTTGCGCCATTTGGCGTTTTCGTCTGGGGACAGTTCGATAATCTCGTTGCCCAGACTAAGGGTGAATTTGCGGCCTTCTTCGTCCGCCTCATCCCATGCCTTTCCGTGAACGGCCACCCATTCGTTGGCCGTGTCCTCGAAGACCTTTTTCACATCATCCGGCAGGGCATTCCATTTGTCCTTGTTCATCACCACGAACATGGCCGTGGTATAGCCCACCACCGGGCAGTTGGTTGTGTATTTGATCACCTCGCCCTGTTTCCATCCTTTGAGCACTTCCATCGGCGAGAAGGTACCCTCCACAACGCCTTTCTGGAGCGCCTCATAGGTGCCGCCCTGGTCCATGGCCACGGGCACGGCGCCCAGGGCCTCCACGATCTTGGCGCTGAGGCCGGTCGCCCGAATCTTCATGCCCTTGAGATCTTCCAGCGTTCGCACAGCTTTCTTGGTGTGGAGGAGTCCGGGGCCATGGGCATGGACGTAGAGCACCTTCACGTCCTGCAATTCCGGTGGATTCGCGGACTTGGCAAAGTCATTGGCCACCCGGGTCGCCATCGCGCCTGAAGTATACCCCATGGGCAGGTCCACCACCTCCATCACCGGGAAACGGCCCCGGGTGTAGGCAAAGCAGGAGTTCCCCATATCGGAGATTCCCTTGACGACACCATCATAGACCATGGGCGCCTTGGTCAGGGTCCCGCCGGGAAATGCCGTGATCTCAACCTTTCCGTTGGTGCGCTTTTGAACTTCTTTGGCGTAATTTACGGCTGCTATGGCCTGGGCATGGGTGGGCGGGAAGAAGATGCTGTAGGTAAGTTTTATCGGTTCGGCCTGTGCCTTGTAAGCGCCGATGGCCATGAAGACGATTCCCATGAGGCCAATTAACAAAAACAGAAAAATCTTTCTTTTCATCGTGGCATCCTCCAATGTTAAGGGGTGGACGAAAATTTTTTACGCGACCATACCTGTGACTTACGCGTCAGGGTATCTTGGCTTGTGTCACCTCCCTTCCTGTCTAAACTTTATGGCAGCAATGCGCTTGCCAGTCCGTTTGGCGGTGCAGGGATGTGGATATGCCCGGGGATAAGCGCCCATCCCCGCCAAAATTCATATAACAACCGCTGTTAGAACACAACAAAAAATCGACCGACAATGAACGACTGACGACGTGCGGGAATGGGATGAAGAGTCTGGCAGGCCCGTTGGGCCTCCCCATGCTCGTCAGCGGGTCATTCCGGACCAGAAGGCTTGTCCCGCCGCGTTGTCGTGAGGCTGTATTGACAGCGGCGCCGCCATTTTCTATACTTCGAGCGTTGCGTCAGACGTCACGTGAAAAGAAATGCCCGGCAGGGAAATGAACGGCTAAACGCCGTCGGGCCTGAGGGTCGGCCGCCACACGGTTCATTCGGAAAGCGTCTTATGATCTCACGGCTACTCGATTTTTTGGCGAACGGCATCTGGAGAATTCGGCTGAAAGAACTTTCTGGAAGGCGATCGTTCGGTATCCGGGTGCTTCGAATCGCGCTCCTGGCCATTCGGGGGTTCAAAGAGGACCGGGTTCAGTTGAGGGCCTCAGCGCTGACGCTCTATTCACTCCTGGGGATCGTCCCGGTGCTGGCCATGGCCTTTGGCATTGCCAAGGGCTTCGGGTTTGAGAAGTTTCTGCAGAAGAATCTCATGGAGAGATTCGAGGGGCAGGAGGAGGTAGCGGCACGGATTATTGATTTCGCCCATTCGCTGCTGGAGGCCACCGAGGGCGGGGTCATCGCGGGCGTCGGCCTGATTGTCCTCTTTTGGGCCGTCGTACGGGTACTGCGCGATATCGAAAACGCCTTCAACGCCATCTGGGGCATCGAGGAAGGACGGAGCCTGGGAAGGAAGTTCAGTGATTATCTGGCCCTTCTGATCATCTGTCCCATTCTCTTGACCTTGTCCGGCAGCCTCACGATCTTTGTGAGTACCCAGGTTCAAGAAGTCACGGCCAAATTTTCCCTGTTGGAATATGTCAGCGGCCCTATATTGGTGGGCGTGAAGCTGTTGCCGTTCGGTGTGATCTGGGGGCTATTTGCCTTTATTTATATCCTGGTGCCCAACACCAAGGTCCGGTTCGTGTCAGGCCTGATTGCCGGCATCATGGCTGGGTCTGTTTTCCAGCTTGTCCAATGGGGATACATCCATTTTCAGGTGGGGGTTTCCAAATACAACGCCATCTATGGAAGCTTCGCTGCCCTTCCCCTCTTTCTGGCCTGGCTTCAAATGAGCTGGATCATCGTCCTTATCGGAGCGGAAATCTCCTTTGCCCATCAGAACGTGGATACCTACGAATTTGAACCGGATTCTCGAAGGATCAGCCCATCCTTCAGAAATCTGCTGGCTCTCATGACGGCCCATCTGGTGACCCAACGGTTTGCCCGGGGAGAGAGGCCGTTGACGGCCCAGGAGATCTCCCATGCCCTCGAGATTCCCGTTCGTCTGCTGCGGCAGCTCCTGTCGAACCTGGTTCACAGCGGCATGGTGTCCGAGGTCAAGGGGGACGGCAAACGCGACTCGGCCTTTCAGCCTGGCCTTGCCCTGGATCATCTGACCCTCTCCCGCGTCCTCGATGCCCTGGACCAGGAGGGGATATCCTCCATTCCGGTGGCGGAAACGGAGGCGTCGGCATCGCTTTCGGCGGCCATGGAGGCATTTCGCGAGGCGGTTCGCCAGTCTCCCGCCAACCGCCTTCTCAAAGACATCCAATGAGGGATATTTTCTAAACCGGCATCGCAGGATCAGGGGTTCACGCAATAGCAGGGAGATAAAGATGGAAGCGGTTTTGGACTGGGGCGTGGTCCCCATCTTGTGGCTTCAGCACCATTTCAGCCCGGAACTGGATCTTCTTTTCAAAGTCTTCACATGGTTCGGAAACGAGGGGTTCAATCTCCTGTTGCTTCCAGGGGTATATTGGTGCGTTGACCGGGTTCATGGGGTGAGGCTCGCCGTGCTCTTTCTCTTTTCAACCTACGTGAATACGGTGGCCAAGACGCTGGCCCACCAGCCAAGGCCTTTTCAATACGATCCGGCCGTGAAGAAGATCGTGGGCGCCGGGGGAGGGGGTTTCCCCAGCGGTCACACCCAGGGGACCGTGGTGATCTGGGGATATTTGATCCATCAGTTCCGAAGACCATGGCTCTGGTGGGTGGGGGGTGTGATGCTGGTGTTTGTGCCCCTGTCGAGGATCTACCTCGGCGTTCATTTCCCTACGGATCTTTTGGGCGCTTATGTCATCGGCGCGGTCCTCCTCTTCCTCTGGTTCAAGCTCGAACCTTCGGTCGAGGCGTGGCTTGTTCGGAAGGGAGCCGGGTACCAATTGGGTGCGGCTCTCGTCGGCCCGCTGTTCCTCATCCTCATCTTCACGGCGAGGGAGACATACATCCTCGGTTCGGCCGGGACCCTCATGGGCCTTGGGGTCGGGGTCGTCTTGGAACGGAAATGGCTCGGGTTCGAGGCGGAGGGAACCCCCATCCATAAGGTGATTCGGTTTGCCGTAGGCGCGGCGCTGCTCACTGCCGTTCACGCGGGACTCAAGGATGCCGTTTCGCTGATGGGTACTGCACCTCTATTCCGCTTTGGCCGCTATTTCATCATCGGCCTGTGGATCAGCTTTGTCAGCCCCTGGGTCTTTATGAAATTGGGGCTGGCCAAAAAGGGCGTCAACCGGAATAAGGGCAGGGGGGGTATTCGAAAGGCGGTGAAGTTATGACGACATACAGGATTCATCCAATCGTGGTTGGAACAAAGGTCTTTGACAAGGGGATGATGACGTATCAGCACGACTACGGGCAGGAGTATGTCATTCCCATCTATTGCTGGTATCTGGAGGGCGGGGACAAAAAAATCCTTGTGGACACCGGAGAGATGCAGCCCATTCAGTCAAGGGACAGAGAAGAAAAGATCGGCGGGAGGATCTACACTTTTCAGGAAGGGCTGTCCCTGTGGGGATTGTCTCCCGAGGATATCGATGTGGTGATTCACACCCATCTGCACAATGACCACTGTGAAAATGACTACCGGTGCACAAACGCGACCTTCTTTGTGCGGGAAGAGGAGCTGGAGAGCATCCACAACCCCCATCCCCTCGATTTCCGCTATCTGGAGGATTACATCGAGGACGTGGAGGCGAACGGCCAGATTCAGATCGTGAGAAGCGACGCCGAGATTCTGCCCGGCATCGAGGTCGTCCACACCCCCGCGCATACCCGTGGAGGTCTCACCGTCTTTGTGCATACGCCCAACGGACGGGCGGCCATCACAGGCTTCTGCGTGATCATGGAAAATTTTTATCCGCCCAAGACGATCACGGCCATGGAAATGGAGGTGATTCCCCCGGGGACATCCGTGAATACCTACGATGCGTACGATATCCTGAAAAAGGTGAAGGCCCAGGCCGACATCCTTATTCCACTCCACGAGCCGAGATTTGCTTCCATGCCCACGGTCTAAGGCACGGGTGATCGGCCCCGGGCCGCTGTTTGGGGTTAAGCTGATATCAGGAAAAGGTCAGAAAAAGAGGAGGCCAGGCGGACATGAAAGCGATGGTACTCAACGGGATTTCCAGCTTCGCGCAAAACAGGACCCCGCTTCAAAAGGTGAACCTGCCCGATCCCGAGCCCGGGAAAGGGGAGGTTCTGATTCGGGTGTCAGCCTGCGGCGTCTGTCATACGGAACTGGATGAGATCGAGGGCCGGACCCCGCCGCCCCGGTTTCCGGTGGTCCTGGGGCATGAGGTGGTGGGGAGAGTGGCGGCAACCGGCGCTGACGTGGGGAGGTATCGTCCGGGCGACCGGGTCGGCGTGGGATGGATCTATTCATCGTGCGGGGAGTGCGCATTCTGTCTGGCAGGGGAAGAGAATCTGTGCGAGGTGTTCAGGGCCACGGGCAGGGATGCCAACGGCGGGTATGCTGAGTATATGACCGTTCCCGAGGATTCGGCCTTTCGGATTCCGGAGGCCTTTTCCGATGCGGAGGCCGCGCCCTTCCTATGCGCCGGGGCCATCGGGTATCGGTCGCTGCGGCTCACGAATATCCGGAACGGTCAAACCCTGGGTCTGACCGGATTCGGGGCCTCGGCCCATCTGGTGCTCAAGATGTGCCGGTATCAGTACCCGGACTCCGATGTGTACGTCTTTGCGCGGAGCGAAAAGGAACAGGCCTTTGCCCGGGAACTGGGGGCGGTATGGGCGGGGGACACTGAGGACGAATGCCCTGTCAAATTGGATGCCATCATCGATACGACGCCGGTCTGGAAGCCGGTCGTGGAGGCGTTGAACTATCTGAAGAGCGGCGGCAGGCTGGTCATCAATGCGATTCGAAAGGAGGACTTGGACCGGGATTATCTCCTGAAAGTGGATTATCCCCGTCATCTCTGGATGGAGAAGGAGATCAAGAGCGTCGCCAATGTGGCCCGAAGGGACATTCGGGAGTTCCTGGAACTGGCCTCGGGCATGGGAATTCGACCCGAGGTGGAGGAATTTGCCCTCGAGGATGCCAACAGGGCCCTGAGGGAACTGAAGGAGCGAAAGATTCGTGGGGCCAAGGTGTTACGCCTGTAAGCGGCCCAATGCCTTCTGAATGCCTTTGCTGAAAGGCGCCCGTATCACCCCTGCTTCTGTGATAATGGCCGACACGTATTTGGCTGGGGTGATGTCAAAGACCGGATTGAGGGCGCGGACACCCATGGGACCGATCCGCCTCCCCGCCGCGCAGGCGATCTCTTCGGGCCCTCGCTCTTCTACCGGAATTAGATCCCCGGTTTTGAGGGTCGGATCAATGGTGCTGAGGGGGGCAGCCACATAGAAGGGGATCTGATGAGCCCTGGCCAGCACGGCCACCGAGTAGGTCCCGATCTTGTTGGCCACGTCCCCGTTGGCGGCAATCCGATCGGCCCCCGTAATGACCAGGTCGATTCGTTTCTGTCGCATGAGCGACCCGGCCGCGTTATCCGCAATGACGGTGACCGGAATGCGGTCCTCCATGAGTTCAAAGGCGGTAAGACGCAGGCCCTGAAGCCAGGGCCTCGTTTCATCGGCGATGACCTGGATTTGCTTCCCCTTTTCCCATGCTGCGCGGATGACCCCGAGGGCCGTGCCATATCCGGCCGTGGCCAGTGCCCCGGCGTTGCAGTGGGTTAAGACAGTGGCCCCGTTCGGGATCAGGACCTGGCCGTTCATTCCCATCTGGCGGTTGATGGCAATGTCCTCGGCCAGGATGGCTTCCGATTCCCGGTGCAGGGCCTTCTTGATCTCGTCCACGGGCTGATCCGGCATCTTCTCGGCGAGGGTGATCATCCGCTCAACCGCCCATCGAAGATTGACGGCCGTAGGCCGTGCCTGAACCATCTCGTCCCCCATTTCTTTTAAGCGGATCATGAAGCGCGGCCGATGGATGGCCCGAATCGACCGTGCCCCCAACGCCATGCCCATGGCCGCGGCCACGCCGATGGCCGGGGCCCCTCGAATGACCATGGTTTGGACCGCCCGGATCACGTCCCTGTATCCCCGGCAGACCACCCATTCCTTTTTGCCGGGGAGTTTCCTCTGGTCGATCATTCGGACATGGGGGCCGTGCCATTCGATGGTGGGAATCACCTCAACTCCTCGCTGCCAGGTGCTTGAACGTAGAGAACATTTTTGGGCGTGTGAAAAAGGCTACTGGGGGCTCTCTCCCAAAGGCCGCGAACCCCTATTTTCCAAGGCGGCCTAATGGCCGCAACCAAATAGTGTAGAAAAAAATGGCGTTCATCCGGTAAAGCGGTAGTTGTTAAACGGCCGCTAAGGAGGGAACGCCATGAAAAAGCTTGGCAAGAAATGTAGAAAAAAATCACGGGAACGATAGCCTGTTTTGATCGGCTCATTTTCAAGGGACACGTCCCTTTGCGCATGGAAGAGCAGCAATTAGATAATCCCCATCCCACTCAAAACCGACAGCATGACGGCGGCCGCGATCACCGATCCCACCTGACCGCCGGCGTTTGCGCCCATGGCGTGCATGAGAAGGTAGTTCTTTTTATTATATATATAGCCCTGCTTCTGTACCACCCGGGCGGCCATGGGAAAAGCGGAGATTCCTGCGGCGCCGATGAGCGGGTTGACCTTGCCCCCGCTCATAACGCGCATGATTTTTCCGAATAAAAGACCGCATACCGTGTCCAGGCAAATCGCGATAAAACCGAGCAAGAGGATGATCAGTGTCTGGGGATTTAAAAAGGCCGGGCCAGACATGGTTGCACCGATGGACAGCCCCAGAAAGAGGGTAACGACGTTGGCCATCTCATTCTCCGATGCCCTGGTCAGGCGGGCGACAACCCCTGATTCCTTCATGAAGTTGCCAAGCATAATCGTCCCGAGCAGAGGCAGGCCTTTGGGTGCGATCAGCCCGCCGATGATGGTGATGACGAGAGGAAAAAGCAGTTTTGTTGTCTTGGAGACCGTCCGTGTCGTGGCCTTCATGATCGTCGTCCGCTCCTTTTCCGTGGTGAGCAGTTTCATAATGGGCGGTTGGATCACCGGGACGAGAGACATATAGGAGTAGGCCGCCACGGAAACCGCACCGAGCAGGTGAGGTGCGTACTTGGAGGTTACATAGATGGCTGTCGGGCCGTCACAGGCCCCGATGATCCCTATGGAGACCGCATCCAGTTGGGGAAATCCCAAGGCCAGGGCTAAACCGAGGGTGAGGAAGATTCCGAACTGACCCGCAGCCCCGAGCAGGAAGGTGGATGGGCTCGCAAGCAGAGGGCCGAAATCCGTCATGGCGCCGATACCTACAAAAATAAGGAGCGGAAACAGTTCATTGGCTACCCCCATGCCATAGATAACCCGGAGAAACCCTTCTTCTCCCATGACGTCCGCCAGGGGGATGTTCACCAGGATACAACCGAATCCTATGGGAACCAGAAGCAGGGGCTCGCAGTCTTTTTTGATCCCAAGCCAAAGGAGGACAAGGCCGACGATAATCATGCTGGCGCTTCGCCAGTCAAGATGCAGGAATCCATTGATGAGGCCATTCAATCCGCTGATAATAGAATGTTCCACGGCTTATCCCTCCTTCTTAAAAGGGAAAAGTCTCCCCAACAGCCGCATAATGAGGCTCATGATCCACAGCGTCAGGATCGTTCCTCCCATTCCACAAACCATCATCGTGATTCCAAATGTCCAGTTGTCCATCCTTGACTCCCGCTGAGGTCTGACGGCCGCAGCCAAATGGCCTGGAAAAAATGGCGTTTTTCCATTGATGCGGCAGTTGCCAAACAGCCACTAATCTATCCGTTTCACCCATCCATAGGGATCGGCCTTGCGCCCATACTGAATGGCCACGATCTCATCATACAAGCGGTGGGACAGGTCACCCATTTTGCCGCCGGCCACGATGAGGTCCTCTCCCCTGTAGGTGACCTGGCCTACCGGAGAAATGACCGCAGCGGTGCCCGTTCCAAAGGCCTCCTTGAGGCTGTGGTTTCGAGCAGCGGCGATCACCTCGTCAATGGCCAGGGATCGTTCGGACATTCGAATCCCCCAGCCCTTGACGATTCGAATCACCGAGTCGCGCGTGACGCCGGGCAGGATGCTGCCGTTCAATGGGGCGGTGATCAGTTCATCTCCAATTAGGAAGAACATGTTCATGGTCCCCACTTCTTCTACGTATTTTCGGTGGGCCGCATCCAGCCATAACACCTGGGTAAAGCCCTTCTTTTTGGCCTCCTCGGCGGCCAGCAGGCTTGCTGCGTAGTTGGCCGAGGTCTTGGCCTCGCCGGTGCCGCCGACGGCGGCCCTCACAAAGCGGTCCTCCACATAGATCTTGACCGGGTTGAGTCCCTCCTTGTAGTAGGCCCCCACCGGTCCGATGATAATGTAAAAGAGATAGGTATTGGCCGGACGGACCCCCAGATGGGGTTCGGTGGCGATCATGGTCGGCCGAATATAAAGGGATGTGCCCTCGCTTCGTGGAATCCAATCCCTGTCCAGAAGGATCAACCGCGTCATCGCTTTCATGCCCAGATCCATGTCCACCTCCGGCATGACCAGCCTTTTGGCGGACCGGTTGAGCCGTTTCAGGTTCTCCTCGGGCCTGAACAGATAGATGCCGCCGTCCACTCCCCGGTAGGCCTTGAGACCCTCGAACACCTCCTGGCCGTAATGAAGGACCATGGCGGCCGGGTCGATCGCTATGGGGCCGTAGGGCTCGATGCGGGCGTTGTGCCAGCCGTTTGCTACCGACCAATCCATTTTGAACATATGGTCGGTGACGATGTCGCCAAAACCCAGTTGGGTTTCATCGGTCGGCTTGGTTCTCCGCTGATGTTCTTTTGCCTCGTTCACTTTGATTTCCATGGTGCGCTCCTTGCGATTGGGGGATATCATTTCGAGAGTTTGACTCCATAGCACACTCAACTCACAATTTCAAGGGGTTAAATTGCGGTTGACAACCCCTTGTTCCTATGATGTTATCCGCTTCTGTTTGACATGGACACAGCAGACCGATTTGCAATGAACAGGAGGATCCATCCACGTGAATCAAGGTTTTGAGCTGTTAAAGGAGCTGGAAATCGGGGAATTGAAGACCCTGGCCAGATGGTTTCGTCATGTGAATACAGGGGCCCAGGTCCTATCCCTCATGGCCGATGACGAGAACAAGGTTTTCGGCATTACCTTTCGCACACCCCCGGCTGACAGCACCGGGGTGGCCCACATCCTGGAGCACTCGGTGCTCTGCGGGTCGAGAAAATTCCCGGTGAAAGAACCCTTCGTCGAACTCTTGAAGGGGTCGCTTCAGACCTTCCTCAACGCCTTCACCTATCCTGACAAGACCTGCTACCCGGTGGCCAGCCAGAACCTTCAGGATTTTTACAACCTGATGGATGTCTACCTGGATGCGGTGTTCTACCCCCAAATCACCCGCGCCATCTTCGAACAGGAGGGGTGGCATTTCGAACTGGGGGATGTGAATGATCCGCTTGTTTATAAAGGCGTGGTATTCAATGAGATGAAGGGGGCCTATTCCTCCCCTGAAAACCGTTTGTCGGAATACTCGCTCCAGTCCCTCTTCCCGGATACGGCCTACGGCCTGGATTCGGGCGGGGATCCGAAGCGGATACCTCACCTGACCTACGACCAATTCCGCGCCTTTCACGCCAGGCTTTATCACCCCTCCAACGCCCGGATCTTTTTTTATGGGGACGACGACCCAGAGGAACGCCTCCGGCGGGTCGGCCTCTATCTGGACGAATTTGATCCCGTGGATGTGGACTCGGCAGTGCGGCTGCAGCCCCCTTTCAAGCAACCGAAACGTATGGTTCGACCCTTCATGGCCAGCGAGGAGGGCGATCAGAGGGAGCCCAGGGGGATGGTCACGATCAACTGGGTGCTCACCGAGACCGTGGATGTGGAAACCAATTTCGCCCTCCATGTGCTGACCTACATCCTGCTGGGCATGCCCGGTTCTCCCCTGCGCAAGGCCCTCATCGATTCGGGCCTTGGTGAGGACCTGGCCGGCGACGGACTGGGAAGCGAACTGCGGCAGATGACCTTTTCCACAGGGCTCAAAGGGGTAAAGGTGAAGGACAGCGACAGGGTTGAGACCCTTGTCCTGGAGTCGCTAAATCGGCTGGTTCAAGTGGGAATCGATCCCAAGACCGTCGAGGCGGCCCTCAACACCATTGAAT
>Ga0172370_10004201_pt1 | contig 19404 bp, 17 predicted proteins | sample LakKiv5m_FD_114538 | JGI IMG/M metagenome (GOLD analysis project Ga0172370, IMG submission 114538) | Freshwater microbial communities from Kabuno Bay, South-Kivu, Congo - kab_022012_11.5m | ecosystem: Environmental > Aquatic > Freshwater > Lake | place: Democratic Republic of the Congo...
AAATGGAAGTGACCCTATGAACAATAAATCAACGCTTGCCAGTCTGCGCGCATTTCTCATCATTTGGGTGGGACAACTGGTGTCCCTGATCGGGTCACAACTGACGGGATTCGCCCTCGGCGTATGGGTCTACGACCAAACCCATTCCGTGATGTGGCTGGCGTTGACTCAGATTGCCATGCAGATTCCGTTTGTGATTCTCTCTCCGCTGGCGGGTGTGCTAGCCGATCGCTGGAATCGTCGCACCGCCATGATCGTCAGCGATTTCGGCGCGGGGCTGGCGGTTCTGGCCGCCGCGCTTCTTTACTTGACCAATCGACTCCAGCCGTGGATGGTAATTCCCATCAACTTTTGGATGGCGGCTTTCATGACGTTGATGTGGCCCGCGTTTACTGCCTCCGTCACTCTGCTGTTTCCCAAGGAACAATACGGACGCGCCAACGGACTCGTCCAGTTGGGTGAGGCGCTTCCGCAAATTGCCGGACCCGCGCTGGCTGGCGCGTTATACGTGAGCATTCGCCTCGGCAACATGGCTTTGATCGACTTCGGCACCTATCTCTTCTCCGTGATTTTGATGCTGGCTTTTGTGCGCATTCCGAGCCCGCAGCACACGGAAGACGGTCAGCAGGCGAAAGGCTCGATCTGGCAGGAAATGAGATTTGGCTGGGGTTACATCATCGCTCGCAAAGGGTTGTTGTATCTGCTGATGTTCTTCCTGTTGATCAATTTTCTGGGCGGGGTCATGCAACCGCTTTTCATCCCTTTGATATTGGATAATTGGAAGGCGGATGTGCTGGGATATATCAGCACCGTGATGGGCGTGGGAATGTTGCTCGGGACTCTGGTCATGAGCGCCTGGGGCGGTGGCAAACGAAAAGTTTATACGCTGCTGGGAGCGGGTGTGGTCAGTTCGCTATTTTTGATGGCGATCGGACTTCGCACCTCCATTCCATTGCTTGCAGTTTGCGGCTTCGGATTTATGTTCACCATGCCTTTGATGAATGCCTCCAGTCAGGCCATCTGGCAATCGAAGGTGGCTGCCGATGTGCAGGGACGCGTGTTCGCTGTGCGGCGCACCATTGCCTGGTCGAGCGGCATCATCGCGCCCTTGCTGGCTGCGCCATTGGCTGATTATGTTTTTAAGCCCGCCATGTCAACCGGGGGCGCATTGGCGCCGACCCTTGGTCCGCTGATCGGCGTCGGCGCGAATCGCGGTGTTGGATTGTTGATCAGTCTGCTGGGCATGCTTTCAGTGTTTGTCAGCATTGCGGCATTCTTCGTTCACCAGATTCGAAACGTCGAGATCGAACTCCCGGATATCACTCCAAATGTCGCATCTGAATCATCCGAAGTTTTGAGCGATCAACTCGCGGATTAAATACTCTTTCTGTTCTGACACTGAGCGGGCTACCATTTTTCCCAGTGCGCAACTTTATCCAACGATCTCCGTCCGCCCTTCTTCGGCGGCGCGGACAACTTCTCCTCATCCGCGGGATATCCGAATGACAGCGCGATCCGCAAATGCAATTCGGGTGGGAAAGCTAAAATCTGGCGCGCCCGCTCGAAGTCATAGATGGAGGCGGGGCAGGACCCTACACCGAGTTCCCACGCCGCGAGTTGCATAAACGCCGCGGCTTGTCCCGCGTCGAACATTGTCTGGAATTTTGCCGTTGGGTCGGGAGTCAGAATAGCAACGGCCAGCGCCGCGCCTGCGAGGTGTTCTGCCCATTCGCCACACTCGGATAATTCCTTGAGAATCTTTTTATCTTGAATGGCGATGAATTGCCAGGTCTGCTCGTTCTTCGACGACTGTGAACGCCGTCCCGCGTTCAGGATGGCGGTCACGATTTCTGCTGGCAATGGTCTGTCCTGGAATTTTCGTACTGCGCGCTTGGTGCGAATGGCATCAGATACGTTCATTTCTTTCCTCTTTCCACTTTCTACAAGGGCTAAGGCAGTCGTCAAAATAATCGTCCGGAGAAAATCAGGAGCCCGAATGCAACTAAATGAAAGGTAAGCACGATCGACGCGCTTTGCCAGACGATGCGCTTGTCATTGAGCAGGCGATTGCCTTTATAGCGGCGGTCCAGCCATGTGGTGGCTGCCAATAAAACACCGTGATATAAGCCATAAACAATGTAATGTAAATCCGTGCCGTGCCAGATTCCCATGAGTCCCATCGTGATAATATAGCCAACATATGAGGCAGTGTAGCGATCTTTGAACCACTTTCCCTTTAGCGCGGCGAAGATGAATCGATTATAGATATGGTCGCGGAACCAGAAAGAGAGACTCATGTGCCAACGGTTCCAAAAGTCGCGGATATCGCGGGAAATGAACGGACGGTTGAAATTCTCCGGCGTGTGGATCCCGAAGATATAACTAAACCCGATGGCGAAAAGGCTGTAGCCTGCAAAGTCGAAGAATAGATAGAACGTATAGGCATACATATAAGAGGCGATGGCGAAGATCCCAGTTCCTTGCGATACGGGATCCAGCCAGTATTGTTTGATCAGCGCCGCCAGAATGAATTTATATAGGAAGCCGGTGAAGATCATATGGACCGCTTTATCGAGGTCTTGAAGAACGTCTTCCCGGGTTCGGTCGCGCTTCCAGTCTTCTGCAAAACGGTTATATCGGTCAATCGGGCCGGACGAGATGGTGGGGAAGAACAGCAAAAAGGTCAGATACTGAAGCGGGAAAATGGAGGCGATGAGATTGTCCTGAATCCCAATGATGACGTCCAGACTGCGAAACGTCAGGTATGAGAGTCCCAGAAAAAATAATTGGTAATCAGTACGGAATAACGGCACAAATTTGGCGGCCAGTAGAGGCAGTAAACTTAATAGGACCGCCACATAAAATATGAAACGGTTCGAGTTGCGTTTGTGGAAGAACAAAAAAACGCTGGCAATGATCCATTGTAAAACCGCGTAAACGATTACCAATATAACTTCATTGATGGCCGTTGTTTCTGTAAGTGCCCGAATGTTGTTGTATTGGATAACCAGCATGGGCAACGTTGCAAGCACGAGCCAGATTTTGGAGATCTTCCTGAAGAATCCTGCAAAGATGGCGGGGATGATAACGTATAGCGCAATGCCAAAATAGAGAAAACTTGTATATGGATTCATCTAAAGTTGCCCTCCCAATTTACGGCGATCTGTCTTGCCGTTGGCAGTCATGGGGAATTGTTGTAGAAAAATAAATTTGCGCGGGATCATGTAATCGGGCAGGCGTTCGCTGAGTTCGCGTTTCAGCATGCGCATGATTTCAAAGTCCGTGTCTGCCGGGCGGCTTTTCAGGATAATGAACGCTGCCAGGTATTCGGCCTGGCCATTCTTGATGGCGGGGATGACCGCCGCATCCTGCACAACTGACAGCGCGTGCAAATTGTTTTCCACGTCCCCGATTTCAATACGGTATCCATGTAGTTTGATCTGAAAATCAATTCGGCCATCGAAGAATAACAGGCCGTCTTGAAAATGGCCGAGATCGCCCGTGTGATATGCGCGCATACCGTCCAGCTCAAAAAAAGCGCGCGACGTCAGGTCGGGACGGTGGATATATCCAATGCTGACGTTTTCGCCCGCGATCACGATCTCGCCTCTTTCCTGACCCTCAAGCGGGTCGCCGTTATTGAAGATTTGAATCTGGCTGTCCGGTTTTGGGCGGCCAACCGGCAGTGGGCTGTAGCGCGTCAGCGCGTCCTGGTCAATGCGGACGGATGTTGTCGCGACCGTTGCTTCGGTGGGGCCGTAGGTATTCCAGACTTCGCTGTTGGGAAAACGTTTCAACAAACCAGCCGCAACTTCCGGCGTGAGCGTTTCACCGCAAAACCAGAATTTGTGTGTACGAGGCAATAACTCTTTGTCGAAGGAAGGGTCCAGCAAACATAATTGTGCAAATGAAGGTGTAGAAACCCAGACCGTGATATTTGAATCTGCCAAAACTTTATACAATCGTTTCGCATCATCAATCACATCTTTTGTCAGGCTAAAAAGAGTCCCACCGGTGGCGAGGCTTGAATATAAATCCATCACAGACAGATCAAATGAGAAGGGCGCCTGATTGAGGAAGATTTCCTTTCCCTCCGTAAAATGCTGTTCTGATAATATCCAATGTACAAAACTCTCAAGACAGCCGCGCGTGATGACAACGCCTTTGGGGTTGCCGGTACTGCCGGATGTGAAGATGACATACCACGGATCATTTAAGTCCGGGTAGCAAATCTCGAAGCCGGATGGCTCGGGACCGGATTCTGCAATTAACGCGCGCACCCGTTCCGGGGTCAAGAGCATGGACGCGTTTGCAGTCTCCATGATTGCGTCAATGCGTTGAGATGGGAAAGAGCTATCCAAAGGGATATAGGGATGTCCGGACTTGACCGCTCCCAGGAAGCCAATCAGCATTTCTGATTCCTTGTGCCCGAGCATCGCGACAGGCGAATGATCTGCCGGCAGTTTTTGCGCGAGGGAAACAGCCAGGGCGTTTGAGCGATTGTTCAATTCGGAATATGTGAGCGTCTGATCTCCGCAAATGTGAGCGATTTGCTTGGGGCTTTCTTTGCTCCAACGATCAATGCGTTGTAACAGGTTCATAAAAACTAAAACCCCTGATAAACGAACTTGACTGTGGAAAAATCACCCTTGCCATACATGATAATTAAGCCTGCGATGATTGCCAGGTAATAAAGCACGAGCAGGGTTGCTTTTATTTTGGGGTTAGTGTATGCGTCCGTGAAAAAAGTTGTCAAGCGTTTGATCCACATAGACCCATCCTTTCCGGCTCGTGTGTGAGGCCTGATCAATGCTGAAATATATATCCGTGCCGTATTCGCGGTAGTCAATCACCAGCACATTATAAGGCCCAGTGACATCATGCAGTTTTGTGTAAAAAGTATTTTGAGCTTGTTCAGAGACACCCAGCGCCTCCCACAGATGAATGTTCATGGGGCGGCTTAGGATCAAAGGTTTCGCGCCAAGTTCCTGTAGGACACTTAAAAGGATCTTCAAGTCATCCCATTCTCTAGCGCCTTGAACATAGCGAATAAACCGGTTGTCGCCCAACCCGGGGACAATGGGACTCGATAATAAATTCTCGTAATTTTTCCATTTTGTATCCTCGACGCCGTATGGATTATTAAGTGTGTGCATCTTCTGCTCTTCGAGCGCCGCCGTAAGAGTACCGGACCAGTCGATTGTGCGCGCTTCGCGTTGTATATCCGGGTTGATTGAGTGAGCTTGAAGATATGCGATCACTGCCGCGTGGTCTTGAAGGCGCATCACGATTGCTTGAAGCTCGCCAAACGGCCATGCAATATAATAGAACATCCTGGTGGGAAGTGAAGGTTTGTTTAGGGCAGCGAGAGTCAATTTCAAGAATGGGTCTGCCTGAAGCGTGGATGGAAAATCCAACATGCGTTTGGCCGCCGCGCTCTTGGTATCCAGGCTGAGATATGGACTGAAAATTATTTCGTAAGCGTGCAAGCGCGTGTAATTCCCCGCATAGTATTGTTCCGAAAGCGCGCCCATGGTGAACGGCGCAGGCGTGATCGAGATGACAACTTTCCTGCCCTTCAAGGCCGGTCCAAGCGCTGCCAGATTTTGTGCCATGGTAATGGATGACATGCCCAGGTTGGCTATATCAATAACCGCAAAGCCTGTTGGATAGCTCTGAAAGAATATATTGGCCTGATAATCGGTGGCAACCATTGTGATCTCAGAGCTTCCGTAAATTGGCAGAAGGTCCGGTTGTTGGACGGCCGCGCGTTGTAACGCGCTGCCGTTCCGGGCCTGTCGAATGTCGAGGGGGGCAAGTGCATTGATATATTTTGATTCAAGCGACTCGGCGTAAAAATTAAATCCCAGCATGGCCGCCACAAGAATGGGAACCGATATAATTCCGGCGGTTAGATGCGGCGTTCGTTTCATCATCAACTTAGTTTCTTGTCAAAATACTCGATGATTTTTTGCGGTGTTGCCCATAAGTCACGGTCGATCTGGCTGGGAGGAATCTCAATATTAAATGCATCAGAAAGTGCAACGATCAATTCTACGGTGCCGAAGGAATCCAACACCTTTTCCCCGAAAAGATCGAGGCTTAAATCTTTACGTACCTGATCTGTTCCGGTAATTTTTTCCAATTCGTTGAGGATGGTTTCTGAAATGGACATAAACTCCTTGTGAATTCTTCAATAATAAATTTTGGCTATGATACCATCTTTGAATATGTAATCGGTTTTTGGCTTTGCTTTGTACCCCCAAATACGTTTCCTTTGGGTTGCAATTGGCATGAATACTCTCGTTGAAGAATTATGCAATAACAATTTATTCGATAAGTTTAAGCATTTTATCTTTGCTTTCTGGCGTTGCCACCACTGCCAGTACATCTCCCGCCTTCAAAATTGTATCCCCACGCGGAATGAGAATCTCGCGTCCGCGCCTTAGGCTTGCAATAATACAGCCTTGCGGAAAGCCAGCTTTGGACAGCATTTTGCCATCGCATGGTGCGCCTGGCCGAATGATATATTCGTTGACGGTCATGCTGCCTGTCATAGCATCCAGCCGTGTTTCTTGTTCGTGGTGACGTTTTGCTTCCCGGCGTGTGAGGGCAGCATCATAAGCACGTACCAGATCTGTACGGCGTAAGAGTCCCACCAACTTGCGTTGATGATCTCTATCTACAACGGGCAATCGTCCAATATCCCGCATTCCCATGCGCCGAAGTGCCGTGCCAATCGTTTCGTCTGGATATGTCACCAATAAATCGCGTGAGCAGATTTCGCCTACTGTTTTTATTGACCATTCTGCCGGATCAGCCTGCTCCAAATCTTGCAAGGTCAGTACTCCTGCCAGTTCTCCGGCCCCATTCACGACTGGCAAGCCATGATTACGCCGTTGCAGGAAGATGTCTGATGCTTCTGCGATACTGTTGCTTTCATTTAAGGTGGTGGGATCTATTTGCATCACTTCGCCCACGGTCATCGTTTCCAGTACTTCCACATCGCGTCCACGTTCCAGCCGGATTCCGTGTCGCGCTAACCCTCTTGCATATACTGAATCCCGCTCTAATCGGCGTGAAATTAGCATGCTGATGATCACAGCAAACATCAACGGTAATATGATGTGATAGTCCCGCGTCATTTCGAATAGCAATAAGATCGCGGTTAATGGGGCATGTACGGAACCCGCCAATACCGCTGCCATGCCCACCATTGCAAAAGCCGCAGGAGTAATTCCCAGGTTTGGAAAAAGCCGCGCCATGAGTGTTCCATATGCTCCCCCGAGCATTGCTCCGATGAAAAGAGACGGCGCGAACAGTCCACCCTTGAAACCGCCGCCGAGGCTGATTGGAGTTAGGATAAGCTTGGCGGTCAACAGCAAGACGAGCAAGGTGATTCCAAATTGAGCGCCGTTCAAAACTGCACCAATGGCTTCGTATCCTACACCGAATACTTGAGGCAGGAAGAAACCGACCATGCCGACGATTGTGCCTGCTATGGCGGGCTTGATCCATTCCGGGGCATGGATTGCGTGAAAACCGTCCTGAGCCGCGTATAACAAACGAGCGTACGTTGCTGCAAACAGCCCTGCCAGCAATCCCAGCCCAAGATATAGTGGCAGTTCCCATGCCGAGCTAAAAGCATAAGCGGGTACATGAAAGGCGGGTTCTGCCCCGGACACAACTTGTGTAAAAAATGCTGATATCACGGAGGCGAGTATTACCATGCCCAGCGAACTTCCGCCAATTTCACCTAACACGATTTCCATCGCAAAAAACACACCTGTGATGGGCGCGTTAAAAGCCGCTGATATTCCGCTGGCAACACCAGCGGCCACCAGTGTGCGAACGCGCTCTTCGGAAAGATGCAGGATTTGCCCAAGAAATGAGCCGATGTTCGCTCCAATTTGAACGGCTGGATCTTCCGGGCCGACCGAAGCACCAGTTCCAATTGAAAGTGCCGATGCTACTGATTTTGCCGCTATTTTTCGGTAAGGCAGGTGACCGCCTGAAAGCGCTACTGCTTCCATAATTCCTGCAACGCCGTGAAGCTTTTCTTCTCCGATTAACCAGAGTGAGAGTAATCCCACTAAAATCCCGCCAATAATTGGTATAAGTACAATTGTCCATCCTCCCAATACTGCCAATTTACCGCCCAGCCAATCAAATGCTCCCAGACGAAACAGTTCAATCAATTGTTTGAACAGCCAGACTCCTGCACCACTTAGCAATCCAACAAGAATTGCAGCACCACCCTGGATGCTGGATTCTGAAAGTTGGATTCGGTTTAACCATTTTTGCATACTTTTATCTCCAGCAATGTGCTTAGATTATCTGCTGTTGGATTGTGTTGCCAAAGGTCTCATTTCGCAAACCGGTAAGAAATTATACCTGAGCACGTCCCAAAAACAGATTTCGCTCAGTGGTAAAATCATAATAATTTCAGGAGAGATATGACAATAAACGATTTACAAGCGCGCGCGATAAACACCCTTCGATTTCTTTCGGCGGACGCTGTCCAGAAAGCGAATTCGGGTCATCCCGGACTGCCAATGGGCGCCGCCGCAATGGCTTACACAATTTGGACGCGCCACCTGCGCCACAACCCCCGCAACCCAAAGTGGACAGGCCGCGACCGCTTCGTCCTTTCGGGCGGACACGGCTCGATGCTGCTTTACTCGCTTTTGCATTTGACTGGCTATGATCTTTCGTTGGATGAAATCAAGAACTTCCGTCAATGGGGAAGCAAGACCCCCGGCCACCCGGAATATGGATTAACTCCTGGTGTTGAGATTACAACCGGTCCGCTCGGGCAGGGATTTGCCGCTGGTGTGGGCATGGCGATTGCCGCCACGCATCTCGCCGCAACATTTTCACCTGATCTTTTTGATAATTTCATTTATGCCATCGTCACCGATGGCGACTTGATGGAAGGCGTCTCGTCAGAGGCCGCCTCGCTGGCTGGACATTTGCAGTTGGGCCGCTTGATCTATCTTTACGATGATAATCACATCTCAATTGATGGCTCGACTAATTTAGCATTCACCGAAGACCGTGCCGCGCGTTTCGCCGCGTATAACTGGCATGTCCAGAAAATAGAAGATGGCAATGACGTCGAAGCGATTGATCTTGCTATTCAGGCCGCCAAAGCCGACCCGCGACCTTCCATCATTATGTGTCGCACTCACATCGGATTTGGCGCGCCCCATAAGCAGGATACATCCAAAGCACATGGCGAGCCGCTGGGTGATGAAGAATTGGATGCCGCCAAGAAGAATCTTGGCTGGCCGCTGGAACCGCGCTTCTTCATCCCTGATGACGTGCTGAAGTTTTATCGCGAAGCCCTTGAACAAGGCTCGCAGCGTGAGCAGGATTGGAATACTAAATTCTCAGATTATAAAAATGCCAATAGCGAACTCGGCGCGGAATTGGAAAGACGCCTCGCTGGAAAATTTCCCAAAGGCTGGAAATCTACTTTGCCGACCTTCGCCGTTGACCCGAAAGGCATGTCCACGCGCGTGGCGTCGGGCAAGACCATCAACGCGCTGGCTGCAAAACTTCCGGAACTCATCGGCGGCTCTGCGGACTTGACTCCATCGAACAATACAAAGATCGACGGTGCGGCGGACTTCCAGAAAGAGACTCCGCAGGGACGCAACTTCCATTTTGGCGTGCGCGAACACGCCATGGCGGTGGCCTTGAATGGCATGAATTTGTTCGGAGGCATCGTTGCTTACGGTGGAACGTTCCTGATCTTTTCTGACTACAACAAACCAGCCATTCGAATCGCGTCCATTTCGCACATCCCTTCGATCTTTGTTTTCACGCACGATAGCATCGGCCTCGGCGAAGACGGCCCGACACATCAGCCAATCGAACAACTTGCCGGACTGCGCGCGATTCCAAACTTGACCGTCATCCGGCCTGCCGATGCGAACGAGACTGCCCAGGCCTGGAAATTTGCCATCGAGAATCGTCACGGCCCGACGGCTTTGGCGTTGACGCGTCAAAACGTTCCGACCTTTGAACCTTCAAACCTTCCAACCGTTGAGAAAGGCGCATACGTTCTCGCCAGCTTTGGAAAGAAAGCGCCGGAAATTATTTTAATGGCGTCCGGCTCGGAAGTTGGATTAATTTACGATGCCGCCAAAAAACTCGCGGACCAGGGACGCAGCGTGCGCGTGGTGTCGTTCCCGTCGTGGGCGCTGTTCGAGAAACAGGATAATGCTTATCGAGAGTCTGTGTTGCCCAAAAAGATCACTGCGAGACTCGCCGTCGAAGCGGGAGCCAGCCTCGGCTGGGAGCGATACGTGGGTCTCGATGGGAAGATCATCGCAATTGACCATTATGGCGCGTCCGCGCCGTACAAAGCTATTTTTGAACACTTTGGATTTACTGTTGACAATCTCCTCGCGCAGGCCAGGTTAATCTTAAAACCTAGGAAGTCAAGAGTCAGAAAAAACCCAAAGGCGCGCAGAGTCAAAAGGCCGGTGAGACAAAAATGAAAATTGCCGTTGGTTTTGACCATGCGGGTTTCCCGCTGAAAGAGACCGTGCTGACGGCTGTGCGCGCCGCAGGGCATAAGCCAATTGATCTGGGAACGAACAGCAGTGAAGCCGTAGACTATCCTGATTATGCCGAGAAAGTCGGTCGTACGATCCAGAGCGGCGAAGCCGAGCGCGGCATTTTAGTCTGCGGTTCCGGCGTGGGCGCGTGCATCGCCGCGAACAAAATGAGAGGCGTGTATGCTTCAATCTGCCATGACACGTATTCTGCGGCGCAAGGCGTGATGCACGATGACATGAATGTGCTTTGTCTCGGCGGCCGCGTAGTCGGTCCGGAACTGGCTGCGGCTCTGGTCAAAGCTTTTTTGTCCGCTCGTTATGTCGGCAATGACCCCGGCGGCGAGAGGTTAGCACGCCGCGTTGGGAAGATAAGAAAAATGGAAGACGGCGAATCCGTTTTATAGATGAGGTTCCTATGACATCTCGAATTGAAAAACTTACAGCCCTGGGACAATCCATGTGGATGGACAACATCCAGCGCAAGCTGTTGGAGAACGGCACGATCAAAGCCATGATTGAACGCGGCGAGATCCGCGGCATGACCTCCAATCCAACCATTTTCAACAACGCGATTGCCAAGACCAACGATTACGACGAGGCTCTTGTTCCGCTGGCGTGGGCAGGCTGGGACGCGGAAAAGATCTTTTGGGAACTGGTCGTCGAGGACATCAAAGTTGCCTGCGATCTCTTCCATCCGCTTTATGAAGAGAGCAACGGCGGCGACGGCTACGTGAGTATCGAAGTCAGCCCGTTCCTTGCAAGTGACACCGAGGCGACGACTGCGCAGGCCCAGCAACTTTGGGCGCGCGTGGCGAGGCCAAATCTGATGGTCAAGATCCCTGCCACAAAAGCCGGCATTCCCGCCATTCGACGCGCCACCGCCGCGGGCGTCAATATCAACATCACGCTTATTTTTTCGATTGCGCGTTATCTCGAAGTGATGAATGCCTATTTGAGCGGGCTCGAAGACCGCCTCGCTGCGGGGCATCCGATCAATCATATCGCCTCAGTTGCGTCGTTCTTCGTCTCGCGCGTGGATACCAAAGTGGATGACCGGTTGGCCGAAGGTTCACCTCTGCGCGGTAAAGCCGCGGTAGCCAACGCCAAACTTGCTTATGAAGAATTCCAAAAATTCTTCGCGGGCGAACGCTGGGAAAAACTCAAGGCGCAGGGAGCGCGCCTCCAGCGTCCGTTGTGGGCCTCCACGAGCACCAAGAATCCAGCATACCCCGACACGCTTTATGTGGATAATCTCGTTGGCCCTCACACAGTCAATACGGTCCCGCCGCAAACGCTCGAGGCTGTACGCGATCACGCCGGGACCGAAATCACAATCACCAGCGATTTGGATAAGGCTCGCGCTGAGGTTGCTCAGTTGGAATCTGCGGGCATCTCGATGACTCAGGTGACTCAGGAACTGGAAGAGGAAGGCGTCAAGGCTTTTGCGGATTCGGTCACTGCCTTGTTGAAAACCATTGAGGATAGACGAAAGGATGCCGTCGCCTCACTCGGACCGTTGGCGGACTCCGTTTCCAAACGCATTACTCAACTCGAAGCGGATTCCTTTCCCGCGCGGCTGTGGGCGCATGACCCGACTTTATGGACGACCGAACCTGAGGGTCAGGCCGAAGTTACAATACGCATGGGCTGGACGGATTCTCCTGAGAAAGCACGCGCCTGCGTTCCCGAATATCAGGCTTTCGCTGATGAAGTTCACAAGGAAGGCATTGGCCGAATCCTTGTTCTGGGCATGGGCGGTTCGTCGCTGACGGCGGAGGTGCTCAGTTCGCTTTTTCCCTCACCCCCATCCCTTCTCCCATCGGGAGAGGGGCGCAGAGGTGAGGGCGCGCGCCTTGCGATTTTGGATTCAACAGATCCTGCGCAAGTTGCCAAGGCCGCGGAAGATTATCCACCCGATCAGAGTCTTTATATCGTCGCCAGCAAGTCAGGTGGGACGGCCGAAGTCACTGCTGCATTCGATTACTTCTGGAAATTGAGCAAAGGCGATGGCTCGCGTTTTGTTGCTGTTACTGATGCGAATACTTCATTGGAACAATTGGCCCGCGAATGCGGCTTCCGAAAGATTTTCTCTGCAGATGAAACCGTCGGCGGGCGTTACTCGGCACTGACCGATTTCGGTATGCTCCCTGCCGCGCTGCTCGGCGTGGACTTGAACCACCTACTGGATCGCGCAGACTGGATGAAGAAACAATGTGTGAAGGATGTCCCGGCGGCGCGTAATCCGGGGCTGGCGCTGGGAGCTGTGATGGCCGAATCTGCTCTGGCTGGCCGCAATAAACTCACAATCCTGGCCGATGCGCCCTTATCCGCTTTGGCGGGCTGGATCGAACAGATCGTTGCCGAGTCGAGTGGGAAGAACGGCAAAGGCATTTTGCCGGTCCCGCTGGAGCCGCTCGACATGCCTGAAGTCTATGGAAACGACCGCCTGTTTGTGTATCTGTGTCAAACCGGGGAGTTGGAGAATGGGATGGCTGTCCTGCGGGCTGCGGGTCATCCGGTGGTTGAATTCGCAATTTCTGATCCGTATGATGCGGCAGCAGAATTCTTTCGCTGGGAGATTGCGGTAGCGACGGCCTGTCATGTCCTGGGCGTGAACGCGTTCGATCAACCCGACGTGCAGGAAAGCAAGGAACGAACGAAGACTAAGATCGCGGAATACAAGTCGAGCGGAAAGTTGGCGGAAGGTGATTCGCTTCAATTTCCCTCACCCCAGCACCCCTCTCCCAGCGGGAGAGGGGATGGGAGTGAGGGAAAAATACTTGAGTTTCTCAAACAAGCTAAACCGGGCGATTATTTCTCCATCAATGCTTACCTGCCGCGCACGCGTGAGATGGTTGCTGAATTACAGCGCCTGCGCGTGATGATCCGCGAGAAGACCAAATGCGCGGTGACAGCCGGATTTGGGCCGCGCTTCCAGCATTCGACGGGACAATTCCACAAAGGCGGCCCGAACACGGGATTGTACATTCAGATTATCGCGGACGCTGAGAAAAATATTCAAATTCCAAATGAAGGCATGACGTTTGGGACGTTGATCCGTGCGCAGGCGCTCGGTGATAATGAAACGCTGGTTGCGCGCGGGCGACGTGTCATCCGCGTGCATTTGTCGAAGCCCGAGGACGTCAGTTTATTGGTGAAGGCTTTGCAATGACGGGACGTTTGCTATGCTATACTTGCGTACGCCAAGGAGAGTTCATATGTTGAATGTTCAAGAACATATTGTGCGAATCCATATTGAGAAATTGCCTGAGGGCGTATACCTGGCAACTTCTGATGATGTGCAGGGATTGGTCGCACAGGGACGCACGATTGCGGAAACAGTTGAAATTGCGCGCGATGTGGCGCGCAATTTACTTGAAGCGCAAGAGAATGTTGACCTTCCTCAGATCAGTGAAAGTTTCGATTATCCGTTGATTGTCGAAGGATAAGGATGGAAGGCTCTCTGGCTTTCGATACCGGCAAATCGTTGGAAAACTCAAGGCCTTTGGCTTTGAGTTTCTTCGTCACGCCGCAGGAAGTCATGAAATCTGGCATAACCCGGCGACTGGCCGATACACAACAATTCCTAATCATCCCGGTGATATGCTCGAAGGCACCTTGCGAGCGATTTTGAAGCAAGCAGGTGTCGAGCCAGATGATTTTCTGGAGAAAAAGTAGCCATGCTCCGGTGGTCGAGTAAATGGTGTTCTTCCATCGTATCGAGACCAAGCGATAGCAATATGGTGGTCTCGATACAGTCCTTCGGGCTTACTCGACCACCGTTTGGATTGGAGATTTTATAATGACAAACTTATCTCAACTCAAATGTGTTGCCTGCCGCGGCGGCGAGCCGACTCTGACCGATGAGCAAATAGCTGAATTCCAACCGCAAGTTCCGGATTGGCAGGTCAAGGAAGTGGAGGGCGTCAAACGGTTGGAGCGCGTCTATAAATTGAAAAATTTTGTGGAGGCCGTGGCTTTCACAACCAAGATCGCCATGATCGCGGAGAAGGAAGATCATCATCCGCTCATTATCACCGAGTGGGGACGAGTTACCGTCCAGTGGTGGACACACAAGATCGGCGGCTTGCACCAGAATGATTTCATCATGGCCGCCAAGACAGATAGATTATCGTGAAGAATTTAATGGGTTTCAACGCCCATAATGTCAGTGTGAAATTGCCTACGGAGCCACTTCACTCCAGGTCACCGGCTGATCCTTCATGACGTCGGGCATGGTAAGAAGCAGTTGGGGGTTGTATTCAAACAATTCCGCCGAGCTGCCGGAGTTACCGCCGTAGCTATCGAGATCCCGCTGGAGCAAAAAATTATCCGCGATAAACATGCCTTTCCCACAAAGCGAGCAGTGGCAGTTGCCGCGCTTATGCCGGTGCTCATCGTCCCGGATATCAACGCGTTGGATGCAATATATACGCCCTCTACCACAGGCGTCGTGGATGCAGCCGTTGTACCGACGGTTGGATCCACAGCGATGTTACCGTTTACGATAAAGGATACAAATCCCGAACTGTTGGGGGTGATGTTTATCTTTCCGCCGATGGTGAGATTTCCGTTTACAAGAAATACGATGTTTTCGCCGCTTCCTACAGTCCAATCACCAGACGTAGTCATATCACCCGTTATATAGTAGGGGGTAGCCTTACTTGCCGGTTTGGTGACGGCAGCCAAATTTCCAAACGTTGCATTGTCCGTAACTGTTGGAGCTCCGAAGCGGTGATAGAAAAGATCATAATAATTCACGGTCGGGCGGGTCGCGTTGGCTAACCAATTTTTACTGGACACCAGCGTGTTGCCGGTAGAGTATGGATCGCTGTCAAAATCATAACTTGTCCCATAGATTACTACACCCGGATACCCACCGGGCCCTGCATCGTTAAAAACACGCGGAGATGCGGCGGGGATGTATGACCGCATGGTGCCTGAAGCATACGCATCACCGCCTTGTGTCTGCACCCACGCCGTCCCCTTGGTATACCCGACTTCCCATTTTACGGTATTACCACCATTTGCCAGGGCAGTGTATCCAGAACCCGTCAACGCTCCATTTACGTAGTAGCATGGTGCGGTCACGACCCAATTTGTGCTGGGCGGCGTCGCAACTAACGTATACCCCCCTGGCGTCACATTAGAAAACGACACCAATGTCGCGCCGCTTTGCGTTTGGGGGACCGGAGGGTTCACGGTAAATCCAAATACGGTTCCGGACACGCCGGTTCCTGCAACGTAGGCATTATGCACGGCCGTACATGAGGTATCCGAAGGCATCACTTGGACTGCCACCGCGTGCAGTGTGGCAGGAACTACGGGAGTTGGGGTAGCCGTCGGCGCCGGTCCGCCGCCACCGCCGCCACCGCCACTTGGCGGCGGACAACCATTTTAATAGCATATCCCTGAGTTATCACACACGGTACATGGACCACCTCCCGTACTGTATTGACAACACGTATCGGGAGTACAAACGTATTGGCAATAGGCTGATCCAGGACAAGTTGTATGTGCTGGAGCGGTGTTAGTTGGCTGCCACGTACAATAAGTACAGCTCGCGCATATACCATTACCCGCAACACACGCGAAACCACAGGAACCTGCATATATTTTTGGAGAAAAAAACAGAGAAGCAATAATTGCTCCTATTACCGCTAATACATGAAAATACTTATTCATACCTTACTTCTTAATGGAAATCTGTATAGGCCAAGAAAATAGGCCGCTATATATATTCTGTTGTAAATCCACCCTACCATTTATGAGTGTATTATGCTCGCTGCTCACAGTCGTTAGCCCCCGACTATAATATATCGCGTTGATCGTTGCACGGAGAAATACATCTTCGAGTTCGTATTTTGTCATCCATGTGCTGGAGGTGAGCGATTTAATATTCAGCCAGACAGACACAACCATGGTGTCGCTATCCACTGTATACCCAGCCTGGCTTATGATACCCCCAGGTTCCATGGTACCGCTACCAACAATCACGCTTACTGGCATCTCTGGAATAGTATCGCTCAATACAAACCGTATTGCTTTTACCGTGTGACGGGCGGGGGATCCCGAATCTTTGCGATAAACACTGGAATCCACTATGGCAAGGGGGTCAAATGCCTTTGCTTTTGCGGTAAGGTAGTCAAAATACCCTGTATCCCGAAGTAATAGGCTATATCCCGGTACATTGCTCTGTGCACTATATTTAGCGTCTGCTATAGTTTTTGATAACAGATGAGGAAATATCGGTAGGAACGTTGCTATCATTGGTAGCCGTATCAAGATCAACACAAGTGGGATAAATACTAAAAGGAAAAATGCAATAACAATTGAAATCTTTCGTATCACAGTAAATATAGACTAGAAGAAAATTACCAAGAAAACAAGCGTATGGGAAATATTACCAACCTTAAGGGAGATCTGTAACCTTCAATTCCTGAACCGACTCGTTCACCGCCGCATCGCCAATTTGCCCGAACTTATTATTCATCATCTGCTTATTTACATAATATTCTCTTGTTTGATTAGGATTATCGAGTACGCGATTTAATCCCATAAAAAATATTTCGCTAAAGGCTCTTTTATCCGAATTGTATGGATTTTGTGAATCGGAAGCGATAACAAAAATAAGCTTTCCAGATTTATCTAACGTTGTTTTCAGATATAACGCTCCATTCACCCAATTTATCTTAATAAATCCCGCTTGGTCTTTCACGCTATCCAGGCTCACCTGAAAAACGGTATACCCGTTATTGGTTGTCCAATTTTGCATTTTGTCAGGTGATTGCGTATAGAATGGTACTGGAAATCCAGTAACAAGCTTTTCAACAAAACCGTCTATCGAACCGTTTGCTGGACGAACGCCGTTTAGCTCATTTGTAATATAATTATTGACCAAAAACTGTAAAGTTGTCCCCGATAAAGAAATTGCCCTAGTTGACCCATCCGGCCGATCCGTTGCCTGAATTAACGGGCCAGCGGCCCCTGTTTGACAAAAATATTGTATAGGTATGAGATTGACCGGAATATCCGGATAATCCTTTTTTGTAATCGCATAAATATTACCAATCGTATGTGACGAATATTCGCCATTGGGCACGATTTCCACTCCACTTGTATCCACGTAATTATTGATCGTAAACGCCTCACCCGTGGCATGAGATTCAAAGGGTACCTCCGTCGGCACGGCGGACGGCGCTTCGGTCACGGCTGGGGTCACGGTCTGGGTCGCCTCGACAGCGGAGGCGGGTGCTGTGGCTGTTGCCTCCGTCTCGGTGACCGCCGTTAAGGTAAATGATGTCGGAGAAACAGGGTTGGAACTGCTGCATGACTGTGCAATCAAGATAATAACTGATATGCAGAGTAAAAATGTTGGTTTCATGGTTCTCTCCTTTTGATTATCCCAATTTCTTTCTCATTTTCTCCAGCGAACTCTTCCCCATGCGATCCAGGATTAGCAATGCCCAGCCCTGATTCCCCAGCCAGCCAATGACCGCTCCCTGGATAATGTCGAATCCCATGGCCGGTTTTGGCAGAATCAATGCGGAACTGATATCAAATTCCTGTTCATCTATTTTGAACTTGTAATTATCCAGTTGTTCAATAGTTGGAGATTTCTCTAGGAAGGTGCGCAGTCCCTCGCGTTCTTCTTTTGAGAGCCATTGAGGCAGATCGGATGTGGCTTTGAAATTGCAGATGAATGCGAGATCTTGCAACATCTGCTTTTGATCGGGCATCAGTGAGTTGCCACGCGCAGAAAAATACGCCACATCGGGATCGGTCTGCACGAGCGAACTCAGCCACAAGCGGTGCAGAGTTGTGCGGATTGCGTTCTTCGTCCCCGGTGTGGTGGGGTTGTACAGCAAGATCGCGTCGCGGCGGTCTTCCCATTTGCTTGCCACGTCGGGGCCAATGCGCAATGCATCGCATAGACCCAGCGATGGAATGATCGGCGCGCCGCAGGCTAGCAAAAATGCGTCTTCGCCCATCGCCTCTCGCATCACTTTCAGGCCATGACGATACGCGGCCTCGCGTGGCACCTCAATGTGACGTTTGCCAGGCAGTGCGCCGCCGTAAAGAAAATCGAGCTTGATGTAATCGAAGCCCCAGGCGCGGACTTGTTTCATCAGCGCGGCCAGCCAGGTCAGTGCATCGGGATGAGTAGTATCCAGCGCATATAAGTCCTCGCCCCAGTTGAATCCGGCCGAGACAAATTTACCCCGTTCGTCACGTAAAAACCAATCCGGATATTTACTGAATAATTTCGACGACTTGACCGCGATCAACGGCGCCAGCCACAGACCTGCTTTGCGTCCCGTTGATTTGATTTTGTCTGCCAGTGCGGTCATCCCGGATGGAAATTTGGAGTTCGCATCCCAGTCGCCGACCGAGATTTGCCAGCCATCGTCCACTTGTAAAACGTCGAATGGGAGATCCTCAAGTTCGTCGAATATTTTGTAAAGCAAAGGTTCGTCAATGGCAGTGTAAAGGCTATACCATGAGCACCATATGCGCGGTGCGACTTTGGTTGACTTTGTTCCAAATCGTTTGCCGAGTTCGCTGGCATATTTAGAAAAGACAGCCGCTTCGTCGCCGTGTGCGATAAACCATTCTCCATCCCCTGAATCGTATTGGCCTTCGAGTTGAATTCCGTTTAATGTAACATGCGCTTCCAAGCCCAATGAGCCGAGCAGTAATACTTTTCCATCTGAAAATCTGACAGCACCGACCCACGAACTGTGCGGATGGGTTTCTTTTGCATAGACCGGGTCCGTTTGCATGGAATGCATGGTGTAAGGTTTTTGAATGGGGAGCGGACTCAGATCTGTCCATG
>Ga0172370_10004203_pt1 | contig 19398 bp, 17 predicted proteins | sample LakKiv5m_FD_114538 | JGI IMG/M metagenome (GOLD analysis project Ga0172370, IMG submission 114538) | Freshwater microbial communities from Kabuno Bay, South-Kivu, Congo - kab_022012_11.5m | ecosystem: Environmental > Aquatic > Freshwater > Lake | place: Democratic Republic of the Congo...
AATCTACTTGAAAAAACTCAGGCTGATTTCGAAGCTTTTATGGATGACGATTTCAATACCTCTGGAGTTTTTGGTGTTATTTCAGATTTCCGCGATGGGCTTAAAGCTATGAAAAAAATAACGGCTGGAGATATTTTTGAGATAGAGAAGCTTTTAGCGAAATTCGATTCTGTGTTAGGAGTATTATTGCCTAAAAAAGATGAGTTTATTGGTGATAATATTGAAAAACTTATAGAAGAACGCAATGCAGCTCGTAAAAATAAAGACTTCAAAAGATCTGATGAAATCAGATCTGAGCTACTCGAAAAAGGTATTGTATTGGAAGATACGTCACATGGAACTATTTGGAAGAAGGCTTAAAACATTTTATAGATTCCATCTATGTTTCCTGCTCCCATTGTCACCATTACGTCGAATTTAGAGTGATTCTGTTTAATATATTGTGCGGTTTTTTCTAGACCATTGCCGTAAGATGCATTCTTGCTGTGCTTGTTTATTTCTCGTACTAGAATTTCTGGTGAAACTTTTTTAATATCTTCTTCCTTGTCCCTAACTTTATATATATCTGGGATTATAACTTTGTCCACATCTCCAAAAGATTTAGAGAAGTCATCTAGCAACATGAGTGTTCTGTTATATTGATGTGGCTGAAAGACGCATAGAATTTTTTTCTTTGGGTATGTTTCTCTTATTGCCGCCAACGTTGCCTTTATTTCTGTTGGATGATGTCCGTAGTCATCTATTACAATTGTTTTCCCAAGTTTCTTCTTGTATTCCATTCTTCGCCAACTTCCGCTGTATCCTTTTACAGCCTGTTCTATTTTTTTATTCGGAATATCGAGTTTTATGCCAATGACTGCGGCCATAGATCCGTTCATTATGTTGAATTTCCCTGGAATATTTGGTTGAATCTTGACCAGCTGTTCATTTTTTTTATTCAGAGACAAGTTGTGATCTTTTAGTATAAAATTTGAATTTTTATTGGCAATTCCAATGGTTGCTACTTTTGCTTTTACTCCATTTAGTACGTCCATGCTGTTTTTATTTTCTGCGTTTGCTATTACTAATCCGTTATTTGGAACTTTCTTTATTATGTCTCTGAATGCCTTTTTGTAGTCTTTGAGATTTTTATAATAATCCAGGTGATCTAACTCTATATTTGTTATAACTAAGATTTTTGGGAAGAAATGTAGAAATGATCTTTTATATTCACATGCCTCAATTACTAAATATTTACTTTTTCCTACTCTGAAATTCTCATTTTTTAATTCTTTCATTTTTGTGCCTATTACTACAGTAGGATCTAGGCCTGCTTCCATTAATAACTTTGAAATCATTGCTGTAGTCGTAGATTTTCCATGGCTACCTGATACAGCTATTGTGAAATAATCTTTTGTTAATTCTCCTAATGCTTCCGGATAAGTCATACAGGTTATCTTTAGTCTTTTTGCTTCTAATAACTCAGGATTGTCTAATGTAATAGCTGGAGAGTATATAACTAAATCGATCCCCTGCTTTATATTTTCTTTTTTCTGCCCTAATGAAAAATTTATTCCTATTTTTTTTATGTGATCTGTAAGAGCTGATCTTACATTGTCAGATCCGGAAATTTTCTTATTTTTGTAAAATAAAACTTGAGCTAGGCTTGAGCATCCTATGCCTCCTATCCCTATGAAATGAATGTTTTTAGCTTTAGATAATTTCATCTTTTTTATTAAAGTTCTTTTACATTTTACCTTAATTGATTTGAGAAATAAACTATGTTAAACTTCCCGCGTTCCTAAGCGTTTTATATGACTCCTAGGCTTTCGCAGACATCTAGTTTAACAAAATTTATAATCATTATTGAGTTCTTCTTGGTGGCTTACTTGATGTATTCTTTGACCAAAAATGTATATAACAGCTATCAAGTTGATAAATATATTGAGAATTTTGAAAAGGATAATTTGCAATTAGAAAAAGACAATAAACAAAAAACTGAAGATTATCTGTATTTCACGTCAGAAGAATATTTGGACAAAATTGCCAAACAGAACCTTGGATTAATAAATAACGGTGAAGAAGTTATTATTTTGTCTCCGGACGCTTTAAATGAAGAGACTTTAGCTGAATCAGATTCATTAGTGAATGCGAAAAAATATCAAGATACTAATCCGAATAAGTGGCTTAAATTTTTCTTTGGTGATTGACTTTAGTTGGAAACTTGAGTATTTTCTTTCCGCATTAAGCTTTAAATATCGCGGGGTAGAGCAGAGGCAGCTCGTCGGGCTCATAACCCGGAGGCCGGAGGTTCGAATCCTCCCCCCGCAACCAAAAATCTGCATCTAATTCTACAAAAAATGTCTATACCTGATTTTTTGTTAGCTGATAGGGATAGGGATTATAAGACTCCCCTATACGTTCCTACTGTTGTTCGAGCTACTTCTACAATTTCGAAACAAGAACGTTTAAAAAGAGTCAAGGTTGCCGGTTATAATGTTTTCAAACTTGATTCAAAAGACGTTACGATTGATTTACTTACTGATTCTGGAACAGGAGTTATTTCTGATGTTCAATTGTCAAAAATGATGCTTGGAGATGAGGCTTATGCTGGAGCCACAAGTTATTATAAATTAAGAGATGCAGTTAAATCTTTAACAGGGCTCCAATATGTAATTCCTACTCATCAAGGGCGCGGTGCTGAAAAAACTCAAAATGCTGTTATGACTGCTCCATTGGTGAGAAAAGATCTAGAGAGACTTGTGAAGCTAAATAAAGGGGCTTTGAGTAACGAAGATGTTTTGAAAGTAATTGATTGCAAAGGAAAGTTTGTTCCGGAGGTGTATGTACCAGGAAATACGCAGTTTGATACGACTGTTGGACATATTGAATTTGTACATGCCATACCAGTTGATCTGACTATTGATGAGGGAAAAGATGCTTCAATTCAACATCCATTCAAAGGGAATATAGATACTAAAAAACTTAAAAAGTTCTTGGACGATCTATCAAAAAAGTTTGGAAAAGAAAATGTAAAAGAGCATGTTCCTTTTGTTCTTTTGACTATTACTTGTAATTCTGGTGGTGGACAGCCTGTTTCTATGGAAAGTATTAAGGCTACTCGAAAAATCGTTAAAGAATATAGTCTTCCTCTATTTTTCGATGCTGCCAGATTTGCAGAAAATGCATTTTTTATAAGAGAACGAGAATCTGGTTATAGTAAGAAAACTATTAAACAAATTGTTAAGGAGATGTTTGATCAGGTTGATGGAGCAACAATGAGTGCAAAAAAAGACGCAATTGTTCCAATGGGTGGATTTATTGCTGTGAGAGATAAGGATTTATATGAAAATTTGGCTAATGCAAATATTTTGTTTGAAGGATATAAAACTTACGGTGGGATTTCCGGATTGATGATGGAGGCAATGGCTCAGGGACTTATGGAATCTACAGAATACGATTATTTAAATGATCGTATTTCTTTGGTTAGATATCTTGGCGAAAAATTATTAGAGAAAGGGATTCCGATTGTTCAGCCTATTGGAGGGCATGCTGTATTTGTTGATGGAAGAGCTTTTTATAAAGGTATTGTTCCTAACGATCAATTCCCTGCCCAAGTTTTAACAGCATATCTATATATAGAAAGTGGGATTCGTGCCGTAGAAATTGGTTCTTGCTTGGCTGGAAGAGATCCAGTAACTGGCAAAAATAAGATTCCATCTTTAGATTTAATGAGATTAACTATTCCTAGAAGAAGATATAATCAAGCTCATATGGATACGGTCGTGAAGGCTTTAGAGTTCCTATACAAAAATCGCAAAAAGGCTAAGGGACTTCGTATAGTTTCCGGAAGTGAGCCAAAGATAGGAATAAGACATTTCAGCTGTATGTTTGAGTTCATTGCGTAGGTTATCGGAAAATCTTGCTTTTCGATATAATTCCATTAAAATGCCACTGTTCCTTTTTTGACATAGCAGGGTAGCTCAGTTGGTTAAGAGCGTCGGATTCATAACCCGGAGGTCGGCGGTTCGATTCCGCTCCCTGCTAAAGAACTTAAGAAAACCTTTTGGAAAAAGGTTTTCTTCGCTTTCGAAAAGAATAAGGAGATTTTAGGTTTGGGGCCCACAAGACCCAAACCTAAAATCGGTTTTATTTGTATAAGTACTTTTAAGGTGTTTCTCTCTTCGGGAACCCTCGAGACCCAGAGCTCAAAACTATTTTTATTCTTATTGAGAATTAATCCATCCTTACTAAAAAATACTACGCCTCGCGCCTAGGAAGGGTTTCCCTATTGAAGCGTAACGTTTGAATTGTGCACTTCCCTATTTTGCCTGGTCAGCTGGAACTTGTGCCGTAGCTACTTGTGCTAATGGAGTTCCTGCTTGATCGGCTGGAGTTGCCGCTGGTGCAGCTGCTTGTGCCATCATTGCTGCCATTGGACTTGCTTCGCCACCACCCTCTTTTCCTTTTGTTCCACTTATTATGGCATCTGGATCCATTGCTTTGTCGCTCATGTCTGTTCCTAAACGTGCTGCTATTTCCTGATCTACGAATTCACGTTTTCTACCATGTTTAAGTCTAGAGTATTCTCTGATTATTTCAGCGACTTTCTTGTTTTGACCTGTTTGATCCCAAACTGTATTTACTGAGAATGGACGAGAAGTTGTATTATTTATATTCAATTTTATGTACATCTTGTAATTTGAAATTCCCAAAACGTCCTGTTCGCTCAAAACCGGAGCGTACTCTTTTGCTAAGTATTCGGCATCTTCAGCACCTACTTTAAATGAACAAAGTGTACCAACGTTACCAAATACAGCATCACGAATTTGAGTTGAACTAGATCCAAATTTCGAAACTACTAACTGACCTATATATTGATGAGCCATTATCAAACTTAAATGGTATTTTCTGGCCTCAGAAAGAATCGAGCAGAAACTATCTGTAGCAAAGTTTTGGAACTCATCTACATATAGGAAGAAATCTTTACGTTTATCTTCTGGCATATCTGCTCTACTCATGGCCGCCATTTGAATTCTGGCAACTATAATAAGTCCAAGTAGCTGTGTATTTAAATCTCCAATTTTACCTTTGGAAAGTTTTACAAGAAGTATCTTCCCTTCATCCATACATTTTCTAAAATCAAATGCTGACTTTGGCTGTCCGATTGTATTTCTCATTATCGAATTCGTGATGAATGGTCCAAATTTCGCACTGAAATACGGAATCATTTCTTGTCTTTCGCGTTCTCCTGTATTTGCATACTCGTTTTGCCAGAATGATTTTACTACGGGATTTTTTACTTTTTTAACTTTATATTTCAAGAATGCGTCATCTGTAAATATACGTGGAACATCAATAAGTGTTGCACCTTCTTCTAGATCTTCGGCTAGCGTCAAACATGCATTTCTGAAGTAATGCTGAATACGTGGTCCAAATACTTCATCACCAAAAAGTTTAATGAAAATTTCTGTAGCTTGAGAAGAAACTAAGTCCATTTCTGCAGGAGTATTAGCTTCCAATATATTTAAACCCATTGGTCTTTCTGTGTCTGATGGATCAAATATAATTACGTCTTTTGCTCTTTCTTTCGGTACATATGTCAAAACATCTTCAACTAAATCTCCATGCGGATCAATTACACATACACCATCTCCATTTTGAACATCTTGACGTGCCATGAAGTTCAAAAGTACAGATTTACCTGAACCAGATTTTCCTATTATATAATGATGACGTGACCTGTCTTTCTTTAAGAATCTGATCTCTTTCTTTTCTCCTCTATAAACGTTATATCCAAGCAAAATTCCTTCTGTTGGAGTATCTATAGGGGCAGGAAGAACCTTGTAATCAAGCCATTTTATGATTGGAGTGTAGTTATAAATACTACATGGAAAATGATAAATACTTGATAATTCTTCTTCAACAAATAGTGATTTTCTTTCTCCAAATATTAAAAATCTCGTATCAAGAAGTCTATGCTTGAAGTTGAATTTTGTTATTAAATTATTTATGAAATTTATCAGGAATATCTTTTTTGTTTGGATGAAATTTGCCATGTTGTCTGTGAACAGATTGAAAGCAATTACCATGTTGTTATTGATCTCTTCTGCCCTTCTGGACGTTTTAGCTGATGCTAAAAGTCTTATGACTGTATCAAATCCTGATTGCTGTGCTTTTTCTCCAAGTCTTTTCGCTACATCTTCTTTTGCCTGAAGCATACGTACATATCCTCCACCGTCATTTTTTGCTTCTACTTCCATCTTGTCGTAACCAAGGAAAATTCCTTTAAATACATTTAAAATTGGGCCAAGTATTGGAATATTCCATCCTCCTGTTTTTTTACCTTTGAAATAGGCGTCACCAAATTCTGCGGCTTTTTTAGCCCATCCTTGATCACAAGGTCTGATTATTAATTGCATTACAGCAAGTTCATCTCCCTCCATTTTCGAGAATATATTGGTAAGATCATTCAATGGATCACTTTCTACAATTTTGAAAGTTTTTATAGGGAACCATGCGTCTTTTGCTTGGTATGCATATGAACATATAAAATTCATTCCTTTTGGGTCATGATCGTATCTTTCCAAAAACTGAATATCTGCATCCGGATAATATGAAGTCACTTGTTTTTCAACGATATCTTTGTAGTAAGGAGGTGACACAACCCAAAATTCAAGTATCTTGTCATGAGCAACTAACTCAAAGCTAAATATATTATTTTTGAATATTGATGTTCTAATATGGTTCCAGAAGTTCAATTCTCTTGTTTCATGCAAGTTTCTGAAAAACTGTGCCATTATTGAGATTTTCTCCCTAAAGTCTTTTTGTGTCTCTTTTTCCTTGTCTTTCTGTGAATCTTCTCTGGCTAAAGTCACCTTCATATAAATTAAATGATGTGACTGTATGTACTGAACAGTTATTCTAAATAACCAGAATATAAACTTTATTCCAACATACAAGCCAACAACCCAAATAAGTGCTCCTTTTGGGTTTGATTTTGCATATGTCCATATCTGCATAAAATATGGACCCATAAAATCCTTAGCTGTTTCATAAAATTTTATTGCTTGTTCCTTCATGTTTTGTATTTATTTTTCTATATATTTTAGCAGAAAAAGGCTCTTCTTACAAGGGAAGAGCCTATTCATATCTGATTAATGTGGTTTTACCCTATTTTTTGATGCAAAATGCTGCTCAAATCGGCTATTTTGACTCTTTCTTGCTTTGTAGAGTCACGATCACGCAAAGTTACAGTTCCGTCAGTTAGTGAATCGAAATCGACTGTAATACAGAATGGAGTCCCTATTTCGTCCTGACGGCGATAACGTTTTCCAATTGCTCCTGCTTCGTCATATTCAACTGTATAATCCTTATTCAAGTCTTGCTGTATTTTTCTTGCTACCTCTGTAAGTTCAGGTTTTTTCATTAATGGGAATATGGCCGCTTTTACTGGCGCTATTTTTGGATCAAATCTCATTACTGTTCTTTTTTCTCCTCCAACTTCATCTTCTGCATACGCATCTAGTAAAATTACTAAAATAGCTCTATCTGCTCCGAATGAAGGTTCGATTACATGTGGAGTGTATTTTTCGTTTGTAATTGGGTCTAGATACTGTAGATCTTTTCCTGAAAATTTCTGGTGCTGAGTAAGGTCAAAGTCTCCTCTATAAGCGATTCCCATCAATTCGCCCCATCCGAATGGAAACTTGTACTCGATGTCGTAAGTCATACTAGAATAGTGGGAAAGTTCATCTTTTTCGTGTTCACGGAAACGTAAATTCTCTTCTTTTATCCCTAATGAAAGATACCATTTTTTACAAACTTCTTTCCAGTTATCGAATATTCTTTTGATTTCCGCTTTATCGTTTGGGGAAATGAAATATTCTATCTCCATTTGTTCAAATTCACGAGTTCGGAATGTGAAATTTCCAGGAGTAATTTCATTACGGAAAGCTTTTCCAATTTGTGCTATTCCAAATGGAACTCTAACTCTGCAAGTTTGCGTGATGTTTTTGAAGTTTACAAATATACCTTGAGCTGTTTCTGGGCGAAGATATACTGCATTTGCAGTTTCCTCCACTACTCCCTGATGAGTTTTAAACATTAAATTAAAGGCTCTAGCTTCAGTAAAATCAGACTTGCCGCATTTTGGGCATTTTAGCTTATTCTCTTTAATTATGTCACTGATTTCCTTTAATGATTTTCCAACTGCTTTTTCTACTCCAAGGTGCTCTTCAATCAATTTGTCTCCACGGATTCTTTCTTTACAGATTTTACAGTCCATCAATGGATCTGAGAAATTACCTATATGTCCTGAAGCTTCCCAGATTTTTGGATTCATTAGAATAGATGAGTCTAGCCCTACGATATCATCTCTTTGTTTAACAAAATTATTCCACCAATAATCCTTAACGTTTTTCTTTAATTGTGATCCATAAGGTCCGTAGTCCCATGTATTTGCAAGGCCTCCATATATTTCAGATCCGGCATAGACGAATCCCCTTCTTTTACATAAAGCCACCACTTGGTCCATTTGAGTTTCCATTTTTATATATTTTTAGTGTTAATTTATTCCTTACTGTCCAAGATTATTGTTATTGGACCTTCATTGGTCAAGCTAACATTCATCATCGCTCCAAAAACACCTGTCTCAGTTTTAATCCCATTAGCTCTCAATTTATCTACGAGTTTATTATACATTGGTTCTGCAAAATCTCCTTTTGCTGCGTTTATAAAATCCGGTCTACGTCCTTTTTTACAGCTTGCATATAGAGTAAACTGTGAAATTATCAAAACCTCCTTTGTTTTGTCTAAAACAGATTTTTCGAAAAATTTTTCTCCTTCTTCAAATAATCTAAGGTTCGTTATTTTATCAACCATGAAGTCTATATCTTTTTCCGTATCGTCATTTGTGATCCCGATTAATATTACTAATCCTTTTTGGATTTCTCCGGTAATTTTGCCATCAACTTCTACTTTTGCGTTGCCTGATTTTTGTATTACTGCTTTCATTACTTGTTAGTTTTTTGCTTATTTTTCCAGTCTAAAAAAGTGTCAGATAGAACCTTTAGGAATGACTCTGCTGTCTTGTGAGTCATGTTTATTCTGCTAACTACTTTTATAGTAGGTTCTGGAGAATTTGGAATTGTATATGCCATATCTATTACGCATTCATTGCCATTAAAATGAACAGAAACTGCATTTGCGAATACTCCTTGTTCAATATTTTCATCAATTTTTATAACATAATTCTTTTTTCCTGATTCTGCCATATTTAGGTTGTTAGATAATTCATAACGGCCTTAAGTGTATCGTGCTGTCGTTTTATTTTCAACAACAGTTTGATTCGGCCTTTTTAGGCTTGAAATAAAAGGTTTTTTCTTTTTTTGTTTGTGAATTATTGATTAGTTTGTGATTTATAGGAGAATGGCAATTAAGTTTCAATGTTTTAATATGGCAAATCACATTAGTGAGGTCCTAAAGTTTGAAGAATTGAGGCTAAATATAGATTCTAGAAAAGTTTTTATAAAGAACAGGATTATTCGACTTAGAAATAAAGAATTCTCTTTGCTCGAATTTTTCATGAGAAATGTTGGTAAGGTTGTGACCAGAACTCAGATACTAGAAGAAGTCTGGGATAGAAATATTTTTTGTCCAACTAATACAGTCGATGTCCATATTAGTAAGCTTCGAAGCAAAATATGTAAAAATTTAAAACTTCCAGTTATCAAAACAATTCACTGTATAGGATACGTATTTGGCGATTAATTATTAAACAAGATACTATTTTGACAAGTACCACAACCTGTTTTTTTTGCCATATGTGTAAAGTTTTCTTATAATTCGGTTACATTAGTTTAAAAACCTTTGTAACCCTCATTACTTATGTCAACTGCTATAAATCCAGTTGCTCAAACTGTCGTAGAATTGGATTCTTTGGTTGATAACTTGTTACTTCTTCTTTCTGAGAAAGAAAAAATGGTTGTTAAGAAACGTTTCAATTTGGATGGATCTCATAAAAACACTCTTCAGGAAATAGGAGAAGAGTTTTCTGTTACTAGAGAGAGAGTTAGGCAGATAGAAAAAAACGCTCTAACAAAAATGCGTCGTAATGTTTTCAATACTTCTCTAAGAAATTTGCATGACTTTGTAAGCAAAGTTGTAAGAGATCACGGCGGACTCTTGAGAGAAGATATTCTTCAATCAACGCTAAAAGAGCAATTGCCTGCTAGTTATAAGTATGACGAGAATAACGTTCATCTTTCTCTTGTTTTACACGAAAACTTGGATTGTGTTGGTAATACTATTACTTTCCATCCTTATCTTAAGGAAAAAAACATTACTGATTATTCTCTAAAACATGCTTCAAATCTTTTAGTTAATGATCTTCAGAAATCTGGAGAAGTTAGAAAAATCGAAGAATTACACAATGGACTTAAAACTGTATTTGATTTGGCTAAATTTGATTTAACTAGTGCAAAATCTCTTATTGAAATAGACAAGAGACTTACTGTTCTTGATGAAAATTTGATTGGACTTATGGAGTGGAGACATATTCGTCCAAGAACTTTAAAAGATAAAATTTTATTCGTACTTAGAAATGAAAAGAAGCCATTACATTTTACTTATATAGTAGAAAGCATCACTAAGGCTAATTTTGATAATAAGTCAGTAAATCTTCAAGCTGTTCATAATGAACTTATTCGTCACAATGAGTTTATCCTTATTGGTCGCGGCATTTATGCTCTTAAAGAATGGGGTTACGAAAATGGGACTGTGAGTGAAGTTATCGAAAACATTCTAAAAGAAAAGAGCGAAATGGATCAGGAAGAAATAGTAAAAGCTGTTTTGGAAAGACGCCAAGTAAAAAGAATTACTATTATTCTTGCTTTGAAGAATAGCTCTAAATTTGAAAGAGTTGGACGAAAAGTTTATAAATTTAAAGGCTAAAATTTAACGAAGTTATCTTTATTTGATTCGTATTCCTTCTTTAGGTTTGGTGAGTTTTGATCTATTGATTTTATTGTGTCGTTTTTTGATTGAGAGAAGAATTTTCCTTTTGCTTCGTTTAGTAATGCTTTAAGTTTGTCATCTAGCGGACCATATTTTGCCAGTTCTTCTATGGCTTGTATTGCTTTATCGTATTTATTTAATTGGATAAGTGTAGTTATGTATTCCTTTTCTTTATAAATAAATTCTTTTTTTGCATCTAATTGCGATTCGGCTTTTTTAAATTGAATCTTTTTTTGTAGATGTTCTATTTCTGGAGATGATGCGTCTATTTTTTTTAATGTTTCTATGAAATTGAAAATAGCATCGTACTTGTCTGAGCTCAATAAATCGCCCTTATCTGCAATTCTTTTTTTAATCAGCTCTGAACGAAAACCGTTTAAAAATTGAATTATTTCCGGGTCTCTTGCGTTTGTTTGCTCCAAAAGATTTAGTTCTCTAAGTAGACTTTCCGGATCTTCTTCTAACAATTTATTTAATTTTTCTGTTTTTTCTTTTTTGAATTTTTTCTTTAGTTCTTCTATTTGTTCCATGTATAAAGTCTGTGCTTTTTTGTACATTCGCTGAAGACTCCAGCTGTCTGGATCTAGCTTTGTTAGATGTTTCAATTTTATAAGTATTTCTGCATATTTTTGTTCTTCCCATAGAGGTTCCAGGGCTTCTATGGATTTCTTTACCACTTCTTCGTTCTCTTTTTCTACCGAGTCCTCAATTTTCTTTTTTAATTTTTCGAATACTTTATAGTTTGGATATTTTGCAATAATTTTATTACACAAAACGTATGCCTCTTGATATTTCTTTTCAATTAAAAGGATGTTTATGTTTTTTTCAGCCTGTTGCAGGAAAAAATTATCTTCTTCCATTTCCCAGTTGGTAAATAGTCTATTTGTTTTTGTTGGTTCTATTATATCACAAAAACAGCTTTTATTTTAGGCTTTTTTCGAATTGAAGCAGCTTTTCAACTGCCGCTTTTTCCTCTGTCAGCCTTAAGCTTTCTTTTTCAACTAGTTCTTTTGGAGCGTTTTTTAGGAAGCCTTTATTTGCTAATTTAGATTCTAGGGATTTTATGAATGATGTTTTTCTCTCTATTTCTGCATGAATCTTTTTTAGTTCCTTTTCTTTATCTATCAATCCTTCTAGCGGTAAAAATATTTCAATTTTACCTACAAATAAAGTTTTTGCATTATCCAATTTCGGACCTTTATCTTTTATTTCTAATGACTCTAATCTAGCTAGTCTCATTATGTCGGATTGTTTCTCTTCTACTGTTTTTTTATGTGATCCTGCGTATACTATAGCTTTTATTTTAGTTGCAGGTTCTATCTTTAATTCAGCTCTAGCTTTTCTTATTTCTCCAATTATTTCATGAATAGTATTCATGTTTTTTGCATCTTTTTCGAAAATTAACTTTTTGTCATATGCCGGCCAGCTTGAAGTTATAAGCATTTCTTTTTCACCAATTAATTCCCATAACTTTTCTGTCACAAATGGTACAAATGGATGAAGAAGTTTTAATGTAGTTTTTAATACGTGAATTAATACTGCAGGATTTTTGCTTTCGCCTTTTGATATTTCCAAGTACCAGTCACAATATTGTTTCCAAAGGAAGTCGTAGATTTTCAATCCTGCGTCTGAAAGTCTGTAGTCTTTTATTTCCTTATCTACTTCTTTTATTAATTTTTGAAGTTCTGTAAGAATCCATTTATCTGCTAAAGTTTTCACCATTGATGGCTTGAATTCTTTCCTCAAGTCTTCTTCCTCAACATTCATTAATGCAAATCTTGCGCTATTCCAAATTTTGTTTACGAAATTTCTGTAACCAGCGATTTTCTCTTCATATAGGCGCATATCGTTTCCAGGAGTATTGTTTATTATAAGACTCAAACGAACTGCGTCTGTGCCATATTTTGCTATCATTTCTAATGGATCAATTCCATTTCCAGCCGATTTGCTCATCTTTTTCCCTTCTTTGTCTCTTATGAGTCCGTGCAGATAAACTGTTTTAAATGGAATTTCCTTTAAAACATAAGTAGTCATTATTATCATTCTAGCCACCCAAAAGAATAGAATATCATATCCAGTTTCAAGAACTGAGGTTGGATGAAAATACTTCAAATCTGCAGTTTCTTTAGGCCATCCAAGTGTTGAAAATGTCCATAATCCAGATGAAAACCACGTATCTAATGTGTCTGGATCTTGTTTCCAGTCAGTGCTTCCACATTCACATTTTGTAGGTTTTGTTTTGCTCACTTCAAATCGTCCACATTTTTTACAGTACCAAACTGGAATCCTGTGGCCAAACCAAATTTGTCTAGAGATACACCAATCGTGAAGATTATCCATCCAGTGAAAATAAGTTTTCTTGAATTGATCTGGTAGGATTTTTATTTCTCCATCTTTCACGACTTGTATTGATTTCTCTTTTATAGTTAAAGTTTTCTTTCCTTCTTTTATAACCGGTTTATCTACGTCTATGAACCATTGTTTAGAAACTAATGGTTCTATCGTATGTCCGCATCTGTAACAAATAGAAAGATTGTGAACGTAGTCTTCAACTTTTTCTACCATCCCAAGTTTCTCCATGTCTTTTACTATTGCCTCGCGACATTCCTGAGTCGTCATTCCGGCGTATTTTCCGCAGTTGTCCATCATTTGTCCTTTCTCGTTTATTACTGATTTTACTGGGATTTTGTGACGTTTTGCTATTTCAAAATCTACGAAACTATGTGCTGGAGTAACTTTTATTATTCCTGTTCCGAATTCTGGATCTACTGCTTCATCTGCAACTACTGTTACTTCAAAATCTCCAAGTACTCCTGGAATCATAACTTTTTTTCCAATCCATTTTTTATATCTTTTGTCTTTTGGGTGAACCGCTACCGCTGTATCTCCAAGTTTTGTTTCAGGTCTTGCGGTTGCTAAAGAAAAAGGTCCGTATTTTATCCAATATAATTTTTCTTTCTTCTCGGTGTATTCTACTTCGTCATCAGCTAAAGTTGATTCGCATCGTGGACACCAATTCACTATGCGATGTCCTTGATAGATCAATCCATCATTAAACATTCTAACAAAAACTTCTTGAACTGCATCGTTTAATCCCTTATCTAAAGTGTATCTTTCTCTACTCCAGTCACAACTTGCACCCATTTTTCTGATTTGATTTCTGATAATTCTTTTTGATTCTTCAACGAAATCTTCTACTTCTTTCAAAAATTTCTCACGACCGAGTTTATGTTTATCAAGTCCTTTTTTCGCTAAAAGCTGTTCAACTTTATTTTGAGTGGCGATAGACGCATGATCTGTTCCTGGAACCCAGAGAGCCGGTCTACCGTTCATTCTATAAAATCTTATTAAAATATCTTCAATTGCAAGCATTACTGCATGTCCCAAATGTAGAACTCCCGTAGCGTTTGGTGGTGGCATTGAAATCACAAATGGATCCTTTCCTTTTTCTATTTTTGCTATAAATTTGCCATTTTTTTCCCATTTGCTATAAATAGCATCTTCGTACTTCTGTGACTCATATGCTTTTTCAAGTTCTATTTTCATGAAAATAATTTAAATTTATGCGGTGGCATATTACATATTTTATGGCTTAGTTACAAATAAATTTATATACATACTTGGTTTGACACTCCCTCTGTAATGGTTTATAATTTAAGGAGGATATTTATATATTTTGCAGGTTAAAAAATGAGTACTTTACCCCAATCAGCTAGAACTTCTGCTGACTCAAATGAAAATCTTGAAAATGAGCAGCAAGAATCCATAAATAAAAATGAAGGACATGAAAATCCAGATGTTAAATTTGACATGGGGGTAAAAGAAGGCATCGATGACACTATCGAGACTTCTGGAGAGGTGGCTGAGGTAATGAGTGATTCTACAGGTGAAGATAGGTCTGGTGGTGGTCCAAAAACTACTGCAAAAACAAAAGCTTCTAATATTGCCGAAATTAAAGCGAAGCTACTAGAAAAAATGCCTAGCGAGGAAGTGATGAAAAAACAGATTACTAATGAAATTAGAAAAGAAGTGAAATATTTGCACAATAGAGCAATGGGGATTTTCTCTCCAAAAAATCTTACTCCTTTCGAGATGTCTAATTTAATGAGGAGAGTTAGAGAATTAAAAGGACTTTTAATGACTCTTCTGAAAATGTCCGTAGACAACTTGAAGACTCTCTGGTTGCGTTTCGTGCATGGGATAATGTAATCTTTAGATGGCTTAAATAAAATGCATGACTTTTACAGCGGATCAAAAAAAATTGATTTCTAAGATTAACAAGCTCAAGAAAGAAAAGAATGCTGTAGTTTTGGTGCATAACTATCAAAGACCTGAAATATATGAGGTCGCTGATTTTATTGGTGACTCTTTGGATTTGTGTAAAAGGGCTGCCGATACTTCTGCCGACATGATTGTTTTTTGTGGAGTACATTTTATGGCTGAGAGTGCTGCTATTCTTAATCCTAATAAAAAAGTCGTAATCCCCTATGCTGATGCTGGATGTGCGATGGCTGACATGGTTGACGCTAAAGGACTTAAGGAATTTAAAAAGAAACATCCAAAGGCTGCAGTTGTTTGTTATGTAAATTCTTCTGCTGAAGTGAAAGCTGAATCTGATGTTTGTTGTACGTCTGCTAATGCTGTAAAAGTTGTAGAGGCCATGAAAGAAAAGGAAATCATATTTGTTCCAGATAAAAATCTCGCTCTATATGTTGCTTCACAAGTTCCAAATAAAAAAATAATTCCTTGGAATGGATTTTGTCCGGTTCATCACAGTTTGACTTCTGAATTTATCAAAGATGCTATAAAAACTTATCCTAATGCAAAAATCCTTGCTCATCCGGAATGTAGACCAGATGTGCTTGAAATGGCTGATCATATTGCAAGTACAAGCCAAATGATAACTTGTGCAAAAAACTCTACTGCAAAGGAATTTTTTGTTCTAACTGAATGCGGAATGACCGAAAGACTAAATCGAGAATTACCAAAAAAGAAATTCTACGGACTATGTAATATGTGTTTCGACATGAAGAAGACGACACTGGAATCTGTATTGCGTGCACTTGAAAGTGAGAAACCGCGAGTATTTGTTGATAAAAAAATAGCTGTTAAAGCCAAGAAGGCTTTTGATAAAATGTTTGAGGTAAAATAAAACCATGGATAGAAATACGATCAAACAATTCACTCACAACGCAAAAAGTTTTCTCTCTCTAGAAAACAACCTTTATAAGCAGTGGGTTTTTCGATACACGTTTTTGGAATTGGAAAAGGATCTTGGCACAAAAGGAGACGTCACTACGAATTATATTTTTGATAAGAATGAAAAGAAGCCAGTAAAGGCTAAGATCATTGCAAAAGAGGCTGGTGTCGTAGCTGGAATTGAAGAGATAAAGTATTTTCTTATAGATGCTGATCCAAATTTTAGGCCACATATAAGAGGCAATTTTGGAATTATGTTCAGAGTTGAGGACGGACAAGAGATTAAAAAGGGAGATGTTCTAATGGAAATTTCTGCTGATATTCATGACTTGCTTGCAGTAGAGAGAGTTATTTTGAATTTGTTGATGAGAATGAGTGGCATATCAACATTTACCAGAAAAATTGTAGATAATGTTAAGGAGTATGGAACCCTTATTACGCCAACAAGAAAAACTCTATGGGGATTGCTTGATAAAAAAGCCGTAAGTGTCGGTGGTGGTGGTACACATAGACTAAATCTTGCTGATTCCGTTTTGGTAAAAGATACTCATCTTGATGCCATGGACAGAGATTTTGATAAAGTCCTTAATAAAATCATATCGCTTAAACCTGATTGTAGATTTATTGAAGTAGAAGTTATGAATGAAAACGAAGCTATTGTTGCAACTGAAAAACTATACGAATTATTAAAAGGTTCCGGACTGATGGATATCGGAGTGATTATGTTTGATAATATGACTCCATCAGAGATCTCGAAAACGTTATCTTCATTAAAAGAAAAAAAACTACATGAGAATATTCTTTTTGAGGCATCTGGAGGAATAAATGAAGAAAACGTAGTGGAATATGCAAAGACCGGAGTGGATATAATTTCTATGGGAATTCTTACAATGGGAGCGAGAAGTTTGGATTTCAGCATGAAGATAATCTAATTTTTATGGATATAAAGGATAAACCAATCCCAAAGTTAAATGATATATCTGGATGGAAACTTGTAGAGATATCTGAATGTGGAGAAAAACTTGTTTCTTTTGGTTCACATGAAGATGTTTTTATACTTAGTCCTTTGTTTTTTGCTCGCAAAATTAAAGGAGCTATTGAAAAAATGTATGCAAGAAAAACTGTTATGGATATGTTGCTAAAGGCATCTGTACTGCTTCCTGATTGGTGGAAATTCACAATTTTGGATGCGTGGAGACCTATTGAGGTTCAGACTGAGCTTTTCAAAAGTTATATGGGTAAATTTAGGGCAGAAAATCCAAAGATGAGTGAATCTGAACTCTCTCTTTTAACAGAAAAATATTGTGCAATCCACTCAATCGACGAGAAAAAACCTTCTCCTCATAATACCGGCGGAGCTTTTGACATTTGCATAACTGATGCCAATGGAAATGCTATTCCTATGGTGTCGGAGGCTAACTTTCAAGAAGAATTAGCTACAAGATATTATGAAGAAAAACTTGAAAGTGGAGAAGTTCTAACTAAAGAAGAAACAGAATTTTTGAAAAACAGACGTTTGCTTTATCATTCTTTGACTTCAGTAGGATTTTCAAATTATCCACATGAGTGGTGGCATTTCGATTATGGAAATCAGCATTGGGGAAAAATGACTGGGAATAATGCCGTTTATGGAATGATTAAGCCTTAAGCTGCGAGTACTTCCCTAACCGACTCTATTAATTTCCTTGGCTCGCATGGTTTGGTAAAGACTGCGTGACATCGAGAGCTTGTTTCTTTGCTGAGATCTCTTACTGTACCGCTCAATACGATTACTTTTATTCCTTTATCTAGGGCAGTTTTTGCGACTGCTTCCCCATCACCTTCTTCTGGCATTCGTAAATCTGTCATGACTACAGAAAGATCGTCACATTCTGCAATTATATCTAATGCTTCCTGTCTAGTGGCTGCTACTAATACCTCTACATCTATTTCTTCCAAACTTAACTCTAGAAGCATGACCCTGCCATCTCTATCTTCTAGGTCATCTTCGGCAACCAATATCCTTTTAGTCATCTTTGGTTTTTTATTAAAGGCTAAGAATTGTAGCACAAAATGGAAAATTATCAAGATCTGTAGTACAGATGGCCTATTTTCTGGTATAATTTTATGATGACTGAAATAAAAACTACATTGCTGGAAGACCCAAAAGTTGCACATGAAAGTGCTGAAACTACTGATAATCTCAATCTTGATCCAGATGTTGATTTGGCTATGACTCAAACTATGAGTGATGTAGATGACATAGTATTTTCTGCAGTAAAAGGAGTCCGAAGGTACCAAATAATACGCGCTCCACAGGAAAAGCTTGATGAATGGAAGAGATCCGTAGACGAGATTGCGGCGGCTATTTCTAGTAAAAATTTGGCTAGTGTAAGAAAATTAACAATGAGAGATGGTCATTATACTGGTGATCCTAAAGCTGTTGAAAAAGTGATTTCTGGAGAAGAATTGGACGATACTGATATAAAATTATTAGCAATTGGACTGTTTGTACTACGCGAAAAAGCTCAATGGTCACCTGTCAAATCTGGCTTAAAAATGCTAAAAGGTGGAAAATTCCGAATGGAAAGCGCTTTTGAGCCTGGAAGTTGGCCGAATTGTTATGACACGTCTGTAATAGTAAATGAATTGGCTAAAATGTATGGAATAGAAGGAAGTCTCCATAGTAAAGGCCTGTCTCATTCTCATTTCGAAACAAAAGATGGAAAAGTCTCTGACCCAATGTATGGATGGAGAAGAGGTGGAATTTTCCAAACAAAAGAAAAGTTCGAGAAGTTTAAAAAGGACATGGGTTTACTTAGACGCATGGGGCTTAGGAAGGAGTAGGAAATGATTTTTCTTGTGTGTTTTTGCCAATGTATTGTAGAATTTGCCTCCTTTATTAACTACAATATAATAATTATGGCTGGCATAGATAATACTGATGATGATTTGCCTTTATTGGTCACTGAAAAAGCTGGTATGGATGTTTCTCCTGGCTTGATATGGACTGCTCCTTCAGGGACTGACTGTACTGACGAAATGATTCTTCGAACAATCGCATCTGGATTATCACTTAGTGGAGATAGAAGAGTTAGTGCGATTGATGGACTGTGCGCTATTGTTGCAAAAAGAGTTATAGAAATGAAAACTATTGATACTAGAGAGGCTTTAGATTTATTGCTTCCTACGGCTCATTTAATTCAAAGAAATATAAGAAGTGAA
>Ga0172370_10004204_pt1 | contig 19395 bp, 21 predicted proteins | sample LakKiv5m_FD_114538 | JGI IMG/M metagenome (GOLD analysis project Ga0172370, IMG submission 114538) | Freshwater microbial communities from Kabuno Bay, South-Kivu, Congo - kab_022012_11.5m | ecosystem: Environmental > Aquatic > Freshwater > Lake | place: Democratic Republic of the Congo...
CTTTAATGGATGAACAACCCAACCTTTGGCGGCTCCTGCACCGCCAGGATGACCTAAGCCGACAGCGATGTACCAAACCGCGGGGTCGATATGTACTACGAACGCCGATGACATTTTTGATAGGATTCTTTAGGAAACTTCCTGAAGACCGTATAACTAATCAAGTCACCGGCGAAAGTATGGGTACTCTCGCCCGCGACGAGCCTGTTACCCCCGGGGTAGCTTGTCTGACAGCTTGGACCCTCATCAAAAAGGTACCAAGGTTCGTTAAGCCCGACTTTCGTCTCTGCATTCCACGCTTTTAGGAATACAGTCAGTCCAGCATTTGTCTTTAACCCTTACCGGCGCATTTCTGACGCGCCTAAGCTGAACATTGGGCACCCTTGTTTCCTTATCGAGGGCGTACCGCCCCAGCCAAACTATCCACCTGACGCTGTCCCAATTAAGGTAAAGCAATACAAAAACTGCTGAATGGTGTTACAATTTCGCCTATTTGCACCCCGAGAGGTGCAACATGACGGCTCCCATTTACGCTCCGCAGCAGTCCTCGTATTACAACATCAGGCTATAGTAAAGCTTTCCGTACCCCAAACCGTATAAAAAAATTAAAATTCCACGACTGAGCCAGAATAAAAATCATTTATTTTCTTAAGATGCTTCGGATTGTAAAATCCGACTTTTTGCATCCATAAAGAAACTTGCTTCCTGCCACAAATGCTAATGCGGTATTCGTCGTATTTACCGCGCCGCCTAAGCTTTCGCTGCTGAAATTTTATTTTCAGCCGCCTTAGGATGCGGGCTGTTTCAGACGCAAAGTGCACATTTGAAAATCCGCCTTCAATTCTTGGTTCATTTTTGTTGAAATAAACGCAGAAATCAGTGTCCGCCAAGCCTCTCAGGAGGTCTGCCGGATATTTCTTCATAAGAATTGGAGGGAATTCCCTTATTTGCACCTTGTTTCCGCTTGGAAGGCCAAGAGTTTCCATCTTGAAGCGCACAATCTCCTTGGAGTTCAAAACTACAAGAACGGTCTGTTCGCCTTTTGGATGGTAAATTCTTGGGGTCTTCCCGTATATGGCTCGTAAGATACCAGAAAGGATGGACTCAAAATACTCCGAATCAGTTGTGCTGTTGCCAGCATAAGTGATTCTGGAGAGATTCCATTCTTTTTTGCAGGTAAGGTTTCCATCCCCAAGATGCACGCCAGTTTCATAGGCGAGCAAAGGCGAAATTTCAAACATGTTTGAAAGTCCGCTTTCGGAGATTTAAACCTTCCTTAGGTAACTTTCCAGTGGAAAGTGGTTTGAGGTTCCACGGGGTCTTCGTTTCCCCCTAGAAGTCCTCTGCATACTCACAGAGTAGTAGGTTCACCAGGTCCCAGCTAGGGACAGTGGGAAGCTCGTTATGCCATTCATGCAAGCCACCAATTAAGCGGCGAGGTATTACGCTACCTTAAGCTCTTTTCCATTCTCCGTTACCGGAGCTGTCGGACTATATCATCATCCGTTGCCGGATGTTTGGCGTATAGTCTCTGAGGAGCCGGTGTGCTCGATTTCCGTCAAGAACTGCTCAAGGCTGTGCCTTCGTTGCTTGCCTGCAAGGTTCATCGTAAAAGCCAGTTTTGCCAGCTCAACAAATTTCCCCTTGTCTGCATGCTCCTTATGCTCAAGCCCTTCCACAATCCTTGCGAATTTTTCGAAATCTGCATTTTTTCCAATCAAACGATGCTCTCTAAAAAATGGCAGAACCTTTTCAAGCAGCTGGCGGCGGTTGTCTACATAGAATTGCAGCGTGCTTTCCTGCCCTGGCTTTTGGATTATTCTTCCGCAGCCGAGGACGTTCACTAACAATTCCAATGTAGCGCGGTTGCTCTCGTGCTGCGTCACATGGAAAACAGGGTCAAGCACCCACCCGAAGCGGGTCCCTTCCTGCTTCTTCAGCGCAACGCTAAAGCATCCTTCGCCATCTGCAAATCCTGCCAGATAATACATCAGTTCTTTCTTTTTTTTCGGGAGTTTGCTCAACTCCACAATTTTGGAATACTCATTCAACATTTTTATCACCGTTTCCTGCTGATTGCCCTCATGAATCCGAACCGTTTTCCCATGCTCTGGAGGTTGGATTTTTGGGTTTCCAGCATATGGCCAAATTTAATGACTCCCTTAAGTTGAGGGTCAGAGTTACCCCCGCTCTTTGCTGGCGCTTATTCCCATTGAAATGGGCGTTCACGTACCAGTAGTGAGCAGGCATCGCCCGCAATACAAATCGTTTCCGATTAGCTGCGAGCTGTGTTTTTGATAAACAGTCGACCTCCCCTAGTCACTGCGACCTGCAGTTCTTTTAAACCGCAGGCATAGCTTCTTCCGAAGTTACGCTACTATTTTGCCGAGTTCCCTTAGCTGAGTTACCCTGTCACGCCTTGGCTTGTTATGCCAGCAGCACCAGTAATAGTTCTAGGTACGATTGTGCGAAATCGGATTTGTTTTCTTTTCATGGGCTCCGGGAATTGGCTGAACCTTTCAGCCTTCCCGCTATTATGCTGCTTCTCCTCACAATGAGTCTCCACAGCATTGCGACGGTTAACGAGGGTCTCCCCCCGTCAGCCTATCCCAAAGCGTCAAAAACAAACCTTGTGTTGCCACGTCTATTCGCACAGGAGCGGAATTTTAACCGCTTTCCCTTTTGGCCGGTTGGAATTACCATCGGCCTTAGGATCGCCTTACTCTTGGCTGAAGAACATTGCCAAGAAACCCGTGTGCTATGCGGCGTCCAGGATTCTTGCCTGGATATGCTGTTACTAATACCAAGATATTCATAACTGGCCGGTCCACAGGACGTCACCGCCCTGCTTCTAGCCAACCAGTTCGCCCCCCTACCAAACCCTTCTTTGCGAAGGATCTCGGTGGTTTCGGTACAAAGCTTAGCCCCGATCATCTTCGGAATCCGTGATCTAGACTGGTCCGCTATTACGCGTTGTTTAAAGGATGGCTGCTTCTAAGCCTACCTTCCAGCTGTTTTAGACCAGAGATGCCTTGTAGATTCGCACTTAGCTTTGATTTAGGGACCTTAACCACTGTTCCGGCCTTTCCCGTAATGGCCCACTAGCTTACCCAGTGGAACCCGACTGCCGACTTCTGCGATGAACATAGATTCGGAGTTTGACAACCAGGTGATCCCTTTCGGAACCGCTCCCAGTAATCAGTGCTCTACCCTATGCTCCATCTCCATCGACGCTGTCCTGAGGGACATTTCGAGGGGAACCCGCTATTGCCAAGTTCGATTGGACTATCACCCCTATGCGTAGGTCACCCGAACAGAATATACTAGCATCGGTTGCGGGCTTCCACCAGCCGTCAGGCCGGCTTCACCCTGCCCACGCATAGATCACATTGGCTTCAGGTCTGAGGAGTGTGACTGCCCGCATTTTCACACGGTGTGCCTCCCTTGCGGTGCGCACAGTCGCTTTCGCTTCGGCTCTCGCCTCGCCACACAACTTCAACTCCTTGGCTCTTGCTTCGAGAAGAACGATACGATGCCGGTATTCCTCCTTCCACCGCATTCTCGCGAATGCAGCGTTGGGGAGTAGTCATTCCTTCCACACCGTATCAAATTGTCACCATTCAGTTTGAGGCTCTTTGAACTCCCCTTCCGGGGTCCTTTTCAGCGTTCGCTCGCGCTACTAATTCGCTATCGGTCTCAATATCGTATTTAGAGTTGGCAATTGATACTGCCGCTTTCATGCCCCATACTCGAGGAGCACTACTCTTCTTGCTTCAGTCCGCACAATTTTGCCTACGAGGCTGTAACTCCCTTTGGCGCTGCTTTCCAGCAGCTTCGGCTCCTTGTACGGATATCCGCCCCACATCCGCCGCGCATTGCTGCGCGGTTGTTCAGGACGCTCTCCTTGGTTTTCAGTCGCCTTACTCACCAAATGCCTATTGGTCTCTTTTCTCTCCCGCTACTAGAATCTTTTAATTCACGGGGTAGTTGCGCACTACTGCGCGTCGCACTACCTTCGGATCACAGGCTGCCTGCGCCTACCCGAAGCGTTTCGCCGCTTGCCGCGGTGCCTAAATCTTTTGAGCCCAGCCATCCACTGAATGGCGTAACATACATACCCTTATCCGTAAGTTTGCAAGTCGCTCTTCGTCCGCATGAGATTCGTCCAAAACTGGCGAGGTACTTCGTGCATCGGCACGAGATTCGCGTCATCATTCTGGGGAATGTTGCCCCCTCCGAGAGGAGACATCCGTTCTTGAAAAAATCAAGAGCCGGCTTAACCGAAATACTTTCGGTCAGTAACACTAAGGAGTGTTAAATTTCCAAAAACCCTTTCCTTCCATATCCGCGAGAACGCGGTGGAATACATTAAGGGTTAATCAATTCATCGCAAGCAGCATAGATGCCGCCGCTGATGTCGGCAATCATACCAGCCGAGGGTCTGTGGCAGTAATTAAAGCGTAAGATGTTTATAAAGGTATCTGGGAAAAAGGTATTATGGCAAATAATGTGGTACCAGCGATACCAGAAGGCAAGATACTGGGCATTTTATATTCTGGAATTTTGCTTTATTTGGGTTCTTCCTATCTTAATATAATGAAGGTCAATTCTGCAGATGTTGGTCTATACATTTCAATGATTCTAATTGCGATTGCATTGGTGTTCCAAGGTAAAAATAGCAAGCTGTATTGGGAAGGAAGAGAACTCAATATACTGAAAAAAAGAATGGAATTAGAGGGTAAAGTCGTTTTGACCAAAGTAATTAGGAGGGATATTGACGTCAATAAAAATGCGGAACTTATTCTTTCGTTTGCGGTAGCTGGGTTCGCAGCTCTTTCACTTGCATTCGGTCTTTACGGACCATTCAAAGATATGGGAGCGCAACCAGTTATGGCGTTAAGCTTGTCTGTTTTAACATTAGTTATTTTCCTTGTTGCTTTGCGCTACGTTTGGGTGCCATGGGTTAAGAGAGAACTTGAGAAAAAAGCGTTCTGAATCACATTAAATTAAGTTGCATCTGTGATACATGTATTATATCGCCATTTCCATTTTTATCTTCTTCGCCTTCGTAACTGGCTTATTTTTCAAGCAGTTGCATAAGCTCTTTCTTCGTAAGCCCGCAGTCCCGAAGAGTTGCAAGCACGATTCCATCCGGCAATTCCTTGCCTGCATGGATTGGAATTGTGGTGAATTTCATTTCACCTTTGTAGAAACCGCAAAGCTGCGCGTGCGAGCCTTTCTGGCGCTCCACATTTATGCCAATTTTTGAAAGCGCCTTAATAAGCTGGAGCGGCTTTAGCCTTGGAAGTCGTTCGCCCATAATGAGACCCAAGTTCAAATTCAAATGGCAGTGCCCTGTTGCCAGAAACACTCCTTGAAGTCATTGCATCAAGGGTGAGCGCAAGCGCCTCCTTGAAGTTCTCAAGCGCAGTTTTCGTGTCCTTCCCGTATGTCGTAATATGCAACGCATCGCTGCGTATGAGCACATTCTTGCCTTCGCGCCAGAGCTTGACTTTTACGCCTTTTTCATTTGCCATTTTCAGCACCGCTTCTCTAGTGCAGGGGGATATTTTTAATTGTTCTTTCTTCGGAGCGAAAACCATCATACCGCCTTTTTCATCCTGCCCTTTTTGCCTGCGCAAAGTGGGCTTTGCGCGAAAATTTGCGCATTTCTTCAGGAGTGAGAAGCCTTAATTGGGAAAGCAGTTTCGCGTCCACAGTGATGCTTTTGAAATTCCGCTTCAAAAGCCGCGCAATCGTGGAGAGCAACTGCGGATTTGGATTTTTAACAGTGCCAAGAACGCGGACTCGCTCCTGCACGAGCATCCTGCGGAAATCCTTTAGGGAATGGAAGTAGATTATGAGGTCTTCCTTCTGCACCCTGCGCGCCTCAATGTCGCGTATTGTCTTTTTTGTAATTTCGTCTTCAGACATTATTATGATTTTTATCATCCTGCTAAACTCGCAAAGCCTCAATAAAAACCTTGTGAAGGTAACTTTCCAGTGGGTTTGCCCGCCCGTTATTCATATACAATTAAATATTGACTCAGCGAATCCGATTCTATGAAAATATCCATACAGCGTTCCGCCCAGAGGGGGCGTGCGGAGCACGGGTGGCTGCACACAAAGCACAGCTTCAGCTTTGCGGACTACAACAATCCGAGAAGGGTGGGTTTTGGAAAATTAAAAGTGCTAAACGAAGACGTAATTGAGGCAGGGCATGGATTTGGGATGCATCCGCACACGAATATGGAGGTTGTTACGATTATACTGGAGGGCTCATTGGAGCACAAGGACAGCGCAGGGAATGTGAGCGGAATATCCGCAGGCAGCATACAAAGGATGAGCGTGGGAAGCGGCATCATGCACTCGGAATACAATTCCTCAAAGACAGAACCAGTGCATTTGCTGCAAATATGGGTTGAGCCAAAGCGGATGGACATTGCCCCGAACTATGAGCAAAAGGAAATAGAGCAGGAGAGGATGAGGAATAAATTGCTCACTGTACTTTCAGGAAAGCGCATGAAGGGCGCGCTTCTTATAAATCAGGATGCGATTTTTAGGATGGGAAGGCTGGATGCGGGAGTGAATGCATCGTGCGAGGCAAGGCAGGACCGAGGGAATTATGTATTTGTAATAAGCGGGAAAGTGAAAATCTGGGAAGAGATTCTTGAAACGGGGGATGCTGCGGAAATCCTTGAGGCGCAAAAAATCGCATTGGAAGCGATTGAAGAGTCGCACGTTCTTGTAATGGAAGTCCCGATGGAATAAGTTAAGCCTTGTTAAGCAAATGCATCATTAATGCTTTTTGAACGTGAAGTCTGTTTTCCGCTTCGGAATGTATAGTGGATTGGGGGCCGTCTATTACATCCGAAGTTACTTCTTTTCCCCTATAAGCGGGCAAATCGTGCATGAAAATTGCGTCTTTTTTTGCGGCTTGCATCACTGCGGCGTTTACCTGAAACGGCATGAACATTTGCATTCTCTTTTCCTTTTCCTCCTCCTGCCCCATTGAAATCCAAGTGTCCGTGTATATTATGTCCGCATCTTTTGCGGCTGAAGAAAGGTCGTGGGAAATTTGAACGCTGGAGTGGGACTGCGCAAACGAGAGGTATTCGTCGTTTATTTTGCATTCTTTTGGGCAGGCGAGAGTAATTTCAAGCCCTGCAAGAGCACATGCGCCCATTAGCGCATTCGCCACATTGAAGCCGCAATCTCCTGCGAATGCGAATTTTGCGCCTGGGAAAAGTTTTCCATGCTCTTTCATTGTGAGAAGCGCAGCTAGTGCCTGGCAGGGATGGTCCAAATCCGTGAGCGCGTTTATTACGGGAGTGGAAGTTGCATTTGCAAGCTCTTCCAAATCTGAATGCTTGTGCAAACGCGCTGCGATTATGTCGGAGTAACTTCCGAGGACTGCACCGGTATCTGAAAAGGGCTCGCCCCTTGAGAGCTGGGAAGTTTGGGAGTTCAGGAGAATTGCGCTTCCCCCAAGCTGCCCTATTGCGCCCTGAAAGGATGCTGCTGTGCGCGTGGAGTGCTTTTCCATAAGGAGCGCAAGGGTTTTTCCTGCAAGTGAGAAATTTGTTTTCCCCTGCTTGCGCTCTTCCTTTAATTTTGCAGCAAGCTGCAAAATGGAATGCAGCTGCTCTTTGCTTATATCAGTTATTTTGAGAAAATCCATAAGAAACGCCTCGGTTTTTCGCGCAGGAAATCCGTGTGCAGTTAATTCTTCGCCCTCTTTGCAGCGTGCTGCACGATTTTTTTTGCAATATCTACTCCAGACGCTTTTTGGCAGCCTGCGAACTCTGGGGTGGAATTCACTTCCACCACAAGCAGCCCTTCTGGTGACTCTATGAGGTCTATTCCAAGTATTTGTTCATTGCCAAAAAGCTGCGCAACATGCCCGCATATTTCCTGCAGCTCGCTTGAGATTGGGCAGGGGCTCACGCACGAGCCCAAGTGATGGTTTGTGCGAAAGTCTCCATTTCCGCTTGTTCTGTAGATTGCTGCTGCAATATCCCCGCCGCACATGAAGGCACGTATGTCCCTGCCTGGCTTTTCTATGTACGCCTGCGTATAGTACACCTTGTGCATGGGGTTGGAAAGGTGTTCCTTGTACTCAAGAACTGCCCGCGCTGCATCCGAGTCGTTTATTTTGTGCACTAATCTTCCCCAGCTCCCTATTACGGGTTTTATCACGCATGGATAGGAGAGCGAATCCATTGCACCTTGAGCCATATGTGAGGAAAAGGAAAGCATTGTTTTGGGGGAGGGAATGCCTGCCTTTGCAAGGTGCATGGAGCAGAGTGCCTTGTCGCCGCAAATCCTTATTGTTGCTGCGGAATTTATTGCGGTTTTTTGCAGGTATTCTAGATACTCTGAAACATACAGGCTGTGCGAATGGGAAATGGAGCGCATGAGGATGCAATCCGGAAAATGCGGCGCATTTTCCCCTAGGGAAAGCTGCAGCTCGTTGTCGTTTATTTTTGCAAGCAGTATTCCTTCCTCTGCTGCAGCGCGCATGAGCTCTTTTGTCTCAAAGCTTATCTGGGAATATACTAGTCCAAGTTCCATATTCATCGTAGGCTTCCTTGTGCAGGGAAAAGGGCTTTTAAATAGCGCTCAAAATGGAATAAAAATTGAGCAGAATGTTCTATTTTAAACATTTGCATCCAGAGTAGATTGGAGTGGAAAAATGCCAAACTACGCATCGGAGATAAGGATGTACCTAAAGCAAAGGCCGATTCTTCTTAGATACCTCAAGGGAGGCGACATAAACTGCAGCAGCCTTGCGAGAAACATTTCAAAAGAGGTTTACGGTGATAAAAAAAGCGAGGTTGCGGTGAGGGCTTCGCTTTTAAGGGAAGCGCAAAGCGGCGGGGATTTCGAGTTGGCTGAAGAGGCTGCACTTAGGGTGCTCAAGGGAAGCACTCTGGAAGTGAGGACAGGGTTGTGCGTTGTGCTCTCAAAAAAACAGGTAAGGGTGCCAGTCGTAATAGTTTCAACAAGCAGAAGCGGCATAATGTCGCTTGTGGAAGAGGAGTATGCAAAAAAAATACAGGGATATGACAGGGTTGTGCGGAACGTGGATATGATTGCGATTTGCTCTGGGAAAAGCATTGAGGGGACGCCCGGAGTGGTCTCCCTCATATTGAACACGCTTGCGCAGGAAGGGATAAATGTGGTGGAAATAACGTCGTGCCACTATGATACGCTGCTTGTTGTGAATTCGCATGATACGCAAAAGGCATTTGGGATTTTGCGCGAGATGATACGGGGGAAGCACTAAGAAATCCTGAACTTGAGCATTGCGGCAAAGCCGCCGAAATTCGCAAGCTGCTTTCCTGGTTCGCCCTCTTCTGAAAAGATGAGGATTTTCACTTTCTTTTTCTCCGCAAGCTCAAGAAGGGGTTCTATTTCTTTTTTTGTGCGAAGAAGCTCGTCAAGCACGAGAAGCTGGGAGGCTGCGGAAAGCTCAAGTGCATTCTTTACAGGGGCAATGCCGTATGCGCAAAGCCCGTCGTCCTTGTGCAAATGGAGAAGGAAATTCTCAAGCAATTTTGCCTCCTCTTCTATGCGCTGCTCGCCTGCGACTTTTGAGACAACACCTTTCTTGAGAAGCTCGTTTATGCCTGTTTTCTCTGCGTACGAGCAGTTTTCCCACACTATTTTTGGGAGAAGCGCAGAACGCTTTCTTTCAAGCATTTTCTTGGGGTTCTCCTTTGCAAAGCCTGGGCCTGCAACTATTAGCTTTTCCACCTTGTAGCTTTCGAGCTTTTTTTCTATTTCTGCAAAATATTTCTGCTGCTTCTCTTCGTATTTCTCATCGCGCTTGCTTGCGGAATTCTCAAGCTCGAATTCGTATGCGACGCCGTATCCCCGTAGGGTTGCGAACACTGCCTTTTCATCGTCCATTGCGCACAGGGCTATTTTTGGGCGCTTGCCCTCGGAAACAGCTTCCTCAAGGCGCTTTAGCTGGTGGGTTTTCCATATTTTTATTATGCTGAAAGGATAGTGGAGCTCTAGGTCTATTGTGTGGTAGCTGCCTGCCTGCACGAATTCTTCAGGAGTGCCGGATTTTATTTTGCCGCTCACGCGAAGGCGGTTTGTGAGTTTTGCAAATTCAACGCGCTCTACCGTGAGCTCAAGGTTCACTTCCTTTTTTTCGCCCGAATCGTCCGAGCCCTCTACCTTGAAGCGCCTCCAGCTTTTTGCGCGCAGGGTATCGCCCTCTTGGAGAACCCTCTCAACGTGCCAGAGGTCCTCTAGGGACTCGCACTGAAGTTTTATTTCGCCGGTTGCATAATCTTTCTTGAGGATGCGCATGCATGTATTTTTCCTGCGGTGTTTTTAATTGCAGCGCGAGAAATAGACATGATGGCAAGAATAGCAATAATAGACAAGGACAAATGCACGCGGGAAAAATGCGGATACATATGCGTTAAAGTATGCCCGGGGGTGCTTATGGGGGATGAGACCGTTGTTATTGACAAGGAGGGCTGGCCGGTAATATCTGAGGAGCTTTGCACGGGATGCGGGATATGCCCGAAAAAATGCCCGGTGGACGCGATTACGATAATAAATCTGGCGCAGGAGGTTGGGTGCCCTGTGCATTCGTATGGGGTAAATTCGTTTAGGCTTTATGGGAGGATGCCGCTTCCGCAGGAAGGGGTAGTTGGATTCATTGGGAAAAACGGCATTGGGAAAAGCACTGCAATGAAAATGCTTGCTGGAACCCTTAGCGCGAATTTTGGGAAAGTTGAGGCTGCGGAATTCAAAGGGCAATACAAGCAGTCTGTCGAGGAAAGGCACTATTTTGAGAAGCTATCCTCAAAGAAATTGAAGGTGAGCTACAAGCCCCAAAACATTGACAGGATTGCGGAATCATTTTCCGGCAGCGTGCGGGAGCTTCTGGAAAAGCTGGACGAGAGGAAAATGCTTGGAAAATATGCGAAAATGCTATCTATAGAAGGGATACTGGACAGGAAAGTGAAGAACATTTCAGGCGGGGAACTGCAGCGCGTTGCGCTTGCGGGCGCGTTTTGCAAGGATGCGCAAGTGTATTATTTTGACGAGCCCTCAAGCTATCTTGACATTGGGCAGAGATTGGTTGTTGCAAGGCTCTTGAGGGAGCTTGCAAAAGAAAAGCAGGTATTTGTGATAGAGCACGACTTGGCGCTCTTTGACTATCTTACGGACTATGTGTACGTATTCTACGGGCAGGAAAATGCGTACGGGGTAATGTCGGGCGTGAAGGCATCGAAAGCAGGCGTGGGCGAATTTTTGGGCGGGTACTTGAAAGCTGAGAACATGCGATTTAGGAAAGAGGAGATACGGTTTGCAAAAGGGAATGAGGGGGAGAAAAAGAAGGTCACAAGGCTGCACTATCCGAAAATGCAGAAGAAATTCGCGGGCAGCTTTGAATTTTCATGCGAAGAGGGCGCGCTCTATGAGGGAGAGGTAATAGGGATTGTGGGGGAGAACGGGATTGGAAAGTCTGTATTTGTAAAACTTCTTGCAGGCGAGGAGAAGGCTGACAATGGGGAGGAAATGGAAAAATGCAGCATCTCCTACAAGCCGCAGTATGTGAAGGCGCAAAGTGGAGTGAACGTGCTGGAGTATTTCAATTCGCAGCAGGTGAACTCGTTCGTATTGGAAGAGTGCAAGAGGAAGCTGGAAATAGGGAGCCTTCTTGAGAGGCAGATGGAGCATCTTTCAGGAGGGGAATTGCAGCGCGTTGTAATAGCGGCTGCGCTCTCAAAAGAGGCGGACTTGTATTTGTTTGACGAGCCGAGCGCATTCTTGGATGTGGAGCAAAGATTGCACTTTGCGAATCTGCTGCGAAGCGTAATAGGGGACTCAAAGAAAGTTGCATTCGTTGTTGACCATGATGTTGTGCTTATGGATTTGATTGCAAACCGCGTGATGCCTTTTGAGGGCACGCCTTCGAAAAAGGGGCATGCGCCAATTGCGCTTAAGAAAGAGGACGGCATGAACGCATTCTTGAAGAATATGGGGATTACTATGAGAAGGGACGAGCAAACGCTTCGCCCGCGCATAAACAAAGAAGGCTCTGTGCTGGATAGGGAGCAGAAAGAAAACGGGCAGTATTATGCCAGCGCATAGGGGTGCGGAACTAATTGATGTATATCTGGGCTTCTATTGGGGAATCAGTCGCAAGCCTTGGCACATAGCCAAGAGTCCAGTCCCCTTTTTCATATTCGCCATTTGAGCCGATTTTTATCCATGCGCGCCCTACTGCAATGCCACCTTTTGCAATGTTGCCCCCCTGGAGAAGGTTGAGGTAACGCTCTGCCGCAGAGCAGGGGGGCTCGTAGTCTTCAGGAGGGGAAAGTGCAGGGGTTGCTGCGGTGAAAGCATTGCGAAGCGAGGGGTGCAAGTCGCCGGATTTTGCATAGTCCTCTCCCTTGTATACGTCGTAGGTGCGGTTTGAGCGCTCCGGGTCAAGCCCGTAAGTTGCGCTTCGCGCATAGAAATCTGAAACGAACAGCGGGTAGCTTGCGCTTTTCCTGTTCTCAAAAGTTACGTCATACATTATGTAATTGTCATAGAATTGCCTGCCTGCAATTTTGCAGCTTTGGACGCCGGGGTTTGAAAAAGATACTATGAAATCGTCGCTTATGTGGGTTATTGCGCCCGTTGTCTGCACCTTGCAGTCGGAATCGGTTGCGCTGCTGCAGCCAAATGGGCATACAAAGTCGTTGCCCTTGCACTCGCGTATGGGCGCGTTTGCGCATCTTGCATCGCACGTGCCGGGCTTTTCGCACGCGTCCTTTGTGCCAAGCACCAAATCGTCGCAGTCGGAATCGGTTTTGCATGCGGGAGTTTTACAGCCGTCTGGGCAGCAGAATTCGTTTACTGCACATTTAACGTCGGATGGGCAACTTGTGCACGTCTCGGAAGGGGAGCGCCTGCCATCCCCGCAACACGTATCAGATGGGATTGTGCTGCACGTGCCGCGCACGCAGGAGTATTGGGTGCAGCTTCCTGCGTCACCCGCGCAATTGGGAGCTGCGCCGTCTATCGGGAAGTGCGCGCATTCCTTTGAAATTTCGTCGCACACGTCGCGCGTGCATGGGTTCTTGTCAGAGCAATCTGTTGGGCAGGTGATGCATTTTGAAAGGTCGTTCGTAACAGTGCCGTCCTTGCACGTGAAGCTCTGCGTTACGTTTGTGATGTTTGCTGCTGCCTGCTGGGAAGGCGGGGGCAATATTTGCTGTGCCTGCCCTATGCAGCCGAAAAAGAGGAATAGGAGTGCAAGTAAAATTGTCGCCTTCATGGAAAAACCCTGTGCTTATTGCTTTGATTCGCTGAAAGTTGCAAGCGGCTTTTTCTCTGTCTTTGAGAGAATGACTTTCATGGAGTAGGGGGCGCTCTTTGAATCCCATTTGACTATCCACACGTTCTGGTACGTGTCGTACTCGCTTGCAAACGAGGCAGTCGGGATTGCATCCTTGTACGTGTCTATGTAGCTTGAAATCCCATCTGTTCCGGGGTAGGTATGCGAAGCGACGATTGCCTCCTCCTCAAATGCGAGTATGCAGGTGGGCTCGTTTATGCAAAGCCTGCAATCCCTTGTTATTATGTCTGCAGGCTGGGTGACAAAATTCTGAGGGGGGTAAGTATAGTATATGTGCAGCCGCTCCGGGCAGGGGTAAATGAGGTTGCTTGAGACGCGCGCCTTAAGCGTATAATACGTGCCGTTCTTCCCTGCCTGAGGGGTTATTTCAAAAACCTCGCGCACGTCTGCATTTGGGTATTTGCGCTGCAAATCCTCAAGGAAAAGCTTTTTTGCGTCCTCTGTGCGCTTGTTGTCAATTGAGTGGGAAAGGGAAAGCACAAGAATTGCGGAGATTGCGATTAAAAGCACAAGAACGACGACGCGTGACATATTGGGCATTAATGCGCCAAACTATTTAACGCTTGCCTTGTTTTTGCGGGCTGCACCCGGGCTCATTGCTGCTTGTTGATAAGCAGGCGGATGGCGCTTAGCTCGTCGCGTATTGCGCGCATAAATATGTTTTGCGCAGAAGGCGCGCGCCGGTCCGGAAGATTGCTTTTTGAGCGCTCTGCTGCTCCTTGCAGCCACGTTTCCCAGCCTTCCTTGTAGCCTGCTGCATTCACTGCGCGCTCCAGCTCGCCCATAAGCTCATGGCAATCGGAAAGGCATTGCCAGCGCGAAGTGCCCTTGCGCGGGCAGAAGCATTCTGATGTCATTTTGATTGTTCTTAGTTGGATTTTTTTGTCTTGCATTTTGTCGCCTCGCTGAGTTGGAATATTGCGTGGGATGCCATTCATGTGCTTGCGTGCCACAGCTCTGTTTGGGGCAGAGATGGGAAGCCGAAGTTCAATGCCGCAGCCGCATGAGGGTTTTGGGCAGGGAGCGGCTCGCTTTTCACAGGCCCTTCCACAAGCCCCTTGAAGGGCGGGAAGGGATGCGCTGCCTGCCCTGAAGGGCCTTTTGGAGCACTTGCCTGCGCGCCTGATGGAAAGCCCTCGTTTAGGTTGTCCGCGCGCACGGGCAGCGGGATTTGGGGATGCTGCAGAATCGTTTTGAAGCACATATCGTTCACAACTACTGCTTTCCCTTCTGGCTCCTGCCCGGTTTGCTTTGCATTCCAATTAGGCGAATGCCCGTTTGAGGAAGAAGGGGCCGGGAAGTCTGTGCCATATTGGTCGTGGAAGTCAGCCTGCGCATTGTTGTATGCCTGCTCTGTATCACGGTATTTTTGCTGCTCGTTTGGCGGCGCTGAACCGACTCCATTTGTATTCCATTTGCTGCGCAGTCCTTCCTGCGCCGGCTTTGGCAGGCAGGCAAAAAGGCCCCTCGTTAGAACGCTGTCCTGCGATGTGCCACGCCGCCCGTTGTATGGGTTTTGCGTGCTGCCAGTTGTGGGTTTATTCGTTGTTGCCCTGTCCATTTTATCACCTATTTTTATTTTTTTCAGTTTTTTGCATTTTTTCAAATTTTTTCAGCACGTACAGTAGGTTGAAAACTGGCTGCCAGCCAGAACTCAAAGAATAACCGTTGCGAGCTGGGGGACCGCGAGCATGAGCTCTTCCCTTGAAACGCTTGCAAGCGAACGGTGCACGCACGAGCGCGAAACATTGAACATTTTTGCGAGCTCGCGCAGCGTGTAGTAGTTGCTGTAATATGCATTCAGAAGCTCGTGCAGCTTGTCATCACTAAGTGCGCTTTTTCTTCCGCGTTTCCTTGATTCTGGAATTTTGCTGTTAAAACTAGAGACTTCGCTTTCAGTTCTGGTTGAGCAACATTCGGTTGCAGCCCTCGAAAACGATTGCGTTTTCTCGGAGAACAAAACACCCTGTGCTGACCCCCGAACACCCATTCGCCCTGATGCGTAAACACCCTTTTTGCATTTTTTCACCCCGTTGTTTTTTCTGCAATTTTTGCAGTAGGGTGTATGTAATTGGGGTTGTATATAAAGATTTGTCACGAAAATGCGCAAGCGCATTCGCTAAGGGTTGTAAAATGTGCCAGCAACAACGAGCGTTCCCGCGCACAGCGCAGTACAAGCTTTGTCGTGAGCAGGCTTAACTTCCGAGTTCGAGATGGGTTCGGGTGTGGCCCTGCTCCTGTGGCCGCTGACAACATGTATATGGGGAAACGTCTTTTTAACCCTTTTGCATAAAGCAACGCATGAAATCGATGGGGGCTTTTGCGCGCCTTACGAGAATAGAGCATGCGCTCATGCTGGACATTGCGGTTTTAATCGCTATTTTCATAGGGGCAAAAGCTGCTGGGGCGGGATTGCCCTCCATTGAAATTTTTGCGCTCGCACTCGCTGTGCCTGCGTTTGTGCAAATGGGCTCTTTTGCGCTAAACGACTATTTTGACGTGGAGACGGATAAGCACAATAAGAAAAAGGACCGCCCGATTGTGAGCGGCGAAGTTGGGAAAGAGGAGGCGCTTGGGATTGCGATTGTGTGCTATTTGATTGGGAATGCGCTCGCATATTTCCTAGGGATGGGCGCGTTTGCGATTGCGGTTGTGTTCAGCGTTCTTTCTGTTGCGTACAATTGGAAGCTTAAAGACGTTGCATTGGCAGGTAATTTGTACATTGCAGCTACAATGGGGATACCGTTTGTTTTTGGGAGCGTGGTAGTTGCGGGGGAGATAATTAGGGCAGCATGGGTGCTTGCGATTATTGCGTGCATTGTGGGGCTTGCGCGCGAAATTATGAAGACTGCGCAGGATTTTGATGGGGACAAAAAAGCGCGTGAGGCAAAAACCCTGCCTGCGTACATCGGAGTGGAGAATAGCCTGAAAGTTGCTGGATTGCTTTTCCTTTTCTTTGTGCCTTTGAGCTATTTCCCTTTCTTTTACGGGCTGAGCGCGAATTTGTTTTCCCTTGGGATGGTGAGCATTGCAAATTTGGCTATTATAGCGATTGCAACGCAGCTTCTTTTTGAGTATGGGAGGGAAAAGGGAAAAGAACGGGAGGAGCTTCTAAAGCGGGGCAGGAACGCTTCACTTATGGCGCTTCTTGTGGGACTGCTTGGATATCTGGCTGGCTCGTTTTAGAGGGCGGGCAGCGTTATACAAAGCGATATAAAATTAGGGAGGGAATAGGGGACGGGAGGGATTGCATGGAAGCTGCGATAATAAGCACTAGTTTGCCTTTTAGGAAATTTTCTTCGGGAAAAGTGCGCGAAACTTACGAGCTTGAGGACGGGCACCTCCTTATGGTGAGCACGGACCGCCTTTCCGCGTTTGACGTTGTATTTTCGCAGGGGATTCCTTACAAGGGCACAGTTCTCAATGAGTTGTCTCTTTTCTGGTTTGAAAAGCTTGCAAACGTTGCGAAGAACCATTTGGCAGCAGGGTATGATGTTTCTCGGCTTAAGCTGCCCGAAGATATAGAGAGGAGGGGCATGGTGGTGAACAAGCTCAAAATGCTTCCAATTGAGTGCGTTGTAAGGGGGTATTTGGCAGGAAGCGGGCTAAAAGAGTACATGCAAACGCAGAGCGTGTGCGGCATTAAATTGCCTGGCGGGTTGAAGAACTCCTCGCAATTGCCGCAGCCGATATTTACCCCTGCTGCAAAGGCGCAGAGCGGGCATGATGAAAACATTACGCATGAGCAGGGGGAGCAGATGGTGGGGAAAGAAAAATTTGCAAAAATAATGGAGCTTTCAATAAAAATTTACGAAACTGCCGCAGCGTATGCAAAGGGGCAGGGCATAATTCTTGCGGACACGAAATTTGAGTTTGGGGAGCTGGATGGGGAAATTGTGCTTGCGGACGAGGTCCTCACGCCGGACTCAAGCAGGTATTGGCCTGCTGCACAATATGAGGAGGGGAAAAACCAGCCGTCTTATGACAAGCAGTATGTGAGGGATTATGTTGAGGGGATTGGATGGGGGAAAAAGGCGCCTGCGCCGATACTTCCAGATGAAGTCGTGCGCGGCACGTCTGAAAAATACATTGAGGCTTATGAAAAAATAAGCGGGAAGAAATTCCAGAGGTAAGAATATGCTAACATCGCCGTTTCTGTCAAAACTTAAAAGAGGGCCCCAAGTTGTGCTGCCAAAGGACATTGGGATGATACTCGCATACAGCGGGGTCGGGAAAAACAGCGTGTGCGTGGATGCAGGCACAGGAAGCGGATGGCTTGCTATTTCCCTTGCGAACGTTGCAAAAAAAGTCACAAGCTACGAGGTGCGCGAAGAGTTTGCGGAAATTGCGCAGAAAAATGCGAAAAGAGCGGGCGTTGAGAACCTTGAGATACGGGCAAAGAGCGTGCTGGAAGGCATTGAGGAGAAAGAAGTTGATTTGGTTACGCTTGATTTGGCTAACTCGGACGGGGCGGTTTTGCATGCGCACGGGGCGCTCAAAAAAGGAGGGGTGCTTGTCGGATATTTGCCTCACGTTGAACAGGTGAGAAGGTTCGTTGAGGCGTGCAACAAAGCGGGATTTTCGGAAGTTGCGACTGTGGAGTCCATTGTGCGCGAGTATTTGGTGCGCGAGGCAGGGATGAGGCCGGAAAATACAGGGCTCACGCACACCGCATATCTGGTATTTGCAAAAAAATAGTGCGGCTTAGCTGTAAGTGAGCGCCGCAAAAAGGATTCCTGCCAAAATGCAATAGTACGCAAAGAATTCCAGTTTCCCTCTTTTTAGTATTTCCATGAAAAAGCCTATTCCTGCGTAGCCTGAGATAAAAGCAGCGACTATTCCCACCGCAGCCAGTTGCATGTCAAAGGTTGTGGATGCCAAATCCCGAAATTCCAGAAGAGATGCAACGAGCATTGCGGGCGCGCCTATAAGAAAGGAGAATTCCGCTGCCTCTGTGGGTTTTATGCCAAGTAGAAGCGCCGTGCCTATTGTGCCACCTGAGCGGGAAATTCCGGGGGCAACTGCGAGCCCTTGCGCAAGACCCGCTGCGAATGCGCTTTTCGTGTCAATTTCTTTTTCCTGCTTTCTTTTCCTTGAGGCAAAAAAGAGGAAAATGCCCGTAAGCATGATGAGCAGGCTCACTATGAAAGGCTGGGAAAAAAGCCCCTTGAAAAAAGATTTCCCTGCAAAGCCCACTATTGCGGTCGGGATGCCTGCAATTGCCATCAGGATTACGTATTTTACTGCCTGCACATCCTCGTGCAAAAGCCCGTTTGCAAGGGAGAGGATTTTTCTGCGAAAGTAAAGAAGGAGCGCTGCGATTGTGCCGAGCATTATTACAATGTCAAACTCAGCAGGCGCTGAAATATGCAGGAGAGACTGCGCGATTACGAGATGCCCTGAGCTGGAAATTGGAAGCCATTCCGTGAAGCCCTGAATAAGTCCGAGCACTAATGCCGAGAAAACGTCCATGCGCTGTTGTTACCCCGAAGGCTTTTATTTCTTAGTCCTTTAATGCTGGGCATGGACAACAAGGCAAAGGTGTATTTGGGCGCTGCGGTTCTCATGCTGCTTGTGCTTGGGATTGGGATGCTCGTGCCTGCTGCAGAGCAGGTTACAGTATGGATTAGCTGCACTGGCTTCCTTGCGCTTGCTTCGCTCCTGCTTGTTGTTGCAACGCCGATTATAGCAAGGGCTACAAGGCACCCGATTGCAATGAAGGCACTTGTGCTGCAGAGGCAGCTTGGGATATGCGTTTTCCTTTTTGCGCTTGTGCACGTCCTTATTGCAATGCAGATGGGGCTTGGGTGGAACGTTTGGTTTTTGCTTGACCCGCAGGCAACATTTTTGCTTGTTGGGGCAGTTGCGTTTCTCATACTTTTTGCAATGGCTGCCACTTCAAATGATTTCTCCGTAAAAGCGATGGGGAAGAACTGGAAAAGGCTGCAGATGCTCGTGTATGTTGCGATTTTGCTTGTGCTTGCACATTTTGTGAATGTGGGGCAGATATTTGC
>Ga0172370_10004208_pt1 | contig 19387 bp, 21 predicted proteins | sample LakKiv5m_FD_114538 | JGI IMG/M metagenome (GOLD analysis project Ga0172370, IMG submission 114538) | Freshwater microbial communities from Kabuno Bay, South-Kivu, Congo - kab_022012_11.5m | ecosystem: Environmental > Aquatic > Freshwater > Lake | place: Democratic Republic of the Congo...
CTTACGTGAACAAATATCCATGATTCAATTAATCGTGAAGTCTACGGATGAAATTTTGCCCGTCCTGCAAAGTAATGAACATCCAAGCGAAACAATTCTTCAAACAATGACTACTGTATTGAAATACATGAATAGTCTAATTGAACGCCTTCCTGAAATATTAATATCCGAAACAATACCTTACCCCAAAAAGGAACTGATTAATTCACTCAATAACGTCATTGACCAGTGGTGCGCATGTTCACCCCACTGCGAAAAACTTTCGGAATACTGGGAAGAATTTTTCTTCTGGTGGCGGGAGTTCCGAAGGAACTACGAATCTATGGTCAGGTCTGAAAGAACGATAGTACTCTCAATGAATTAAGAATTTTAGTTGCTATTCAGAATTCACAATTATTAGAAGATAAAAAATCATTGCTTTAATGGTAAAATTCTTGCTCTATCTCTATTTTTATCAACTATTATTAATGCTCCTTCATTAAGGATATCTTCGAATTGATTTAAAGCTTTCATGATTCTATCTCCTATATCAGAAGGTAAAATATTTTGTGCCCTTAATTGAATAACACTTGGTGTAACTATATTCAATGATGATAAAATAGACCCAAAATCCAAGTCATGTGTAAAAATTATATAGTCGTTAGTTTTAGCAAAATGGAATATTTAAATATCTTCTGCTTTTGGATTTCCTATTGTACTCCAATGAACTGCATCCACTCCAGCTGATTTAAAGAATTCCACCCAAGATGGGGATAGATTCATGTCAATTAAGATCTTCATGCATATTCAAGATTTACTTCAACTTCTTCAGCCCTCCATGCAGCATAAGCTAGAGATTGTTGTATATCTTCCGGCTCCAAATAAGGATAATTCCTTAAAATTTCGTCAAATGTAAGCCCTGATGCAACCAAGCCGACTATTGTTCCAACAGTAACCCTCATACCTCTGATTGTAGGTTTGCCACCCATTATTTTTGGATTTAGTTGTATTCTTGATAATTTCTCCATTTATTCCTCCTTACACATTTTTTCATCTGAATAAAACTTGATTTTTTCAAATGTGACTTATATTATCTTGCTTTAGTAGATGTTTTTCAAAATATTGATGAAGAAAGAACACGTTTTATATTTTATTCATTGAATATTTTCATCAAACCGAGAAATCCCATATTTCATGGAATCTCTTTAGGTTTAATAAAGGTTCTTTAATCGAATTTCATCAAAATGCTCACGATAACTGCGATGCTAAAACATACACTTCTTTTACTGACATTAACAAAATTCGCCCCCTTCTAAACTTGATTTATTAAGAATACGTCATAAGCAAAGATTATTAATTTTTTAAAGAAGGAAAATGAATCAATATAGTGGTCAGAGAGGTTTTGGAAGGTTTTCCGTATTCCCTCCTGTTCTAAAGTCATTGTTAATTATAAACGTTGCAGTCTTCGTTCTGGATTATCTTTTTTTTGGTGATTATCATTTCGGAAACATTTCTCTAAAAGAAATGTTTATCAGATATCTATACCTGTGGCCCATCGGAGAAAATTCAAATTTTTATATTTGGCAGCTAATTTCCTACCAGTTCATCCATGGAGGGTTTATGCACCTGTTCTTTAATCTTTTTGCTTTATGGATGTTCGGTGCAGAACTTGAAGAAATGTGGGGTTCGAAGAAATTTCTGTCTTATTACCTGCTTTGTGGGATAGGTGCCGGATTAGTACAGCTTTTCATAGCTCCTCTTTTTTCAGACCCGGCACCAACAATCGGTGCCTCAGGTGCCATCTACGGAATACTCTTAGCATTCGGACTAACATTTCCGGACAGACCTATTTTTATGTTTCCACTGTTTATTCCTATTCCAGCAAAATTCTTCGTAATAATTTTTGCAGGAATTGAATTGTTAACTGGTGTTACTTCCTCTGGCGGCGGTGTTGCACATTTTGCACATTTAGGCGGAGCATTCACAGGCTTTCTACTCATTAAATTCGGAGACCGGATGGGACTCTTCAGATTTTTTGAAAATCTGTTTAAGCCTAAGCAAACTGTTTACAAACCTGAGAGCAGTCCTCATGGTTCGAATGTTTATAGGGCAAACTGGACAACTCCTTACAAAGTTCAGGAACAGCAGAAAAACGATGTCAGTACAAACATTTTTTATGTTGACGGTGAAGAAGTTACTCAAAGAAGAATTGATGAAATTCTTGATAAAATTTCTGCCTCCGGCTACCAAAATCTTACAGACCGCGAGAAAAGAATCCTATTTGAACTTAGTCAGAAAATTAAATAATCTTAAATTTTGAACTTTCAATTAAATATATATGAGCTACATAGAAAACAATAAATTTCCTCGCAAAAAAACAAAAACCGTAATGGTCGGGAAGGTTCCAATAGGTGGCAATTCTCCTATCAGCGTTCAAACGATGACCAAAACCAAAACACATGATGTGGAAGCCACAGTCAATCAGATCAATAGAGTAAAATCTGCCGGTGCGGATATTGTCAGAGTAACCGTAAATGACAAGGAAGCTGCCGATGCTATGGTTGACATTGTCAAAAGCGTTGATGTACCAATTGTTGCGGATATTCATTTCAATCATATCTTTGCTCTGAAAGCAATAGAAGCCGGTGTGGCTAAAGTCAGGATAAACCCCGGTAACATCGGGTCGAAAGATAGAATTAAAGAAGTATTGGAGGCTGCAAAATCAGCACATATTCCTATTAGAATAGGAGTAAATTCCGGGTCATTAGAAAAGGAAATCCTTGAAAAGCATAAATACCCTACTGACGAAGCCCTTTACGAAAGCGCAATGAGACACGTTGAGTATGCAAGTGAACAGAATTTTGAGGATATTGTAATTTCCGTTAAATCAACCAGCGTCCCTCTAATGATAGGTGCTTACAGGCTGCTTTCTGAAAGAACTGATTTTCCTCTTCATCTTGGAGTAACTGAAGCCGGTAGAGAAAGAGCAGGTACCATTAAATCTTCCATAGGCATCGGAACACTGCTGTCCGAAGGTATCGGCGATACTATCCGTGTGTCCTTAACCGATGAACCTGAAAAAGAAATCGAAGTTGGTAAAGAAATCCTTCGTTCCTTAGGTCTAGCTCAAAGAACGGTGGAAATAATCTCCTGCCCTACTTGCGGAAGACTTGACGTAGATTTGTTTTCCATTACAGAAAAGCTCGAAAAACGATTAAAAGACATAACCAAGCCAGTAAAAGTCTCAGTTCTCGGGTGTGCGGTGAATGGTCCCGGCGAAGCACGCGAATCCGACATCGGCATTGCAGCAGGAAAAGGACACGGTAATCTTTACATACGAGGCGAATTCGTCCGCAAAGTGAAGGAAGAAGACATCGTTGATGAGGTTTACAGGGAAGTGATGGCTTTTAAATAATTATCAATCTACCACAAGGAATTTCCCTGAATAAATTATTCCCGATAAATTGTCCGATGCTCGATAGAAATACAAACCGGATGTAATATATTCCGGCAATTTTATGTCAACTTTTGATTGCCCTGATAAAATCATATTATTCATTATTCTATTTCCCAAAGCATCAAAAACCTCAAATTTTAAATCTCTTGAATCAGAAATTTTTAAATTTAATGTCCTATTGAAACATGGATTTGGATAAATGGTCAAATTATTCGATTCAACTTTTGTCTCAACATCAGAAATTGTCTGATGAAGAGTATTTATATAAATACCGGTAGGAATGGAATACGAACTGTCGCTATAAACAATTCGAGCTAAGTACGATTTTGTCAGCCAAGAATAGAATGAATAGTAATAATATGTCTTGACAGAGCCTTGTGAGATTCCGAAAGCAGAAAGCAGGAGTGGAGGAGCCGGTTGGCCTCCTAAAAAAAAGCTATCGAGTCTTTCAACTTTCTTTTTGGAGAGCAAAACCTCGAAACCGGAATTAAAATCCGTGTTTTTAAGTCCCATTGCTAGCGTTCCCCAGCCAACAATAGTATCCTTTACAGTAAATTTAACAATCTTTTGACCTTTGGCATTATTTATTCCATAATTCGTGACCGATAGAATGAAATCAAAAACATATTTCGATTCAAATGCCATTGAAGACTCGAAAGTTTCAGGAAATTTAAAATTAAAAAGAGGTGTTTCTAATTTTAATTTTTGTTCAGGAAACAATAAAGTATCCTTCAAATTACCGGTTAAATTTCCAATGGGATAAATTTGCTGCCGAACACTAAGGTCTGAAACTCCATAATAACTATCATTGAACTGATAATATGCATCATAATTGAAACCTTTATCATTAGTCAGATATTCAAATAATTCCGGAGCATAATACTGACAATCGGGAAATGCAGTATCAGAATATTCTTCAATACCCATAGGTATTGAATTGTTTTTCTTAAGGTTTAAATAATTCCATAATAAATCTTCACCCTCAATCGGAGTTTCAACATTTGCATCAGAAGAACAAGAGAAAAGAGTATCGGGTTTGTTAGTAGAACTCATCTGAGCTTTTGTTAAAACGATTGGTTTGGATTGTGAATACACAAAATAAAAACAAGCAATAAAAGCAAAAAAAGTAATTAAAGTTTTCATTTTTTCTCCTGATTAAATTAATAATCAAAGATAAGAAAAAAAATCAACAAATTTAAATTAATTTAGCTTTTTTGAAAAATTGGTATCCAAATCTCTTCTTCTGAGTCTGGGGAATCCTGTTTGTATTTGTCTCCCATAACGGCAAGATGTGGTCTGCTGTCTAATACATACTCCGAATTTGGCAGCCACTCCTGGAAAATATAACCATAAGTACGTGGTCCTTCGTTTGCAGGACCCTTGTGAATAAATACAGCATATAATCCTTCCAGAATAATTAAGGTTTCCATACCATCGGGGACTGAGTCAAAGTCGCTAACTACAACGGCAGCCCATTTATCAAATGGGTTATTATGACTAAAATTTTCATAGAAACCATCAGGATAAACCTCAACTGAAAATAGTTCATTGCCGATTCGGCTTGTAATTTGTTTATGTTCTGGCATAAAAGAACGCCATAAATCGAAGGTTTTATTCTCGGCAAAGGACATTTGAAGCCGCTTGCCGATGAGAAGTTTGGATTCGTTAATAGTAATTTTTGGGTTCATACACTTCTATTTGTAAACATCGCCACGAGAATCAATTTTTACAATAATTAATGTATCGTCTGTTCGGTCTAATTGATAAATTATTCGAATTTTACCAATCCGTAATCTACGATAACCTTTCCAATTTCCATCTAATGTTTTTATATCCAATTCACTTAAATGATGCCACCCATTACCCGAATAAAAATCATATAGTTCTTTAAGTTTGAACTTTATTTTTGATTTTTCTTTTTCTGAACTTTTTTCAAGAAAACTAATCGGTTGTTTATGGAACTTAATCTGCATTTAAGACCCAATCAGTCATATCAACTAATTCTTCATTTTTGATATTTTCCGGTTCACCATAAATGCTTTCAATTTCAGCCATTTCTTTTTCAGAAGCAACAGGGAAAATTGAATCATAAAAAGAAATCCTTTCTTCGATTATAACCTCATGTATAACTTCTTTGAAAATTTCTTTTAAAAATTCTTTTTGTTCTAAATTATTTTCCAATTTTAACTCGCTATAATTTTAAAAATAAATATACGTAATTTTGAAAGACATATTATATTCTACTTATACCTTTCCAACTTGAAAGTCTCACCTAAGTATAGTTTTCTAACATCCTCGTTCGATGCAATCTCTTCAGCAGTGCCTGAAGTGAATATACTTCCGTCTATTAAAATATACGCTCTATCTGTGATTGACAAAGTTTCATGCACATTATGGTCAGTAATCAGAACCCCAATTCCTTCATTTTTCAGTTTCCTGACCATTAGCATAATGTCTTCGACGGCAATTGGGTCAATGCCCGCAAAAGGTTCGTCAAGAAGAATGAACTTGGGATTTGCGGCAAGACTACGTGCGATTTCACATCTCCTCCTTTCGCCCCCGGACAACATGTATCCCTTGCTTTTCCTTACGTGGGCAATGCCAAAATTTTCGATTAGTTCCTCAAGACGATGGTTTCGTTCGCTGCGGCTCATATTCTGAAGCTGAAGAATTGCTTTGATATTGTTTTCGACAGTCAGTTTCCTGAAAATTGAAGGTTCCTGAGGAAGATAAGAAATACCCAGCTTGGCACGCTTGTACATGGCTTTGTTAGTAATCTCTACGTTATCAAGAAAAACTCTTCCACCGTTTGGTTTCACCATTCCGACAATCATGTAGAAGGTAGTGGTCTTCCCTGCTCCGTTAGGACCGAGCAGTCCGACTATCTCTCCCTGACGAACATCGATGGAAACATCCTTAACTACAGTACGTTTTTTATATCTTTTTACAAGATTTTCAGCATGAAGATTACTAATTAAAATATCCACGGTTACCTTTTCGCCTGTTCTAAAACAATTTGCAAATCGAGCCTCTGGTCGTCACGCAAAATAACAAATTTCATCGTTTCGCCGACGATACCATCATTGATTGCCAATAAATAATCCTGCTCACGCAAGATTTTAGTCTTATTTATCTCCAGAATAATGTCGCCCGGCTCAATTCCTGCTTTTTCTGCTGGAGACCGATTCTCAACCGCGGCTACTACCACACCCTCTTTGGATTTGACCTTAAGATAACGGGCAATTTGGTCGTCTAATTCACGAACATCCATTCCGATATAATAATTTCTGCTGATTTTTTTATTTTTAGTAAGCAAATCAACTACCTTTTTTACGCGGTTAATAGGAATTGCCCAACCTATTCCGATACTGCCGGCACCTTTGTTACTTTGAGCAGTTGAGAAAATTACAGTATTAATACCGATTGCCTCTCCAATCGAATTTACAAGCGGACCACCGGAATTACCGGAACTAATTGCCGCATCAGTCTGAATCATGTTTTTATAGATACGGTCATCCTGAACGAAATTTATTCCGGAATTTGAAATTACACCGACAGTTACAGTTGGCTTAGCGTTCAAGTCAAACAAACCGAATGGATTTCCGAAAGCGATTGCCCACTCTCCTGTAATCACATCATCTGAATTTGCCATGCGTAAATATGTAAAATTGTCACCTTTTATTTTCAATAGTGCCACATCGCTTGTTTTGTCCGCTCCAATAATTTCAGCATCGTATTTTTTCCCGTCAGTAGTGGTTACAACTATCTTGGAAGCATTTCCCGCAACATGGTGATTAGTGAGAATATAACCATCGGGCGAGATTATAAATCCCGAACCTAATCCCCTGACCTGATATTCTTCTTTTCTTGGTCTGCGAAATCTTTGAAAAAATCTCTGCATATTCGGGTCATCAAAAAAGTCGGAAAACGGGTCACGGTATTCAACGGTATAAGTTTCAGTAATATTAATGCCAACAATTGCAGGCATACATTTTTCAATAGCCCTCGTGATTGCATTATGTCTTGAATTATTTACTTCATCTTCGGCAGTGCTGGTGCGTGATAAGCCGGAATTTCCATTAGTATAAATTTTCTTAGTGTCTTGTGAATTGCATTCCTGAAACGATAAAAACGAAATGAACGAAAATATTATAATAATCGCAAATTTCCTGATGTCCATATTTTTACTCCGATTTAATTACAATTTTTAAAATAATAAAGATTTATGACGAAAATGTTGGAATAATTGTTGAAAAAATTTGTCGCTAAAGTATTAATTTGCCAAAACAATGAGACTACATTTACACATAGCATTACCTGTCCCGATTGATAAGAATTTTACTTATCTTTTGCCGGAGGGCTTTGAATCTGACGGATTAGTCGGTAGAAGGGCACTCGTGCCTTTTGGCAGCAGAGCAATAACGGGAGTGATTGTTTCTACAGAAGAAAACGAAAATACAGAAAAATTAAAATACATAATCGAGATTCTCGACGGACAACCTGCCTTTTCAGAGAAAATGCTTGATTTCACAAAATGGATTGCCGATTATTACATTTGCTCTTGGGGAGAAGTACTGAAGGCTGCTTTGCCGCAGGGGATGTCACCCAAAAGAGTGGTAAGAATCAAAGTCATTAAAACACTTTCTGACGATGAGATTCTTGACCTTTCGATGAAAGCACCCAAACGAGCCCAACTTCTTGCTGAAATCAACGAAAGAGATGATTTTATATCCGTTAATTATCTCGAAAAATTGTTAGAAACCGATTCAATCACTTCACAAATTTCTATTTTGCAGGAACAGGGCATTATTCAATGCGAGTACTCAATCGAAGGAGAAGCAAAAATAAAGAAGCAAAAAGCTCTCAAAATTCCGGATTCAATCATCAATGACGAAGATATACTACAGTCAATTCTTTATGAATTAGATAAAAAATCCAACAAGCAATCTGTTCTTTTCAGTCATATTTATCTTAATCAGGTTGATTCCGATTCTCAGGTTCTTTTATCCGAAGCTCTAACAGAAACTAACACAACAATTTCAATAGCAAACTCTCTCGAAAAAAAGAACTATATCGAAATATATGAAACTGAAGTTGACAGAAATAAAACAAACACTCAGCATGAAAGTTTAGGAACAAGAAATGAATCTCTTCTTGAGCTTACGACCGAGCAGCAGAAGGCTTTAGATACAATTTCAGATTCTCTTGACAAAAATAAGTTCAAATCTTTTCTCCTTCATGGAGTAACTGGAAGCGGCAAAACACTTGTTTACCTTCATTTAATCAAACAAGTTGTACAATCCGGTAAAAGTGCCCTCATTCTCGTACCAGAGATAGCTTTGACACCCCAGTTAATTGACCGCTTTAAAAATGCTCTTGAAGAGAATTTTGCAGTTCTGCATAGTAGAATGTCTGACGGAGAAAGGTTCGATGCTTGGCGTTCAATTCGAAACGGAGAAGTAAAAATAATTCTTGGAGCAAGGTCGGCAATTTTTGCTCCTGTTGAAAATCTCGGAATAATTATTGTTGACGAAGAACATGAACCATCTTATAAGCAAACTTCCCCCACGCCCCGTTATAATGCTCGTGACCTCGCAGTAGTTAGAGCAAGCAAAGAAAACTGTACAGTTATTCTTGGTTCTGCAACTCCTTCCATCGAAAGCATGTATAATGCCAGAACAGGCAGATACGAACTCCTTGAAATTATCAGTAGAGCCGACGGTGCTAAACTTCCGGAAATAAATGCTGTAAATACAGTTGAATCAAGAAAACACGGACAGATGATTGGCTCTGTTTCCAAGATTCTACTTGATGAAATATCTTCGAGAGTCATAAAAAAAGAAGGAGTGATTCTTTTCCAAAACCGGAGAGGTTATGCGGCTTTTCTTGAGTGTCCCGATTGCGGATTTATACCGGTATGTAAAAATTGTGACGTCAGTCTAACCTATCATAAATCAAAGAATCAGTTAAGATGTCATTACTGCGGGTTTTCAATGCCCTCTACGGTTTCCTGTCCCTCTTGCGGCTATTCTGAATTGAACGAAGTCGGTCATGGCACTCAAAGAATTGAAGATGAGCTTTCGTCGTACTTGACCGGGTGTGATATACCTACCGTTATAGAACGAATGGATTTGGATACCACCGCCAAAAAAGGCTCACACAGAAAAATGTTAACTAAATTCTCTAACGGTGAAACTGATATTCTAATTGGAACGCAGATGGTCGCAAAAGGGCTTGATTTTGCAAGAGTTACTTTAGTTGGTGTTATTAATGCTGACTTGCAGCTTTATCAGCCTGATTTCAGAGCTACTGAAAGAACTTACCAATTATTGACACAGGTTGCAGGCAGAGCTGGCAGAAGCAGTGAATTGCCCGGCTCCGTAATCATACAGACGGCACATCCACAAAGCCATGCAGTTTATTCGGCAAGAATTGCATCATATTCCAATTTTTACGTAGAAGAACTTAATCATCGGAGAAATGCACTCTATCCCCCGTTTGCACGATTTTCAATTATTGAATTTTCAAGTAAAAATGAGGATATGGTCAAAGAGCATGTTTTCAAATTTCTTTATCTCCTTCCGTTTAAAGCTCCTTTCTGGAAGGTTCTCGGACCAGTTCAGCCAACAATTTATAAACTCAGAAATGATTTCAGGAGAATGTTGATTATTAAAAGCTTGAAAGAACAAGACAAAAACGGAGCAAAAATGAGGAAAGCAATTAAAACCGCATTGGAAGATTACAGGCGTAATTACGCAAAACAATCAGTTAAGCTAATAATTGATATTGATTCGTATTCCGGAATTTAATTCTTACAATTTTGCATTTCAATTGCATAATTGTAAGAAATTTCTTAATATTTCACAAACTTTATGGTTTTATCCCCAACTTTAACAAAATAAACACCGGGCGACAGCGAAGAAACATCAAGTTTTACCCCCTCTCCATGAATGGAGAGGGCTGGGGTGAGGTTGACGACTTCCTCCCCAAAAACATTGAAAATCGTAATTTCTGAATCAACTACACCCTTAAGGGTGTGGTTGGCGTGATCAACCGTATGGTTAACCATACGGTCTATTCCAGGATAAGAAATTTCAATGAAATCTGTCGCGGGATTAGGATATATTGTTTGGAGTTTTTCTGATTCTGATTCAACGCTAAGATAACCTAATCCGGCAATTGGCCTTTTCCAAATACCAACGAAGTCTGTGACAACGTAAAGCTCACCACCTGAAGCATAAATATCATTGACCATTACATTAACATGAATTATGTCAATTTGGTTATCAGTAATATTGAACCATTTTGTACCGGATTTATCAACAAGGCACACACTTAATTCAGTGGCTGCGAAGAACAAAGAATCAACATTAAGGAATTTTATACAGGGGTAATAAGTGAGAACGTAAGTCCAGCTCGCTCCGCTATTAGCTGATAAATAGACTTTCCCTGATTGAGCATTACAGGCAAAAATCTTATCTCCATAGACACCGAGAGCTTTAATGTAATTATCAGTTAAACCTGAATTGACAGGAGTCCAGTTTAAGCCAAGGTCTGTTGAAAGGAAAATTCCTGCGTTATAAGTCCCTACATATATATTTGCTCCCAAAAATGCAATACAGCGGACAATGGAGTCGGTTATACCATTGTTTATTGCTGACCAGCTAATTCCATCGTCAGATGAAACGAATAAGCCGGAGGTTGTTCCGACATAGATATTCGCACCATTTCTTTTTAAAAAGTAAAATGGTTTTTTTTGAAGAACATTATTCGGAAGTGTCCAAGAGGCACCATCATCCGAAGAAATAAGCATACCTTCCTTTCGTGTACTTATGAAGAGTTTATCATCTAAAACTTCAATAGCTCCAATATCTTCTCCTGTTAATTCATTGTGTATAGCTGACCAATTCTTGCCTTTATCAGATGATTTATAAAATCCAAAACCGGTAGCGAACATATTCGAATCTTTAATTACCAATTCCTCAACCTCCTTTAATCCTATACCTAAATGACTCCATGTCTCACCGTAATCACTTGATAGATAAACTCCCCAGTTATAAGTTCCAGCAAAAATATTTGTATCTGAAACAGCAAAGCATGAAATTTTTGAATCAGGTGAAGTTCTTGGTACTTTTGTCCATGTGTTTCCATAATCTGTTGAACGTAATATTCCGAATTGAGCTGATACGAGAATGTTAGAATCCCATGTTGCAAATGAATTAACATTAAAAAATGGCTGGGTGGTATCTACTTTAATAGCTGACCAATTTGTACCGTTATTTGTTGAAATATATAATTTTCCGTAATTAATCTCAGAAGCAAAAATATTTGTACCCGAGATTGCTAACGCACGAATTCGGCTTACTTGAGGAAATCCTGTATTAGCAGAATCCCAATCAATGCCATTATTTGTTGAACGAAATATTCCTTTATCTGTTCCTGCAAAAATGTTTGAACCGGAAGCAGCCAAACAAGTTATTCGGACATTGTTCAATGTAGTATCAACATTCATCCAATTGATGCCGTTGTCTGAAGTTAGATAAATACCATTATCTGTGCCAGCGAAAAGATTATCACCTGATATGACCAATGCATTAGTTGTCAAATGAGAAAACATATCATTTACTAAAGACCAGCTTTCACCTTCATTTGAGGAAACAAACAATCCGTCATCAGTTCCAGCAAAAATAAATTCTTCTTTTATGGCAATTGCATAAATCCAGAGGGGTTGTTTGATACCATTACTTGCCGATGTCCAATCTTTACCATAGTTGGTTGTTAGGAATATTCCATCCCAGGAACCGGCAAAAAGTTTTTTTCCCTTTACAGCCAGTGATCTTATTTCGCCTGTTTTGTAATCACATACTTGGTCCCAGAGGGCTTCGCTTTTCATACTAGAAAAAACACAGAAAACAGCACATACAAGAATAAAATTGATAATTTTCATAACCAAATCTCCAAAAGAATTCGTATATACAATCATTCGTTTTTCAATCTGAATAGACCAGATTTCCGTTTTTCTCTATTGATTCAAGAAATCCGGAAGGGTCTTTGCCTACAATCAATAATACAAGATTTTAAGCATTGCTTTGGCAGTTTCCATATCGTATTCTGCCAAGTCAAGCCAATATTCTATTTTTTCATTGTCGTGCAAATATCTTTTCATTGTTGGCTCTTTTTTCTTCAATCCAAAGAAAAACCAAATCTTTTGCCGCTTCTAATGCTCCATTAATACCTTTACCGTGCGTTGTCAGACCCAAAGATGGAATATATGCATAATAATACCCCTTTGGAAATCCTAATTCGTTTATTTTTTCTAACATTATTCCATATTTCATACTTTACCTTGAATTATTTTATCCCCAAAAATTATTTTCCTAAATAGATTGAAACCTTTTAAAATAACTTTTATTTTATTTTATAAAAAATATTTCAAATAACATGATTATAACAACAAATTTCTTAAAAAGTTACAACAAATTATGTAAAATTTCTTTTTTCTCAATAAATTTCTTCCATATCCGATTACAATAGTCGTATTTTCCTTCCGTCAATGTTTGCGTAATTGTTACAAAATTACTTTTAATCAAAAAATGTTAAGACTTACGAAAAAAATAGAATATGCGATTCTTGCCATGCAATACATTGCCGGCAATCCGAACAAGCTGATTACTGCCAAGGAAATGTCTGAAAGGCTTAACATCTCGTTTGAATTCCTTTCAAAAACTCTCCAGGCTCTAATGAAAAACGCTTTAATTGTTTCGCATCAGGGAAAATCCGGAGGTTATTCTTTGACTCGCAGCCCGGAATCAATTTCGATATCAGAAATTATCAATGCTTTGGACGAGACTTCTACCGTGGTAGAGTGTGCCTCCGAAGAAGATATTTTAAACTGCAACCGTCAGAACGTATGCACAATCAGACAGCCAATGAACAGTATTCAAAGTAAAATTAACAGCATTTTTGAACAAACTACTCTTGCGGAATTTTCTATCCCTAATTTTTGAGAAGAAAAACGGAAAATAAATATGGAAAATGAACAAAATATTGTTGAAGAACTGACTCAAAGCGAGTATAAATACGGATTTGTTTCCGAAATTGAGAATGTCTATGCACCCAAAGGATTGAATGAAGACATTGTCAGGTATATCTCCAAACAAAAGAATGAACCTGAGTTCATGCTTAATTGGAGACTTAAAGCCTTTCGCTTCTGGTTGACTATGAAAGAACCCAAGTGGGCAAATCTGAACTTCCCCCAGATTAATTTCCAGGATATTCATTATTATGCTGCTCCAAAGACACAGTCGGAAAAGCCCAAATCAATGGATGAAATTGACCCCGAAATCCGTTCAACATTCGAAAAGCTTGGCATTCCTTTGACCGAACAGATGCGTCTTAGCGGAATAGCCGTTGATGCAGTTCTTGACAGCGTTTCTGTAGCAACAACATTCAAAGGAAAACTCAGCGAACTTGGAATTATTTTTTGTTCAATGAGCGAGGCAATTCGCGAACATCCCGAATTAATTGAAAAGTATATCGGTTCCGTCGTTCCAATTACCGATAATTATTATGCAGCTCTCAATTCTGCCGTCTTCAGCGACGGTTCATTCTGCTTTATTCCGAAAGGTGTTCGCTGTCCGATGGAACTGTCAACTTATTTCAGGATTAACGCTTCTGAAACAGGACAATTTGAAAGAACATTGATTGTAGCCGAAGAAGGTGCTTATGTAAGCTACCTGGAAGGATGCACCGCACCAATCAGAGATGAGAATCAGCTTCATGCCGCTGTAGTGGAATTAGTTGCACACAAAAATGCAGAAATCAAATATTCCACTGTTCAAAACTGGTATCCTGGCGACAAAGAAGGTAAAGGCGGGATTTATAATTTTGTTACAAAAAGAGGAATTTGTTTGGAAGATAATTCCAAAATCTCGTGGACTCAGGTAGAAACCGGTTCGGCAATAACCTGGAAATACCCAAGCACTATACTCAAGGGTGATAATTCTGTCGGTGAGTTTTATTCCGTTGCATTAACAAATAACTATCAGCAAGCTGATACTGGTACGAAAATGACTCACATCGGAAAGAATACAAAAAGCCGAATCGTTTCAAAAGGTATTTGTGCCGGACACAGCAATAATAGCTATCGGGGTGCAGTAAACATCAATAAAAAAGCAGAAAATGCAAGAAATTACTCGCAGTGCGACTCTCTGCTTTTGGGGGACAAATGCGGAGCACACACTTTTCCATATATTGATGTTCATAACAAAACAGCCACCGTTGAGCACGAAGCAACCACTTCAAAGATTTCGGAAGATATTTTATTCTATTGCAACCAAAGAGGAATTTCAACTGAAGATGCGATAGGTTTGATTGTTAACGGATTCAGCAAGGAAGTACTGAATCAGCTTCCTATGGAATTTGCGGTCGAAGCCCAGAAACTGCTTGCAGTCAGCCTTGAAGGAAGCGTTGGATAATAATCAATAATTAATAATTAAAAATTAAGATTTAAAATAAGAATTAAAAATTTAGAATGAGAAGATAGAATGAGTTTATTAAAAATTGAAAATCTCAAAGTAAACATTGGTGACAAACAAATCCTCAAAGGATTCAATCTTGAGGTCAATCCCGGTGAGATTCATGCAATCATGGGACCTAACGGCACAGGGAAAAGTACTCTTGCCGGAGTTTTAGCCGGTAGAGAAGAGTTCGACGTTATTGATGGAACCGTAGAATTCGATAGGAATGACCTGCTTGCTATCCCTGCCGAAGAAAGAGCAAGAGAAGGTGTGTTCCTTGCATTTCAGTATCCGGTAGAAATACCCGGAGTCAGCAATGCTAATTTTATGAAAACAGCTGTAAATGAAGTAAGAAAATATCGTAAACTTGAACCACTTGATGCCATGGATTTCTTGCAGATGATGAAAGAGAAAGCTAAATTAGTTGACATTGATGCTTCCTACCTTACACGCTCGGTAAACGAAGGCTTTTCAGGCGGCGAGAAAAAGAAAAATGAAATTTTCCAAATGGCTATGCTCGACCCAAGACTTGCAATTCTTGACGAAACTGATTCAGGTTTGGATATTGATGCTCTTAAAGTTGTTGCCGAAGGAGTGAACAAACTCCGTAATCCGAACAATGCATTTCTTGTCATTACTCACTATCAGCGATTGTTGAACTACATCATCCCGGATTTTGTACACGTCATGTTTAATGGTAAGATTGTAAAATCGGGAGGAAAAGAATTAGCTTTGCAACTCGAAGAACAAGGCTACGACTGGATAAAAAAAGAGTTTAACGGGAGTATATAGGATGGAAATCAGTTCAAATGATTTGAAAGCAAAACTCTTATCCGAATTTGAATCAATTAGGAACAACAAATTCTCCGGTAATTCTAAGTCATTGGAAAATATTCGTATTGAGGCAATTAATTCATTTGCTTCAAAGGGATTTCCAACTCCAAAAACAGAAGAATGGAAATATTCTAACATTAATTTTATAAATAAAAACAGCTTTAAGCTTCAAACCGAGAAGCCGACATTCGATTTGGTTCCCGGCGACATTGACAAATTTGCATTTAACGGACTTTTTGAAAATCTTCTCGTTTTTGTCAACGGATTCTTTGCTCCTGAACTATCCAAAATCATTTCGGCTAAAAAAATAACAATTAAAAGTCTTTCGGATGGTATAGATGATAATTATGAATTAACCGAGCATTACCTTGGTAATAATTCCAACCTTAGCGATGATGCTTTTACTTCACTTAATACGGCATTTTTTAATGATGGTGCTTATATAATCGTACCTGATGATATATTAGATATTGAGCCGATTCATCTGCTTTATATAAATGATGTCAGAAACTCTTCCGTTTGGTCTAATCCGAGAAATCTCATACTTGTAGGAAAAAACAGCAGTGTAAGAATTATTGAAACTTGTCAAACCATCGGCAATAATGCTGGTTTTACGAATTCTTTTACAGAGATTGTCCAAAGACCATTTTCTAATATTGATTATTATAAAGTCCAAAATGATTTGGGCAATTTGTTTTACATTGGAACTACTCAGGTACATCAGGAAAGTGATTCCGTTTTTAATTCTTCAACAATTTCGCTTAATGGTTCATTTACCAGAAATAATCTGAATACGAATTTCAAAGGTGAACATTCAGAAGCACATTTTAACGGATTTTATTTCCTGGATAAAAACAATTTCGTTGATAATCATACATTAGCCGACCATTCGTTTCCAAACTGTAACAGTAACGAATTGTATAAAGGCATACTCGATGATACATCCCATGCAGTCTTTAACGGAAAAATCATCGTCAGGAAAGATGCCCAAAAAACGAATGCTTATCAATCAAATAAAAATATATTGCTTTCGAATGACGCTACGATAAACACCAAACCCCAGCTTGAAATTTTTGCAGACGACGTTAAATGCAGTCACGGTGCCACAACCGGTTATCTTGACAAAGAAGCACTTTTCTATCTTAGGGCAAGAGGAATAAGCGAAGATAATGCAAGAGCTTTGATGTTAAACGCCTTCGCAGCTGATGTAATCAGCAAAATAAACATTCCCGAACTCAGGGACAATATTAAAAAACAGGTGGCAGAGCGACTTAAAGTCGAAGATGATATTTACTTTTGTAGTTTTTTAACAGATTAACAAGTGAGTATGGACAAATTTCTTATAAATCTTGAAGGTTCGAAACCTTTTAATGTTGAAAGAATAAGGCAGGACTTCCCTATTTTAAACCGTGAAGTTCATGGCAAACCGCTTGTTTATCTTGACAATGCAGCTACAACTCAAAAACCGAAAGCAGTAATTAAAGCTGTCCAAAATTATTACGCTACTCTTAATGCCAATATTCATCGCGGTGTACATTACCTGAGCGAAGCAGCAACCAAAGAATACGAATGCGTGCGTAAAATCATTCAAGGCTTGATTAACACACAGTATGAAGAAGAAATTATCTACACACGCGGGACCACAGAATCAATAAATTTGGTTGCATCATCCTGGGGTAGGGCTAATCTCAAAGAAGGTGATGAAATCCTTATAACAACAATGGAACATCATTCAAACATTGTACCCTGGCAAATTATAGCCTCCCAAACCGGTGCGAAAATAAAAGTAGTTCCTATAAATAATAGCGGTGAAATAATTTTTGAAGAATTTGAAAAGCTCCTTTCCGAAAAGACAAAATTTGTTTCTGTAGTTCATGTTTCTAACTCGCTTGGAACAATCAACCCAATCAAAGAAATTATTGAAAAATCTCATAAAGCAGGTGCTTTGGTACTTATCGATGCAGCGCAGTCTATTCAGCATCTAAAATTGGATGTTCAGGCATTAGATTGCGATTTTCTTGCATTTTCGGGACACAAACTCTATGGACCGACGGGTATCGGCGTTCTTTACGGTAAAGAGCATTTACTGGATGCTATGCCACCTTATCAGGGTGGTGGCGATATGATTATGTCGGTTACTTTCGAGAAAACCACCTTCAACACTCTCCCCTACAAATTTGAAGCCGGCACTCCCAATATTTCCGGAGCAATCGGTTTAGGCGTTGCCATCAGGTATTTACAGAATATTGGACTCGATGCCGTTGGGGACTACGAAAATGGTTTGCTTAAATATGCAACTGCTGTTCTATCCGAAATTAAAGGTTTGAAAATAATAGGAACTGCTCAAAATAAATGCAGTGTTATTTCATTTGTACTGGATAATGTCCATCCGCATGACGTGGGAACAATGCTTGACCGTGACGGAGTAGCAGTCAGAACAGGGCATCACTGCACCGAACCGATTATGAGAAGATTTAATGTTCCGGCAACTTCAAGAGCTTCATTCTCATTCTACAATACTAAGCAAGAGATTGACGTTCTTGGTGAATCAATAAAAAAAGTAATTAAAATGTTTTCTTAAATTGAAGATTGATATGGATAACGAATTAGATGAATTGTACAAGCAGGTGATTTTAGACCATAACAAGAGTCCGAGGAACTTTGGTATCCTGCAGCACCATACTCATTGTGCCGAAGGGCATAATCCGCTATGCGGAGACCACATTGATATTTATCTTGACATGGACGGTGAAATAATAAGAGATATTAGCTTTAATGGTTCCGGATGCGCCATTTCAAAAGCTTCTGCTTCCATTATGACCACAGTTTTGAAAGGTAAAACCATACCTGAGGCAAAAGTCCTTTTCAACCAGTTCCACGATGTCGTCACTTCGGATATTGAATCCAATACCGATACAACCAATCTTGGTAAACTACAGGTCTTTTGCGGAGTAAGAGAGTTTCCTGCCCGAATCAAATGCGCCAGTCTTGCATGGCATACATTAACAAACGCTTTGGATAAACAAGAATTAACTACGACGGAGTAGAGATGACAGCAGATGAATTAAAAGAACAAGTTATACAAGCAATTAAATCGGTTTTTGACCCCGAAATCCCTATAGATATATGGGAGTTAGGACTAATTTACGATATTTCAATAACCGAAAACAATGAAGTTGTAATTTTGATGACTCTGACTGCTCCCAACTGCCCAGAAGCAGTAGGTCTGCCCTCGGAAGTTGAAGAAAGAATCAAATCCATTCCCGAAGTGAAAGATGCTAAGGTAATGATTACTTTCGAACCACCATGGGACAAGGACAGACTCAGCGAAGTCGCAAAATTTGAATTAGGATTGTTTTAATTTATACATTGATAGAAAATTAGATGGATTTTGAATCGCGTAAGATTAAAGTTAAAATTTATTCCGAATACCATGAAATTACTGTTGAACCCGATGAAGTCGTGCTTCAATCTGCCTTACGAAACGGATTAGACCCGCCGTTCAGTTGTCAGATAGGTTCATGTGCTACCTGCCGGGCTATGCTGGTATCCGGTAAAGTAGAAATGGAATGTACGGACGCTTTGACTGAACAGGAAG
>Ga0172370_10004209_pt1 | contig 19387 bp, 16 predicted proteins | sample LakKiv5m_FD_114538 | JGI IMG/M metagenome (GOLD analysis project Ga0172370, IMG submission 114538) | Freshwater microbial communities from Kabuno Bay, South-Kivu, Congo - kab_022012_11.5m | ecosystem: Environmental > Aquatic > Freshwater > Lake | place: Democratic Republic of the Congo...
AATCATTATTAGGATCAACTGCACTTTCCAAAGCTGAAATAATATTACTTGTATTTCCATATCCTTGAAAATCCAGAACCTTATAAGCATATATGGTTGCATTTGGAGCAACTCCTTTTAAAGTTTCATTACTTGTTCCATTACCTGCTGCAATTCCAGCACAATGAGTTCCATGTCCTTGATCATCAATAGGATCACTATCATTATTTACAAAATCATAGCCATCAACAACTTTACAACCAACACCAAAACAATATCCAAGATCAGGATGAGTATAATCAACACCTGTATCAACAATAGCTATTGTTATTCCATCTCCATCAAACCCAAGTTCATTCCAAACAGTATTTGCTCCAATTAAAGGGATAGATTCATCAAGAACAATCTTTACAACCCCATTTGGAACAACATCTTTAACAAAATCAAGTTTTCTAATATCTTCTGCTTGCTTATCAGAAATTAAAGCAAAAGTTCCAAAAATAAGTTTATTATACTCATTTTTATTAAGATTATCAAAATTAGTAATATTTTCTTTTAAAATAATATTATATTCTTTAGATTTATTAGATAAATAAGTAGGATAAGATTTAATTTCGTTTTCTAATATAGAATCATAATAAACAATTTCTTCATTAAGCTTATTAATTTCACTTAAATTTTCTTTAGTTGGATTTGCATTTAAGTTTTCTATTTTTGATAGTCTTTCATTAATTGGTTTATTTAGTTCAATATATTTTTCTGAAATTGATAATTCATTAAATATAATAATATATCCATTATGTTCTTGATTTAAATCTTGGTTATTATTAATTGTATTGCCAACATCATTTAACCCCATCTTTTGTACAGAAGAATTATTTGACAATCCTAAAACATAATCATCACTTGAATAAATAACAGGTAATTGAATTACCATAAATAAAAATAAAACTATAAGTATACTTTTGTTAATAATTTTTTCTTCTAAATAAAATTTATTTTTAATTACCATATTTATTCCTCATTTTAATATTTTAGACTAGATGCTAATAGATACATAAGTTGTAAGTAAATTAATAGAAAAGAAGATAATTAACTTAGTACCATTAATAAGTAATAGTTATCCCAAAACATTTATAAATAGAACTATTTTTAACACTAAAAAACCATATTAGAATATTTTTAAATTAGAAAATGAAAGGAATTTCATTTAAAATAGATTAAATAAGAAAAAAAATATACCAAAGTATTTATTTTCTTAGTATCCTAACTATTCCTTTGTTTGCATCAACTTCTACAAGATATCCATTCTTTAAGACTTCTGTTGCAATCTTTGTTCCAATCACACAAGGTTTTTTAAGCTCTCTTGCAACAATAGCAGCATGACTTGTTATTCCTCCTTCATCTGTAACAAAAGCTGAAGCTTTTTTCATTGCAGGAAGATAGTTTGGCATAGTCATTGCTGAGACCATAATTTCTCCATTCTTAAAATCAGGGATTTGGTTTTTGGAAGTAATAATTCTAACAATACCTGTAACTTTTCCTTTATACCCAATTTGCCCTTTTATTTCTTGTACGCTTGTTTCTTGCTTTTCTAAAAATAAGTTTAGTTTATCTAAATTGTTATTTACGTTTCCAGTATATAGCTTACCTTGATAATAAACAAACCCTTTCTTTCTCTCATCTATTCTATCTAACATTTCTTTTTTATTATTAATATCTCCATTAAAAATATCATCTGGAAGAACAAACCTACTATTACCTTTAAGATATTTATATTTGCGTTCAATAAATTCAGAAATAACAGGTTCAAGTTCTTCATTGTATTCTTGTGTTTTTGTTCTTGCATCTAAAGTTAATTTTTTTATTTTTTCAGAAACTTTAAAGTTGGATTCTGGGAGAACAAAAACCACAGCTATTTTTGCCCAATAGGATGCATAATATTCAAGAACTTTTTTGTATTCATTTACTGTATTTATTTTCTTTGTTTTATTAAAATAAGGTTTTAATTTATTTAATAAATCAAAAAATTCAGAAATACAATTTTTTACGGATCTAAAACTATTATTTGCTGATTTTTCAATAATTTTAAATACATCTAATAATTCTTTATTATCATAATAAACATCAACTAAGTTTTTACCAGTATATATAAAAATAGTATGCTTTAAATCTGTTTTAATTAAATCAATTTTTGTAAAATAATATGAAAACCCACGATACCAAGCATACATTCTAGATAAAGAATATTCTCTTGAATGTTCTTTGTGTAATTCAATTTTATTATCTACTTTTGAAGTATTTGTTTCTTCTTTTTGAAGTACTATGTTTAATTCATTAAGAATAGACTCAATTGAACCTGTATAGATATTTCCTTTGAAATAAACATATCCTTTCTCTCTTTTTGAAATTCTTTCAAGCATTAAATCTTTATTATTTATATCTTTAGACCAAACCTCAGATGGTAAAACAAAATTACTTTTATTTTTAAGATAAGCATACTTAGTTTCTAAAAATGAAGTTATTGCTTTTTGTATAACTAGATTATATTCTTGTGATTTTACTCTCATCTTAAAGGCCATTTCTTTTAATTTTTCACAAACAGGTAAAGTTGGAAGAACAGTTAGAAGTTGCATATACATCCAATTATCCGCACATAACTTTTGTATGCTCTTTAATTCATATAGTGTTTTGATTTTATTCTTACTATCCTTAAATTTATTATATAAGTTATCAAATTGCTTAATATTTGTAATTATTCTTTCTTTAATATCTTCTGGATCTCTAATAGATAATTCAACTATCTTTTGAGAAATGGATTGTATTTCTCTCATATCATAATATGCTCCTACAAGGCTTTGATTATTAAAAACAAAGCAAGTATTATTCATTTTTTCATTAACAATTGTTGGGAAAGCAATTGTCATTGAATCAAAACCAGCACTTAATCTAAATAAAGTAAATTCATCTGGTTCTCTTGAAAATAATAATGTAAGATTAGTTTGTGCATTTCCTTTTAATGTTGTTATTGGTCTTGACTGAGTAATATAAATCTTGTTCTTTTCTATTGCCCACTCAACATCTACTGGAAAACCATAATGATTTTCTATTCTTTGGATAAGTGTTGAAAGAGATAATATTTCCTTGTCTGTTAGAACTTGAGAATTTGCTTTCTTTTTTTCTATATTCTTCCAAGAGACTCCTTTATCTGATTTAACAAGCTCTCTTGATTGCTCGCTTATATTTTTGTCCAAGATTTTATGTGGCATCTTTGAAACAATATATGAGTTTGGAGTTACTTGCCCAGAAACAATAGCTTCACCAAGCCCGTATCCTGCTTCAATAATTAATTGATTATAATCTTCAGTAACTGGATGAACAGAAAAAGCAATTCCTGATTTTTCAGACTCAACCATCTTTTGAACAACAACTGCAACAGATATTTTCTTTTTCTCAAGCTTCTTTTCAAATCTATAAAATATAGCTCTCTCTGTAAAAAGAGATGCCCAGCATTTCATAATGTTTAAAATTAGATTATTGCTTGTTGTGTTTAAATAAGTATTAAGCTGCCCTGCCCACGCATCATCTTTTGAGTCTTCACTTGTTGCACTAGATCTTACTGCAACAAAACTAGAATTAAGTTTCTTAAATGAATAAAGTATTTCTTTGTTTAAATCTTTTGAAATAGATTTTGATAAAATAAGTGCTTGTATTTTTTTAGAAGCAAGAGTTATTGTTTTTTGGTTCTTTACATTAACTTTATCTAAAATAAGACTAATTTCTTTACCTAATTTTTGAGAAAAAATAAATTCCTCAAAAGTAGTTGAAAGAATAACAAACCCATCTGGAACTGGAATTCCAAAATTAAACATCTCACCAAGAGATGCACCCTTTCCCCCAGTTAAAATTACATCTGATTTATTAATATTATTAAAAAACCTAATAGATTTCATAAATATATATAGTTAAATATATTTAAAAAAGAGACTACATTCATCTAAATTTTGATTCAATTCTATCTAAATATTTCTTATATAGTTTGCTTTTAGGTTTAAATGCATAAAAAACTTTACCACCAAGTATATCCATACAAGTATCTTCATTTTTAATTATATCTTCTAGATGAATATTTCTTTTTTGTAAATCTCGTAATACATTTTCTGTTGCTTTCATTCTTATTCCAAGAGTAATAGGTCCAATCCAAGTCATTCCTGGTAGCCAAATAAGATTAATTTTTGCTTTACCTTTAAACTTACGAAACATTTGATTATAGAACTCGCTTGATTTTGGGAACGTCTTATTTACAGTAAGATATAATTTATATTTCTTAAACCTAAACAAAGTAGTTAATGGCTTTTCTGTTTGCTTAATACGTGTAATAAATTTAGGCCTGCTTTTTAGATTATTTTTTGTACCCTTAGCTAATACTATTCTTTTTTCTAGTGCTTTAACTGAAGCTATTGGTTTATTTACTGTATTCACAAATTAATATACTTTAAAAAGATTTATAAATAGAATACAAAAATATTTTAAAAAATTGTTAAAAGAAAAAGAAATAGTCTTTGGAGTTTAATCCAAAAACAATTAAACAATAAAGTCTCAAAAATTTATCTTGAACCTTGTGCAATTCTTTCAATTTCATCTCTTCTCTTTACTGCATAACTCTTTTGATCGTTTTTAGATGCAGCAATGATTTCTTCAGCTAGTGCAACATGTATTTCCTTATTTGTTTTAAAGGTCTTAGAAAAAGCAGCAAGTGCAAGATTCTTAAGTGCTTCATCAAGTCTTTTTATGGGGGCTAAATCAACTGCTTGATTTGAAACAACTCCACCTCTTTGAAGTCTAACAACATCTTCTCTTGGTGCACTATATTCTAATGCTTTAACAAGAACTTGGATTGGGTTTTCTTTTGTTGTTTTATTAATATAATCAAATGCTAAGTCCACTGATTTAATCATTAAATCCTTTTTTCCACAACCATGTCTTCCTCTAATGAATTTACCAGAAAGTTTTTTCTTTCCTTGCCCAGATCTCATCATTTTATTGATTAATCTTTCAACAATGTTTATTTTTGCTTTCTCAACAGGAGTACTCTTCATAACTCCATGTGTGTTTGGAATTATTTTTGCTTTTAAGCATAAATATTTAGAAATACCTTGATCAGCACAAATTATATCTTTTGTTTCCCATTTATTAAAAATCATCATATTTAACACCTTATTAAAATAAAAAAAGAGATATTAAACCTATCTCTTAGATTTCTCCTTTTTACCTGTTCTTAACATTTCAAGTGATTGACTGTTTACTTTAACAACTTTATACTTTACACCCCAAAGATCTCCAACAGGTCCACCTTTACGTCCACCAATTCCTTCAACAGTTACTTGGTCGTGTATTTCAATAAACTTAATTGCTTTATCTTTTGGTGCAAGAGCAGTTAATTCTTTTCCATTCTTTATTAATTTAACTCTAACACATTTTCTAATACCTGAATTTGGCTGTCTTGCTGTTATTCCTTTCTTTTCAAGAACAATTCCTCTTGCTTGAGGTGCTCCTTCCATAAGCCCAGCTTTTCTTTTAACCTTAACAAATCTTTTGTGTCTTGGATCTTTTTTATTCCATTTTTTTCTATCTTTTAAATTCTTCTTTGCAGCGAATTCTCCGTTTGCTCCTCTACTCATAATATATTCACCTAAATCTTAATTTTTATTTTCTAATTTTTTTAAATACCTTATTTTTCTATTTCACGCTTCCACATTTTTACTGCTAATTCAATATTTATTTTTTTATTTTTTACAAGTTCTTAAATTTGAGATACTATTTTAGAAGCATTCTTCTCAGTTGCATTAATACCAAGTTCATTAAGATAAAAAACATCTGGATTTATTTTTCCACTTTTAAATCCTCTACTTCCTTTAACTCCAGCTTTTAAAATTAACTTCTTTTTAAATTGGAACCAACACGCATAAAATAAATCACTTCTTCTTTATCTTTATTATATCCTTAAATAATGCATCATCTTTAATTGGTTTTTCTTCTTCTTCTTGTTTTTTAATTTCTTTTGCTTTTTTAATTAATTCTTTCTCTGTTTTTTGTTTTTCTTTACCTTCTTTTTTAATTGCTTTTGCTTTTGTTCTTAAATTTTCTTTAACAACAACAACATCTTTAGAATCAATTATTGCATTAACACTAGATTCACCTAAGTCAAGAACACCAAGAACAGAAATATTAAACGGTTTACCACAAACAGAACCAAGTTCAACACCTGATTCAGGGTATTCCACACACTTAATACCTGCAAGTTTTGAATAATGTTCTAATTGTTTCTTTTGAAGAGATTTAACTGTTTTTGCTAAAACAACTAACTTTAAATCGCCTATAAGTGTTTCTCTAACTACTTCTTTTGTGCCATAGATTACTTTACCAGTATCTACTGCATTTCTTAATTGTTGATTAAATTTTGTCCAGTCCATATTATTTCACTTTATTTATAATTTTTTTAACCTCATAATATATATTTAAGCTTACAAACTATTTAAAAAAGAAATTACTTTTCTTCTTCTTGTGCTTCCATCATTTTTTTCAAATTTTTTGGGTCAAGTGTTAACTTAACAAGACCAGTTCCTGCAGAAATTGGAAGTCCAACAATTAAGTTTTCTGTAATTCCAGTTAACTTTTCAGTCTCATGATAGAAAGCAGCAGATAAAATATGCTTAACAGTCTCTTCAAATGCAGCTCTTGCAAATGGACTAGTCTTTTCTCCAGTAATACCTGTTCTAACAATTCCTTTTACTCGCCCTCCAAAAGTCATAAGATCAGCAAGAATATATATGTGCCTTTTATTTACTTCAATTCCATTTGAATCAAATGTAGTACTTAATTCATTTACAATTGAATTTCTTGCAGCTTCAATTCCTAAAATTTTATTTATTTCTACAATATCGTTTGTTGTTGTTCTTAATACATCAACTTCTTCAAACTTTAAAACTTCAGATAAGTTTGTTCCTCTAGTAGTAATTATAAATTCATCATTTTGTGGAGTTACAACTACTTTTTCTATATGTTTAACACCATATAAAGGTATACTCTTCCATTTTAGAACTGCCTTTCTAATATTATATAATGGTGTAGTTGCATCAAATACAAAATTTATTTTCTTTTTATTATCTGAAAATCTCTTTGAATTATAAACTTCATCAATCTTGTCATAAACTAAGTCCATAATTTTTTCTTTATCTACAAATGATTCTTCAACCTTTTCATCATCAAGAATAAAAACAACTGATTTATTATCAAAATTTTCCTCAAATCTACCAATATCTTCTACTTTAATATCAATTAAAGTTCCAGCAAAGGATTTAACTTTCTTTTCTATTTTTGCAAGTTCTGGTTTTAAATATATTTTCATTGAGGGGTACTTTGCAGTTAAACGTCCATCAACAATTTCAATTACTCTCTGTATTCCTTGACCAACAGAAACTTCTAAAGAACCAGCATAGTGTTTTGTTCTTAAAGTTAACTGAGTTCCAGGTTCTCCAATTGATTGAGCAGCAATTAGGCCAATTGCATCTCCAGGAGTAACAAGAGCATTATTATATCTATTAGTTACAATCTCAATTAATTTTTTTTTCTTAGAATCACTAAATTTACTGTCTTTAGAATAATTTTCTATTCTTTCTAAAACTAATTTTGGTAGTTCTCTCATATCAATCAACTTTTTTAATTTATAATCACTTGTTGTCCAACATCTATTGTAACTTATTTCATAAGGATGTCTTGGCATGCAAGAAAAGCTTATTCGTGGAAGAAATTAATGTTTTTTCCAAGATATGCTTTATCAGGGGATAATCCATCATCTCCATATAAGAATTGTATTACTTGCCCATCTGCTGTTCTAACACTTAAATCTTCATTAACAATTAAATCTTTAAGAGCATTTGATAATCTTCTATATAGATATCCAGATACTTTTGTTGCAACACCAGTATCAATTTCTCCTTGACGTCCACCAATTGAGTGTATAAAATATTCTTTTGGCTCCATTCCATTAAAGAAATTATTTTTAACAAACCCAAAGTCCATTAATGCTTTTGTTCCAACAATATTTGAACTTAAGAATCTGTTTGCAAAACCTGCTTTTGGTCTACCTGACCTAACAGTAACAAGGCCCCACAATGCAACAATGTTTGCAACATTACCAAGCTTTCCACGAGATCCACCAATACTTGCAAGTAAAGTGGAATTATTATTTGAAACTTTTGTTGATGAAGTTATTTCATCAAACTTAATTTCTAGAAGTTTATTTGAAATATCCTCTTTTGTTTCTCCAGCAGCTTTAATCATTTCAAGCTCAAATGTTTCATCAAGTGTTTTACCTGGAATTAATGGTAAACTTTTGCTTTCATATTTTTTAATAATGCCATTTGTTGTTGCAATTAACTTTTTTACTTTAATATCTATGTCTTCTTGTAAAGTTTCTGGAGTTTTATATTCATCGAGAGCAATAGTTAGTCCTTTCTTATTTAATGTATAAAACACAAGTTTACATAAATTATAATAAAAATCAACAATAACGTTTTTAGGATAATGTCTAACAAGTATATCCACTAAATTCTTTGGTGAATACATTTTTTCATCAACCACACCAGAAACTAATTTCCCTTTTTCAACTTTAAAATAACAATCAAATTTATCAATATCTTTTTGTGTTATTTTTCCTTTAACTTTCTTTAATACAGTATATAGCTTATTATTATATTCAATGTTTAGATCTTTTGGTAATATTTGAGAAAAAATTAATTTCCCAGAATACTTTGTTCTATCAACATCTGCAGCAGGTAGCTCAGTTATTCCAATTGAATATAACATTTCCATTGCTTCTTTTTTAGAGAAAACAGTATCCTTTTTTGTTAAAAGATATCCACCAGAAACAATATCATGATCAGGAACAATAATTGGATTTCCATTTCTAATACTTAAAATCTGGCTATCAACCATTAATAAATTATTAATTTCAGCAACTGCAGCTTCACTTTGTGGGCAATGAAGATTCATTTCATCTCCATCAAAATCAGCATTGTATGGTGGACAAGAAATTGGATTTAATCTAAATGTTTTACCAGGTAATACTTTAATCTTATGACCCATAATAGATGCTCTATGAAGAGTAGGTTGTCTATTAAATATAACAACATCTCCGTCTCTTAATTTACGCTTAATTGTTGCCCCAATTTCAAGACCATCAATTAATTCTTTTTTATTTTCTATAGTTATTAGTTTTCTTTTACCATTTTTTGAAATAATATATTCAACACATCCATTTTCAATTTGATCTTTACAATAATCTAAATTCCAAGAAGTTACTCTCTCAGGCATTGTTAATGTATTTGCAATTTGCTCTGGAACACCAAGCTCGTCAATTTTTACATCAGTTGATGGAGTAATTGTTGTTCTTGCTCCAGCATTAACTCTTTTTCCAATCAGGTTATATCTAAATCTTCCTTTCTTACCTTTTAATCTTTGTGCCAAAGTATTTAATGCTCTTCCAGATCTGTGTTTTGCAGGAGGAACACCAGCAGTGTTATTATCAAAATAAGTTGTTATATTATATTGTAATAGATCCCATAAATCCTCAACAATAATTTGTGGGGCACCAGCACTTATGTTTTCTTGTAATCTTGTATTAATTCTAACAATATTAAGTAACATATGTGTTAGATCAGATTCTGCAGTAATTACATTTTCTAAAGATAAAGAAGGTCTAATTGCAACTGGTGGGACAGGAAGAGTAGTTAGTACAAACCATTGTGGTTTTAGAGTTTGAGAGTACCCAAATAAAAACAAATCTTTTTCTGGAATTTTAATTAACCAATCAGTGATCTCAGAAGGATATAATCTTTCTTGATTTACATAAAAATTAGTTGGCTTATCAATCGTTACCTTTAAAATATCATGCCCACAATGAGGACATTTCTTTTTATCTTTAACAAGACTACTTATTTCTTTTGTTACTTTTTCAGGATCATAAGCAAGAGTTAATAAATCATTAATATCTTCTTGTGGTATCATTATTCTACCACAATCTTTACAAGTACAAGATAGAACAGAATATAATTTTTCAGAAAACTTAGGATGAATAACAGGTCTAATTAATTCAATATGCCCAAAATGCCCTGGACAATCTCTCATGTTTTGCCCGCAAGTTTTACATCTAAGTCCAGGAGAAATAACACCCAAATGAAGATCCATAACTCCACGTTCAATTGGATATCCATCCTTATCATATGTTTCTGCTCTTGTGATTTCTGCTGCAGACATTTTTCTAATCATATCTGGGGATAACACACTAAAATCAATTGATTTAATTTTCTTTAAGCTCATATTCAAATCATCTACTTTTAATTTTCTGTTCTTAAACTTAATCTATTTTATCTCCAATATTTAGTTTAGGGAATACTCCAAGTGCTTTTAATTCATCAAGTAATAACTTAAATCCATAACTAATTTTTACTTGGTAAATATTTCCACCCTTACAGATTGGACAATACAATTTGTTTCTAATTTTATCATTAATTGCAAGAACTCCACAATCTGAACAAATATGAACATCAAGTTGATCTGAATCATCCATTAATTTTTCATGCAGCAACATTGCAGCACCATGACCAATTAAAGCATCTCCTTCCATTTCTCCAAATCTTAGACCACCACCTTTTTCTTTACCTTTAGTTGGCTGTCTAGTTAATAGTTGGATTGAACCCTTATCTCTTGCTTGTATCTTATTTGTTACTACGTGGTATAATCTTTTAAATGAAATTGGGCCTACAAAAATTGGCATTTCAATTTTTTCTCCAGTTACTCCATCATAAAACACTTCTTTACCATCTTGACGGAAACCGTGTGTAAGTAAAAGTTTTTGAATTGAATCTTTATCTGAATAGAAAGCAGTACCATCTATTTCTTTACCAGATAATGCACCTGCTTTAGCAGCAATAGTTTCAAACATATGTCCAATTGTCATTCTTGATGGAATTGAATGTGGATTTAATATAAAGTCTGGTTTAATTCCATTAGCTGTAAAAGGCATATCTTCTTCATTAATTACTGCCCCAACAACACCTTTCTGCCCATGATGTGATGAGAACTTATCTCCCACTTGTGGAATCATGCAAGACCTAACTTTTATTTTACATAATTTAACTCCAGACAAAGTTAAAGTTAACATTACTTTATCAACATAACCATTCAAATGTTTTCTTGCAGTAACACTTGATTCTCTTCTATCTTCTGAAACAACTCCAAACTCAGATATTTCTTCAACAAATCTAGGAGGTGATGTCATTCCAATAATAACCCCACCTTCAGGAACATGTGTTTCAATATTTGCAATTCCATCTGAACCTAAACTTTTATAAGAATCATCTCCTCTAAAACCAATAGTTGTTTCTTCAGGAATTGTAAATTCATCAGCTTGCCCGGATGGGTATCTATTTTCTTGAGCAGAATAAGATCTATAATAAGAAGATCTACCAAGTCCACGCTCAATTGCTCCTTTATTTAGAATAAGAGCATCAATCATATTATAACCTCTATAAGGCATAATTGCAACAATTGAATTCTGAATCATTGGTCTTTTATCTATATTTAGCATTTTTTCTGTTCTTGTAGTTACAAGTGGTTTTTGTGGATAATATAATACATGCATTTCGGTATCAAATCTATGCTTATAATTAGTTGCAGGAACACCAACTGCTTGTTTGAAAATTTTTGCACCAAAAATTGCTTTTCCTGCCATGTTATGGTGAATAAAAGGAATCATTGATGTAATTATTGAAAAAATAGTTGTTCCAGAAATTTCAAGATGAGTATGTTCAGGAGTAATATCTTTTTCATCAAGTGCAACATAACAGTTTTCTTCTTCTTCAGCATCTAGATATTCAATTATTCCTTTTTTTATTAAATCTGGCCAAATCATTTTTTTATTTTTAATATCATCAAGTATTTCTTTAGTTAACTTAGATTTACCACCTTCAACAATAATTACAGGTTTTTGAACACGCCCACCATCTGTATTAATATACATTTCATTTGTTTCTTCTTTTAAGGCAATATTTACTTGTGAATCAATAAGTCCGCTTCTACGTTTAGAAATTAATTCTTTCTTAAGTTTAGAAGGATTATTATGAAATCCAACAAGCCCACCATTAACATAAATTTTACATTTTGATTGTGCCATATTTTTTTCACATTTTTAATTTATAATTAATCTTGAATTTATTTATCAAGTTCTAAAACATCTAAGTATTCTGAAATTATATTTGGATTAACATCCATTGTTACTCTTGCCATCAATGATAAATTCTTTGATAGCCCACAATTTGGCCCATCTGGAGTCTCAACTGGGCAAAGTCTACCCCAATGTGTTCCATGAACATCACGAGCTTCATATAATTCTCTTTGAGAATCAAGAGTAGACTTAACCTTTCTCATGTTTGTTAATGGTGCAACATAGTTTACTCTGTCCATAAAAGCACAAACACCAGTGATCTGTCCAACCCATGTACCAGTACTTACAGCAAACCTTATTCTTTCAGAAATTGCATCAGGCCTAATAACTGTATTAATATTTAATTTACGATGTCTAGAAATAGTTCTATCAATTTGGAACTTTAAATCATTAACAAAATGTTTAAATGAATATCTAAATAAATGTTCCATTAATTTACCTGCAACTTCAAGTCTTTTATTTGCATAATGATCTTTGTCTGCCTCAGCTCTTAGATTATATGCTTTTTCAATAATCTTAGTTGCCATAATAATTAAGTAATGTGCTTTTGCAATTCTATCTTTTTTATTTTGACCAATATGAGGTAATAAAAAAGAATCTAAAACTTCTTGTGCTCTTCTAAGCCTATAGGTTTGTGTTTGTGATGGAGCAACTGCTTTACCAATCTTGTCAAGTGCATCATTAATTGATGTTGATTCAATTTTATCTAAATTTAATAGAACTTCATTTTTAATTGTACGCTCATCACCAAATATACTTAAGATTTCTTCTTGCTTTGTCATTCCAAGAGCATTTAATAATTCAATTAAGCTTAATTTTCTAGGAGATGATGGAAATGTAACATATAAAAGTCCTTCTAAATTTCTTTCAATCTTTACTTTACCTTTGAAAGCGCCTTTAACAGAAATAACTTGTGCTTTAATTAATCCTTCTGTTTCATTTAATAAAATTCTATCAAGTGCTAAAACTTCTTGTGAAATAAGTACTTTTTCAGAACCATTAATAACAAAATAACCTCCTAGATCCATTGGGTCTTCTCCAACTTCAATTAATTCTTCAGGAGATAAACCTTGAATATTACAATATTTTGACTTTACCATTATTGGAACTTCTCCAACATAAGCTCTTTTTTCATCAATTAAAACATCTTTTCTATAAAGCCTAATATCTAAATAAACAGAACCAGAATAAGTCATATTTCTTTGTCTTGCTTCCATTGGAGTTAGTCTTACTTTTGCACTTCTATCCGCTTCTACAATTTCAGGTCTAGTAACTTCAACATTAGAAAGAACAACTTTAACATCATTATTACATTCAATAACTGATTGTTCCTCAACAATTTCAGGTATCTTCTCTTCAATAAATTGATCAAAAGATTTTGTTCTTTGATTAATTGGTCCAGCAAATTCATAATATGCTTCAACTAACGCCCATTTATCCATAATTATTCACATTTTAATTTTTAATAAATTAAATATTTAAATAAATTTTTAATCGTCTACAACTTTTCTATAATAATATGTTTCCCCAGCAATTGGATTACTTCTTTTTATTCTAATTACATCCCCAACTTTAACTTCAATATGTCTAATTGCAGGATCAGTTATATAAATATAAGGCAATTTATCTGGTTCAATTTTATTTTTTTCTTTTAATTGAAAAACCTCATCTTCTGTTAAAACTTCATGAAGAGGTATAAATGAATGTTTTATTTCTTCTTTTAATCTTCTTTGTTTTCTTGTTTTACGATATGATGCAACTTCATCTGTATCTTCTGTTCCATCTTCTTTTGGTTCTCTTATTTTTATTTTTGTATTGCCTTTTCCTTTAATTCTACCCATGGAAAAACACATCCTTTAAAATTTAATTAATATTATAATCTAGAGTTATAGCTGTATTTCTTTTTTTAGCAACTATACAAAAAATCAAATTTCCAAGTTCACTCATAAATAAATTAAATTGTACAAAAATAGGTACTAATGAATATAGAGTGAAAAACAGGAACATGAGATAATTAAATATCAAAAGATTTAAAAAGAGTTTGTTTTTTATCTCTAAATTGAGATTATGTATAGTAATTAATTTTATTTTAGTTTATAAATCTTAGTTTATTTTTAGAATAATTTAAATAATATAAAAGGGAAAGTAATTTAAAGCTTACTTATAACTTATATTTAACTTTAAAATAATAAATTGGTGAAAAATATATGGATAGAGTTCCAACAGGAATTAGTGGTTTTGATGAATTAATACAAGGTGGCATACCAAAAGGTGCAACTGTGCTTGTTTCAGGAGGAGCAGGAAGTGGTAAAACAATTCTTGCAACAACCTTTATTTATGAAGGTGCTAGAAAATATGGTGAACCAGGGCTTCTTGTAACTGTTGAAGATAATCTTAAAAATATAGTTTGGAATATGGAAAACTTTGGATGGGATATTAAATCTCTTGAACAAAAGAATTTAATGAAAATTTATAGAATGCATATTGATCCTCGTAAACCAATAGAACCACAAATTGATAAAGAACTTGATATTATTACTTCTATGGTTAAAGATATTGGAGCAGTAAGACTAACTGTTGATTCAACTACTGCTTTTGGAGCATGGATTTCTGATTCAGGAAAACTTAGAAATCTTCTCTTCAGATTCTCAGATTACTTAAAAGACCTTAATTGTACAACAATGTTAACTGCAGAAACTAATGGACGTGATTTTTCTGCATTCGGGGTAGAAGAATTTGTAGTTGATGGTATCTTTATGATGTATTTCATACCCCCTAACAGATCTATTTTCATTAGAAAATTAAGAGGAACAAAGCACTCCCAATCTGTTCATCCTTGTCAAATAACAACTAGTGGTGTTGAAGTAAATCCAAAAGATGAAATCATGTGGGCTTCAATTAAGCAATACTAAAAAAGATTTGTTATTTAAACAAATCTTTACCCTTTATCTTTTTTAATCTAAACAAGTGAGAAATTAAATGAGTTTCAATAAAAGATATAGGCCTTCAAAAACAGGAAAAACTATTTTTAAAGATGAAAAAATAATTAATGCACTAGATACAAGAAATCAAAAATTTCTAGAGAGCAGAAAAAACAAAATAAAGTATCTTGCTCATCTACAAAGAATTAAAATAAAAGATTCAAATCCAAATAAAACATATCTAGTTGATAGAGATCTAAAACTATATAATAACTATTTTGGAACAGTATTTAGAAAAATAGATTTAATAAACAATAAATATAACATAAATACTCCAGAATCTAAAAATTATAGAACAACCAACGCTCTTCAATCTTTTATTAGTAAATATCTTGAAAACAAAAGAAAAAAAGAAATAAATATATTCTCTGAAGGAATAGGGCTAGGAAAATTTGAATTACAATTAAAAAAAGAACTTCAAAAAATTGGAATAAAAACCAATTTGTCTGGCTCAACTATAACAGATTTCAAAAACACAAATAAAGATAATTTTAAAAGATTACATTTTGGGTCAACAGATAAATTTAATCCAACTGAAAAATATGATATAGTGTTTTCATTATTCGGAGGAATATATCATTATCCTTCATCATTAAATGAAATTGCAAAAAACACTATTCTTAAATTATGTTATTATCTTAAGAAAGATGGAGTAGCTTTTATTATTAATCCTTTTGATCCAAAATTAAGTCCAAGATTAATTGAAAAAAACAAACTTATTAATCCTCATGATCCTAAATTAAATCCAAGATCCATTGAAAAAAAGAATCAAATAGAGAAATTATTTGAATTAAAAGAAAAAGTAGAAGATGGAATAATAAAAAGCCTTAAGAAAAAAGGTTTTACTGGATATTTTCTTATCTATATGAATCCATTTGAAAACATGGTCGTAAATAGTTTAATAATAAAAAGAACAAGATAAATTAGAGAAATAAAATGAATAAGAAATTAATTAAGACAATAATCTATCTTGGAATTGCTTATATCATAATTGATATAATTTATAGAATTTTAAAAAATATATCTCCCGCAAACAAAGAAGATTGTATTCTTTATCAAACAATAGATCACAAAATTGGATTTTTGTTTTTTGAATATTTTTTTGAATTAACTGTAATTGTTCTTGTAGGTATCTTTCTTGCAGTAATTGCATCTAGATACTTTAAAAAATATAAAGCACTTTATCCAAAGAATCCATTTTCTGCATTTTTACTTGGTTCTATTCTTCCAATTTGTGCGTGTACTACAATTCCTTTAATTAAATATTTCAAAACCAAAATAAAACTTAATGTAATAATTACTTTTATTGTTGCAGCACCTTTACTTAACCCTTATATAATATTTTTATCATTTAGTTTACTTGGAACAAAGTACGCGATATTAAGAATAATCTCTTCATTTGTTTTATCAATAAGTGTTGGTTATATTGTTGCTTTCTTTTACAATAGATATAAAGAGAAAAAAAGAACAAAACCAAAATTATTTTGTAATCTATCTTGCATGAAGGAAAACCAAGACATCTATAATGAAACATATTCTGTTTTTAAAAAAGCACTTCCTTTTATTTTGCTTGCTGGCCTGCTTGGAATAATATTTGAATTGTTTAACCCAAAAGCATATCTTCTAAACACAATCTTTGAGAATAATATAATTCAATTATTTATTTTGGGAATAATTGGGGTACCACTTTACTTTTGTAATGGAGCAGAAATTATTTTCCTTAAACCATTTATTCATAATCAATTAATTACAGTTGGAAGTGCAATTACTTTTTCATTAACATCAACTGCAATATGCATAACATCCATTATAATGCTTACTGGATTTCTAGGAAAAAGATTAACAATAATATTTACTATCTCTATTTTTATTTTATCAATTTTAATTGGATTTATTATTAATTTAATTATTTAAGAGTATATTTTTTCCAAACATAATGATAATTAACATTATCATCATATAACATTGTGCAAATTAAATAAACCCCATCTTGACCTTCATCAACTGCAATCTTATCTTTTTGTCTTTGTCTACCACATCTCTTATTTTCTTGAATATCCCAAGTCAAGAAATTATTTACGCATTCATTAGATCCTAACCAATCCACCACTTTATTTTCCATACCTGTCCTATATTCTTGCCAAGAAAAAAGATATGGAGAATTAAAATCTATTGTGCATATTAATTTTTGATTTAAGTTATCTTGTGAGCTAACAACTTTATTATATTCTGTTTTTTTATTACATATAGAACCTTGTATCTGTCCTGTGCTTACAGGCCCAGAATAAACTATATTCTCTTTTTCAATTACTTTAGTTAATGATATATCTTGTTTTTGAGAAGAATAATTAATAAATAAACTAACAACTCCAATTACTAAAACAATAAATAAAACAATACTTCCAATTATATAATAATTCATCTTATTTTTCTTTTTTTTCATAACATCCCACCAATCTTATTCTTTGACCCAAAAATAATTACCATCAACAAACATACACCTAATCATGTTACCATTATTAATATCTATTGTTGCTTGAAACTCAAACAATAAATCACATGCTTGGCCTTCATAATTTATAACTATCTCATCTTCTTCAAGAACAGGATCTTCTTTAATCTTCCAAGAATATCCTTGCTCAAGTTCGTTTTTTAAACAAATAAAAGTATTACCATCTATATTCTCTTTTGTGTTAAATTCTTCTTGACCAGTACAAGATTGTCCAACAAATATAGCAGTTTCTTCGTTTGGATTAATTGTTCCTGGTACTATGGAATTATTTACTGCCACCCAAACATAGCCTAAATTGCTAGTTAAATTCTCAATACATCTAAAACTATTCCCATTAGCATCTTTCTTAGTTAATCCAAAATCAATTTCATTACATTCTTTCCCATCAAATACATTATAATCAAGTTTATTCTTTAGATTTTTAAGTTTACCATTATTATCTATTGCATTATTATTTATGTCTGTGTACTTTATATATACATTATAATCTTGCCAAGTATAATTATATGTAAATATATTTGTACAAATAATTTTAGTTGGTTTATTATCAATATTTACATCAATAACCAAATCTTTATTTTTTGAACCACAATTATTATTTAATTTAAAATCTAGAAAATTATTATCTGAATAAACTTCCCCTTGATTATCAAATACAACTAAATCTGATGTGTTTGTATTATCATAAAAAAACAAAAAATAATACATGCCTATAATTAAGCATATTCCAATAATTGTAAATACAATTGCAATTGTTTTATTCATAATTTATCTTTCTTTTATTTTTTATTGAGGGATATACACGCACCTAAAACCTAACATATACATGTTCTTTCTTCCACCACTATAATCTAGATTATTAAAAATAATATTAGTTGAATATGGACTATAATTATATCCTCCACCTAACCCACATTGCTCACTAGTCATTCCACCCTTATACATATAATAAGGAACAAGATCAACACTTGGTTCACAACCAGGACTCTTTAACTTTATTCTAATATTTGAAAAAGAACTAACATCATATGGTCCAAACAAATTAATTGTATTATATGAAAAATTAGACCTATTACTATCAAAATCAGAATAAGTCATAACATCTCTATCTATTCTTGCACCCTCATCTGTTGAAAAAATAAATTCTTTATTTATATATAATGGAGAAGACACAACTTCAAGTAGATTCCCTGCAAGATCCCATACTTCTGCCCCATTAGACAATAAATATCTACCTCTTTTATCATAAGAATTAATATCTCTTACTCCATTTGCAAGATCAATAACATAATAAAACCAGATATCTTGATTTACATCCAAAAAACCAGAATCAAAAACAGATATTTTTTTAGTACTTGTATCTGTAACAAATAAACTATTATTATAATAAGCAATTCCAAATGTATCACCAGTAAAATAACCATCAATAGTTCCTGATGCACCTGTTTGAGATACATAACTTAGATCTTCTTTTAATCTCTTGACTATACGATAATTATATTGATCTAGAACATAAACATAAGTATCATCGATTGTAATTCCATATGGATTACTAAACTCATCATTTCCTGAACCTTGTGAGCCTATCTGACTTACATAACTTAAATCTGATTTTAATCTCTTGACTAT
>Ga0172370_10004215_pt1 | contig 19381 bp, 31 predicted proteins | sample LakKiv5m_FD_114538 | JGI IMG/M metagenome (GOLD analysis project Ga0172370, IMG submission 114538) | Freshwater microbial communities from Kabuno Bay, South-Kivu, Congo - kab_022012_11.5m | ecosystem: Environmental > Aquatic > Freshwater > Lake | place: Democratic Republic of the Congo...
TACCCCGCTCACAGACGATGAAGACTACCTGTTCAAGCTGCTGGATCCTCTACCACCGACCATCCAGGCGGCCCGGATCATCTGGGACAACAGCCAGGCCAAGCTGGAAGTCAACTGGCTCCCCCAGGATCGGCGGTTCATCGACGGGGGCTTCGACCTGGCGACGACCGGGTTCCGGCTCCAATACCAGCGGGGCGAAGTGGGCGCCGGGGGTGCCATCACCTGGACAAGCCAGTGGACAGAGACCGAACGCCAGACCGATACTACCGAGGTGATCCCCCTCGACGGGTATCAATCTCAGACCCGATACAAGGTCCGGATGGCCGCGATAGGCAAAGCCGGCGCCGAATCGCTGTGGTCTCCGGAGACCGAGGCAGTGCCGCTGGAGGTATGGCTGCCGATCCCGGATTTCGAGGCCATCGTGCCCCGGCCCGGGGGCGAAACCGGCCCGGCCGGGGTCTTGTCGCATACGAACCTGGCGACCGGCGGGCACATCTGGACCTGGGACATCTATACCGAGGTGCCGCCCTACGTCCGTTCGATCGAGGTGTGGGGGCGCCCTGTCGGGGCTCCACTGCCAGATGGCACAGCCACAGACGCCGACGGATATGCTCTCCTGGGCACAGGCGCTCCGAATGCCAACGTTGAGGCTCTGCTGCCGGTGCCAACGACCTGGGAGATCCGGGCCCGGTTGATCACGTTTGTGCCGGGGCTAGAAGGCAGGTCCTACATGCTCGACACGGTGGATCGGCTGGAGATCGTGCCTCCGACCCCGACCGACTTCCGGCTCGTCACCGAGCAGGATGGGCAGAGCCGGATGGGCAGCCGTCGGTTTTCCTGGTTCATGCCAGACCCCCCGCCGTTCGCCGACCGTTGGGGGGCTGGTCTGGTCTCCGACATCGCTGGCTTTGATGTCCGGTACCGGCGGGGCATCGATGTCGGCTGGGAGGGTGCCTTCTCGCTGCTGTCGGATGGGGTGCCCGGGGATACCTTCTGGTTCGAGACCCACCTGATGGATTATGGGACCTTCACGGTCATGCTGAGGGCCCGAGACCGGACTGGGTGGCTTTCGGACGAGTTGGCTGTGGTCACAGTTGGTATCGGGCAACCACAGCCCACCAATATCCTCACTCTGCTGGACCTGTCCCTGGAGGGCTGGCCTGGGGACCTGCTCAACGGCGAGATTGTTGGGGCCGGCAGTGCCCCGTTCTACTTCCCCCCGACGAGTGGCCCCCTCTACGAATCGCCTCTCGAAGAATCCATCTACGCCGGGAACAGCGGTGGTGAGCTTGTCCAGGTCGATGCTGGCCAGCCGATGATCTATCAGGCCCTCTTCGAGGTGGTCACGGATGGGACCGCCCTATTAATCTACACCGAGTCGAACACCGGTTCGTACCGGTGGCTCCTGGAGGATGTCAGCAGCGCCGGCCTGGGGCTGAGGTACGGTGATCCGTTGACGGACCCGATGTATAGCGTCGCCGGGGGAGCACCATTCCACCTGGGCGAGTCCCTGGGAGGCGCTGCCGGTCTCCACCCCTACGCCCCCCACCAGAAGCTGACTGCCGGCGCCTGGCAGGTCACTCTCGAATCTGTCGCCAGCACCGACGGCGAACCCGCCCGCATCCAAGATATCGATCTGGTGCTGGACGTACCCGACGTGGTCTGGACGATCGAGGATTTCCCGGCTGTGGCCGGAGTGACCGCCGTGCCCCTGCCGCCTGGTCTGTTCCGCAGGGTCAAGGCGGTCACCATGGCTGTGCAGGACAACCCCTCGGCACCGGGGGTGGCAGTAGGTGGGCGGATTGTCTACAAGGGCACCGACCGGGTAGATGTGCGCACCGTTGACGCGACCGGCGCCGATACGGCCGCGTTGGTGGACCTGGTGATCGTCGGTTACTAGAGTGCGGGCATGACCAACCTACCGATCAGAGGCGAGCCCGACAGCCTCGACAACGTCGCCGTTACCCGAGAAGAGTTCCGGGTCGGCATCGGGCAGTTGCTGGAGTACATGGCTGGTGCCCTGGGTGGGATCTCGTCGACCTACAACAACCAGGCTGTCGACCCGGAAGCGGTCATCCTTCAAGGGGCCCCGACGTTGTCCATGGGGGCCGTTCCTACCCTCAGCGACGATAGTCGCCGGCTCGCCCCGACTCAGTGGGTGCGAGACTATCTGACGGACCTGCTGACCAGCGGGGTGACGCTGGGGGCCCTGAACGGTGGGCAGTTGGCTGGAATACGGAACCGCATCATCAACGGCGACATGCGGTTTGACCAGTACAACAATGCCAGCCCGGTCACGGTTACGGCTGGGCTGGCGAACGTTCTTTATCGCATAGATCGCTGGTTCAGTTATAGTTTGGGTGGGGATCCCACGTGCCAACGGGTTACGATTGCAGGTAGCCAGGTGGATCCCTTTCGCTTGCGGCATACCGGTGCCGCGAGTGTGTCGGCGATTGGCGTAGGACAGCGAATCGAGGCTCTCAACTGCCGCGACTTGGCCGGCGGTAAGGCCACTCTGAGTTTTTGGACGAGCAACAGCCTCCTGACGACGCTGGACTGGACGATCAGCTACGCAAACACCAACGATGCTTTCGGCCTGCTAGCCGCACCGACGAAGACGCTGATCGCCACAGGATCTGTCGCCATCAGCAGCACCTATACCCGCTACGACATTGAGGTGGACATTCCGGCAGCGGCAACGACCGGTATCGAAATCCTGTTGATCGTGGGCGCACAGACGAGTGGAACGTGGGACCTGGGCCGGGTGCAGCTTGAAACAGGGACCGAGCCGACCCCATTTGAGCAGAGGGACTCCGCGACCGAGTTTTCGATGTGCCAGAGATACTTCGAGGTCAACAACTTCTCCTTCGTCCAGTATGCGACAGCAAGTGCTCCGTTCTCTATGTGGATGAGTTATTCCACCCAAAAGCGCGCTACGCCTACCATCGGCTTTCGGCTTGTGGACTATGCCAACGCTAGCAGCGGGTCTGTCAGCGCCATCACGACCGATGGGGTCCAGATATTCGCGGCAGCGACGGCGTCGGGCACGGCTACGATGTCTGGGACGATGACCTCCCAGGCGGAGTTGTGACGTACGAACTAACCGAGACCGGCCTCGGCCAGGCTCTTAGGCGAATCTCTGACGGTGCGATCATTCCGACCGACCCCGAGAACGTTGACTATCAGGCCTTCTTGTCCTGGGTTGAGGAGGGGAATAACCCAACCCTTGCAGAACCCGCTCCAGATCCCCCCTCGCCCCTGGGCGATTGGGGTGCATTCCTGGAGCTCGTGATCGGTGCGCCGGTCTACCAGACGATCTATGCACAGGCGGCCCAGTCACTGCCGGTGAACACTGCCTTCACCGCGATCTCTGGGGCGCTGGTGCTTGGTGCCGGCGGGCGCCCCAACCTGGCTGGCCTACAATCGGGCGTCGACCAACTGCTCCAAGCGGCGACTCTGACCGCTGAGGACCTGGACCAGCTGCGCGACATCGCTGAGCAGACCGGCGTCCCCCTGCAGATCTCCACCCCCACCCCGCAATGACTCTCCAAGCCCTGGTCCAACAGACCTCTCCGCTCCCCGCTCCGGCTGGGACCGACGTTGGCGGTCATCTGGACCCCCTGGCTACCGTGTTCGTGGCCCTGTTCGCCCTCGGCGAGATCCTGCCTTTTCTGGGCGGCCGATTCAAGCGCTTCAACGGCATCCTGCAATCCATCAGTCAGCTGATCGATCTGGCCCGTCCGATTCGGCGAGAAGACGACCGTATCGAGGCGCTCAAACAGGAGCTCGAAGCCCTGCGCCGGCAAATCACCAAGCTGGAGGGCTGAGATATGCCGCGGCCGATGTCCCAGAGCCGGTTCCTCGACCGGTTTCGCTTTTTCGATAGCGAGCCACAGCAGATCTCTGGGGCATCGATGCTGTATGACGCGATCTCCCAGGGGGTGCCCGCCGAGCAGATCCTCGACGAAGACGCACCCTGGGCCCACCGGTTCAGTCAGCGGTCTTCGCCCGCCGTCGAACGGGCTCTGCCGCTGATCCGGCTGTTCGAGGGTTGCGAACTTGAGGCCTACCCCGATCCCGGCACCGGGGGGGTGCCCTGGACAATCGGCTGGGGCAACACCCGGATGCCGGATGGTCGCCCGGTCCGCCCCGGCGACAGGATCTCCAAGGCGCAGGCCGACCAGATGCTCCAGACCTGGGTCGAGCAGGACGAGGCGCACCTGACCCGGACCATCCCCGGTTGGACCAAGCTGACCACAGACCAGCGGGCCGCTCTGTTGTCGTTCACCTTCAACGCAGGTCGCAACTGGTACGGGCCGGCAAATGGTTATGCCACGCTGTCGGCGAAGCTGGCCGAGGGGAAGCTCCAGGAGGTGCCTGACGCGATGCTCCTGTACGTCAACCCCGGCACTGCTGTCGAAGCGGGTCTCCGGAACCGCCGGAAGGCCGAGGGGGACCTGTGGGGACGCCCGGTGCCGCCACAGGGAGGAAAGTCCCATCACCTGCTCACCAGGACCCGCCAGCAAAACAGCGACAAGCTGGAGCTCCTCCGATTGCAGCGCATGAAGGGGACGACGGTTCTGGCTGAGCTTCTGGTCGTCAGTGGACAACCCGGTAAGCAGGTCTTCCACAAAGGGGTGGACAGCAAGAGTGGCAGCAACGAGCCGATCCCGGAGGGCCTCTGGCGGATCGAAGACATCGCCTGGGCCGGCGGCAAAGACAACTACGCGGCCAACTGGGGCGCTGGCCTGGGCCCCGCATCGGTGCCCCTCACCTGGATCGGCCCCGGCAAAACAGGGAGGTCTGCCATCGAGGCCCACCTCGACAGCAATGCGAGCGTATTCCCTGGGACCGCCGGCTGCGTCGGTTTCCGGACGCTCGCAGACTTGAAGACCTATATCGGCTGGTTGAGAGCGGATGATCCGCGAGAGTTACTGGTCGATTGGGGGTTGGGCAGCGTCACCCGGCGCCCCTGAGCCCCTCCCAACGTGTACAGACCAGCCTGGTTCTCGGCGATCTTGCTGACCATGCTCGCCGCCTTGATGACGGCGCACATCTTGGTGATCCATGTCGACTGGGCCAACTGCCAGAGCCATAAGCGCTACCTCCTGGAGCAGCGCCGCACCGGCAGTCTGCCACAGGAGCCCCGGAACGCGCCCGACCTGATGGAGGTGGAGTGCGCTGACCTGGAGGGCAAATTCCGGGGCGTGGTAGACCAGTGGGTATCTGTGATCCTCAGCCTGCTTGGCGGGGCCGGGGTAGCCGCCGCCATGAGCAAGCCACCGAAGGATCAGAAGGATCGGTGACCCCAGATACCCATCAGGACGGCCATCAGGCCGATCGAGACAACGAGCGAGGTGAAGACCACGGGATCACTTGCGAGGACGTAAGCCATGGGCGAACCAGAGCAGGAAGAAAACCCCCCCGCTCCACTGGAGCCCAGCTACCGGGCCCCAGGCCAACGAGCTTAACAGATAGACACACAGGACTAAAGCTGACGTAGCAGGGTCTTTAAGTGTCTCACGCAGCTGCATCCGGCATCTCCAGAGGATCGCCATCGTTCGCTGCGAGGAGTAGCAGGTCTTCGACATCGCTGCTCGTGTGCCCGTTCCACTGGGGGGCATTCGGGAGCTCGACGGCACCTGTGGTCTTGAGGTAGGGGACATAGCACTCCGGCAGGTGATAAGTGATCGGACCGTTGGGGAGCTCCATCCCCGCGACCACCTGCCCCGGATGCATGGCGGGGCCGGCCAGGTGGTGCTTACGGCTCCACCAGGGCTGGGCAGCCGTGGGGGCCCAACGGAGCAGCAGGAGGAACAGGGCGTAGCGGTGCGCATAGAGCTCCCGGAATGTGTGCCGCCCATCGCTGGTATCGGGGCGGGTCGTCTGGAGCAGAGCTTTACGGGGGACGGTCATCGAGCGGTAGTAAGTTGGGTGGCGGCGTAGAGGGCATCGGAGGCCTCGTAGCCAGCGTCTTGCAGGTGTGTTGCAATCGCCAGCGAGAGGTTGAGCCGGTGAGCGTATTCCGGAGGCAGACCTGAGGTTTCGCACGGCATGGGGGGCTCCTCAAGCTTATTCGCTGGGGGGGGCTGGGCCCCCAGGCGCTGCAGGAAGGGGATGCTCGCGTCGAGGTGCTGGATGAAGTAGAGGGCTGCCTGGGACGCAGTGCAGCCGGTCTCCTCCTCCAGGCCGAGGCGCAGCCATGCGGTGACCAGGGCCATCTTGAGACCCAGGGATTGTTCCGGAGTGAAGTGGGGGGGTTCAGACATGGAGATGGATGCGGCGCCTCAGACGCCGGGCGTAGAACAGGGCCACGGTCAGGCCAGGGACTGCCGCAGGGGCGGGGACATCCGGGAGCCCCGGGGATGGGCCTCCGTTGGGCGGTGGGGGCACCGGGGCCCCACCGGAGCCACGCCACGACGACAGCGCCGTGGGAGGTGGCACGTAGCCGGGTGGAGAGCCCCGCCAGACGGGGGCAGCGGAGCTAGGTCCTCCACCGCGTGTGGCGGTGGGGGCTGGAGAGCCGGCCCAGGGCGGCGGGGGCGGCGGCGGAGCTACCGGGAAGTCCCACACCCAGGCATCCCGTGGGAGAGCACCGGGCCCCTCGGGGACGCCATCGGCGAGTGCTGTGGCGGGGGCCAGTAGCAGCAACAGGAGCAAAATCCTCAAGTGGCCTCCTGCGCCTGCCCATAGATCTCCTGGAGGCGGAGCCCCACCTCTCGCACCTGCTCTGGGGTGGTCGGCAGGACATCCATCCGCACCCGGCCGGTCTGGGGGCAGATGTAAGGGATGTGAGGTTCGAGACCTTCCGGCCTGGTGGAGGGTGTGTCGCTCACTGTGGCACCCCCGCAGTCGACGAGGCTTCCCAGCCGTCGTGCCCAAGCACCAGGTCCACCCGGGCGATGCCCAGATCGAGCTTACAGTTGGCGCGGATCTCTTTCTGCTTCTGGCGGGCCACCTCGATGGTCAGCCAGGCCATGCTGTGGCGCAGCACCGAGCCGATGTCCGGGGTGTACTCGTTGAACCCGCGGTTAAGCTCCAGGAGGAACCAGCCGCGTTTGTCAGTGAGGGCGTAGACGGTCCTGCGGGGGCGGGAGTCTGTAGCAACGCTCGAAATAGGCAAGGACATTGGGGTAGGTCGTTTGGACGTAGTGGGACTCGTCGTCAGGGACCGGTGTGGAGACCGGAGGCGTAGGCGGCTGTGGCTGGTGGGGCAGGAGCCCCACTATCCACGAGAGGGCGCGGAGGAGCAATAACATAGACGGACAACAGGACGGCGAGGACTGAGGCGAGGATGGGGCTGCTCATGTTGTAGCCCGGCGCATGCGGGATTCGGCGGCGGAGGAGCAATAACATAGACGGACAACAGGACGGCGAGGACTGAGGCGAGGATGGGGCTGCTCATGTTGTAGCTCGGCGCATGCGGGATTCGGCGTTGGGGATCTCATGCCAGTTGGCTGTGGAGGCCGGTGTGACAACTGTAGCCCCGTTTGGGTGGCGCCAGATAAGGTGTTTGCCTTGGCGATGGAGGTAGAAACCGTAGCGCTTGGCGAGAGCCTCGATCTGGCGTCTGTAGCTACCGGCCATAGTGCAGGTCCTCCAGTGCCTCGGCCGGTGGCTCGTCGAGCCAGACCCGCATGCCGCCGATGAGGGCGCAGAGACGGCCGTTACAGATGACGACCCGGCCAGCCGGGTAGTTGAGGATCCGGGGATCGACCGGCATGCCCGGGAGGGGGTGCTGGATGCGGGGCCGGGGCATGTCAACGCGGGAGAGGGGAATCTTCGCAGCTGGAGCGCCACCCAGGCAGGGGTACGCGCTGCGGGCAGGCCGGGTCATTGGCCGCCGGCACGTAGGTGGATCCCTGCACCAGGGTGCCACGGGTGCCGAAACCACCCCCCCAGGGGGCAGCGGGGCAAACATGCCCTTTGCTGGCCAACAGCGGGTCATTGCTGCCGAAGATGCCACGGTACTGGCACTCGACCGATCTGCACCTGCCGGCACCGGCATAGAAGAAACCAGATGGGCAGCTGTTGCCCATCTCGGATATCAGCCCCGGGCGGGTGGTCTGGTCGATGTAGCTTGTGGCCTGGGCCCGGACGCAGCCGGCGTAGTCAGCCGCCTGGAGACAGGCCGCATGCTGTTCGGGGGTGGGCCCCGCGACAGCCGCAGTGACAGCGAAGACGACGAGGCCACCGCAAAAGGTGGTCAGGAAGGCATAGAGGGGTCTCATTGCTGGGGGGATGGGGTAGAGGTGGGCTGATGGTCTAGCACCTGCACGGCGGTCTTGGTGAGATCGGCAGCGAAGACGACGGACATCGGAGGGGAGAACGGTGGGGGGCCTTTGACCCCCGTACAACAAGTATAGCACGGGGATTCTCCCTGCGCAATACCTCAGAGTCGGATCGACTCCGTCAGGGTTTCGATCCGGCAGACCAGCTCCCGCACCAGGCTGATGTGGTGGTCCACCCGGGCAGCCAGGGGGCAGCTGGGGGCAGTAGCCAGCCCGTTGCCTGCCGTCCCTGGAGGGGGCGGTTCCATGGGGAGCAGAGGTTCGAGCCTGGCATGCAGGCTGGACACGGAGTCGTGGGCATGCTGGAGCAGGTCCTCGATGCCGGACAACTGATTGAGTACACCTCCAGATAGGGGATTCGGTTTGGAGACGGCCTGGGCCGACTCCCGCAAGGTTGCGTAAGGATCTTGGATCATGGGACATCTGGGGTGGATGGGGACCGGCTGAACCGGTATCCCCACTATAGCACGGGGCAATTAGCCCTGCTCCTGACACAGCCGATCGGGGAATCTCCTGCTGGTGGATGAATAGCAGGGGAGCCAGGTCACCGCAGACGGTGCCGAGGGCACCGTCAGGGCGTAGGCTACCCTGGGGCAGCTGACCGCAGGGCCGTGCCTCAACGCCGAGACAAGAATGGCAGATTCGCATCTGGCACCGGGGCCAGGAGCGGACAGATCAAGGGCACACTGGCCAAGAAGAACCGACGTGGGGCGTCTAATGCGCTGCAGAATGTGTCCGGTGTGGCTCGATCGACTGGGACCACGGTCCGCGCCAACGGAGTCTCCATCGGTCCAAGGGGGCAGAAGAGTATTGCCGGTAGGCCAGTCGGCGGTGGCACCGCTCGGACCGCGATTCAACGCGGCGTCACCCGGGGCCGAGCCCAGAGTCGAGCCCGATTCAAGGCAATGCCTGCCAGCGAGCGCCGGCAGGTCACCCGCGGCCAGCGCCGGTTCCTGGGCCCGGTGCGCTGATCAGCCGGCCAGGTAGGCCTCAATAATGCCGCTGCCGACGGCGGACGGGCATGCCCATGGAGGCCAGGAGCCCGATGGGCCCGAAGAGAATCCCAGCGACGAACCAGTTGAAGCCGGAGCGGTTCTTCGCTGTGGCGATGGTGGCCGAGAATGCGGCGAAGATCAGCCAGAGAATAACGAGGAGCATGGGGTCCTGTGCGGTGTTTACCTATTAAAGCACGACGGATTACGGGGCGCAATACTCCTCGGCCCAGGCCAGGATCTCGGCTCGGTTGCCTACAAAGACCACCTGCTCTGGGCCCCACTGGGGCTGATCGAACGGCGTGCCGTAGGGCATGGCCTCGGCCACGCAGACGTGGTAGATAACACCTCGGCGGCCACGTTGGCGGTCCAGCCACACCAGGGCGGGGCCATTGGCCCCCCGGTGCTTGCGGCATTGGGAGATGGCCGCGGTGGCGGTGTAGAGGGAACGGAGTTTGGCCATGGGGTTGTGATGGCGATGGGACGAGCGGAGGGCCCCCGGAGGGGCCCGGGGGGGGGATCAGCAGCCGGCCTCCATCTGGGCCTTGCCGGCGGCAGTCAGCACCAGGATTCGGTGCGACTTGCGAACGCCCTCCACCGTCTTCAGTAGACCGGCCTTCTTGAGGTTCGTCAGCCGGGGGGCCTCGGCGGAGGGGATGTGCAGGACCACACCGAGCATGGCGCCATGGCCGTCCTCCTGCTGCTCAATCACCAGGCCGACCTTGTAGAACAGATCCCGGGTGGCCTGGTTTAGACGGTTCCAGGTGAAGCCGGTCCGTTTGGACTGGCGGGCGACCCGAGTGGTGGTGGCCTCCTGCTCGATCTTGTGCTGAGCGACGATGGCCTCGGCCTTGGCCAGGCCGATGCGCTTGCCGTGGCAGTAGAAGTACCCGCTCGGGGTGCAGGTTACGCCGCAGAACTCGACGTTCTGTTGGCTGAACTCGGCGGCCAGAACGGCTTCGTCGAGGTTGGGGGGGGTGGGGAACAGGTCGGACATTTGGGGCCTCGGGGTGGTGGGGGATCTCTCTCCCCCCTTGTATAACTATTAAAGCACAGAAAAACCCCCGGCGCAATATACCGGGGGTCGAGGATGGGGGCCAGGGCTCCCGCGGGATCAGTTGGGCCCTTGACTCCAGATCTGCCGACCCGCAACGGTCAGGCGCAGCATCTTGTGGGACTTCTTCTCGCCTTCGATGGTCTCCAGGACGCCGGCCTTTTTGAGGTTCGTGAGTCGCGGGGCATCGGTGAGGGGGATCTTGATGTCGGTGCCCAGGCGGGCAGCGGCGAGCATCGAGTAATCCTCGGTGGCAGCTTGGATCTCCTCACAGATGCGGAAGAACAGGTCTCGGGTGGCCTGGTTCAGATTGTCCCAGTCGAAACCGGTACGCTTGGGTTCCTTGGTCTGTTTGGCGGGTGCTTGAGTCATGGGGGCTTCGAGCTTGGACTGGATGTGGGCGAAAGCGGCCTCCTCGGTGCAACGGGTACCGTCGATCGAGAACCGGCCGCTTGGGTGAACCTTCACACCGTAACCGCCTGCGGGGGTATTGTCGCGTTGGGCGACGGTGGTCCAACGCTTGATCAGGTCAGCGGGTTGCACGGTCATTGGGGGTCTAGCGGTGGAGAGCCTGTCTGTCTCCGTTCCACAAGTAAAGCACGGAGACTATAACGGCACAATCCCCTGGATAGACAATTCACAGATTGTAACAGTGTTTGTGCCTGTCTGCTAATCCGAAACCGAAGGCGTTGTAGATCGGCCGCAGGTACCTTCTCGCCATCCTCCAGCCGCTCCAGTATCCACCCCAGGTCGGGCGCCGCGATATCTCGCAGCACCCGGTATCCGCTCGGGTCAGAATCGGGGGGAGGCGGGGCGGCCATCTCAAATTCACCCCCGTCCTCCAGCTTGTTGCGCATCGCCCCGGTCGAAAGGACCACGGAGCACTGGCGGGCACCGACGACGAGCTCATGATCGCGCTGCCCCAGACCGGCCCTCTCCAGAATGGCAGCCGGGCTGCCCCCCTGGGCCTCAGCCTCGGTGTAAGCAGTGAGCTTCTTGTGCGCCGTCCTGGTGATGCGGATAGTGCCCTGACTCCGGTCCAAAAGCCTGGTGATGGACTGGCGGATCCACCAGCTGGAATAGGTGGACATCTTGTAGCCGCAAGTGGGGCTGTAGAGCTCGGCCGCCCGTTGCAGACCAATGGTGCCCTCCTGGAGCAGGTCGGAATAGGTCAGGGAAGTGCCGTCGAGCCGGCGGGTGTAGTACCGGGCGATCGAAGCCACCAGGCGCAGGTTGCAGAGCACGAACCGATCCCGAGCCCGGCGGCCAGACCTGGCGATGCTCGGGGGCACCGGTTCTGGGTGGGCCAGCCAGGCTTGGATCCGGCGTCCCAGGAGGATCTCCTCGCGACGGGTGAGCAGGGGGTACTTCCCGGCAATATCGAGGAAGGGCAGGTCGTCAGACACCGGACAGGGGCTGGGGGCTGTGCTACCATAGCACAGCGCTATATCCTCCACAATGCCAGACGAGCTCTGCCGTACGCTTTCGCAGCGGGGCGCCCAATATGGCCCAGCCAAGGAGCAGTGGGCCCTGGCCCAGCGAATCAAGGAAGCCATGGCCAGCACCGGGCGTCGGCACCTCTTGTCGCCGGTCGAAGCCGAGGCTTTGGACATGCTGGCCACCAAGATCAGCCGTATCGTCACCGGGCTCCCCGGGCAAGTCGACAGTTGGCACGACATTGCCGGTTATGCCACGGTGGTCGAGGGGGCCCTGGCAGAGGAGAAAGATGAACTGGGCTGAGATCCTGGCACAGGCAGATATCCCAGGGCCTCCGGGATACCTGGAGACCGTCGCCGAGATGCGCCAACCGGGTTATGAATCGGAGGCCGCCAGATGGCGCCGTCTCCAGGCCGAAGCTGCCGCGGCCCGGGCAGCGGCTGCCAAAGTAGCCAAACGGAAAGGACGCTGATGACAGAAGAGATCACAGAAGAGCTCTTCAAGGCAGGAGCCGAGGTCATGTCCGTTTTCTTCGGCTGCACGGTCGAGCCGGCCGAAATGCGTTCCTGGGACAACCACATCTACTTCGAGCCGGCTGGGCCTCTGCGAGATCCTCCGCCAGAGGTGGTCTGGTCGCAGGAATGGTGGATTCTGTTCGACGGTCAGCACGTCGGCACGATCCGGCAGTCCGTCTCCAGGCGGGGGGCCGAGACCCGGATCCGCAGCCAGGGTGGTGTGCGTCCGCTGTATGCTCGTGCTATACTGGGGACAGAAGGGCAGGCGTAATGAACCGCAAAGACCTAAAAGGCGCTCCGTTGATGCTCGGCACCGGCACCGGGCGTCCCCGGGATCCGGACGCCCCGAAAGATCTCGAAGCCTGGTGTAAGCATTACGGCGTCGAGCTTACCGGGGGCCAGCCGGCACCTGCCGAAGAACCACCCGGGTGAACTCCCCCTGGGCCACGGGCTGGTACCCATAGGAGCTTTTCGCTGGTGAAGCGTTTTGCTCGATCCGCACTACCTCGTACCGGACGCCCGTGGGCATGAGCACCTCATACTCCCGGTCATGCCTCGAAAGGCTCTGGATTGGGACGCCGTGCAGGTTGTCCTCGACGACATACGTCACCGAATGGAGATCCGCCTGGGACAACTTGGAGAACAGATAGGTGACCGATTCTTCGGTCGTCCAGCTTTCTATCGTCAGGGACCGTTCCCGGTCCTGGATCCGCTGCAGATCCTCCATGAACGCCGCTCGATCGGGGTAGGAGACACCCCGATAGATGGGGCCACCCTTGTAGACCGGTGCCGTGGTGATGAACTCGTCGAGCTCGTCGGCCAGGCGCATCAGCCTTGGGAGCTCAGCATCGGGGGGCCGCTTCCCGTCTGCGATCTTGCGGGCATAAGCCGTCAGCCTGCTCCCATTCGCCTTCGCAGCTTTAATCTGAGCGGCACGGATGGGTGTATATGCCCTGCCGGTCCAGGCTTTGACGGTCTTCCTGGCTGAGGTGCGGTAGCGGTGGTTCACGTCGTCGGTGGTTTTGTCATTGCGGCGTGGCCGGGTGGACGAGTAGGCCCCGGGGTCCTGTGCCGTCGGGGGCGCCGGGGGCGCCGCGGGAGGCCTCGGAGCCGGCGGCGGGGCTACCGGGGCGGGCGCAGCCAACGGAGCGGCCTTCCCGGGCTTCGGAGGCTTAGGTTTCGGGGGCTTGGCGGGCTTCTTGACGCTGCCGGGTCGCAGGAGCTCGACGACTGCTCCTTGGGGGTCTTTGGCGTATTTGCCTCCGGGGCCGGTCATCTTGCGGAACCGGGCCAGCCGAGACCGGGTGCCGAGCACTCCCAGGGCGGTCTGGTCGTTGGCCCCCTGGAGCATGTGCCCCGGGGTGCTGCCTGTGGCTTCACGCCGTCGCACCCAGTACTGTTGGCCGTTGATCCTCCGAGGCGTCTTGTAGGCGTTCTCGCCGGTCCAGCCAACGGGCGGGGGCAACCGGCGCCCCTTCTCGTCGTACTGTACCGGGGTCTGCTCCAGGAAGCTCTGGGGGACCGCGTCAAGCTCGTCGCTCAGGGGGGTGAGCGGGAGGATCCGGCAGCGCTCATTCCAGTGGGCCGGCCAGGGGGCCTGTTTCCGTTGCTTGTATCGGGTGCCAGCCAGCGGTGCGCATACCGGGCAGAGCCGGCCGTCGTTGCTGGCATCCCATAGATAGCGGTTGCCGTCCTTGTCGCCCAGGGCATCCTCATTGGCCTCGTTGAACGCGTCGTGTGCCGTCTGGCTGGCCTGGGCCATCGAGGTGCGGACCAGGGCATCCACCTGCCGACGGTTGGCTGTGGCCATGGCCACCCGGACATCAGACACGATCTCCGAGGTGGACTTGGAGATGAGGAACCCCTCCCGAATACGGGCCTCGATCAGCTTCGTCTGTCCCTGCTGGAATGCAGCTGTCGCCGTGCCAATGGTGTAGGGCTGGCCCGAAGCCTTGCGGAGGAGCCCCGGAAAGGTCCGGAAGCCCGTATCCCTGGCGACGGCTACCAGCTGCTGCTGCGTGATCGTGACACCTCCGAGACGGACCCCGACACCTTCGGTGAAGGTCGTAGCGGTGGGGGTCGCCCCGATGCTCTGGAGGTAATTGTCGGCCTGGGCGAGTCCTTGGATAAATGCCTCGGCCTGGGCGGGTGGCAGGACGACATCGAGCCGGTCCCCCACGGCGGCCACCTGCGCACGGATCACAGTCAGGGCCTGGTTGAGGCGCAGCTGCCGCTCCAAGCGCCCATCTGGGAGCGTCTTGAGCTCTTCGAGGATCCGGAAGGCGGCCTGCTCGTAGGTGGGCAGCACCCGGCTCAGAGCCTGGTTGGAGAGGCTGCGTAGAGCGAACTGATCCCGGACGACCAGGACCTGCGGGTTCATTCGTCAAGCACCTCAGGGCCGGAGGGCGGAGCTCCCAGGGCCGGGTCCCCAGATTCGGGCTCAGGCGGTTCTCCTTCGATTTTATCAGCGAGCTCCTCGATGTCCAGTTCATCCGGCAGCCATTCGCCGGTCTGCCAGACCTGCAGGAAGGTCGCCAGGTCGATGGCGCCGTCGATGTAGCTCTTGAGATAGAGTGCAGCCTCCTCTGGGGTGAGCTTCGCGTGATCGAAGTCACTGTCGATGATGACAGTCGGCGGCTCCTTCCCGACATACTGCCCACACCAGTTCATGACCTGTTGGAGCTTGGTTGTCAGTTCCCCGGCGACCACCGAGAGCATGCTGTTCGATTCGGCCCGGTCGAGAGTCTTGGCCCCTTCCGTCTCCTGGAAGGTCTGCTGGTGAGTGAGGACCGAGATGCCCAGCTGGGTGATTTGTTCCTTGAGCGCCTCCAGTTCTTTCTGGTGAGCCTCGCAGCTGGCCCCGGTGATCTCGCAGTACTTGGAGCCTCCACCGATGGGATACTGCAAAGCGCTGTTGACCGAGAGCCCGATCTCGCCGTCGGGGCCATCCAGGTCTATGTCCAGGTCGTCGGCGTCCGGATCGTCGTCGCCTTCCCACCCGACCATGTCGAGGATGGGCTGGCCAGCGATGGTCAGCACCTGGGTCAGGTCGCTGCGTCGCTGGAAATGGGCCAGGTTCAGGTGGGCGCAGTCCTCCAGGGGCGGGCGACTCAGCAGCACCCCCTCCTTCTGGCTGTAGGTCGTAGCCAGGGGGATCTCGCCCAGGGAGATCGTTCCGCTCTGGTCATCCACCCGCGTCCAGGCGCTGCCGGTCAGCCGCAGCACCTCGTAGGAACCCGGCTCGATGACCCGGATCTGTTCCTTGATACTGACCCCATACTTGCCGGTGGGTACCTCGACATACTCCCGGATCCGCACCTGCTGCAGGCTGGCACCCTGGCGGGGGTTGTGCCGGCGGCCGATGGTCGACCAACATGGCACCATTACCAGAAAGGGTTTGTCCCCGGCGACGCGCTGATCGAGCAGGTTCTGGCGTTCTTCGCTCGTGTAGTCGGCCAGGATCGAGCAATGGCCGAAACCGATGGACAGCCGCAGCACGGCCCCGGCGAAGTCGTCCAGGGAAGAACCCTGCCGATCGACATCCAGACGCCACTCGGTCCAATAGGCCTCGTCCCCGCCTTGCAGCTGGATCGGTTTCCGGAGGATCAGGCCCGCCGCACCGCGGATCAGGCGGGCCAAGTAGGGGGTGTAGACGGTCCGCCCCACCCGGCCCCGATACTGGCGTTTCCGCTCCCGGGGGAACCGGGGCAGGTAATAGTCGCAGAAGGCCCGGAGGTACCGGACCCCTTCCAGGTTCGCCCGAATGGTCTCCCAGCGGCGCAACATTGCCCGGTAGGTGAGATCGGGCTCACTGGGGTCGTCTGGCGCTAGTGAATCTCCTCCGAGCTTGGCCTCGGCCAAAGCCTCGGGATTTAGGATCGTCTGCTCTCGCCAACCGAGAGCGGGATCCATCGGAGCAGAAGAGGGGGTCTCAGTCATACCCCAGAGCTTAGACCAGCGAGAAGTTGGAGGAGCCGGATCTCCACCCCTTCACCCGGTTGCATGCCGACAGGGCCAGGTATCCCAGGCCGTCCGTCCAGTGCTCGATGCCTGGTTTCTTGTCGATGGCGAAGCCCTCAGAGCCCTCCTTTACGCAGACGCCGCGGAGGGCCTTGATGGTCTTCTTGCACCGGGGGTGGATGCGGTAGTGGCGCTCGCCGTCGGCGCTCATGATCAGCGCATTCGTGGCGTTGAGCTTGTCTTTGATCCCCCAGTCGTGGCCCGGGCTCAGGACCTTGAGGCCGTGCTTCCGCAGGATCGTATGGTCAGTGATGCCGGTCTCGGCGGATGTCTTACGGCTGTTGCCCGTTGGGTCTGGGCAGACGACGACCTTGCGCCCCCAGAACCGCTCGGCCAGGTAGCGCCCCACCTCGTCGGTGTTGCTGTTGGGCATGTTGATTTCGTCCCACTGCTGCAGCCGCTTCCCAGGGCGGATCGAGCAGATGACGCCGGCCATCACCGACACATTGAAGTCGAGGCCCACATAGATCGTCCCTCCGTCGTCCTCGGCGCCTTCCCAGATGTTGGCCTGGGAGAAGTCGTAATAGGCCCGGCCCGACGCGGCCTCGAAGCTTGCCTCGTACTCCTGGCGGAAGGTCCGCGTGTCGAGGTGGTTCCGGGCCTTCTCGATCTCTGCTGGGGATACCCGCCCGCCCTGGACGGTGGTGAACTCGAATCGAGCCCATTCGGGGTCTTCATCGACCGACTCCCAGAGCTCGTGATAATGGTTGAAGCCCTTGGGGGTGGTAATCTGCCAGCAGGGGCCTTCCTGATCGGACAGGGCCGGCTGGAGAACCTCGGTCCAGAGCTCCGGCTTGGTGAACGCGGCCTCGTCGATGACGGCACCAGAGAGGCTGTCTCCACGCAGGCTGTCGGGGTTGTCCGCCCCAAACAGCGACAACATGGCCCCGTTCCAGAGATCGATCCGGAGCTCGGTGTTGTTGATTGCCGCGATGTAGGTCGGGTCGATCAGCTTCTTGAGCCGTCGCCAGGCGATCCGCTTTGCTGCCCGGTAAGTCGGGGCGACGTACCAATAGTTGCCCTCTGGGTTCATCATGCCCCAGTTTCGCAGCCGGATCAGGGCCAGGTGGGTCTTGCCAAACCGACGGCCGCAGGTGAGCAGGACGTTCCGCTTACCGCATGTATAGATCTGGGCCTGGGGGCCGCTGAGTTCCCGGATCGACTGACGCTCGTCGAAGGCTAGATCGGCACCCCGCCCGGTCCGAGCTCGGAGGATGGGACCGCCACAGGTAGCTGGGAAGAGCATGTTCCCAGCCTACTGCCTCAGGTCTTCTTGATCGTGCGCTCGAACGCGAACATCAGGTCAAGCTGGGTCTCATGTGACAGCACCGAGCTAGCGAGGCGGCGCTTCATCTGCTCGGCCAGGAGGTGTTGGACATCGTAAGCGTGGGCCCCCTGGCCATTGACCTTGAGAAACAGCACGGCTTCGGCAGTGTCGCAGAACTTCCAGAGCTCGATGGCCTCTTGGCACATGGCTGCTTCCATGGCGGCTACCTCGGGGACGATCTCTGCCTCGATGCCCTCCAGCAGATCCTTGAGCTCGGGGGTCTTGTGGGGCGTCGGTGCATCACCCGTGCGGATCTCGGCCAGGTCGTGGACGAGGGCAAACTCACAGGCCTGCCGGACTACATGCTCGGGCATGTCGGCAGCAGCGCCCCAGTCGCGGCAGAGGAGCCAGACCCGCCACATATGCTCAGCAATGTTCTGCGGGTAGGTCGTCTTGACGATCCCCCACCGGCTGATATGAGAGGCCCGGAGGCGTTCGTAGGTCTCGGTGATCTGGATGGTCATGGGAACAGAGGGGTATCGGAATCGGGGATGTGGCGCATGGCGCCGTTGTCGGCCCGGGCCCAGGATCGGGTCCGGTTGATGGCGAGCTTGGCCCGCACGGCGTCCTCGACATCGACGCCGAGGATGGTCGCCAGATCGAGAGTCAGGATCAGGACATCAGCCACCTCCAGCGGGTCATGGGCCCGTTGGCTGGTGATCAACTCGCCGATTTCCTCAAGGAGCTTGGCGATGGTACCGCCGGGCCGGCGGTCGGGATTGAGCGGCTGAATCCAGGCGGCGATCTCCGCCTGGAGCTCAACGACGGTAGCGGGCATAGAGCTCTTCGAGGCTGGTATGGGTGGGCACCTGATAGATGTCGGCAATCCTGGGGCCGAAGCCCAGGAAGGCCACGTCGGTCAGAGTCTGGAGATACTCGACGATGCTCTCCAGCGTGGCAAAATCGGGCGGGTACTGGGCGAAGTTGAGGAACACCTCATCGCAGCCATTCTGTTGGATGGCCTCGACGGCTTGCTGCTGGCTGAATGTGAAGATCCGGCGAGGCAGCTTCGTCACGGTGGTGTACTCCTGCTCCAGCCCCAGGTCTGAGAACTGGAGCTCGGAGGAGTCCGGGTAGCAGGGGCCGCTCCATTCGCCATCGGCTGGCCGGTTGGCCACCCGGATCGGGTAGGTGCGCAGAGAGCCGATGACCCGGACGATCCGGCCGATATCGAAGGGGAGACCGCAATCCGCCACAAGCTGAGCCGTCGTAACATCCCTGCTCGTACAGTGCGGGTAGTCCCCATGGTGTACCGACAGGCTGTAGCCCTGGCACCCCTCCACCTGGATGGAGGAAGTATGGAACAGCATGGTTTGGGCAGCCTGGGTGTCGACGACGCGGACCACACCATGGAGGGCATGGCCCCGCACCGCCTCCCCGAACAGGAGTGTCCCAGGGCGGCGCCGGATCTTGGCAATGAATGCTGAGCCAGCGCCGCTGCGGGTCGACCCAGGGGCCAGACCCCCAGCGGCCTCCTCATCCCGGTGCTCCTGGAGGACAACGGCAGCGTTCTGGTGAACCCAGAGCTCCACCTGCCGGGGGAGGGCCAGATACTCCTCCAGCAGCCGGTCCATGTCGATCACCGAGCCGGGGCCCAGGTAGATGCGTTCGAGATTGGGGCTGGTGATGCCCAGGGGCAACATCTTGTGTACGCGGACGTTGCCATCCTCCTCGACCAGGGTATGCCCGGCGTTGGGGCTGGGCGCCATACACAACACCTGGGGGGATTCGAGAGCTCCCAGGTA
>Ga0172370_10004219_pt1 | contig 19362 bp, 11 predicted proteins | sample LakKiv5m_FD_114538 | JGI IMG/M metagenome (GOLD analysis project Ga0172370, IMG submission 114538) | Freshwater microbial communities from Kabuno Bay, South-Kivu, Congo - kab_022012_11.5m | ecosystem: Environmental > Aquatic > Freshwater > Lake | place: Democratic Republic of the Congo...
ACGATCTCATCGCACCGCCGGCGCCCGACGCGCTCCCCGACGTTCGGGTTTCACCACCTGGCCCAGCTTCGCGCGCATGGCTCGCCCGCCTCGCGGCCGTCGAGTCGCCGAACGTGACCTGCGTCGGGCCGGAGTTCCCCGTCGTGTGGGCCGCCGCGCGTGGTGCCGCGGTCCGCGATGTCGACGGCAACACGTACGTCGACGCGACGAGCGCGTTCGGCGTCTCGCTCATCGGTCACGCGCATCCGGAGATCGTCGCCGCGGCCTCCGCGCAGGTTGCGACGTTGGCGCACGGCATGGGCGACGTGCACCCGCCGTCGGTCCGCATCGCGTTGCTCGAGCGGTTGGTGGCGCTCGCGCCCGAGGGGCTCAGCCACGCGGTGCTCTGCACGGGCGGCGCGGAGGCGGTGGAGGTCGCGCTCAAGACGGCGGCGCTCGCGACGGGCAAGGCAGGCGTTCTTTCGTTCGACGGCGCCTACCATGGCCTCGCGCTCGGCGCGCTCGACGTCACGAGCCGCCGCGATTTCCGCACGCCGTTCTGGTCGATGCTTGGGCGCAACGCCACCTTCGCGCCCTTCCCGGATCCGCGACACCCGCCCCGCGGCGTGAGCCCGGAGGCTGTCCTCGAGCACTGCCTCGGAGCGGTGGAGCGCGCGCTCGCGGGCCGAGCCTCGGGCAGCCCACCCATCGGCGCAGTCATCGTCGAGCCCATCCAGGGCCGCGGTGGCACACGCATCCCGCCCGACGGCTTGCTGACCGGCCTGCGCGCGCTCTGCGACACACACGGAGCGCTGCTCGTATTCGACGAGATCATGACCGGCCTCGGGCGCACGGGTCGCCTCTGGGCCTGCGATCACGAAGGGTTGGTCCCCGATCTGCTCTGCGTGGGCAAGGCGCTCGGCGGCGGCTTTCCCGTCTCGGCGTGCCTCGGTCGCGCCGACGTCGTGGCGGCCTGGGGACCTTCGACCGGCGAAGCGCTGCACACGAGCACCTTCCTCGGCCATCCCGTCGCCTCCTCCGCCGCGCTCGCGGCCCTCCACGTCACCGTCCGCGACGACATCCCAGGCCGCGCGAGCGACCGTGGCGAGGTGCTGATGCGCGCGCTCCGCGACCGGCTCGGTGCCGATCCGCGCGTCCGGTCCCTGCGCGGCCGCGGGCTGATGATCGGCTTCGATCTCGTCGATCCGTCGACCGGCTCGCCCGACCCCGCGGAGGCCTTCCGTCGCACGTGCGCGGCGCTGCGACGCGGCGTCCTGGTCTTGCCGGCCGGCGTGCTCGGCGAGACGATCCAGTTGTTGCCGCCCGCTTGCGTCACCGACGCGCAGATCGCCGCGATCGCCGAGGCAGTTGCCGCATGAACGTTCCGCCCGCGCTACTGACTCGCCTCGACGCGCTCCTCGACCACGCTGCCCTCGACGCCCTGGACGACGCGGAATTCGACGCCCTCGCCCGCGCGACTTTCGCCTGGCAGTGCGAGGCCATCGACGCCTACGGTGCCTATGCGCGCGCCCTCGGCCGCGGGCCCGGCGCGATCGGGTCGTGGCGGCAGATCCCGGGTGTATTTATTGGCGCCTTCAAGGAAGTCCACCTCTCGCGCGTTGCGCCCGGCGATCCCTGCGTGCTCTTCGAGACGAGCGGCACGACGCTGCACCGGCCCGGCCGCGTTCGCCTCTCCTCGACGGGCCGCTACGAGGCCGCGCTCAGGCCGACCTTCCGTGCGTTCGTACTGCCCGACCTCGCGGCGTCCGACGTCGAGTGGGTCTGCCTGCTGCCCTCTGCCGATGTGCGCCCGGGCTCCTCGCTCATCCACATGGCCGAGACGCTGCTTGCCGATGCGGGCGCGACCGGACGCCGCTTCTTCCTCGATCGGGACGGCCTCGCGCTCGCGGACCTGCTCGACACGATGCGGCGGGCGACCGAACGCGCACGCCCGATCTGCCTTCTCGCGACGACCATCGCCTGCGCGCGCCTCGCCGACGCGCTCAGCGAACACGCCCTGTCGCTGAGCCTCCCCGCGGGTTCTCGGCTCATGGACACGGGGGGCGCGAAGGGGCGACGCGACTACGATCGCGACGCGACACACGCGCGGATCTGCGCGCGCCTCGGACTCGATCCTGCGCTCGTCGTCGGCGAGTTCGGCATGACGGAGCTAGCGTCGCAGCGCTACGAGACCACGCTCCGTGCACGCCTGGTGGGTGACATCGCGCCGGCCCGCGCCTATGTCGGCCCGCCCTGGCTGCGCACGCGCGTCCTCGATCCGACAACGCTCGAGGAGTTGCCGCGCGGCGAGGTGGGCCTGCTCGTCCACCACGATCTCGCCTGCCTCGACACGCCCGCCGCCGTGCTCACGGGCGACCTCGGCCGCGCGGTCACGGTGGACTGCGCGGACGGCTCGACGCGCGAGGCCATCGTCCCGGTCGGCCGAGCACCCGGTGCGGAGCTGCGCGGCTGCGGTCTCGACGCCGAGGCGAGGCTCCGCTGAGCCCGCACACGCCGGCAGCACCACCCCGAAGCAATGAAGCGTGCGGCTGCGCGGGTTCAGCAAGGGGGCGCGTGCGAGAGCACCGGGTGCCCGCGTTTCTGGACGGGTGCTACTTGCAGGGGCCGGGATAAGCGAGGCTGACCTTCGCCTTGAACGCCGCGCACTCGTTCCCGTAGGTGTTGCCGTCGCAACCGCATTTGGGCGCGTACTCCTTCGTGCACACGCTCGGCACGGCCATGCACTTGCCCACGCCGTCCGCCACGCAGCCGAAGACCATGCAAAACGTGCTCTCGTCCGGGCACGCGACGCCCATCTTGCCCCCGCACTCCGAGCCCACGCCCGTCGCGGTGCAGACGCCGTCCGCCATCTTGGCCACCATCGCCGCCTTGCGCTTGCAGTCGTTGTCGTAGGTCTTGCCGTTGCAGCCGCACACGGGCGCCCACACGTCGCCGCAGGTCTCCGGCGCGGAGACGCACAGCCCGGTCGCGCCGGGCTTGCAGCCTGACGGGTCGCAGAACTCGCCTTCACCGCACGATCCCCCACCGAGCCCGCCGCAGCTTTTGGGTTTGTCGCAGGGCCCGTCGTCCTGCTTGGCGGTACCCTCCTTGAGGCGCAGGCAATCGTTGTCGTAGGTCTTGCCGTCGCAGCCGCACACGGGCTTGAGCAACGTCGGGCACATCTGCTGCACTGGCACGCACGCGCCCGGCGCGTCGGCGCCGCAGCTCGGCACGTCGCACACGAAGCCGGGCCCGCAGGCGGCGCCCGCGAAGCCGGCGCAGGTCTTCGGAGCGCATGCCCCGTCGTGGTCGAACGCCACGCCCGCCGCCACCCGGAAGCAGTCGTTGTCGTATGTCGTCCCGTCGCAGCCGCACACCGGCTTGTAGAGCTTGATGCAGCCCTCGTCCGGCTTGCCGACGCAGACACCGAGCGCGCCGAGGCCGCAGCCTTTGATGTCGCAGCTCTCGTAGGACTCGCACGCGCCGCCCGCGATGGGGCCGCACACCTTCGGGCCGGGTGCATCCGCCCACGACCCGTCGCTGGCGCTGGCGTCCGCCTCCGTCGCATCGTCCCAGCGGGGGACGTCCCACACGAGCCCCGTGTCCGCGGCGCCGAGGTCCGACACGGTCACATCGGAGACGGCGCCCGCGTCTTCGATCGACGCGCCTGCGTCTTCGGCCCCGTCGGAGCCCACGTCGAGGGAGGCAACAGCATCGGCTGAGCTCGCCGTGTCGGCCTTCGGGGCCGCGTCCTTCGACGACGTATCGCCCGCGTCGGCTCCACCGCCCGCCGCGACGTCCGAACCGACCCCGCCGTTCGTGTCCAGCTTCGCGCCGGCGTCGGGCAGCGCCAAGCCTGCGCTCGCCTCAGAACTCCCGCCGCATCCCGGCAGCGACAGCCACGCTCCGAGCGCGAGCGCGACGACGCCGCTCGCAGGTCGCCTCCACGTTCGCTCCGCCGTCACCATCGCCGTCTCACCCCGAGACGCGCGCCGCGCGCCTCCGTGCAGTGTGCCAGACGGCCGACCGCGATGCGAATTCACGCGCCGCATCTCACCCGATCGCCGCGTTCGAGGCCCCTCGGTGCCTTCTTGACACGCCGCGCGAATCCGGCACGATCGCCCGTGCGTCGCGGTACGGCCGAACTCATGCCGCCAAGCGAATGGCACGCTGCGACGCATCAACGCCTTGGCGGTGTGGGACGGGGGAACCAATGGCCCCGAGGTCGGTCGAGAGGCCGGCACCGGGGTTATGGGGCGAATCCTGGGTGTGTTACCCGGGTAGGGCTACGACCTCAGCCCGAGCCCGTCTGCTGACCCCGCAGGCCTACGAGGTCTGTTCCCTTGTCGAAGGGTGGCGAAAAACGCCGGTCGTCCAAGCTCGGCTGGTGGCTCTCGTTCTGTGTCGTCTACGCCGACATTGGCACGAGCATCTTTTACGTCCCAGGGATCCTGTTCCTCACGATCGGGTCCCTGGCCACGATGGCGCAGGTCCTCACGACCGGCGTCTTCATCCTCATCGCACGCAAATACGTCGAGATCGCGACACGTTGCCCGGACGGCGGCGGCGTCGTCTCGATCGCGCACAAGGCGTTCCCGACCCGCAAGATGCTGCCGCTGCTCGGCGGCTCGCTCATTACGATCGACTACTTCCTGACGAGCGCGATCTCGGGTGTGTCCGGGTTCGCGTATCTGCAGAGCCTCTTCGGCTTCAACCACGACCTCATCGTGCCGATGACCCTGTGCGCACTCGCGCTGCTGCTCGTGCTGAACATCGTCGGTCTCAAGGAGTCCGCGTCGGTCAACGCGGTCTTCGCCGCCACGAAGCTGGTCGTGTCAGCGATCCTGGTGGTCATGTCGACGGTCGTCGTCAGCTCGATGGACGGCTGGGCGGCGCTCTTCGACCAGGTCCTGCATCCGACCATGCCCGGTGGACAGGAGCTGACGGCCTCGGCCCTCGTGATAGGTTACGCGGACACGTGGCTCGCCTACTCCGGTCTCGAGTCGGGCGCCCAGATCTCCAGCGCGATGGCCCATCCCATCAAGCGCACGGCGTCCATCGCGACGTGGATGGTCATCGCGGCCATCTCGATCTTGAGTCCCCTATTGACCGCCTACGCGATCTTCATGCTGAGCGGCAAGCTCCAAGCGGTGCCGGCGGAGCAAGTGCAGCAGGTCGCCGAGTCGTTCATGAGCGCGCTCGCGTTCGAGGTCGGCGGCGTGGTCATGCAGACGCTCGTCGTCATCAGCGCGTCGACGCTCCTGATCATGGCCTGCAATACCGCAATGGTAGGCAACTATCACGTCAACGCCAGGCTGGTCGGCGACGGCTACCTGCCCGGGCTGCTCGGGCGCCGGTCGAAGCGCTTCGGGACGCCCGTCATCTCGATCGCGTTGTCGGCCATCGTTCCGATGTTCGTCGTACTGGGCACGCGGGGCGAGGTCTCGGACCTCGGTGATCTCTATTCGTTTGGGCTCCTTGGCGCGTTGACGCTCTCGTCGGTGTCGATCGATTGGCTGCACTGGAAGGACAAGGCGCGCGGTCCGAAGCTCTACGCCGGCATGGCGACGAGCCTCGCGCTGCTGCTCGCGTGGGGCATCAACATCGTCAACAAGCCGGCCTCGCTCTTCTTCGGTGGCTCGCTCACGCTGCTCTTCATGGGCCTCGGTTTTGGCGTGCAGAGGGGCTACTTCGCGCGCCTCGCGGAGCGCTTTCCGATGTTCGGACCCCTGCTCGTGGAGCAGACCGTGGCCCGAAGCGACGACTCGCGCGTGTTGACGCTGACGGAGGCAGAGGACCTGTCCGCGCTCTATCCCGTCGGCACGATCGTGGCCGTGCGCGAGGCCTCCCCGTCGCTGCTGCGTGCAGCGGCCGACTGGGCCAACAAGCAGGGCGAGCGGGCCGTGTGCGTGCTCTACGTGGAGGAGGTGCCGGGACTGTTCTATCCGCCGAAGCTCGGGCCGTCCGAGGAGGCCTCCCGCGTGCTCAGCGAGTCGGTGCGGCAGCTCGAGGCCCGCGACGTCAAGGGTATCCCCGTGTGGCGCATGAGCCATGACGCCGCCGATTCCGTCGCGGGTGCGGCGCGCAACCTGAAGGCGAAGCTCGTGCTGGTCGGCGTGTCACGCCGATCGACGCTGTGGAAGGTGCTGCGTGGTCACGTCGTGCGCGGGCTGAAGAAGCACCTGCCAGACGGCGTCGAGCTGAGAATAGTGCCTTAGAACGCGGGCACCCGGCGCATTCGCGCACGCCCGCTGCGGAGTGCGATCCTGCCTAAAACCGAAAATCGACGCCGACACCGACGCGGAAGTCGTCGATCGTCTCGTAACGCGGAGTCGGATCGGCCACTGCGCGCCACTGCCTCGTAAAGTTGCCCTGTAGGAATAGGGGGCCCTGGATCTTGTATCGCAGGGCCGCGATGGCCATCGCGCTGTCGGGATCGAAGGCGTCTTTGAACGCCGCGAAGCCGCGCTTCATGTAGTACGCGCTGAACTGCAAGTTAGCGATATAAGGAAGTAACAGGCGCACCATCACGTTGCCGCCCTGGTCGCTGTCGTACTTCTCCGCGACGCCGGTCACGCGGATGTTCTGCAGGATCGCGAAGTCGAGCGAGCCGTAGAAGCCATTGACGCCCAGGTCATCGCGCGTCGCGTGGCGCAGGAAGGCGGCCTTCGGGACAAACGTGCCGAGGTAGTTGACGCGCTCGATCTCGTAGGTCGTGGACACGTAACCGGGCAGGTAGTGGCCACCGAAGCGCCTGTATTCCCAGCGTGAGTCGAGATCGAGTACGCCGGGAACCGGGTGCAGGTTGATGAACGTTCCGATGTGCGCGCCGACGCTGCCGAGGCCGCGCAGCTCGAAGGTGTTCAGGTCGACGTAGGGCACGATCTGTATGAGATCGTTCTTGAAGACCTCGAGCGACGCGCCCACGCCGGCGAGCCACGCCGCCTTGTTCTGCGTCTGGAGGTTGTTCTTGTCGTCCATGACCGGGTTGCCGCTCGCGTCCTTGTCGAGCGCGTCCGGTGCGCTTGGATCCACCGCGAAGGTGAGGCCGACGGTCAGCGTCTTGAGGATGGGGATCGCCGACTCGGTCAGCGGCCGGTAGTACGGGCGCAACGCCACCAGCGGCGAGGTCGTGAGGCTCGAGAGCATCGTCTGCACGCCCCATGTGCCGGTGTCGAAGTCGAAGCGCAGGCCCGTGCGGTAGTGATCGATGTCGATCGTGTTGTAGTAGCGATCGATGATCGTGCCGTTGCCGATCGACGTGCCGATGAGCTCACCGAGGCGCAGGTAGATGGGATCTCCGGGCGAGCCGTATTCGACGTAGCGGAGGATCTTCGTATAGTCGCCGAGCTCGTCCCAATCCTCCTTGCGCAGCGTGCCGCCTCCCTTGGGATCGTTGTCGATCACGCGAAAGCGCAGCGGCGCTTGCACGCCCACGCCGACCTTTCCGAAGCGCAGGGCGGTGCCGACGCTGATCGTCGCGTAGTAGTCCTCGCCGATCATGGCGACGCCGGCGAGGCCCTCCGCGGCCTGCTGCATCGTGGGATCGCCGCCGGGCATCGGGGGCAGCACGGGGATCTCGGCGAGCGCCACGCCGGACGAGACAAGCGAAGACGTGACGCCGATCACCGCGATGAGGAGTCGGGACGAGGTTCGGATCTTCATGCCGGCTAGCGTAGGGAGCGGCGTCCGCGGGGTCAATGGTCGAGCGAGCGCCGCGCACCCCTGTCACCTAAGCATTAGGACTCAAAGAGGATTTTTCGTATCCTCCTTGACCCCCCCGGGTGCCCTCGCTACGGTCGCAGGCGTGGATGGCCGCGCGCTCGCGCGAGGAGTCGGAATGGCCAGGCTGGAATCGTCGGGGCCGGTTCGGATCGACGCAGACGCGACCGTCGCAGCGATCGTGGACGCCTATCCCACGACGCTCGACGTGCTTCAGAGCCTCGGCTACCAGAAGATGCTCGAACCGGGCCGTCGCGAGACGATCGCACGCGTGTGCACGCTCGGGCAGGCAGCGGCGCTCCGGGGCATCAAGATCGACCGCATGCTGGCCGCGTTGCGCGAGTCCGCCGGGGTCGAGATGGAACCGCTCGTCGCGCCCGAGGAGATCGTCGAGGGCCTCGCCATCCCGGAGCTCAAGGGCGACGTGAGCATGCTCGGCCTCGTGCCGTGTCCCGTGCGCGGGCTGCTGGTCGAGCGCACCGACAACTACATCCAGCACGCGGCCGTCGCGCGCGGCGTGCGGGTCGCCTGGTGGCTCGCGGGCGCGACCGCGGGGGTGGAGGACATCGCGCGCTGGGCGGCGTCGTTCAGTCGTCCTGGTGCGCGCTCCGGCGACGCGCGGCGTGTGCCGGACATCCTGCTGTCGGAGGGCTCGAACTTCTTCTTGTACAAGTCGCTGTGCGGTGGTTTGCCCAAGAGCGCCGCGTTCGGGCCCTTTCAGGGGGCGCCCAAGCCGCGAAAGGACCTCGCCGCGCTCGAGGATCCGCGCGGCATCCTGGCGCTGCACTTCGCGGTCGGCTTCACGATCTCGTGCCGCTCGAACCGTATCCCGACGGGCCACATGCCGCGCTGTTGGGAGGATCTGGCCGATCCCGCGCTCGAAGGGCTCGTGGGCGTGCCGTCGCTGGAGCTGCCGATCCTGCCCGATCTGCTCGCCGCAATCCACGGCCAGATTGGCGAGGACAACTTCGTGCAGTTCGCCCACAACGTGAGCACGGCGATGCATCCGACGAAGTCGGCACCTCGTGACTCGCTCGACCGCGTGCCGCCCATCATGATCCTGCCGCGTGAGGTCGCCCGCGGCGCAAACACCAGCGGCGCCTTCGAGGTCATCCCGGACGACGGCATCATCGGCATCGGGGCCTACGTCGCCAAGCGCGCCGACGCGCCGCCGGAGGCACAGAAGGTCGTCGACTTCCTCTTCTCGCACGAGTTCCTCGAGCCGATCTGGACGCACGGCATGCTCTATCCCAACAGCGCCGATGTACCCGTGCGCCTCGCCCGCCGCATCATCGCGCGTCCCTGGAGCGGGCTGCTCGACGGCGATCCCGAAGCCGAATCTGCGCGGCTGCTCTCGATGATCCACTTCGCGCGCAACGAATGACGCAGCACGAGCGGGCATGTGCAGAGCACCGGGTGCCCGCGTTCGAAGGAGACAGAAATGGTCCAGACACGCGCCGCCAAACTGCTCGTGACCGAAGAGCTCGCCATGAATCGGTGGCGCTTCCTCGACGACCTCGACGAGCCTGTTTGCATCCTCACGCGCAAGATGGAGGTCGTGTTCTTGAACATGGCCTGCTGCGGCGTCGTGCCGCCGGACTGGTTCGGCAACCGCTGCTGGGACGCGTTCCCGGTGGAGAACAAGTCCTGCGCGCTCACGTGCCCTGCGGTCAAGGCGCTCGCGAAGGGCGGCGACGTGCCTTACTTCGAGGAGCTGCTCCAGGTCGCGGAAGCGCCGCTGCGGCTCGGCGTCGCGGTGATCCCGTTCGGCGGCTTCGGGCGTGGCTTCGAGGAGGCGCTCGTCGTACTGCGCGTCAAGGACCCGCTCGCCGACAGGGCCGCGTTCCAAGCGGTGTTGGAGCTGCGCGCGAGAGAGATCTTCGCGACGTGCAAGGATCGGCTGCCCATCGTGCAGACCGGCGTGGAGCGACCGAGCTAGCGCCGCGGGGCCTCTCCACCGCGGGAGCGTCCTACACCTCGCCGAGCAGCACGACGTAGTTCTTGCCGTAGACCTTCGCGCAGCCCGGGCAGGTCGTGTAGTAGGTCCAGAGCTTCTTCGGCGTGACGCCGCGCGACGTCGCATAGGCCACCAGCTCGCGCATCCAGCGGCCCGTGTGGCTGTAGGGGCCTTCGAAGACGCGACTCAGGAACGTGCCCGAGAGGCGCTGCATGTCCGCGCCCGGGACCTCCTGGTCGACGCCGATGTAGACGTCGGAGTGCCACAGAGAGCGCTCGTCGCTCAGCACGACCGCGTCGCCATGGGCTCCGGCGGCCTCGATGCGGGCCATGTTGCGGCGCATCACGGCTCCGAAGTTCAGAGGGATGTGCAAGAAGGCGCGCACCGTGTCCCGAACGAAGAGGCGGTCCGCGAAGACTTGGTCCACGCCGTCCCAGGGCGCGGGGTCGAAGCGCGGGCAGCAACCGGTCTCGGAGACGGGTTGCGGGGATGTGGGGCTCGTCATGGCGACCTCCGGCGTGCTGGCGCGACGCTACGCCGTTGGAACGGGCGGTTCAAGCGCGACGTGGCAGGGCCGGCCTGCGACCGTCTAAAGGCCGGAGGGGCCCAAGCAAGGGCGTGGCGTGACGCAACACGAGGTTCGCTCCGGGGTGACAACCGTGCGCGCTCCTGGCATCCTCTTCGGCCGCTTTTCGGTAGATGCCCGCGTCAGAGCGTGAGGGAGATGCGAAAAATGTGGCGAATTCCGGTACTTCGTCTGAGTTTTGCGCTGGCTTTCGGCGTCGTGGTGGGACTGCTCTCGCGTCCCGCGACACTTTTGGCGCAGAACGCGGCGGTGGACGTCGATTCGTTCCGCCCCTCCGCCTTCCGGGGCGACCTGCTCGGCACCGCGACCTCGACGTTGTCTCGGGCGGGGCAGTGGAGCGCTGGCTTCTGGTTCGGCAGGTCGGGGGCGCCGCTCAAGCTCGTCAACACCGAGGAGGACAAGGGCAACTACGCGATCGTGGAGAGCCTGCTCAAGGGCACGGTCGCGGGCTCGGTGGCGTTTACGCCGTGGCTGTCCGCGGCGGCGTACGTGCCGCTCATCCTCGGGGCGTCGGGCGAGGAGCCGCCGGACTCCGAGTTCGGCTACACGAAGGTAGGCGGCGGCGGCCTCGGCGACCTGCGCCTCTCGGTCAAGGCCACGCTGCTCGGCGGCGAGGCGGAGGGCTTCGGCCTCGCGGTGATGGAGGACCTCACGTTCCCGACCGCGAAGAAGGACCTCTTCGCGGGCGAGGCGGGTGTGAGCGGCACGACGATGCTGATCGGCGACTGGGCGAGCACCGGCTGGCGCATCGCCGGCAACCTCGGCTACCGAATGCGCAAAAACGCGGACCTCATCGGTCGCGTCGTGAGTGACGAGGTCGTGCTCGGCGCGGGTGTCCAGGCGCCCCTCGTGTGCGGCACGCTCTATGGCGTAGGCTCGGCGGAGAGTCGCTTCGCGGTCGGCAGCGAGTTCGGCAACAAGTACACCAACGCGCTCGAGGCGCTCGGCGGCGTGCGCTTGCAGGTCGGCGACCTCGCGATCGCGGGCGCCGCGGGCGGCGGTCTCACGAAGGCCACGGGCATGCCGCAGCTGCGCCTCGCGTTCAACGTGCAGTGGAGCCCCGGCAGCGGCGGCGCGGACGCGTGCGGCGGCCCCGACGGCGACGGCGACGGTCTGGCCGACGACATCGATCGCTGTCCGCTCATCCCGGGCCTGCGCCAATTCGCGGGCTGCCCCGACACCGACAACGACGGCCTGCCCGACCTCGAGGACAAATGCCCGAAGGATTACGGCCCGAAGGACTTCCAGGGCTGCCCGGACACCGACGGCGATGGCCTGCCCGACCACATGGACAAGTGCCCCGACAAGATCGGTCCGAAGGACAACAAGGGCTGTCCGATCGGCGACGCGGACGGCGATGGCCTCTCGGACGCCGAGGATCATTGCCCCAAGGAGGCCGGACCGAAGGAATTCAAGGGTTGTCCGGACACCGACGGCGACGGCCTCTCGGACAAGGACGATCGCTGCCCACAGGCGCCCGGTACGGAGGCGACGCGCGGCTGCCCCGACAAGGACGGCGACGGGCTGCCCGATATCGACGACAAGTGCCCCGACAAGGCCGGTGACGCCGAGCACGGCGGCTGCCCGGTCAGCAGCAAGACGGTGGTCATCACGAAGGAGAAGCTCGTGCTCCTCGACAAGATCTTCTTCGAGTCGGGCAAGGACACGATCCTCGTTCAGAGCTATGATTTATTAAAAGAAGTGGCGCGCGTGCTCAGCGAGCACCCCGAGGTCAAGCGCGTGCGCATCGAGGGGCACACGGACAACAAGGGCAACAAGGGCAAGAACATCAAGCTCAGCGCCGCGCGCGCGGAGGCCGTCAAGGCGTTCATCCTGCGCGAGGGGGTGCAGTCGTGGCGCCTCGAAGCGAAGGGATACGGGCCTACCCGGCCGATCGCCTCGAACAAGACCGACGAAGGGCGGGCCAAGAATCGACGCGTTGATTTCATGATCGTCGAGATGGGCGACTAGACGATTCCAACGCCGGATCCGCGGATCCGGGACGGTGTGACGATGACAGCACTGCATTCGCGGCGGGTCTACGGTGGCTCGCTTTCGGTGATCGTCCTGGGCGCGACGATGGTCGTGGGCTGCGGATCGGGCGCGATCTCCGGCACGACCGGCTCTGGCGCGGGCGCCTCCGGCAGCCAGGACGGCGCGACGCTGGGCGACACCTTGGACGCCGGACAGGACGCGATCGCCGAGCTCGGATCGGACTCGGCACCCGGGGGCTCCGACGGCACCGGCGACACGCAGGCCGCGGACGCCGGCGGCGCGGACACGGGCGGCAACGACATCGCCGGCACGGACACGACCCCACCGGCCGCCGGCAAGCTCGGCGAGGCGTGCGGCGCGTGCGGCGACGTGCCCGAGGGCTGTGTCGCGGGCCTCGAGTGCTTCGGCCCATCGGAGACCGAGGTCGATGGCCTCTGCTCGCTCGATTGCTCGGCGGACCCGGCGTTGTGCCCGAAGGGGTCCCTGTGCGACGAGCTCAACTCGGGCCTGTGCCTGCCGGCCTGCGAGGACTCGATCGAGTGCCGGCCCGGCTACTATTGCGCCGTGCTCGACGAGGCAGGCAACGCCGGGTGCATCGGCCTGTTCCTCTACCCACCGATGGGCACCGATGACAGCGGAGACGCGTGCGCCGAGCCCGTGGCCGCCGCGAAACCAAAAGTAATTGAAAATTTGAAAGTATCAGGACTCTTTGGATCGGCAGGTCAGCTGCCCGCCTCGCGGATAGCGCTCGCCGAGCTTGGGGGCGGCGCGACGCTCGTCTTGGGGGCGATCCAGAACAACGAATGGTACGGCAAGCTTACGGCCGCGCGCGTCGTCGATCCGACGCAGGATCCCGTGCCGGCGCCGCTCGCGACGCCCAAGGCCCTCTCGGCCAAAAGCGAGCAGCTTGGTGTGGTCGCCGGGAGCAGCAGCAACACGGCGTGGCTCGCCTGGGTCGACATCTCGGACAGCGGCGCCTCGCGCGTGCGCGCTGCGAGCGTCGACGCGACCGGTCTCCAGCTCGTGCCCGCAAAGACGGATCCGATGGCCGATCCCGAGGAGGGCTGGTACGACCAGATCTCGCCCGCCCTGGCCTGCACCGGCAGCGGCTGTGTGCTCGGCTGGTTCGAGACCGGCGATTGCGACGAGGGCACCGCGTTGCTCGTGGCGACGCTCGGGGATGACGGCGTGGTGACCAAGCCCTGGCGCGTCGTGCTGGGCCCGGGCGAGCGCATCGGCCTGAGCCTCGCGGCGCTCGATGCCACGACCGTCATCGCAGCGTGGGCCGAGCGCGCCGGCGGCGCACCCTTCGATCCCGACACGACCGCGCGCGTCGCCATGCGCCTCGACGTCGTCAAGCAGCAAGCCGACACGCCCGCGATCCTGGCCGACAGCGGCGTGATTGCGGCGGGCGGCTCGACGCGGCTCATCCCATTTGGATCCGCGATGGTGGTCGACACGTTCGTCATGGGCGACACCAGCGGCGCGAGCAGCATCGTCGCGGCGCGTTGGGACCCGGCGAAGCAGACCTGGTCGGCGCCCGAGACCATCGACGGCGCCGAGGACTGCGCGTCCAAGGTCTCGCCGGTCCTCGCGGGCGACGCGGGCGGCCTTGTCGCGATGTGGATCGACGCGCGCTACGGTTTCGAGGACGCGCGCCCCTTCCTCGCGGCCTCGACCGACGGCGGCGCGACCTGGGGCGCAGGAGGCCCGGTCACGAAGACCGGCGGCTACTTCGAGAGCTACCTCGGCTGGGACGCGCCGGCTGCGCTCAAGGTCGGTGATGTCGTCTGGCTCGCGTGGCACAACACGGTCCCCGGCGATCCCGAGGACGGACCGAGCGCGCTGCACCTCGGGCGTGTCGCCCTGAAGGACCTGGCGAACTGGCCCTGAGAGGGTGTTTATGTTTGAATTCGGCCGCACGCGTGAGGCTGCGCGAGTGTGTGCCTTCTTCCCTGGTGATCGGGATCTGGGCGTCCCGGCCGCCTCGCTCCTGCACGAAGACCGGACAGGATTCGGTCCGCGCCGTGTCCAAGCCAGTGGGCAGCAATGACAGGGACTTGGGTGGGTGCATGTCAGGAGATCTGGAATCGGGTAGGATGGGCGAGGCCCGTCGATGCCCAGGGAGCCCATGCCGATGCGACCGACGTGGATAGCACTCCTCGCGGCGACCGCCACCCTCGCGGCGTGCGCTGGCTCGCCCGCTGCGCCGGCGTCGCAGGCCGACATCCCGGACGGCGAGGACACGCCTCCCGATCTCGCGCCGCTGGACGTCGCGCCCGATCTCACGGCCGATCCCTTTGCGACGCTGACCTCGGGCGAGGCTTCGCTGCTCGTGCAGAAGAGCCCACCGCGTCTGGAGCTGCGCCACGACGGCGTCCTGCGGACGGCCATCGATCTGACGCGCATTCGTCTCGGCCGCGTGCCAACCTTCGATCCCGAGTGGAACTACAACCCGTCGGAGCTCGTCAACGTCGAGCCCCAGGGCCTCCACTGGCTTCATCCGACCGCGGCGAGTTGGGCGCCACACACGCTACCGCCGCCCGATGCGACGCGCGGTTTCGAGCCGACGGGCGGCGCGACGCTGTGGCTGTCGACCGCCGACGATGCGCAGATCCCGGGGCCTGAGCTCGCGCTCGCGTGCGACGGCGGTGGCCACGGCGCGTTCCGGTGCGATCTTGCGTTGCGCGAGGCGACCCTGCGTGCGGATCAGGACGCCGAGAAGGCCTCGCCCGCGATCGTGTATTCGGGTCTGTCGCTCGACGTGTCGCCGAGCGAGCGCTTCTACGGACTCGGCGAGTACTTCGACACGCCGCAGCACCGCGGCAAGCGGCGCGCCATGCAGATCGAGGTCGGCTTCGAGCAGGAGTCCGGCTACAACGAGGCGCACGTGCCGGTGCCGCTGCTCGTCGGCACCCGCGGCTGGGGGCTGTTCGTGGAGAGCCGCCGGCCCGGGAGCTTCGACGTCTGTGCGACCGACGCGTCTCGCGTGGAGGCCATGTTCCACGTGCCCCGCCTGCGCTTCTGGCTGCTCGCGGAGGCGCACCCGCTCGACGTTCCCGGGCGCTACACGCGCCTGACGGGCGCGCCGGCCGTGCCCGTGCGCTGGGCCTTCGGCGGCATGCTGTGGCGCAACGAGCACAAGAGTTTCGACGAGGTGCTCGCCGATGCGACGGCCATCCGGGCGCATGATCTCGCCCTGTCCGGCATGTGGGTCGACCGGCCCTACGACGCGCACGTCACGGACTTCGGCTTCGATCCGGTCAAGTTCCCGGACGCGAAGGCTCACATCGACGCGCTGCGGGCAAAGGGGTTGCGCCTCGGCCTGTGGCATGCGCCCTACCTCGAAGCCGGTGCGAAGCTGCACGATCAGGCGGCCTCACAAGCCCTCTTCGTGAAGGTCCCACCGAAGTCCGACAAGCTCATGAAATGGGGCCCGCCCATCGACTTCACGAACCCGGCGGCGCACGCGCTGTGGAAGAGCGCGCTCGAGGCGTACACGGCGCTCGGCATCGAGGGCTACAAGCTCGACTACGGCGAGGATATCCAGCTCGGCCTGCTGCAGATGCGCGCGCATTTCACGTTCTTCGACGGCTCGGACGAGCGCACAATGCACCACGGCTTCGCGCTCGCCTACCACCGCCCCTACGCCGAGACGCTCGGCGAGACCGGGTGGCTGCTCAACCGCGCGGGCGCATGGGGCGACCAAGTCTACTCGTCCATGATCTGGCCGGGCGACCTCTGCGCGAACCTGCTGCACCACGCGGAGTGCGACGCCGGCGGCAAATGCCACGTCGGCGGCCTGCCCGCGGCCGTCTCCGCCGCGCTGAGCCTCGCGACGAGCGGCTACCCCTTCTTCGGCTCCGACACCGGCGGCTACCGTCACACGCGCCCCTCCAAGCGGACGGCGATGCGCTGGGTCTCGCACACCGCGCTCAGCGCCGTGCTACAGGTGGGCGGCGGCTCGAACGTCAACCCCTGGGACTTCACGGAATACGACGGCAGCCAGTTCGACGCCGAGGTGCTCGACCACTTCCGCGCGATGATCCGCCTGCACACGCGCCTGTTCCCGTACCTCTACACGCACGCCCGCTCGGCGCACGACCATGGCCGCGGCGTCATCCGGCCCATCGGCCTCGCGTACCCGGCGCTCGAGGGCCACGCCGCGCTGCCGCTGGTCGAGGCGAGCGAATACCTCTTTGGCGACGCGCTCCTCGTCGCGCCCATCGTCGACGCAAACGACACGCGCACCGTGCTGCTGCCGCCCGGGCTCTGGTACGACCATTGGACCCACGCGCCTGTGGGGCTTCCCGATGTGGCGACGGCCATCGAGGTCACGGTCCCGCTCGACCGCGTGCCGCTGTACGCGAGGGCCGGCGCGCTCGTGCCGCTTCTGCGCGAGAGCATCGACACGCTCGCGACCGCGACCGAACAAGGCGTCGACAGCTTCGCGGGAAGCCCCGGCCGCCTCGACGTCTGGGTCACGCCGGGTCCGAGCGCGGCGTTCACGCTCTACGACGGCACGGCGCTCACGATGACGACACTGGAAGGGGGCGCGTTGACGCTCGTCGCCAAGGCCGGCACGGAGTTCGCCCAGGGTGTAACGTGGCAGATCTGGCTTCAGAGCGGGCCGAACGCATCGCCGGCCGAGGACGGCAAGCCGCTGGCCGAGGTGCCGGACGCCTCGGTCTTCGCGAGCTGCGAGGGCTGCTGGCGCTTCGATGCGGCGCAGAAGGTGCTGCTCGTCAGGCCGAAGGCGATGGGCGGGTCGGTGGGGGTCGGGATGTAGGTCAGCCCGACGTACTTTCCGCGACGCGATCGTAGCCTTTCGCCGATTCGCGTCGCATCGCGCGCTTCCGGCTCGTCCCCCGGCGCGCGGCGAGGGCGGGCGCGCAGCGCGAGCGACGCGGAGGTGGCGGCGCGGGGACGCCCAGATCCCGATGCGTCGAGGTCTCCCCGTGCGACGCTTCGTGAGACGCTTCGCTACGCCCGCGCCAGCAGATGAAACCTAAACATCCTCAAAGGGGGCGAATCCGAGCGCCACACCATCCTCGCCATACAGTCTTAATGATATATCACGTGAAAACAATTTGGTTGTTTGTCACCCTCTTCACATAAAAGAAATATAACATAAATTGCAAGTTTCTATTACCAACCAATCGGTCCGTTGAGCTTGCGATGAAGGCCATCGAGACCACGCCGACGCCCGACATCTACGGGAACATCGTGCTCCCAGACGCGGTGCGCAACCGCGTGCCCTCCGGGAAAACCAGGCGCGTGCCCTTCCTGGTCGAGGACGCAAAGACCTTCGAACGCGTGTGCCCGCCCGCGCCATGTCAGCCGGGACGCTGGCGCTCCCCACCGTGAACGTGGCAAGCTCCCTCCATGTCGCGCGGTGGCTTCATCGAGACTCGTCGGCGGTTTGACGCGAAGGAGCTCGCGCGGATCCTCGACGAAGCGCGTTCGGGGCGTTTGACGCTCGGTGTCGGGGAGCTGTGCGACCTCATCCGCGAGGTCAATCCCACCGCGATGGGCCTCGGGCCGACGATGGAGCGGGCGCGCTATGAGGCCAAGTCCGCGCTCCAGAGCCTGCTCGTCCGCCGACACCGCGACCAGGTTCGAGTCGGCGTCGACCCTGACACACCCGGGGTCGTGTCGCTCGGTCTTCGCTCCGACGCGCGCGGGGCATGTCACGCGCCCATCGACGCGCTCGACGAGGACGTTCGAGGGTGGGTACAACGACAGGTAGATACGGCAGATACAGAAGACGCGGGGGCGTCGGGTCGACCGGGCGGTGCGTCGATCGTCCCGAAGCGACGGCCGTCCGGGACACGCCCGGTTGCGGCCGCCGTGCACGTGGATGCCGCCCGGAGTGCGCTCAGGGCAGGGGAGGAGGCGCTCGAGGCGTTCGACTACGAGGAGGCGCGCGCTCGATTCGCGGTTGCTTTCGACACGAGTGGGGGAGCCGTCGTTGCCGCTCGCCCGCTGCTCAGCCTGCTTGTCGAGACATACGCGGATGACGAGGCGGCGTGCGCGCTCGAGGCACGCATCGATGCGGCTGCGTTGGCGGATCCTGTCGTGCGCGGCCTGGTCGGGCTTGCTTCGGCGCGACTGGGGCGGGAGGCGACCGCACTGCGCCTCGTCGCCGACCTGCGCGGGCCGGTGGCAGCGGAGGCCTACGCGGCGCTCGCCCGACGGGCGCTCGACGGGAACCGACTCGACGAGACGGAGCGTTTCGCCCTGCGCGCACGGGAGGCAGGTCCGGTGCCTACCGAGGTGTTGCGTATCGAGGCCGATCTCGCTCGGCGTCGAAGCGATGCCTGCGCGCCCCTCGTCGCGGCGCTCAAGGTCGCCGTTGAAAAGGACGAGCCGGTCGAGATCGAGCGATGCGCACGAGCGCTGCTGGCTCGGCAGGCCGAAAGTGCCGAGGCGAGACGAGCGCTGCGGAAGCTCGATGAGCGCCGCCGGCACGCGGAGGCGGAGGCGCTGCTTCGGCGCGCCGAGATCGCCTCCGGGGAGGGGCGGCATGCCGATGCCGTTGCGGCGCTGTCGATGGTGCGCGACACGAAGATCGAGGCGCCAGACCTGGAGTTGCGCCTGGCGACGGCGCGGCGGCTGCGCGACGCAGCAGAGCGTGTCGCGCGCGTCGAAGGCGTGGTCAATGCGCTGCGGGCCCGCCTCGACGCCGCGAGCCTCGGTCGTTTCATCGAGCTCGGCGACGCCGAACGCGCCGAGGTGCGTGCGGCCTTCGCGAGCGAGCCGCTCGACTGGGTCGAGGGCGCCGGGAGTGCTCGCAAGCGCCCTGCTCAGCTCGCGGAGGCAATCGTCGCGCTCATGCGTGCCAGACAGGCCGCGTCGGAGCGACGCCATGAGCAAGTGCTCGAGCTGCTGACGCCGCATGCGGCGCTGCTCGCAGCAAACCATGTCGCCGCTTCACTCGGAGCCGCTGCGCGTGGCGCCATCGAAGCCGAGTGGCTCGCTGCAGCGACCGAGCGGGTCGATGCAGCCCAGGCCGCCGTGGATGCGAGGGAGTGGCAGACGGCGCGGATCGCGCTCGGCGCGGTGCACGCAGCACACCTCGACGCGACGCAGCGAGAGCGCGCTGCGATCCTTAGAGCTGCCG